>Ga0233433_10000925_pt1 | contig 29992 bp, 32 predicted proteins | sample SI_122_August201_5_FD_179868 | JGI IMG/M metagenome (GOLD analysis project Ga0233433, IMG submission 179868) | Seawater microbial communities from Saanich Inlet, British Columbia, Canada - SI_122_August2016_100_MG | ecosystem: Environmental > Aquatic > Marine > Inlet | place: Canada: British...
GATTTAAATTGAACGGATTGGGCTTCGGCGCTCATCAGCCTAGCCTAGCGCGCCGGCCTTTTGCCCTCAACCCGTGCCGGTAGCAAGGCCGGCTTCGGCTTCCGCACGGCGTTGTTCGCGTTTGCGTTCGTGGGGATCAAGGTGACGCTTGCGAAGGCGGATATGGTTCGGTGTGACTTCGACCAGTTCATCGTCGGCGATATAGGCGATCGCTTGCTCAAGGCTAAGGCATTTCGGCGGTGTCAGGGTGACAGCCTCGTCCTTGCCGGATGCCCGTATATTCGTCTGTTGTTTGGCCTTCAACGGATTGACCTCAAGATCGTTGCCGCGGGTATGTTCACCGACGATCATGCCGCCGTATACCTCAACGCCGGCGCCGATCATCAGCGGCCCACGCTCTTCCAAATTGGCCAAGCCATAGGCGACGCTTTTGCCGCCGCCAGTGGAAATCAGCACGCCGGTTCGCCGCCCAGGGATAGCGCCGGCGTAACTGCCGTAGTCATGAAACAGTCGGCTCATGATGCCAGTGCCCCGGGTTTCGGTCAGAAAGTCGCCGTGATACCCAATCATGCCGCGCGACGGTGCAATAAAGGTGATCCGTGTCTTGCCGCCGCCGGACGGGCGCATGTCGTTCATCCGGGCTTTGCGTTTGTTCATGGATTCCACCACGACACCGGAATACTCGTCATCCACATCGACGACGACTTCTTCGAAGGGCTCCTCGGTTTCACCGGTTTCCGGGTTCTGGCGAAGCAGCACGCGGGGCCGACTGATGGATAACTCAAATCCCTGGCGGCGCATTTGTTCAATCAAGACGCCCAATTGCAACTCGCCGCGGCCCGCGACCTCATAGGCATCCTTGTTGGCCGTCTCGGTAATACGGATAGCGACATTGCCTTCGGCTTCACGCAACAAACGATCACGGATCATCCTTGAAGTCACCTTCTCACCATCGCGACCGACAAGTGGTGAATCATTGATCGAAAACGTCATGGCCAAGGTCGGCGGATCGATTGGTTGTGAAGGAATTGCCTCGGAAACTTCGGGTGCCGCCAACGTGTCGGCGACTGTTGCGGTCCCGAAGCCGGAAAGTGCAATAATATCGCCTGCCTCCGCACGTTCTGCCGGCTCACGTTTAAGACCACGGAAAGCGAGAACCTTGGTAACCCGGCTGGTCTCAACAACTTGGCCATCACGGGACAATGCCCGGATCGTTTCATTCGGATGGATTGCACCGCTTTGAATCCGACCCGTCAGTACCCGGCCCAAAAAAGGATCGGCTTCCATGGTCGTGACCAACATGGTGAACGGCCCGCCCAGATCGGCAAGCGGTGTCGGTACGTGATCAATGATTCGCTCAAATAAAGCCGTCAAGTTTTCTTGCGGGCCATCGGGCTCATCCGCCGCCCAACCATTTTTCGCCGACGCAAAAACTGTCGGGAAATCCAGCTGCTCGTCATTGGCGTCCAAGGCCGTAAATAATTCAAAAACTTCGTCCTGAACCTCGTACGGGCGCGCTTCAGGCTTATCGACTTTGTTAACTACGACGATGGGTTTCAGTCCAAGGCTCAAGGCTTTCGCGAGGACAAACTTAGTTTGCGGCATCGGCCCTTCCGATGCATCAACTAACAGCAAAACGCCGTCCACCATGGAAAGAATGCGCTCAACTTCACCACCAAAATCGGCGTGGCCCGGCGTGTCGACGATATTTATGCGGGTGTCGCGCCATTCAACAGACGTGCTTTTGGCCAGGATGGTAATCCCGCGTTCACGTTCCAAGTCATTGGAATCCATGGCCCGTTCGGCAACCTTTTGATTTTCACGGAACACGCCCGACTGCTTCAAAAGGCCATCGACTAAGGTCGTCTTGCCATGATCGACGTGGGCAATAATGGCAATGTTTCTAAGATCGGTCACAATAGAATTCCTATTCAAGCCCAGGTTCACACCGTGTTTCAGGCCGTGGCGCCGAGGCGCGCATTGGCAAGGTCTTTCAAAGATGTCGCTGGGCGTGCGCCCAGGTGAGATATGATTTCAGCCGCCGCGATATTCCCGAGACGCGCTGAGTCCGATAGTCCCCGGCCCTGCGTATGGCCAAACAAGAACCCACCCGCATAAGCGTCGCCGGCACCTGTCGTATCGACGACCGTGTCGATTGGTTCCGCATCAATTACATGAACTTCATCACCAGCCAGAACAACGGAGCCCTTGTCGCCACGTGTCAGCGCCGCAATCCGGCATTGGCCTCGGACGGCTTGCAACGCCTTATCAAAATCATCGACTTGGTAAAGTGAGATGATCTCATCCTCGTTGGCGAACAGAATGTCCACATGGTTGGCGACGAGATCGACAAAATCTTCGCGGTGGCGGTCAACACAAAAGGGGTCGGACAAACTGAGCGAAACATCGCGGCCATTTTCATGCGCGATACCGGCGGCAGTCAAAAAGGCTTCCTTGGCGGCCGGTGGATCCCAGAGATACCCCTCCATATAGGTCACTTGAGCATCGGCGATATCGTCAGCGTTGATATCACCCGGCCCCAATTCGATGCACGCACCCAAATAGGTTAACATAGTCCGGTCAGCGTCAGGGGTAACGAGGACGAGGCTGGTCGCCGTCGCTGCGCCATCACTCGCCGGCGCTGTTTCAAAATGGACGCCGAGAGCACGAATGTCATGGCTGAACACATTGCCCAATTGATCGTCGCGAACTTTGCCGACAAACGCACCACGACCGCCAAAAGATGCCAGACCGGCAATGGTATTTGCGGCCGATCCGCCGGAACATTCGGTCGCAGGGCCGACCTTCTCGTATATGGATTGGGCGGCTTTGGCATCAACAAGCGACATGGCACCCTTCGCCAGCCCGAGATCTTCAAGCAATGAAGTTTCAGTCTGAACCAAAATATCAACAATGGCATTACCGATGCCAATAACGTCGAAACGGATTTCGCTCACGCACGTTCCCCTGGAGTATTAAAATTACAGGTGTTTTTCGCGGGCGCAGTATAACGTTGCGCTCCGCCACGGCAACACGTGTGATGATGTTCACATAGGCATCGGCAGCAAGATCGATGAAATTTCATCTATACGTCTCTAACTTATTGATAAATAATAATTTAATATGGTCATGCCGTTTTCGAAATTTGTCTCTATCGATTCCACTCAAATAATTCAGTGGTCCTCATAAAATTAATCGAAGGCATCTTAATTATTAGGCTAATTTACTTCTATTGTGTTAATATTCTTGAGAATAATAATTTTTCCGATCCTCCATCGATCGTGACGATCCCGTCGTCCTACAGTTGAAGACTTCAATCGATAGAAACAAATACGTGAGTACGATTTGCTTGCTTTTTCATACTGTTATGGTGTTTTATTCAAACTGAAGCTGAATACGGGGGAATTGAGTGATCGCGCAACATTATTCTCATGTATTAATATAGATAAACAAAATAACATGTTGATATATAATGATTTCATCACTAATAAAAGGCATTAGGCAGCTCAGTGATCCGGCGACCCGGCAAGTTGTCTGGCTGAGCGTCGGCCTGGCCATACTGACGTTCCTTTTCCTTTTCGCCTGCATTGAGACATTGCTGTCAGAGACGTCCTTTTTTCAAGCTGGGTGGCTTGAAACGTTTGCCGACGTCCTTGGTCGACTCGCCGCGATTGTGTTGGCCTGGCTATTGTTTCCCGCCGCCATCAGCGCCGTTGTCGGCCTATATTTGGAGCGGGTCGCCGCGGCCGTAGAAGCGCGACACTACCCATCTTTGGCTCCGGCGCCTGAGCAAGATTTCATTGTGACCTTAGCAGCTTCAGGGAAATTCCTAGCCATTATGGTCGCGTTAAATCTTTGCCTTTTGGTGTTCATCTTCACCGGACCGCTTTACGCGATCCTATTTTATGCGGTCAACGGCTATTTGATCAGCCGAGAGTTTTTTGAACTGGTCGCATTGCGACGGCTACGGCCTGAAGCCGCCCGTGCACTGCGTAAAAGCCACCAAACACCGCTCTTCGTCACCGGCGCCTTTTTTGCCTTTATGATGACGATGCCTGTTATCAATCTGCTGACACCGGTCATCGCGACCGCAACAATGGTGCATTTATTTGAAGATTGGCGCGACGCCGACGGCGCGGCGTTGGTCACTGCATGAGCTTTATCGGATAAGGAGATATCCAAATGTTTGGAAAGAAAAAAGATGGTAGTGGCGAAGCCACGGAAAATGCGGGCAAGGAATCCGAAGACCTGACGACGGCACCACCGCTGAAACCGTTTTCCCGCAAGGGCACCCATGCCCCGGCAAAACCTCCGACGGCCACCAGTTTCCAGCCAGAAATTACACGCCGGATACCGGACATTCCAGGATCACCCACACGCCGCGCCGGCCGGGCCGTGGGGTCGGATTCAGAAAGCAACCGCTTGGTCGTCGGCCGCGATATTCGACTGAGCGGTGAGATTACCGCTTGCGACAAATTGGTGGTCGAAGGCAGCGTCGAGGTCACGCTTTCCAATGCGCGGGTTATAGAAGTCGCGCCGACCGGCCATTTCAAGGGAGCGGCAGAAGTTGACGAAGCCGATATCAGTGGCCGATATGAAGGCGATCTCATCGCCCGCGAGCGACTGATTGTCCGGGCTGGTGGGCACATCAAGGGTAAGGTGCGCTACGGACGAATTGTTATTGAATCGGGCGGCGAAGTGTCCGGCGATATGCAAACATTGGAAACATCCGCGACCGACGGCAACACTGATTGAGCATGCCCGTTCGTTGGAATTCTGCATTAGTTGGTGGGGTCACGACCGCGATGTTGGCGCTTGGTGGATGCGAGACAACGAATACCGCCCCGCCATCCACGCCCAACCCGCCGCCGCAAACTGACGTTCAAAATGAAAGCCCAGTCATCGAGGCCGCCCGCCAGACTGCGGCTCAACCCCTGGAACCGTCATACCCTTCTATTGATACATTGACGGGTCAAACTGCTGAAAGCATCGAGACTCTCCTAGGTCAGCCGCAATTTCGACGCCGAGACAAGCCCGCCGAGCTGTGGCAATACCGTGCCACTGGGTGCGTCCTGGATTTATTTCTATATCCTGGCGCCGGCCGCTCACTTGCCGTTGATTTTTTGGACGTCCGCCAAATCGGCAACTCGGACGTTGGGCGCCAAGATTGTTTGGTCTCGCTCCTAAAGACTAAAGCGGCTGGTGTTCAGGGTTGATGCGGTTGGATTGGGAGTGAGACCGACACATCAGATCGCGATCAACCGGCTTTGGCGAAATCTAGTCGCTCGGCACTTTTTAGGATAACCTCCAATAGAATTAATTTTTTAGGCTGCATCGAAAGCTCACAGTTTGTCCGACGAAGACATCGATACCGAACAAACCCGCCGATTGGCTTCGCTCTCTTTCCTTGTGATCGAGGACAATGAGTTCGCTCAGAATTTGGCTGTCGGCCTGCTGGAAACCATAGGCGCGGGCAAAGTCCGTTGCGCCGGCAACGGGTTGGATGCGCTAAGCGAACTTCTGGTCGCCGATACCCCGCCGGATGTATTGCTAGTGGATCTCGGCATGCCGGAGATGACCGGGCCGGAGATGATGCAACAACTTGCGGCGCGGGGTCTGAATGTACTTGGCCAAATTACCAAACCATTGACGCGAGATTCTCTTAGTCAAGCATTGGCGAATTTACCTGCCGAGCCGGAGCCCGCCAGCTAGCCCGTTTCCTTGCCCTTAAACCGACACAGATCGTTGACGATGCATTCTCCGCAAAGCGGTTTGCGGGCCTTGCAAATATAACGGCCGTGTAGGATCAGCCAGTGATGCGCATGCAGTTTAAAATTATCGGGCGTCACTTTTTCTAGCTTCTTTTCAACCGCTAACACCGTCTTACCCGGCGCAAGACCGGTGCGATTGGAAATTCGGAAGATATGAGTATCCACAGCGATTGTCGGCGCGCCAAAGGCGATATTTCGGACGACATTCGCAGTCTTTCGCCCAACGCCGGGCAAGGCCTCGAGCGCGGCTTGGTCATCAGGTACGCTGCCGCCATGATCGGCAATTAACAATTCCGACAGTCTGATCACATTTTTTGCCTTGGTGTTATAAAGCCCAATGGTCTTAACGTAGTCCTTCAACTTGGCTTCGCCGAGTTCGACCATTTTCTTTGGCGTCTTGACGATCTTGAATAATGGGCCCGTTGCCTTGTTGACCCCAATATCCGTGGCCTGCGCGGACAACACGACGGCAACCAGCAAGGTATAGGTGTTCACAAAATTGAGTTCGCCGCGCGGTTCCGGCATCGCCGTTTCGAGACGGGTGTAGAACTCGATGATGTCAGGTTTTTTCATATCAAGTGTCCCCGTTGCGCCAACCCAATGGCGTGCAAACCTTACTCTTGCCTCGCCGCTCGGCAAGGGTTTTTATGACCAATTGAATGGTTCCGATTACAATGTCCCGCCTGTCAGGAAGGACGAAATTTGAAATGACCGCAACGGCAACCGATGTGTTGTTCACAACCGAACTGCGTCCAAACCGTTCGGCAACGCCGGGCGCGGTCCGCCGCCTAGCGCTCATCTTATGTGTGATTCTAATTCCGGCGGGAATGATTTTCATCTATGTCGGCGCTTGGCCGGTGTTTGGGTTCCTCGGCTTGGAGTTGGTTGCGTTGATCGTGCTTTTGAAACTTCATCATCGGCGAGGCTACATGGTTGAACGTATTGTTCTGACCGCCGAGGATTTGAGCGTCGAGCGCCTTGATCCGTGGGGGCGGCGGCAATGTTGGTCCTTCCAGCGTCATTGGGTGCAGGTCAACTTGGAAAACGCCGACGATCTCAATGGGAATTTGGAATTGCGCTCCCATGGCAAAGCCTTGACTATCGGCGCATTTCTGACGCCACCTGAACGATCCGAAGCCGCCTCGACTTTGCGGCGCGCGCTGTTGAACGTATGCCGGCCTTGCGCCCAACAAGTCGTCTAAATACTCAGCTTAGGCCCAAGACATCACGCATCGTATACAGGCCCGGCGGCTGGTCGCCCGCCCACAACGCGGCGCGGACAGCGCCGCTGGCAAACAGCCCCCTGTCCGTTGCCCGGTGGGTCAATTCAATGCGTTCGCCGGCGCCAGCAAAAATAATGGAATGCTCACCGATGACGTCACCGCCACGAAGCGTCGCGTAGCCAATCGCGCCATCAGGCCGAGCCCCGGTTTCCCCTTCGCGGCTCAAAACGGACACGGCTTCGTGATCCACGCCACGGCCTTCGGCGGCGGCTTTGCCCAGCATCAGTGCCGTTCCAGATGGTGCATCGATCTTATGCTTATGGTGCATTTCAAGGACTTCAATGTCGAAATCTGGACCAAGTGCCCGCGCGACCTGTTCTGACAGGCAGACCAAAAGATTAACACCGAGACTCATATTGCCGGCTTGAACAATGGTGGTTTTTTCTGCCGCAGTGGCTAGGCTGGTCATATCATCGGCATCCAAACCGGTGGTACCGACCACCAAGGCCGTCCCGGCTGTGGCCGCTATTTTCGCATGCGCAACGGTCGCTGCGGGAATGGTAAAATCGAGTATCGCATCTGCTAACGAGAACAATTCAACCGCGTCGAGGCCGATTTCCAAGCCTAGCTGCTGGGCCCCCGCTAAGATACCCAGATCCTCTCCAATGAAAGGGCTATCAGGGGTTTCCGTGCCGCCGACAAGCTCTGCCCCATTGGTTTCCAAAACGGCAGCCGCCAACATCCGACCCATCCGTCCCGCACACCCGACAATACCAATCTTCATGATGGCAACCCTCTCTATTCATAGTCATATTTGGCCAAGATAATGTGTCTGTAGGTTTTCGCCAATTCTGTTCAATGGCCTTCATTTGGCCGTTCTCTTACGTCAGCGGTCCTGCTATGGCCAGAAATACTTGTCCGGGATTTCCAGGCACCAACACCGTTTGGTGCGAGGTCTAGGTCTTCCGGCTCAGACTCGTTATAGTATCCGCACCTATTCGCAAGCCGGGATCTATAATGTTTCTTCACGTATTAAGCGAGGATCAAAAACACAGCTTTTTCGACTTGGCACAGCAAATGATGGTTGCCGATGGCATTGTCGCAGAAGCCGAGGTTGCCTATCTCGATCGCCTCTATTGGGAAGCTGGATTGATGGGCAAGGCAACGCTGAATGATGTCGAAGAGGAAGTTTATCTGTCGATATTCGCAGATCGGCGCACGCAATTGGTGGTATGCGTGGAGTTGATCATCATTTCAATCATCGACGGTGTATACCATGCTAAAGAAGCAGCCTTCGCCAACGCCACCGTGGATGCTTTCAGGCGGAGCGCTAAAGAACATACAGCGCTTTGCAGTATCGCCGAGCACATGGCACAAGCGCTGGTAGATATGCGCAATCTGATGGACTGACCGGTTCAATGGCATAGGACAGGCAATGTTTCTACATCTACTCAATGACGATCAAAAACGAGCCTGCATGAGCCTTGTCGGCGCAATGGTGACGCGCGATGGCATGGTGGATTCTGCCGAGACGGGCTATTTGAAACAATTGATGATCGAGTCCGGGCTTGGCCGTTCATTGGGCTAGATCTCATCAACTGATGATGTCGACCTAGGTCTATTTGACACCTCGCCAACAAAATTCGCTGTGATTGCCGAGCTGTTGATTATGTCCATATTGGACGCCAACTATGACGACAGCGAAGCCGAATATATCAATGTTTTGGTTGATCGGTTGAAAATCGGTTCGGATGACCATGAGGCGCTTTGCCGGGTTGCCGAGGATGCGGCTGGGGCGCTGGCCAAGATGCGCTCAAGTTCATCGTCCGAAATGGGATAGCTCTGTTTGGTGCCGTTTTTTGGCAAAATACCTCCCAAGGAACCCCGATCAGCATGATCAGGATCGAACAATTGCCGTGGCCCGCCGCCAGCAATTTCGGGGCGATTTTATCAGGTTTAAATTTTCAGAAAACTAGAGATACCTCTAGTACCCGGTGGGTCGGCAACCGGCCCGGTTCCTACTCTTTAAGGTCCTCCCAAAGGTCTTTGACCTTCGAGAAAAAGCCGTGCGCCTCGGGGCTATGCTTGGCGGTGTCGCCTTCGCCATCAAATTCTTTGAGTAGTTCTTTTTGGCGTTTCGTCAGGTTCTGCGGGGTTTCCACCATGGCTTGGACAAACATGTCGCCGCGCGCCTTCGAGCGCAGCACGCTCATGCCCTTGCCCTTGAGCCTGAATTGGTGGCCCGTGGGAGTGCCGGATGGCAGAGTGATCCGCGCCATGGCGCCATCCACGGTGGGCACTTCGACGGTGCCGCCCAAAGCCGCCGTGGTCATGGCAATCGGCACTCGGCAATAGATATCGGCGCCGTCGCGCTGAAAGAACCGGTGCGGCTTCAATGACAGAAATATATAAAGATCGCCCGGCGGCGCACCACGCAACCCCGCTTCGCCCTCGCCGGCCAGGCGAATGCGCGTACCGTCCTCAACGCCGGACGGAATGTTGACGGAAAGCGTCTTCTCTTTTTGTGTCCGGCCCTGACCGCCACAGGTCCGGCAGGGATCACTAATCACCTGGCCCGTACCCTGGCAATTTGGGCACGTCCGCTCGACGGTGAAGAACCCCGATTGCGAACGCACCCGACCATGCCCTTGACAGGTGCCACAGGCCACTGGTGACGCGCCACCCTCGGCGCCAGATCCATGACAGGCATCGCACGACACCGATGTGGGTACCCGGATTTCTGTCTGTTTACCTTTGAAGGCGTCCTCGATCCCAACTTCCATATTGAAACGGAGATCGGCGCCCTTGCCGGCATGTTGCTGGCTGCGCCGCCCGCCGCCGGAAAAATCGCCGAACATTTCATCGAAGATATCGGCGAACCCGGACGCAAACCCAGGGCCGCCACCGCCGCCGCCCGGCCCGCCGCCTTGCTCGAACGCCGCATGGCCGAAACGGTCATAGGCAGCGCGCTTCTCGCCGTCTTTTAGAACTTCATAGGCTTCGTTGACGTCTTTGAATTTCTGCTCGGCCGCGGCGTCACCCGGATTGCGGTCCGGGTGATATTGCATGGCCTGTTTGCGGTAGGCCTTCTTAAGGTCACCGTCCTCGGCATCGCGCTCGACACCGAGCGTCGTATAATAGTCTTCCTTAGCCATGGCCGTGATCCCCCCCCTGGTATCTTAGGGGCCGTATTGGACGACTGACGTGATGTTTGGTGGGCCGGTGGTGACGCGAAGCGCGTCTCCACCGGCCCACCAAACATCACGTCAGTCGTCCTTCTTGTCCTTGCCAGAACCTTTGCCAGAACCAGCTTCGGCGTCGGTCCCAGCATCGGCATCTGCGTCGGCTTTCGCCGCCGCCGCTTCCGCGTCCGGATCAACTTCTTCGAAGTCCGCATCGACGACATTGTCGGCACCAGGGCCGCCTTCCGATGCGCCGCTCGAGGCGTCCGCACCTTCCGCGCCGCCCATGTCACCCATATCGCCTTCAGCCTGGGCCGCCTTGTACATGGCTTCGCCCAACTTCATGGAAACCTCATTTAGCGTATCGGTCTTTTCCTTGATCGCGTCGGCGTCTTCGCCTTCCAAGGCCTCTTTCAGCTCTCCAGCCGCCGTCTCGATAGCCTGGCGATCTTCGTCCGGCACTTTATCGCCGTACTCGGCCAGGTTCTTTTCGGCCGCGTGAACCAAACTGTCCGCCGTGTTGCGAATTTCCACCGCGTCACGACGTGCCTTGTCGTCTTCGGCGTTCTGCTCGGCTTCGGAAACCATGCGCTCGATATCGTCGTCACTGAGGCCACCTGAGGCCTGGATACGGATCTGTTGTTCCTTACCCGTCGCCTTGTCCTTAGCCGACACATTGACGATGCCGTTGGCATCAATATCGAAGGTCACCTCAATCTGCGGCATGCCGCGCGCGCTCGGCGGAATACCAACCAAATCGAATTGGCCGAGAATTTTATTATCCGCAGCCATCTCGCGCTCACCCTGGAAAACCCGGATGGTCACCGCCGTCTGATTGTCTTCGGCGGTCGAGAAGGATTGCGATTTTCGTGTCGGGATCGTTGTGTTGCGGTCGATCAACCGAGTGAACACGCCACCCAGCGTCTCAATGCCCAACGACAACGGCGTGACGTCCAACAACAACACGTCCTTGACGTCGCCCTTCAACACACCGCCCTGAATGGCGGCGCCGATGGCCACAACCTCGTCCGGGTTGACACCCTTGTGGGGCTCGCGGCCGAAGAACGATTTCACCATTTCCTGAACCTGCGGCATGCGGGTCATGCCACCGACCAAGATCACTTCGTCAATTTCACCGGCGGTCAGGCCGGCGTCTTTCAAGGCCTGCTTGCAGGGCTCGACGGTGCGCTTCACCAAGTCTTCAACCAAGGCTTCCAACTTGGCCCGCGACAATTTGATGTTGAGGTGTTTCGGTCCAGCCTGATCGGCAGTGATGAACGGCAAGTTCACTTCCGTCTGCGGCGTCGATGAAAGCTCGATCTTCGCTTTCTCGGCGGCTTCACGCAGCCGCTGCAACGCGAGCTTGTCTTCACGCAAATCAATGGAATTTTCTTTTTTGAATTCATCGGCCAGATAATCGACGATCTTGTTGTCGAAGTCCTCGCCGCCCAGGAACGTGTCGCCGTTGGTGGATTTCACTTCGAACACGCCGTCGCCGATCTCAAGCACCGAGATATCGAACGTACCACCGCCCAGGTCATAGACCGCGATGGTGCCGGTTTCTTTTTTCTCAAGTCCGTAAGCGAGTGCGGCGGCCGTCGGCTCGTTGATGATCCGCAAGACTTCAAGTCCGGCGATCTTGCCGGCGTCCTTGGTGGCTTGGCGCTGTGAATCGTTGAAGTACGCCGGCACCGTGATCACCGCTTGGGTGACGTCTTCACCCAAATAGCTTTCCGCCGTTTCCTTCATCTTCTGCAAGATGAACGCCGAGACTTGGCTGGGGCTGTACTTCTGGCCTTCGACCTCGACCCACGCATCGCCGTTGTCGCCCTTGACGATTTCAAAGGGAACCAGCTTTTGGTCCTCCTTGGTGATCGGGTCGTCGAAGCGCCGGCCGATCAAACGTTTGATGGCATACAATGTGTTTCCCGGATTGGTCACCGCCTGGCGTTTCGCCGGCTGGCCGACCAGGCGTTCTCCGCCGTCGGCAAAAGCGACCATGGACGGCGTTGTCCGCCCGCCCTCCGCATTTTCAATAACCTTGGCGTCCGACCCGTCCATCAACGCGATACACGAGTTGGTCGTGCCTAAATCGATTCCAATAACTTTACTCATCACGTCCTCATATTTTTGCGGCTGACTCCGGCGGCCCATATGGCACCGCTACAGTCCCCATTGTTAACGTCACTTAGAGCTTCAATAGGAAAAGCCCGTTTCCGCAGCTTATCCGCGCTGTATATAGGCGCGTGTCCCCGATCACGCAATGTTTGCAGGGGCATTCGGGGCGAATAATTGCGCCGCCAAAAACCCGGCCTCATTCCAGGCTTGTCCGCGCGCGCCCAAGATAGGCAACGCGGTCAATGCAAAAGCCCACCGCGCGTGAAAACCGGGGTCGAAAGCGCTTTAATTTCAAGCCTTTAATAAAAAATGACGGAACAAACCCAATTTCTCAATCATCTTCCCAGAACGCCGCCACTTAACATCGCGGCGTAAGCTCGAAACACCCTGGCCAATCCCGCGTCAACTTGCTGCACCCCTAATCTCCCTTTTCCCAATGCAAACCAGCACGCTCCCCACCTTGCGGCAGGCAGCATGAGGGAGAGATAGGCAGGCCAAAAAGGAATATCAACCTTTTATACTGAATTATTTTTAGCCGCCAGAATTGAAGGAAGTTTTAACGCGGAGGACGCCGAGAAACGCCGAGATTTAGAGCAACTTTCAAATATGGAAGACTATCCAAACACGCCAACAGAGGTCGCGAAATATTTCATCATGCGAGAGCTGGATGATCTAAGGCGTGCTGGTGTGTTTAATAAAATGAAAAGTGACTGACCCCGATTAGAGCAAAAGTAATACTATTCCAGTTGCTCCAATCGTCACGGTATCTAGTCCCGTAAAACTTGGCCCCATCCTGCTCCTAAAGCTCCTGATCCAAATTCCCACCCGAGGTATCTTTCGAGTCGGTTTGGAACTCATAAGCGGCTTGGCCGTCGCGGGTGGCGGGGTCGGCGTCGGTGTCCGATGCCCCGGCAGTTTCGGCGGCTTCTGTCGGCGCCGGCGCGGGGGCCTCTTTCGGGCCGCCTTTGGTGATGCCGACTTTGGCGGCGCGGAGCGTGCGGCCGTTGAGGGTGTAGCCGGGCTCCAACACCTGCGCGATGGTGCCGGCCGGCGTGTTCGTATCTTCGATTTCAAACATCGCTTCGTGCTGCATGGGGTCGAACTTGGCGCCGAGCGCCTTGATGGGTGTGATGCCGTAACGCTCAAACGTTGCGATCGCCTCGCGCTGCACCATGTCGACGCCGACGAACAGGTTTTCCAAATTCGGATCGGCGGCGCGGGCGTCGGCGTCGATGCTGGCCATTGCGCGGCCCAAATTATCGGCGACGCCCAGCATGCCTTCGGCGAAGTTCTTGATGGCGTACTTGGAGGCGTCTTCCTTGTCGCGCTGAGCGCGGCGCCGGACGTTTTCAGACTCGGCCAATGTGCGCAGCACCTTGTCGTTGAGCTCGGCGACCTCGGCTTCCAGCTCGGCGATGCGGGCCGCGGGGTCTTGGGCCCAAGGGCTATCCAAGGCGCTATCCAAAGGACCAGCCGAGGAACTTTCTTCCGCCGAACCGTCGTCATCCGAGCTTGCCCCGCCCTCCGTCGGTATCGGCCCGAAGGTGATTTCAGGTTCAGGTTGGGCGGCGGCCTCCGACACAATGTTTTCCGGCGCCGCATCTTCGGGTGGAAGGGCGCCGGGCGCGATATCGCCGGTGCCTTCGGTGTCGCCGGCCCCGGTCAATTCGATCTTCGGGCCTTGCGGGGCGGGTGCGTGATCCGCCGGGTTTTTATCTGCGTCGTGTTCGGACATCTGAAGTCTTTCTCCGTCTTTGATCTCTATTTAGCCGCCATCATCCGCACGTCAACCCATAAGCCGGCCAATAAGTTTGGCCGTGTAATCAACCATCGGGATGATGCGGGCGTAGTTCATCCGCGTCGGGCCGACGACGCCGATGGCGCCGACGATCTGTTCGTTGGTGGTCTTGAAGCTGTCACAAACCATCGAAACGCCCGCCAGACTAAACAGCGCGTTATCGGCGCCGATGAAAATCTGCACGCCCTCCGCCGTGTCGGCGAGCGACAACAGTTTCAAAATTTCCTCTTTGGTTTCCAGCGCCGAAAACAAGGCCCGGATGCGCTCAAGATCGGCCATGGCGGAAACGTCTTCTAAAAGATGCGCCTGCCCCCGGACGATCAATGAGCCGCTTTGTGCCGCCGAGGCGGCCTCGGTGTTGGCGTCGCCGGACCACACGGCCAAGCCGCTTTCGACCACCCGGCTGGTCAACGCGTCGATTTCGATGCGCGCCTGATCCAGCTCGGTCATGATCTCATCGTAGGCTTCCGGGATGGTGCGCCCGACCAGTTTCGCACTGAGGAAGTTACTGGCCTTCACCAGGCTGGACGGCGGCAGGTGCTCGGGGGTCTGAATGATGCGGTTTTCGACGATGCCGCTTTCGGTGACCAGCACGACCAGCGAGCGCCCGGGGCTCAAATTGACGAATTCAATGTGCTTCAAGGGGCTTTCGGTTTTTGGCGCGAGTACCAGACTGGCGCAACCGGTGAGCCCTGAGAGCGCTGCCGTGGCTTCTTCCAACAACCCATCCAGGCTGTTTGATGAGCCGGCGCACTGGCCCTTGATGGATTCTCGTTCCTCGGCGGATAGATTGCCGATTTCCAATAAGCCGTCGACGAACAATCTGAGCCCCGCGTCGGTGGGCAAACGGCCGGCGGAGGTGTGCGGCGCGAACAAAAGACCACTGTCTTCGAGGTCTGCCATGACATTGCGGACCGTTGCCGGCGAGAGTTTGGCGCCAAGGCGCCGGGCGATGGCGCGCGAGCCGACGGGCTCGCCGGTCTCCACATAGGCGTCGACGATCAGGCGGAATACTTCGCGCGAGCGCTCGTTCAACTCGGTGATCATCTGGCTGCGTATTCCTTGTTGATTGGCGCGTCACTTTCGCGACCGCGCCCATCCGAAGAAAATAGGTTCGCGTGTCGGCTGCGTCAATGAAACCCGCTCATCCGGTGGCGCCAGCGGGGTGCCCAAATTCGCCGCCCTTGTCCTCGGCTCTTGTCTTTAGCTCTTGTTCTTGGCCCTTGTCCTTGGCTTAGGCGCGGGGTAGAGAAGCCCGAACAAATCAGCCGTCCCAGACAACCCATTAGACAACCCAGATGAGGCCCAACACATGACTGCCACCGCTAGCCGACCTTCGGGGCGCACCGCCGACCAGATGCGCGACGTTATCTTAGAGCCCGACGTGGCCAAACACGCCGAGGGATCGTGCATGGCGCGTTTCGGTGATACCCACGTCTTGTGCATGGCGTCCGTCGAGGAACGGGTGCCGGGCTGGCTCCGCGATACCGGCGGCGGCTGGGTAACGGCGGAATACGGTATGCTGCCCCGCGCCACCAACACGCGCACCGGCCGCGAAGCCGCACGCGGCAAACAATCGGGCCGCACGCAGGAAATTCAACGCCTGATCGGCCGCAGTTTGCGGGCCGTGACAAATTTGAAAGCCATGGGCGAAATGCAGGTGCGCATTGATTGCGACGTCATCCAGGCCGACGGCGGCACGCGCACCGCAGCAATCACCGGCGCCTACGTGGCCTTGCACCGAGCGTTTGAGCGCTGCAAAAAGCTCGGCATCATCAAGGAAATCCCACTGATCGGTGAAGTCGCGGCAATTTCCTGCGGGCTCTATAAAGGTGCTGCGGTATTGGATTTGGATTACGCCGAGGATTCCAATGCTGAAGCTGACGCCAACTTCGTGCTTACCGGTGCCGGTGGCATCGTCGAAATTCAGGGCGCCGCCGAGGAAGACCCGTTCACCGAGGCGGCGTTCCTGGAGCTGCTGGCATTGGCCAAGAAAGGCTGCGGTGAGTTGGCCGCCCTTCAGCGCCAAGCTCTCGGCCTAGATTAACAGGAGCCCCTAGCGTGGCTCGGACATTCACCGAACCGAACCTGGTGATCGCCACCCACAACCCGGGCAAGCTGCGTGAAATCGCCGATCTCTTGGCGCCCTTCGGCACCAAGGTTCTGTCCGCCGGTGAATTGGGGTTGCCCGAACCCGTCGAAGACGAAGATACCTTCATCGGTAATGCGCTGATCAAGGCGCGCGCCGCGGTGCAAGGTTCAGGGAAGCCCGCGCTATCGGACGATTCCGGCCTCGTGGTGCCGGCTTTGGGCGGCCAACCGGGCATCCATTCGGCGCGCTGGGCCGGGCCGGAGAAGGATTTCGATCTGGCCATGGAAAAGGTCTGGACCGAGCTTGGCGATGGCGACCGCCGTGCGCATTTCGCCTGCGCCCTGGCGTTGTGTTGGCCGGACGGTGGCGCGGAAACCTTCGAAGGCACCGTCTACGGCACCCTGGTCTGGCCGCCGCGCGGCGACAAAGGCTTCGGCTATGACCCGATGTTCATCCCCGACGGCCACGCCATCACCTTCGGCGAGTTCGAGCACGCCGAAAAACACACCATCAGCCACCGCGCCACCGCGTTTCGAAAGCTCGTTCAGGCCTGCTTTCAGCCGTGAGCCGCCCGACCGACATTCGTACAGCCACCATCCGCGCCGCCAGCCCCACAGATGCGGCAGCTATTGCTGATGTCCATTGCCGGGCCTGGCGGGAAACCTGCCGGGGGATTTTGCCGGACGTCATGGTGGATGGGCTAACGGCTGAAGAGGCTCTGGCGAGCTGGAGCCAACGGCTGGACCCGGACAGTGGTGTGTCGGTATTCGGCGCTGAAGTCGAGGGCGCCATCGTCGGGTTCATCAGCGTCAAATCCTCTGATGAGCCCACCGGTGACTTCGATGGCATGATCGATACGCTCTACATTGTCCAAGCCGGCCAAGGGTTAGGGCTGGGCCGCGGCCAAATGTGCCCGGAAGTGCTATTGTCATGGCCGCTGCCACTGACATTACCGAATAAATGACCGACATCAAAAACGACATCGCGCTTTATATCCACTGGCCGTTTTGTGAGCGGAAATGCCCCTATTGCGATTTCAACAGCCATGTCTCCGATACCGTCGATCAGGCCCACTGGCGCGACGCCTTGCTGTCGGAACTGGCGCATTTTGCGGCAGAGACGCAAGGCCGCCGGTTGACCAGCGTGTTCTTCGGCGGCGGCACCCCGTCATTGATGGCGCCGGCGACCGTAGCCGCACTTCTGGACGCGGCTGCAGACCATTGGCAGGCCGCGACGGATTTGGAAGTGACGCTGGAAGCCAACCCGTCATCAGCCGAACAGGGGCGGTTTGCTGATTACCGGCATGCGGGGGTCAATCGTCTCTCCATCGGTATACAATCGCTGCGTGACGAACCGCTGGCGTTCTTGGGCCGGGTTCATGACGCGGCCCAGGCGCGGGCTGCCATGAAGGTGGCCAAGGCTGTGTTCGAGCGTGTCTCCTTTGATCTGATTTACGCGCGCCCCCACCAATCCGTGGCCGATTGGCAGGTTGAGTTGGGCGAGGTCTTGGCGATGTCCGGCGATCATTTGTCGGTCTATCAATTGACCATCGAACCCGGCACGGCGTTTTTCCGCGAAGGCGTTGCCGGCGCAGATGAGGACCGCGCGGTTGAGCTTTTCGAGGCAACGCAAGAAATTCTCGAGGCGGCCGGCTTCCTGGCTTATGAAATTTCCAACCACGCCCGGCCCGGTGCCGAAAGCCGCCACAACCTGACCTACTGGCGTGGCGGCGATTATGTGGGCATTGGGCCTGGGGCCCATGGGCGAATAACGCCCGGGGCGCATGGGCGAATAACGCCCGGCGCTCATGGCCGGCTGGCTTCACCAACCACATTCGAGGCGACGCACCAAATTCACGATCCCGCCCGTTGGCTGGAACTTGTCGGCGAACACGGCCATGGCACGGCGAAACGCCGCCAACTGAGCCCCACCGAGCGCGCCGAAGAGATGATCATGACCGGGCTGCGGCTCACAGAAGGGCTCGACACCAAGGCGCTGGCGGCGCTGTCCGGGTTGTCATTTGATGATTTGGTCGAGCCGGGCCGCCTGCGGGAATTGACCGCGGGCGGTTTTTTGGATGCCGCAGCCGGACGCATCACCGCGACGGCTGAAGGCCGACTTCGGTTGAATTCCATCCTCGCGCGCTTGCTCGCCCCCGAAGCCGGCGCCTGATGCCTTCAACGAAGTCTTTACCATCGCGCAACCATTTGTAGTTAGAATATTCTCATCACATATCGCGGGGGACCGCGCGGAGAGGGGATAGCGCGCATGGCGCAGATGATATTTTCAAAAACCTACAGCGCCGGCCAAAAGATTTTTGCCATGGGCGACGAGGGCCGCAACGCCTATTTCATTGAAAGAGGCCGGGTACAAGTCTCGCTGCCCAAGGACGACGGCGAGACCATCATCGCCGAATTGGGCAAGGGCGAAATCTTCGGCGAGATGTCGATGATTGACGACGTGCCGCGCTCCGCCACGGTCACCGCCGTTGAGGATACGGAAGTCATCGTCATCCAGCGCTCACGGTTTATTCAGCCGCTGAAATCAGCGCACCCGATGATGAACCTGCTGTTGCGTATCGTCTTAGCGCGGTTCCGCGACGCGCAGCGCCAGCTTTCCGGCATGCGCACCACATCGAGCGAAATGAATACCTCATTGGAGGAAATCCGCAGCCTCGCCTTTGACCGCATCAACACCGAACGCGACATGCGTCGGGGCCTCGACGCCGGCGAGTTCGAAATGCACTACCAGCCAATCACCTCGTTGGACGGCGGCCATATCGCCGGCTTCGAAGCTCTGATGCGCTGGCGTAAGGATGACGGCGGCTTCGTCTCACCGGTCGAATTTATCCCCTTGGCCGAGGAAACCGGCTTGATTGTAGAGCTCGGACGGTGGGCCCTGGAGACCAGCCTCAAGGAACAAAAAAACCTGGCTGGCCGTTTCAATGAAAACTTCCCCGCCGTCGCCGCACCGTTCATGAGCGTCAATGTGTCGGGCCTGCAACTCAGCGAACTCAGCGAGATCGACCGGTTGGCCGACATCATCGATGCCAGCGGCACGCCGCCGGGTGATATCAAGCTGGAAATCACCGAGACCTTAATGGTTGAAAACTTCGATCACGCGAAGGCCGCCCTGGATAAACTTAAAGACCTCGGCGTCCTCATCGCCATTGATGATTTCGGCACCGGTTATTCGAGCCTCAGCTACCTGCACCAGCTGCCCTTCGACACGCTGAAAATCGACCGCGTCTTCGTCACTAATATGGACAAATCCGAGAGCAGCCAGCGCATTGTCCGCTCGATTGCGCAATTGGCCCTGGCGCTTGATATGAACATTGTCGCCGAGGGTATCGAAGAACAGGCGCAAATGGATGCGCTGCGCGATCTCGGCTGCCAGTACGGCCAGGGATTTTTCATGTCGAAGCCGCTGACCACCGATGCCGCCCACGAATTAATCGACAGCAAAGCCACCTGGTAGCGCGGGTGTCGGTCTCTGCCTTAACCTGAATTAATTGATTGCCGTCTCAAAGGTCGCCGGCGCCGGACTGATGACCTTGGCGTCATTCTTGCGCACCTGCAAAACCGCCAGCCCGCGTTCAGCCAAACCGCCAGGCAGAAAGCGAAATATGCCGTCACGGCCATCGAAACCGCTGGGCGTCGTCAGCGTTGCATCGGAAAAGTCAGGGCCGCCATCGACCCTTGATAACACCGCCGCTAAGGCCGCCGCGTCATAGGCCATCGTCGCCAGGCGCGGCGGTGCGGCGCCGTAGGTTGATTGATACAACTTGAGAAAATCCGCCCGCGCACTGGGTGCCGGTGCCGAATACCAGCCGCCCAGCAACGCCGGCTCGGCGCCGATGCCCGGCACATCCCATTGGCCGGTGCCCAGCATTCTGACCTTCGACGGGTCAACATCATAAAACGGCAAAAGCGCCGCCACCGATTGCAATCGCTTGCCACCGTCCGCAACCAGCAGGGCATCGAACGGCAGATCACCGATGGTTTGCAGGGTTTCCAATCGCTTCAATGCTATTTTCGAAAGGGCGTCGGTTTCTTTTTCCAAAACCTTGCGCTGTTTCAAAAGAGCCGCTCGCCGGTCGTCATAATCAGCCAGGACCCGCACCACCTCGGTAAAATCCTGGGCGCTAGGATCATAAAAGTTCACCGCCGTAACCTCGGCGCCAATGGCGCGGGCGACGGTCCGTAGCGTATCAACGACACTCGCCCCATAAGTATTGTCCGGCGCCAGCGCCGCAAACCGCGTCAAGCCGCGTTGATAGGCGTAGGTCATCACCCGGCGAACCTGATCGGCCGGCAGGAAGCCCATGGTATAGATTCCGGAGCCGGCCACAGAGCGATCGCTGGAAAACGCCAAAACCGGCACATGAGCGGCCCGCGCGGCCGGCGCAATAGCGCGTACCGACGAACCCAGCAAAGGTCCCAGAATAACTGCGGCGCCGTCACCGATCGCCATTTGCGCCGCTTTCTGCGCGCCTTGCGGTGTACCCTTGGTATCGAGGGGGAAAAGTTCCAGGCGTCGGTCGGCAAAATCAAACACCGCCAACTGCGCCGCATTGAGAAGCGCGCGACCGAGCGCTTCATTGCGGCCGCTGAGCGGCAATAAAATCGCGGCACGCACCGTGTCCGTCGTCGCCGGCGGCGGCATCACCGGCCGGGCCGGCTGGGTCGGTGCGCCACTTTGAAACTGGCCTTGCAGACCAGGTCGGTTAATCAAATGAGACAGCGAGGGTAAATCCGGGCTCGGTACGACGTTGGTACCGGGTGGATTGTGCGCAGAGGTTTGTGACGGGCTTGTCGGTAATGCGCCACTCGATCCAATTGCTTGTGACGGACCGGGCTGGCTGGGCGCGGCGGCTCGGGCGGTACCCGCCGGCACCGAGAGCACCTGAATTTGCGGACCACTGAGAATGGGCGGGCGTTGATGTGAACGCGGCACGCCAGTCGTCGTCGCCACGCCCGCCGGCGGGCTTTCGGCTTGCAACGGGCCGCCGCCTTGCAGAGACTGACAGGCACCGAGCGTCAGCGCACAGGCGCCGAGGGCAGCGAAGGCGGCGGATCGTGAAAGACGGAAATTTGGCAAGTTGCTCTTCATCCGGTTTTCCGAACGGGTTGTCTGAAGCGGGCCCGAGCCTAGCGATAGCGACGCCATGAGTAAACCATCGGAATTCACCGCACCGCCGGGATTGCCACCAGGACTTATCGTCGTCGCGACACCCATCGGCAACGCGTCCGATATCGGCCTGCGCGCGCTTGAAATTTTACGCGCCGCCCATGTCATCGCTTGCGAAGATACCCGCGTCAGCGCCAAGTTATTGGCCATCCATGGAATCAAGACGCCAACCCTTTCCTATCACGAACACAATGCGCAACAACAGCGCCCACGCCTTATGGAACGCCTAAAAAATGGCGAAACCGTGGCGTTGATTTCAGATGCGGGCACACCGTTGATTTCCGACCCCGGTTATAAGTTAATCACCGCATGCTTGGATGACGATATCGCGCTCACCGCAGCCCCCGGCCCCTCATCCGTGCTAACGGCCTTGGTTCTTTCGGGCCTGCCAACGGACCGCTTTTTCTTTCAGGGGTTCGTGCCGCCGAAGGCTGCGGCGCGGCGCCGCGTGTTGGCCGAGATCGCTTTGGTGCCGGGAACGCTGGTGATTATGGAATCGGCTAAACGCCTCGCTGCCATGCTTGGTGCCGCCACTGAAATCATGGGCCCCCGGCCTTGCGCGGTCACCCGCGAGCTGACCAAAAAATTCGAAGAAGTTCGGCGCGGCACGCTGGATGATTTGGCCGAGCATTACCGAACCAACGGGCCGCCAAAGGGCGAAGTGACGGTGGTGATCGGCCCGCCAACTGCCACCGAAGCGCCCGATGAGGCCGAGGTTGATGCGCGCCTGGGTGAGGCGCTGGAAACTTTGTCGGTGCGCGACGCCGCCGTGATGGTCGCTTCCGACACCGGGCTGCCAAAGCGCCAAATCTACGCCCGCGCCCTGGCGCTGTCGAAAGCCACCACTCAATCCGAGGCCAAATCCGGGCCCAAATCCAGCGCGCCCGGGCCGGATGACGAATGAACACGACACGACAAGAACGCGGCCGTGACGCATGGCGGACGGGGCACCGGACCGAGTTGCTCGCCGGCCTATTCCTGCGCCTAAAGGGTTTTCGTATCTTGGCGCGGCGTTTCGCCTGTCATGTGGGCGAAATCGACATCGTCGCCAAGCGCGGCCGCCTGGTGGTTTTCGTCGAGGTCAAATACCGCGCCGACCCGGATATCGCCGCCGCCGCCGTCACCAATCGGCAATGGCAGCGTGTCACCCGCACTGCCGAGGTTTTTATGCCATCGCGCCCGGGCCTAGCAAGCTTCGACCGGCGCTTCGATCTTCTGGTTTTTAGCCGCCGCAAATGGCCCCGCCATATTATTGACACGTGGCGGCCGGACAATTGATCTGAAACTTCGACTTTGAGCCTGCGGCCCCGCGCCGTAGAATGAGAGCCGAACCATCGTACACTAGACAGTGAGCCCGTTTAACATGCTGATGTCCCAATCCCCTCATCTTACGCCTCCCGTTACACTGCCTCTCGCGCGCCGACACTCCGGCCTTCGGTTTTTGTCTTTATGTTTTTTCCTGGGGCTCGCCCCTATCCTTGCCGGCTGCGCCAGCGCAGTCGTCGGTGCCGGGGCCGCCGTCGGTGTCGCCGCCTTTGAAGAGCGTCCGGCAAAAACCATTTTGGCCGACACCAAGATCGCCGCCCAAGTCCGGGTCAACCTGATCAATGCCGGCGAGAAGTTCGCCACCGGTATCGGCGTCGAAGCATTTGAAAGCCGGGTTTTGCTGACCGGCAATGTGGCCAATGAAAAGATGCGCGCCGATGCGCTTGGACTGACCTGGAAGGTCGCCGGCGTGACTGATGTGCTGAATGAAATTCAAATCAGCGATGCCGGATTTCTGAATACCGCCAAGGATGCCTGGATCACCACCCAGCTGACATCGAAAATCACCTTCGACCAGGATGTTCTGGCGATCAATTATTCAGTTGAGACCGTGAACGGCATTGTCTATCTGATCGGCATTGCACAAAGCCAGGCAGAGTTGGACCGTGTCGCGGCCTACGCACGCAATATCAGTTACGTGCGTAAAATCATCTCCCACGTGCGGGTCAAAACAGGGACCGCAAAGAAAAGCTAACGGCAAAGGAGAAACGGGGGGTGCAGATCAGCCCGGAAATCAAAGCCGCCCTGACCTTGGCCGGCAATCAGGACGATACCGATATCGATATTGGCGAGACGGCGCTGACCCTGGCGGCGGCTGACCGACCCGGTGCGTGGTTCGCGCCCTACCGGCGCCACTTGGAAAAAATAACCGATGAGGTCGGCGCCTATGCCCAACGCGGGCCCCGGGATGTCCCCTTGGCGCTCAGGCACGAAGCCTTGGTTCAGGTTATTCACAAACGCATGGGTTATGCCGGTACTGAGGACAGTTTCGATGATATCGATGCCGCGAACCTGATGCAGGTCATCGACCGCCGCTCGGGCTTGCCCGTCGCCATCGGTATTCTTTATCTGCACGCCGCCGCCAAGCTCGGCTGGGCGGCCTGTGGCGTTGATTTCCCTGGCCGGTTTTTATTGCGCTTGGATACTGACGCCGGGCGGCTGATTTTTGATCCTTTTGATGGCGGGCGTGAGTTGACGCCGCCCGACCTCAGGCTGTTACTTAAGGCCATTACCGGGCCAGGCGCCGAATTGACGCAAGAACATTACCGCTCCGCTGGATCGCGCGGTGTGCTGCTACGCTTACAAAACAACATCAAAATTCGCCGCCTCGAGGCCAATCAACCGGAAGCCGCCCTGGCTATTGTTGAAAGTATGGTGATGATCGCACCGCTTGAGCCGGCACTCTGGCGTGAATGCGGGCTTTTGCATGCGCGTCTCGAGCACATTGCCGAGGCCGTCGCGGCGCTGGAGGAATTTCTCCGGCTTTCGGTATCGGAACAGGCGCGCTATAGCACGTCATCCCTGCTGCAGGAGTTGCGTGGCCGGCTGGGCTGACTATCTTGATGATCGAACAAAGACAAATTCGAAAGGTTGCCTCATGGCCTTGAAAGTCGCGATCCAGATGGATCACGTCGCCAGCATCGACATCGCGGGCGATTCAACTTTTGTCATGGCGATGGAAGCGCAAAAGCGCGGCCACGCGCTCTATCATTACGGGCCCGGCGCCTTGGTCATGGACGCAGGCCGTATCTTGGCCACCGCCGAACCCATGGAGGTGCGCCGCGAGGTCGGCAATCATTTCACCTTGGGCGCGCCGGAAACCATCGATCTGGCGGACGTTGATGTCGTCTTGATGCGCCAGGACCCGCCCTTTGATATGTCCTACATTACCGCGACGCATTTGTTGGAACACGTCCACCCAAAAACGCTTGTGGTTAACGACCCGGCGGAGGTTCGCAACGCACCGGAGAAATTGTTCGTCACCCGGTTTCCGGAATTCATGCCGCCGACCCTGATCGCCACCGACCGCGACCGCATTTTGGCCTTCCGTGAAGAACACAAAGACATCATCTTGAAGCCTTTGTTCGGCAACGGCGGCGCTGGGGTCTTCCATGTCAAACCGGACGACGAAAACTTCAACGCGTTGTTGGAAATGTTTTCCGAAAACTACCGCGAGCCGATCATCGCCCAGGCGTATCTCGCCGACGTCCGCGACGGCGACAAAAGGATTATCTTGATCGACGGCGAAATCGCCGGCGCCACCAATCGTGTGCCAAAGGAGGGCGAGGCGCGCTCCAACATGCATGTCGGCGGCACCGCGGTGAAGTCCGAACTGACGGACCGCGAACGCGACATCTGCGCCGCGCTTAGGCCTGAGCTCAAGGCCCGCGGGCTTATTTTTGTCGGCATCGACGTCATCGGCGGCTACATGACCGAAATCAACGTCACCTCACCCACCGGCCTACAGGAAATCAACGAATTTGATGATGTGTGTCTGGAAGCTGATATCTGGGATGCAATTGAGGCGAAGCTGTAAATCTGGGTCTGGGCGTAATTCAAAACCCTCGGGTGCCACATCAAAAATGATGGCGAGCCGTTAAATTACAACTTTTAATCGGTAGTTCTAAATTTTCTACGCTTTATGATGCCTGTAGTCATAGAGGAGTAGAAACTTATAGTTGCACGCATAGGTACAGTGTCTTTTGAAGGCATCCGGGTCGTTGATGTGGATGTTCAAGTTCAGGCGGCGCCTGGCATGCCGACGTTCTCAATTGTTGGCTTACCCGACAAGGCGGTGGGCGAAAGCCGCGAGCGGGTGCGCGCCGCCTTGCACGCCATGGGCCTGGCGTTGCCGCCGAAGCGGATCACGGTGAATTTATCGCCCGCCGATCTTCTCAAAGAAGGCAGCCATTATGATCTGCCGGTGGCGCTCGGGTTACTGGGGGCCATGGACGTGGTACCGGTCGATGTTTTAGCCGGCTATGTGGCGCTGGGCGAATTGGCGCTGGATGGCAGCGTGGCGTCGGTCAATGGCGTGCTGCCGGCCGCCATTCATGCGCCTGGCGGGCCTTGGAAATCGCCGCCGCCGGCAACCATAATTTGCTGATGGCCGGGCCGCCGGGCGCTGGGAAATCGATGCTGGCGGCGCGGCTCACAGGGCTCCTGCCGCCGCTGGAACCGGATGAGATTTTAGAGGTCAGCATGATCCAGAGCCTCGCCGGTGAGTTGGATCACGGGCGGTTGACCGACCGCCGGCCTTTCCGCGACCCCCACCATTCGGCGTCGACCCCGGCGCTGGTCGGCGGCGGGCATCGGGCCCGGCTGGGCGAAGCATCGCTGGCGCATTTGGGGGTGTTATTCTTAGATGAGTTGCCGGAATTTCAACGTGGCGCCCTGGACGCGCTGCGCCAGCCGCTTGAGACCGGGCGGTGTGTGGTGGCGCGGGCCAACGCGCACATCACCTATCCGGCCCGTATTCAATTGATCGGCGCCATGAACCCGTGCCGCTGCGGGTACCTGGGCGATCCGGCCCTGGCGTGCTCGCGCGCGCCCGGCTGCGCGGAAAACTATCTCAGCAAAATTTCAGGCCCATTGATTGACCGCTTCGACATGCATGTCGATGTCCCCGCCGTCTCCCCGGCCGATCTCGATTTGTCGGCGCCGGCGCCTGAGGTCAGGGAATCGTTGCCTTCGCCGCCGATCAACAGATCATCGCCGGCATAACCGAAAATGTTGTCCGTACCGGCGCTGCCGTACAAGCTGTCCGTTCCGGCACCGCCGTCGAGCGTGTCGTTGCCGGCCTCGCCCAAGAGCGTGTCGTTGCCCTCGCCGCCGTCGAGCGTGTCGTCGCCGTCACCCCCCCAGATGCCGTCGTCACCAAACCCGGCGGTGCCCAGATCGAAACCAAACTCGGCATAAAGCGATGAATTGGTGTCCGGAATATCGCCATGGATCTGGTCGTTGCCGGCACCGCCCCAGATGCTGTCGGCGCCAGCGCCGCCGGAAATAAAATCTGCGTCGCCAGTCGTGGAAAATGTTGGCGCCGTCAACGGGTTGCCGATGTCGTGCGTTGCCTGATCGTAATTGTTGGGGGTGTCGCCGTATAAATAGTCAGCGCCGCTGCGCCCGGCGATCTCATCAATACCGGTGGAGCCGACCAAGAAGTCCGCGCCCGTTGTGCCCACCAATGTTCGGGTGGTCGCAGCGGCGACAGTGAGCGTCACGATCTCACGGCGCGTATCGTCATCACCGGCAAGGCGATGGTCGAAATCAAAGCTCGGCTGATCGAACCTGAACCCCAGGCCAAACCCATCGTCGCCGGCCGCGCCCAAAGACCCCGTGCGGTCCTGAAGCAACACTTCGAAGCCCGGTCGCACATCGCCGCCGACAAGCACCGGATCATTGCTGAGACCAGAGAGTGATAGATTTCGGACCGAGGCCGGTTCTGGCTCTCCGGCGGTGGCGACAGAAAAAGGCCGAGGCTCGATGCGCGGCTGCGCCCAATCGGGGCCGCCAGCGGCTTCCGCCGCTGAAATTGCTGCCGATAACGCCTCGTGCATATTGGCGCCGCGTTCCAACGCCGCATCAAAAGCATCAAGCGCCGCCAATTCACCATCTGCCAGATTGACGCTCGGCAAACCGGCGATGGCATCGCGCAAATCGGCCTCAATGGCAGACTCGTCAAACGTCGTCTGCGCCTCAAGGGCCAGTGGATCTTCGATGCCCAACAGAGCATGGATAACGTCGCCGGTTTTTTCCACCGCCGGCGACCATTCCGATTGCGGCTGATTGGCCGGATCGGGCAGGGTGCTGGCGCCGGCGGACTTCAGGGCGTCAGACAGGGCCGCGCGGGTCAGCCAGCTGCCCGGCGCCAGATCATCAGCCGATGTCTGCGCGGTGTCGCGATTGTCCTCGTCCGGCTTCGGATACGCCCGGTCCAGCCAATCAATGGTTGGTGGACCGGCGCCGGGCGTCGAATCAGCCAGCCACGACGCCATCAGACGGCGGCCCCGCTGGTCTGTTTTGATTGTCCAACAAGGAAAAACGCCATCAGGAATCATAAGGTGCGCCAGGGCGAACACCAAATGTCCGGCGGCGCTCAAAGGGAAGTGACGTTATTGCAAGACGTTAGCCGGGTCACCCGGAAAACCGAACGGCGGGCAGCGGATCAAAAATCCGCGAATCGACGCGCCGATGCCGGATCAGGCGCGCTTCACCATACCGCCGAGATCACGGCCGCCGAAGACATGAACATGGAAATGCGGCACTTCCTGGCGGGCGTCACGGCCATGATTGGCAAGCATCCGGTAGCCGTCTTGGGTGGCGCCGGCGCCGCGAGCCACGGTACCGACGGCCCGGAAGAACCCGGCGATTTCATCGGCGCTGGCATTTGCGGAAAAATCATCCATCGACACATAGGCGCCCTTCGGGATGACCAGAATATGGATCGGTGCCTGGGGCTGAATATCAGTAAACGCCAGCGCCCAATCGTCTTCAAAGACCTTGTCGCAGGGCAGCTCACCGCGCAGAATTTTGGCGAAAATATTGTTCTCGTCATAGGCCATGATGGTTGCGTCCCTGGTCTTTGCGCTTAATCGGTTGTCCGGGAGTTTTTCTCTTCGATCCCCGAGGTGCCCTCGCGGCGATTGAGCTCCGCCCACACGTCTGCCGGCGTGACGCCTTGTTCAGCCCACAACACACTCAGATGGTAAAGCACGTCAGCGCTTTCCGAGATCACCTCGCTCCGACCCTGAGACAGCGACGCGACCATCAACTCGGCGGCTTCCTCGCCCAGCTTCTTGGCGATCTCGGGCCGGCCTTGATGAAAGAGCTTCGCCGTGTAGGACGTTTCCGGGTCAGCACCTTTACGGCTGACGATGACATCATAAAGCGCGTCAATGGTGTGGCTATCGTTTCCCACGTTGATCTCCGTTTATCTAGTCTTACAGCTCGGGTCTTAAAGCTCGGGGGCGTCGCGGACCGGCACGCCGCCGGCCGCCATATGAGCCTTCGCCTGGCCGATGGTATAGGTGCCGAAATGAAATATCGATGCGGCCAAAACCGCCGAGGCATGACCTTCGGTCACGCCTTCAACCAAATGATCGAGGGTGCCGACACCGCCCGACGCAATCACCGGGATCGGCACCGCGTCGGCGACGGCGCGGGTCAACGGCAGGTTGAACCCCTGCTTGGTGCCGTCGCGGTCCATGGAGGTGAGCAAAATTTCACCAGCCCCATACTCGGCCATGCGCCGGCACCATTCCACCGCATCAAGGCCTGTCGGCTTGCGACCACCATGGGTAAAAATTTCAAAGCCGCCGCTTTTAACACCTTTGGCGTCGACGGCGACGACGATGCACTGGCTGCCAAATTTCTCCGCCGCCTCGCGGACGAAGTCGGGATTGAAGACTGCGGCGGTATTGATCGATACCTTGTCGGCGCCGGCCAACAGCAGTTTACGGACATCCTCAGTCGCACGTACCCCGCCGCCAACGGTTAACGGCATGAAACATTGTTCGGCAGTCTGGCCGACGACATCGTAGATGGTCTCACGGTTTTCATGGCTGGCGGTAATGTCCAAAAAACACAACTCATCGGCGCCGGCGGCATCATAGACCCGGGCTTGTTTCACCGGATCACCGGCATCCACCAAGTCGACAAAGTTGACGCCCTTAACAACGCGACCGTTGTTAACATCCAGGCAGGGAATGACGCGCGCCTTCAACATCACGCGGCCTCACGAAGGACAGCAACGGCTTTGCTGACATCAATACGCCCGTCATAGACGGCGCGGCCACTGATCACGCCTTCCAAGCGGCCAGATGCGCGGGCCATGACGGCATCGAGATCCGCCATTGACGACACGCCGCCCGATAAGATCACCGGAATATCGACGGCATCAGCCATGGCAATGGTGGCTTCGATATTCGGGCCTTGCATGGCGCCGTCGCGCGATATGTCGGTGTAAATGAGCGCCGCCGCACCGGCGTCCTCGAATTTTCGGGCCAGGTCCAAGGCCGTTAATTCCGAGGTCTCGGCCCAGCCTTCGACGGCGACAAAGCCATCCTTTGCGTCAATGCCAAGCGCCACGCGGCCCGGATGCGCCCGACAAGCCGCGCGCACCAAATCCGGATTCTTGACCGCCACTGTCCCCAAAATCACCCGGCGGATACCGCGGTCGAGCCAGAATTCAACGGTTTCGAGATCACGGATACCGCCGCCGAGTTCAACCGGGATATCAATTGCCGCCAGAATGCTTTCGACGGCCGCACTGTTCACCGGGCGGCCTTCAA
>Ga0233433_10000930_pt1 | contig 29903 bp, 24 predicted proteins | sample SI_122_August201_5_FD_179868 | JGI IMG/M metagenome (GOLD analysis project Ga0233433, IMG submission 179868) | Seawater microbial communities from Saanich Inlet, British Columbia, Canada - SI_122_August2016_100_MG | ecosystem: Environmental > Aquatic > Marine > Inlet | place: Canada: British...
AGCTAAGATTCGAAATAGCCGATAACGCGCTTCTTTTACCGCCGGGTGACTCAGGGAAATTTGATCTGACTGGGATAGAAGAAACACCGACGGGCTACGCCTTTATGCCTGGCCGTGATGCTAAAATCATGTGGTTTCCCGGCATTGATTTGGGGCGGATTTCCTACGGACCATTTGCGATCTCAAAAACGGAGGTCTCTAATACAGAGTATCAAGCATTCGTAAATCACGATGATTACACAAACCCGAAGTATTGGGATTTTCCGGTGACCATAAACGGGACTGAGCACACTTTTGAACAGGCGCTACCGAAATTTACAGGAAAATTCGGCAAACCGGGGCCTGCTAATTGGTCTTATGGCAGTTTCTCGGTTGATCAGGGAGATTTTCCGGTAACGGGCATCTCCTGGTTTGAGGCGCGAGCGTACGCACGCTTTCGAAACATGCAACTCCCGAATGTGTATCAGTGGCTTGTGGCAGCTCGTTTGGGCCAAAATTTCATTCTCCCTGATATACAAAACAGTAACCTCAAGTCGGCGTATTTACGGGAAGTAGATGACCCCGCAGATATGAATTTCCACGGCCTGATGAATATAGCGGGCAACGTCAAAGAATGGGCGACCAACCCCCATGGCGATGGCTTCGATCGGTTATCGATCTTGGGTGGGGCCTACTATGACAATAGTTACAATTTTAATGACTACTACAGCGCGTCACCGCTGGATAGAAGTATCGGAAACGGAATGCGGTTGGTGAAATTAGTTGGACGGGAAACGCCCGAGTCACTTGATGATATACCGGTAACGCACGTTCAACGAGACATACTGTCCGAGAGCGACGTTTCAGATGAAGTCTTTGAGGTGTATCGCACCCAATTCGACTATACACCCTATCCCCTTGACGTAGACATCGAGATGGTGCCGGGCCACCCCGCCGATTACGTGGTGGAGCGGTTTGAAATGTTGCCGCCGTACGAGAATGACGAACCCCTCCACGGATACATAATCTACCGAAAAGAGCCCAAGCGAAAACTCAAGCCGGTCATCATTTTCCCGGGAGCAGGGTCGATTTATACCGATACCGATGCCGATATTGTGTCGTGGCACATGAAACACACTGACTACTTGCTGCGCGAGGGTTATGCCATAGTACATCCTGTATATTTCAGCACCTACAACAGGCGAAAAACGCTAAGCACTTGGTGGGCAAATGAATCGGAGCAATATAGAGACAGCATCGTGAAAATTGGCAAGGATTTTAGACGTACCATTGACTATTTGGAACAACGAAAAGATATAGACGCCAGAAATATCACCTATCAGGGATTCAGTTGGGGCTCTCTAATGTCGAACACCCTATTGGCTATAGACCCACGGGTGAGATCCGCGTTTGTTTGCGTTGGAGGCTTGCAACTTCCCAGGGCACAAAGGGCAATCGACCCAGCATTGTTTATTCGCAGGGTGCGGACTCCAATAATGCACATTACGGGCAAACTAGATGGTATCTTTGAGTACGAATCATCACAGATCCCAATGCAAAAATTATTAGGAACGCCTAAAAAAGATCAAAAGATGATCGTTCTCGAAGACGTCGGGCACGGGATACCGAGAGACACGATCATAGTGAATCATCTTGCTTGGCTAAAGAAATACGAGCTGAGATAGTAATGGAGGTAAGGGGGGTCTTTTTTAGACAAAGGGAGATTGAAGCGGTGTGCAGCGCGAACGTCTACGGCAACATGTTGTATGCAAGCGAAAATGGGGTGCCGAGGTTCAATCGGCGGGTCACGAAGGTATGGCGAAGGTCATGGGGCCGTACATGGCCGAGGCCCGCTCTTTTGCCCGCTGAACTGAGGCTCTTGCGGATCGACGATAGGGGACAAGCCGGTGCCGGGCAGCGGTATTCGCGCACCTTACCCCCTCCGTTGTCGTTGGTATCGGTGCGCACGTCGAAGACTAATCCATTCTCCATGATCTCGTGCAGTAGGGCCTCGACGCGTTTGGTCACCCGCATCGTTCAGGGCACTCTGTTTTTCGAGGCTTCGCCGGGGACGACGATTCGGGGGAAGGGGGACTCGGCGAAGTGGACCCAGGAGCGGGTCATCGCCCCAAGTTCTTCGCGGTGCCGCATGCCGGTATCGGCAGTATCGTCGCAATCAGGCGGGTATGAGGAGGGCAGTGGGTAAGTAGGAGCCCTAGCTGGTCCTCGTGGAAGCCCTCGGTTGCGTCGGTCTTGCCTCTTTTTAGGATGCGAGGCAACCACAGAACAGATTACAATGAAGAGCTACGGGGAGAAGGGCTTGAATGCCTAAACCTATTCCAAATGATATGGATCTCATAAGTAGTGAGGCTTTATCTTCCAGCAAAAGAACCGATATAAAGTCATATATAAATAGCTCGTACACCTCAAAGGGAGGTATAGTATCTTGGCTTCTGAAATAAAGACAGCAACGCCAACTGAAATTCCCAAGATTATTGATACAATTACGATGGCATTTGCGGCGGATCCATTTGTAAGGTGGATATACCCAGATCCCAATCAATACCTATCCAATATCCGCGAAATGCTTATAAGATTTGGCGGTAAAGCCTTTGATCATGGCACGGCTTATTACGTTGATGGTTTCTTTGGAGCAGCCCTGTGGCTGCCTCCAGGTATACACCCTGATGAAGAAGCATTAGGCGAGCATATGCAGAGAACAATCTCGGAATCCATACTGGAAGATGCTTTTTCGGTGTTAGAGCAAATGGGAGATTGTCATCCAACTGATCCACACTGGTATTTACCGCTGCTTGCTGTTGATCCAGTACATCAGGGCAATGGCTACGGCTCAACCTTGCTGAAAGATGCTATAGCCAAATTCGACACCGATGGAATGACGGCTTACCTCGAATCATCAAATCCACGTAACATCTCACTATATGAACGACACGGGTTCGAAATAATCACCGAAATCCAAGCGGGAACAACACAGGTGACACCAATGGTGCGAAAGCCACAGTGATCGTCGCGTGACCTGGCGTGGTCGATCTGGCGACGTCGAGTTATTATCATTGATCGTAGGGGCCGACGGACCGGCGGCAACGCCTGGAGCAGCGAATGGTCACCTTGTCGAAAAAAGACCCGCGTTGGGGGTATCGGTTTATTCATCAGCTGCTGTGTGGCGAAGACTGGACCGTCAATCGCAAACGCGTCCAGCGCGTGCGGCGACAGGAAGGGCTTCGCGTACGAGCGGTGAATAAACGAAAACGGCGTCCTCGCGCATCGATGGGTTATCCGGTGCAGGCAACGTATCCAGGCCACGTCTGGTCGTGGGATCTTATGATGGATCGGACGACGGATGGCCGCTCTGTGAAAAGGAGCCTCGGCGTATATTTGTTTGGACAATGGCTCGGAATTTATCGCCCAGATTATTCAGGATGGGTGTTTTACCGCCGACGTGCAAACGCTGTACATAGACCCGGGCAGTCCCTGGCAGAATGGATTTATTGAGAGTGTCCATCGTCGCTTTCGGGACGAGTGCCTCAACCAAGAAATCTTCTTTTCGATTGCCGAAACCCGCGTCGTCGTCGGAGACTATCGACGCCTTTACAACGGAGAAAGACCCCATAGTAGTAGTTTGGACTATCAAACACCCGATGAATTTGCGCAAAACCTAACTATTCAATCCCCCCGATATACGGCCAACCTCACAGCCAAAGTGATCCAGTTTTCGGGGTCCCCTCAGGCATGTAGAACATAAATCGAAAAGGGCCCTGCGAATGAATCCGCAAGGCCCTTTCTTTTAATGTGATTCAGTCTTACTCTGCAATACTGTGGACATTTTCCTTAAGTAATTTATAAACGATAGCTTGCATCAATTAATATTAAAAAATGTAACTTATTGATTAGTAATCGCTTACGAATTGCTACATCATGCAAATTCACTCAAAATGAAAAAGTGTCCACAGTCTTTCGCTGGCGACATCATGGTGAAAGGAATTGCCTATCCACAAAAAAACCTACGTCGTCGGGTGTGCGCGATTTTCGACGGTCAGAGGCGTCTTAGGAGGACAAGCCAGTCTTCACCGCTGGGAGGGGGCAGGGTATGCGTCTCGCCTCCAGGGAGGGCCCCGATGGGGGTCAATATGCCCGTGCGGGGATCGAACCAATCGGCATGAAAGGAGCCACTGGTGTTTCCCAGCGTGAGGGAGACGGGGCCGCCATCACCTCCATCCCATGCGTCTCCGGTGCCCATCAGGAAGAACAGGATTCGATTCCGTCCGGGATCGGCGAGGGCGAACTTGCCGCCACTAGAGTTTACCAGATCCGGCGCTGGTATCATGGCTGCAAAAATCTCCCCCAGGTGGTTTTGCACAAATGAATTCACGTGGCTCAGCCACCCCTCGGAATTCAGCTCGTCGTGGAGGGCCGCGATGTGAAAATAGCGGTCGCATTCGGTGATGCCGGCCGGACAGAACAGGGCGTTGTGACGGACGTGAATGCCGACACCGCCAGCGATGGTCGCCTTCCACGCCGCTCTTCGGATATCCGCCGGGCTGTGGCCGTTGATGTTGTCCGAGAGGTCTTCGCTGAAGTTGTCGTTGTTGGTCGCGGGAACGCCATCACCGGCGGCGAAGGCGGCCAGCAATCCGGCGATGGCCGAGTTGCGATCCCCCACGCTGTTGTACGTCTGGCCCTGCATCACCATGTTACCTGAGCCGCCGCCGTATCGACTGGAGACCGGGTGGTCGTAGGGATTCAGGGTCCCTATCTGATCGCCGTACCAGTTCACCCAGTCTTGATCCCGGTACTCCTGAAGGTCGATTCCCGTGTTGAACATCACCACAGGGAATCCACAGAGACGCGCCACTGCGTACCGAATCAGGAGTTGTTCTTGTGCTGATTGAGGGCCAAAGGAGGGCTTGCCGCTGTCGTCCGTGTACAGCATCAGATCGATCCCGAGACCGCGCTCCGTGAGGATCTCCATGCGTTGCTCCAGTCGCTGCCAACGCTCCAGATGCATCTGAAGGCCGTTGACGTCGCTGAACGCTCCGTCGTTCTCCGACAGGCGAAAGTTCAAGAGGCTCAGGTTATTGTCCGCAACGAAGTCGGCCATCGCGGTGAACTGTTCCGTGGTCGCGTCCTCCAGCATCGCGTTTACGAAGACGCCGATGGGCACCACCAGGGGGCCGTCTGCGTATCGCCACTTGTCTGGGTGCGAGGGGTCTCGGGCGAGTCGTCCCGGGTGGCCCGACTCGACGACGTCGATGAAGCCTTCGTGCCCGGCGAGCTGGGCGTTCGTAGACGACGTGCTCCAGGACCATTGTCCGACGCGGGTGGGCATGAAGCCGATCCTCCAGGTGTTGCCGCCATCGTAATAGCCGGGCAGGGAGAGGGTGTCTCCGGAGGCGCTGTGGACGAACGTGCCATTCAGGAGAACCTGGAACGGGTTGGCGCCACCCGGATCGGCAGACAACGAGAGCACGTGCCGTCGCCACTTGCCGACGCTGCCTGGGGGAACCGCCGGCGGTTCGTCTGGGGGAGCGTCTGTGCCCGGTGGGGTCGGAGCGTTGGGGGTCGTCTGCGGCGGTCCCTCGCCGCCAGGCGCGTAGACCAGCCAAGTTCCTGTCGAGGTGGTCTCCTGGAAGACGTGCACCGTCTGCCAGGCGTCGGGGGTGGCGGCCACTTGTACGACATGCGCTGTGGGACCGGGCGGACTCTGGTTTACGAGGAGTCTTATCTCTGTGAGGTCTACCGAGGCCGAGAAGCTGAGATCGAGGTTCGCCGGGGCGAAGCCTCCCGCGTTCCAGGCGGACACCTCATCTCCGTCCGCGGCGAGGTCGGCGGGGGCGTCAGGCTCTGAGCTGGAGGCCGCTATAGAGGCCCCAAGAGCCAGATTCCTCGGGGGGGTATTCGCGCCCTGCCAGGAACCCACCGCCTGCACCTCCCGCCAGGAGACCCATGAGGGGCTCTCCTCGGTGAGCACGCGCAGATAGCGAACGCCCTTCAGGTGCTCAGGTGTGGTCGGCGGGGAGCGCTTCGTGGGGTTGAGTTTCGGTCCGTCGTGTGGGACCAGCGAGGCATCCAAAGTCACTTCAATCTCTCGATCCGGGTCTTCACAGCCTCCCACCAGGAGGAGCCCGAGGGTTAATAATAGGATGCCTCCTATGCTCCTTAGGGCGGGGGGGGCTGTTTTCTTCCATGGGGCCCAGCGTCTCCACACTGTGGCCCCGATTGCAGAGCTTCGAGAAACGTCCAATCGCTGCATTAACGTCGATCCTTGTCCGGTTCCGCTGGGGGCTAAAAGGAGCCTGATTTAAGTAAGGGCAACTTACGGGCTAACTCATGGAGCGTCGGTGGGCGCAGCCGACGCGGCCTAGGATCAGGTGACAAGAATTCTTGGTCGGCGGCCGTCCACCGCCGACCGTACCGATCGGAGCTGCGAGCCCTAGAGAACGACCGCTCGTCTCGAGGACGTATTGTGGTAGGTAGGCGCCTGTACATCAGAGAGGGGAGAGCCCTCTCGCGAGTCCCGAAACCTCAGGAGCTCTTGTCATGATCCGGAAGTCTCTGACCCTCGTCTCGATTCTAACCTTCACCGCAGTATGGTCGGCTTGCGACAGCAGCAGCGAGGAGCCGGCCGGTCCGCCCGAGGGCTTTACCCACATCTCATGTCTGGACGTGGACGGCGCCTGTCATCAGATCCTGTCTGGGGACGCGGATGATCTACAGCAGCGCACCAACCTCCTAGTGGGTGTAGAATCTATAAAGGCTCTTTTAGTGGATCGGGTCAAGCGGTGCGGTGGTCTTATCGCCCTCTTTGCTGTTGCGTGCGCGCCTTTACGCGGCGGCTCTTTTGGGGTTGACCGGCCCGATGGACGAACGGGCTTGTTTTCGCCTCTACGGAGCCAGGGGTAGATGGACTTCGCGGCCGTCGGACGTAGGGGGGACCGTGAGCGATATAGCGTCGAGTCTATGGGATTAGGCTTTCAATTCTACGTGTGTGAAAGTGGTAATGATGAAAATTACTCGTTGCCCTCTGGTAGGGGAATGCCCAGATCGTCGGCAAGATCAGTTAGTAAATCCTGGTGGACCTGCGGTATGGGGATACCGTCGATCGCCCACTCCTGCTCGCGTTTCCACTCGCGTGTCCCCGGGAGTTCGGCTGATTCGGTTCCGGAGATAGGATTCAATTCAAGTGTTGCGCGCATGATTCGTGCGACGTCGCTTTTGAAGGCGGACGCATCACCGATTTCCGAAGGGTCTATTGCCACGAATAGGAAACCTCGAGATGCGCCTTTGAATTTTTGTTCGGTTTGAGCGACGGAGCCAGCGAGCATTCCGCCCAATAATGTTGATACGAACTTCATGCCCAGGCTGGCGAAGACGGCTTTGGGGAATTCGGGGATCGCGGCTTCCGCGTGATCCCTGCCGTTAAAAAAACTCGCGTTCATGTCCGCGATGAGGGGTGGACCCTCAGCTGACGGGATACCGAAGCACATCGGCGGCGCCCTCATCGCATCCCATACCGTCGCGTCTTCTTCTTTTGGTTTTTCCCATCCGGCTCCTCCTGCAACACACCACGACACCAGGCCTCGCTCAACTGCTCTTCGTGCATAAATGCCTTCGCTGCCGACGTGGCCGTGGTTGCACGTACTTGCCATAGCGAGACCATTCTCGAGCGCTTTGTCGCACGCTGCATCGACTGCCCGAGTGGCTGCCAGATAACCCGCGCCGCCATCTCCGTCCAAGCGAATCGTGGTTTCCGTGGCGCGAAGTATCTTGATGTCCGGATGCGTGTTGATCTGACCGTCACGAAATTCCGCTACATATCGGCGGAGCTGACGCGTTCCGTGGCTGACGATTCCTCGCAGATCGACATCGACCAGGCAACGCGCGATAAGTGCGGCATCCTCATCGCGTACGTTGAGATGCGTAAGGACTCGAGTGGCCCAGTGGTGTAAATCATCGGGTGTTATTCTCAAGGTCAATCTCCCAAAAGGGGCTACTGAGGACATTGAGCGAACCCCAGTCGATCGGTCTGCAATGGTGACCTACAGTGGATCCGAGTCGATCCATTCTGTTGCTTCTGTTTTGACTCTTCCTCCGTGTTCTCTGTGCCCGGTGACTGCACCCCATGTCAGTTATCGCCCCCCGAAAGATCGAGCAAATCGATCGATTCGATGAGTCTGTTGTCACCTATAGTGCGATCTCGGTATCACAGCAGCCCAGTGACGGCGGCACGATCCAAGCGCCACACGTCTCCCGGACGCCACACCGCCTCAACGCGATGAGTGAAGTCGCGCTTGCCCAGCTCTACCTGCTCGGCCGAGATCGTTACCGCATTGCCCGCTGCGAGGAATAGAGCGTCATCGTGCACGTGAATAGCGCATGCGTGGCGCGAACTCCAAGGAGTCAGCGGCAGCTTCTGCCAATGTTCGCCGTCCGCAGAATACCACACGTCATTGCGATTGCCATCGGTCCCGATCTCAGCGGCGTGGTCCGCCACCCCCCGGTGTCCGCCCAACACCCAGAGCTTGCCATCCCACGCCGCGGTGTCGTGATACGAGCGCGCAGGCCAGGGAGCCATTCCGTCGGCTAGATGACAGATCCATTCGCGACCGTCGGCCGACGACCACACATCGTTGTGGAAGAGGCGCGTCTCCAATCTTGGCTGCTGCTCGAGGTCGTATCGCAGCGTACTCAGCGTAGTTCCACCCGTGCCGACGTAGCCGCCGCCCAGGATCCACATTCGACCGTCGAGAACGGGCACGCCGCCATTCGCGCCGGTGATCATGCCCCTGGGTGCCCACGGCGCGTCATCGGTCATCAGCTCCCAGCGCAGACCGTCCTTCGTCCGCCAGACATCGCAGAGCGGTGGCGGCGCCGGCGGAAAGGCTTTGCCCGCCTTTAAGTCCGCCACGAAATTGCTCTGGCCGGCGGCGCCGGTCTGACCGCCCATGACCCAGATCGAACCGTCGAAGACCGTGACCAGCTGGTTGCCGCGCTCTGGCCAGGGTACGGTTGCCGCAACCAGTTGCCAATGGACGCCGTCCTTCGACTTCCACACGTCGTCAGGCGTTCCGTTTTCTGCCCCGATGACCCAGATGTGGCCGTCGTGCACGACAGCCCCGTGCATGTGGCGGCCGCTCCACGGCGCAGTGGCCGCCAGGTACCAACGGCCACCATCATCCGAGCACCATACCTCCGAGCACACCTCCGACTCGAACGAGCCGGTGCCGGCGCCGGCGAGGTCGGTCCGCTCACCCGCGTACTGGTTCCAGCCACCCAGCAGGAAGAGCTTGCCCTGGAAGGAAACGAGCTGCGCCCCGTCGCGTGGCGACCACGCCACCTCTGAGTTCACACAACTCCAGCGATACGCGTTGCTCATCGATTATCCTGGGTCCGGACGAAATCATCGTCCCATACCGTGCGTTTGGAAATTGGGGTCCAGAAGTACTCGCCCCTTACCGGAAAGCAGGTCTCAGGGTGTAGTAGGAATTGGAGTTCGGACATCGCTACTCCTCAGCTCAGGAGGTGACCTATGTTCACGACAGTAAACACCGGGCATATTGTCGGGCGTGTATGTGTTGATCTTTCGGATTACAAATCACCTGCTGTAACCGATCGAAGCCGAGTCGAAATAAGCTGATGGCTCGTCGGCCATGTTTTTTTATTTGCATGGCTTTTCGCGTATGTGTTTTTTGTAAGCCGATGAGCAGGCACCACGGCAACGTCCAAGCCACGAGGCCCATGAACAAGACCAACCGGTCGGGTTGGGTCAGTCGTGTTTCCTCTAGATGGAAGCTCTTGGACAGCGTCTTAACCTTTTTTTCGAGTGGACAGCGAAAGCGCGTGGCCAATTCTGTAGCACGCGCTGGCGACCATTTAGGAAAGAAAGACGCGATGAAATTCAGATTCTTCTGGCCGGTCCACGACTCATGAGAAAATGGCTGATCACTGACCAGAGCCACCGCGCGTTTTCATTCGCCGGCGCCGTAGTCGATGTCCTGCCCGAAAAGCGCGCCCCAACCGCCATCCTTAGGCTCTTATCCAACCCTGCCTCGTATCCTGGCTGATCCCATGCCGGCTGTGGTGCTGGACACGTCGCAATTTTTACGAATTCTTTAAGCTCGAACGGTCTTGCCGGCTTTGCAAGCGAAGAAGTCAAGAAATTCGCTTTCATATTAACCGTGACCATTGCTTGCCGATTAGCACCTACTCATCGATTTACTCCCACCATCACTACTGCATCCGGCCAATTCGATTCCGAATAAAATGATGACACACATCAACCGGCCCAGAATTAACGTGTTTAATTTCATGTTTACCTCCAGTGTTTTTCTGACAATACTAATATATTCACCTGCACTAACGAAGTGTATTTTACTGGTAATGGCGGTGCAATTAGATACGTGGAATCTACCCGGATTTCGACCGTGCGGTGTGTATAGGACCTATAAAGGCTCTTTTAATGGATCGGGTCAAACGGTGCGGTAGTCTCATCGCGTTCTTTAAACGAACGTGTCGAGTTTTTTTTAGGTTCTCCAGATTGTCTGTTTTCTCCAATGAATTTTACCAGACCTGATGTTTGGGTGGTGCTTTGTAGTATGAGGACCCTTATGAGCGGTACCAGTATCTCATCTCTCGTCGTCCGCGCCCAGACCGGCGATCGGGCGACTTACGATCGTATCGTGCACCGTTTTCAGGATATGGCGGTGGGGTATGCCCGTTCACTATTGGGCGATTTTCACCTTGCTGAGGACGGGGCGCAGGAGGCCTTTGTTGGCGCCTGGATAGAGTGGCCTAAACAACGTGATCCGGCGGCATTTTCGGGTTGGTTTCGCCGGATGGTCTTTATGCGCTGCAGTCGATTGCAGCGTCGGCGGCACCGGGCTGTCGAACGCGCTGGCGAGGAGGTTTTGCCGCTGGCGGCGGTTGATCCCGGCGAGGTATTGGCCTCGCGCGATGAGAAGGCTTGGGTTTTGGGCGCGATCGGGCGATTGTCCGAAGAGGAGCGGATGGCGACGACGCTGTTCTACATTTCGGCCTATTCGCACCCAGGAAATCGCCGCATTTTTGGATTTGCCGGTGGCGACGGTCAACAATCGGCGGCGCTCGGCCCGTAAACATTGGCAAGAGGAGAGAGTGGCAATGGCAAAGGATAAATTATCCGGACAGGCCCCTTCGCGTGATGAATGCTTTGCCCAACGCGTGGCCAATCTGCTGCAGCCCGAAGAAATGAAGACCGACCAGTATCAGTACGGCGTCGAGGCGGTGGACGGCCACCAGGCTTGGGCGCTTTTTTGCGCCTGCGGGGCCGGTGATATGGCGCGGGTGGGCACCTTGCTCGATCGCGATCCGAAGCTGGTCAATGCGCAGCACTGGTATCAGTTTCCCATTCATATGGCGGTGCGTGAGGGGCATGCAGAGGTGGTGCAGTTGTTGCTCAAAGCAGGGGCGGATCCGGGGCAGTCGCGCTATACCTATAATTCGTGGGACAAGCTATTGGCCTTGGCTGAAGCGCGCGGCTTTGCCGTTGTGCAGGCGCTGTTGGAAGCGGCGATGCGCGAGCGCTTTGGCTACGATTCGGGTCTGGTCGAATTGGCCGAGGCGATCAAGGGCCGCGACCGGGCGCTGGTCGAGGCGGTGCTGGGCGTGCATCCCGAGTTTATCCGCGCGGCCGACGCGTTGGGTAATGGGCCATTGCACTGGGCGGCCCTAACGCGACAGCTCGATTTGTTGGACTATTTCATCGAACAGGGTGCCGATATAGAAGCGCGACGGGCCGATGGTCAGACACCGTTGTTGGTCGCACTCAATGGCGACTATTGGTATCGGTCGCGCGAACTGCCGGCCGACGCGCTGCAGGACCCGTGGATCGTTGTGCGTCATCTATTGGATCGCGGTGCGGACTACGTGCTGAGTATTGCGTGCGCCGGTGGGGATAAGGACCGCGTCGACGAGATATTGGCGGCCGATCCTACGCAAGCGCGCAAACTAGACGCCGGGGCGCGCAGCTCGCTTAGTTATGCCGCCGGCAATGGTCATGCGAAGATCATCGAGAAATTATTGAATTTAGGTGCGGATCCGAATCGGCCGGAGGACAATGCGCCGCGCGGCAGGGCGCTTTTTGAATCCTGTGCGGGCAATCACCTGGAGGCGGCCAACATGTTGCTCGAATGGGGCGCCGATGCGAATGCCGGGGTCGATTCTTCGGGCACCTGCCTGACCATTGTTGAAGCCCGCCACGGCGATCAAGCCGGGCCGATGCAGGAATTGTTGCGCGAGTACGGGGCGCTGATGCCGGCCTTTGCGATGGATGACGAGGCACTGGAAAATGCTATGCGGGAAGGGGCGGCCGTCGTTGAGCACGAGGAATTCCTGCACGAGGTCATGGGGCGGGACAGTCCTAAGCTGTATCGCGTGCTGTTGGAGATTGTAGCCGATCTGGGCGATCGTTTGCGGCTGACCGATATCTGGGGCGGGAATTATCCTTCGAATCCCGATATCATTCGTACGCTGGTGGAGCATGGTCTCGATCTGCACCGCGCCAATTGGATCGGCCGCACTTTCTTGCACGGTTGCGCCGAAAAGGGCGATGTCGAGGCGGCGCGCACCTTTTTGGAACTGGGGGCGGATATTGACGCGATCGAATTGGCCGAAGGGGGCACGCCGCTAGCGGCTGCCGCACGCAAAGGGCAAGTGGAGATGGTGCGTTTCTTGTTGGACACGGGTGCCGATCCGACGGTACCCGTGGATTCTCGTTGGGCGCAGCCGCTCTACTGTGCGGAGCAGGAGGGGCATGCGGAGGTAGTGGCGATTCTCAAATTGTATCGGTTGGAGACGTGATTGCGCATTGCTGAGACACCGGCGGGGGAGTGGTCGCCGCCGGGGGTATGCGGTTGCCAGGTGCCGGTCTGAGCATCGTATCTCGGCATTGGCAACCCCCGATACCCAGCAAGGTCGGAGACTTCTCCTTCGTGCCGCTGGGGCGGACCTGCGTAATACCAACTCGACAAGACCGAAGCACTCAGCGACAGCGTCAGGCTGCCCCGGGCGATCAGCGCACGATTATACGACGACCAATTATTAACACGGTAAATAGCGTTCGGCTTGACCGATTTAGGACCACGCGATACTTTGCTCATCACAGGCTTTGCGGGAAGAGAGGAACGTATTTCTTACAGGAAACCACGAACCAATCTAACTGGAAAGCCTTTCTCGTTTCAACGCCCTAAGACCAATTCATGCAACAAAACCTCGACAACCTGCCGTACGGTTACTCTATAATCGGCAGACAGGAGGAGTCGGCTACGGGGGGTGATCGTTGCCAACGGGACGGTTCTTATTCTTCGCTGGTATGGGCTTACGGCCGATCTCATAAATGAACCCATTATCCTGTATGGGGAAGTAGATGCGAGCGTCGTGAGAAATTCCACCTGACCAGGCCGTAGTAGATTGATACCAGGCTACACAACCGCTTGGTCGCTCAATAAATAGTTTGGCCCCCAAAAGGATCGGTAGAAATGGCAAAGATATGCGGAATCGAACTGAAATCATCTGACGCCATCTTGGCGGTCATTGAAGAATCAGACGGTGATGTTGAATTCATCAATGTTGAGCCTCGAAAGATCAACATCGAAAATGACGAGTCGTGTGCGGATGTTCAATCTTTCTACGACTCTTTTGTAAATTTTCTTCGTACCCATCACATAGATGTCGTAGTTGTCAAAAAGCGGGCGAAGAAAGGAAAAATGGCTGGTGGTGCTGTTTCTTTCAAGCTAGAAGCGCTCATTCAGTTAAATGGAGCCGTTGGCGTCAAGTTTGTTTCTGGCCAAGGAATTGCTGCCGCGAACAAACGCGAACCATTCGACATTCCGCAGGACTTGAACAAATATCAAGAAGCAGCGTTCATGGCGGCCAGTCTTTATACTCGTCAGAATTAACCCATGAGCAGGCTATTCATCATTGATATCGTTCTGGATGGGATGACCAAGCCATAATGGTATTGGCCGTAGAATCCTGAACTCCCCACACCGCTTACCTGCCTGAGGTAGACCGTAGTGGGAGCGGAAGCCGGAAAGCAGATCGAGTAATAGGTTTCGGCCAATGTCTGCCACACTCTTTTCTCCCCGAAGACCGAATCACCTACTGCATCGCCTCCTGACGTTCATTGGGCCAAAAAATAACATTCAACCGGCCTCACTAATTCACGTAGCCCCCCTTATCTTTCTTCTCGTTTTTCAATTTTCGTTTTTCCTTTGTGCTAAGCCGGTCCTTCTGCTGCTGCTGCTTTTTGTCTTTGTCTTTTTTTCCCGTGTCACCCATATTCGTTTCTCCTTGTTTGGAAATGACTTACGCCAGACTGTAGTGCCGAAAAAACGTCTTCGATCGCAGAGGCTAGAGATGAGATCATTTGGTCTCATACTCGCCGATTTATAGTCCAGCCCCTAGCACTGCTTGGGATTCCCTAATCACTATAACCGAAAACACCCGTGCTTGGTTCCCGTCTCTCGTTGGTGGGCTCGGTCGTGCGTTAATGGATTGAAGGCGTTGCGGGAAGGGAAGACGAGGAAGAAATGATTAATCAAGCCACTAAATCCTCAACGGCTACGGCCGCTTTGTAATTTTAGGCGCTCTAATATTATATGCCCGTCCATCGCTTGAATCGTCATGTCGATACCTCTGTATAATCTTAGTTTTATTTTAAAGGCAATGCTGCTGCTGTCCAAGCTCCAATGCCGCCTGTTAAATTGATTAAATTCTCAAAGCCGGCTCGTTCCAATAGACTGATGGCTACCGTCGAGCGATACCCACTGCCACAGACCACTGCCAGGGGAGTATCGCCATTGGGCACCATCTGCAACTTATGCTCAAGCTCTCCACCCATGATATGCACGGCCCCTGCGATATGCCCCTCAGCCCATTCGGTGTCGTTGCGCACATCGAGCACATGGAACTTGGAGTCGGTCTGGAGCGTCTCGTATAAATGCGCTGGCGTAATCTGTGGGGTCTCTTTTAAAAGATTACCCGCTTGTTCCCAGGCTCCGATACCCGATTTTAAATACCCTTGAACCTGATCCAGCCCCACCCGCACTAACGAGCGTACCGCAGACTCAACGACCGCAGACTCATCAGGTGCGATTAGTAAAATGGGAGTGTCATAGGGCACTACCCATGAAGCCCAGGTAGAAAGCATTTGCCCCGCACAAATACCGAACGAACCGGGAATATGACCTGTGCCAAAACTTAGCTGATCACGCAAATCAATGACCACATGATCTGCTTCAGCTAACCCTTGGAAAACGCTTAGCTCAATTGCCTTTCGCCCGGGCAAACCATTTAATTTGGGAAGACCTGCGGAGTTCACTTTCTTCATTCGCTTGTAGTATTCGGGAAAGGGAGGCGCGGTCGATATAATCTTCTTAACAAATTCGTCCTCGGTGAATTTGTCGTATAGGTAGGGGTTAGCGATCCGTTCAAAGCCCAGGGTTGAAACAGGACGACCACTCATCCCCGAACCACACATTGAACCGGCACCATGCCCAGGGTGGATTTCCAGGCCATCCGGCAGATCTTTTATTTTCTCACTCGCGCTATGAAAGAGTTTTTTGGCTAACGCCAGCTTAGCATCCTCTCCCAATAAGTCTGGCCGTCCGAGCGAGCCCACGAACAGGAAATCGCCACTGAGCATCAGCATCGGCACTGCCTTTGAACGGGCTTCATCGTAAATGAGAAACGAGAGATGCTCCGGAGTATGACCGGGGGTGTGCAGCGCTTCGATCCTAACCATACCTATCTGGATAGAATCTCCTTCAAGCAGGTCATGGTGCGGAAAAGTAACCTCGAATATTTCACCCTTGTCGTAGCCAGAAACCCACAACTCAGCGTTTGTTTGCTGCGCTAATTCTTTGGCACCAGAGGCGTAATCGGCGTGAATATGAGTTTCTAATACATAGGCAATTTCGACATTGTGAGCTTCTGCAAATTTCAGGTAAATATCGATGTCGCGTCTTGGATCTACGATGGCGATCTTGCCTCCACCAGGACATCCTACAGCATAGGAATACTGGGCTAAGCCTTTGTCTTCAAAACGTTCAAATAGCATGAGTAACCTCGTCCAGGGCAGCAGTGGGTGAGTGGTGATCGATCATCGATTCAATGTGGGTTTGGGACACCAAGCCTACACGTCGGTCAATAGCGCGACTGTTTTTTATCAAAATCAGTGTCGGCAAACCACGGACATCGTATTTAACGGTCAATAGTGGATTGTCATCGGCGTTGACTTTGCAGATCTTGATCCGGTCTTGATATTTCGCGGCGATGGCTTCAACTACAGGGGCTATCGCGTGACACGGCTGGCACCACGGCGCCCAAAAATCCAAAATAACGGGTTGGATAACGGCGAGTTCGTCTTTGTAGGTATTGTCGGTTATTTCGTTCATAGCTCACATTCGGTTGAGGTCCCAATTCATATGTTGTCATCGCAAGTTGCGTGCCAGGTTATTTTGTATAGTCAATTGCGAGATTCTCTATACTATTGGCGGGAGAAACGGAATTTTAGTACGACGGTTGCATGTTGCGTGCAACATTGCGTTGCAATAGTTTGTTGCAAAGTGCGACATTGATCAGCGGAGTACGGCCTTTAAGCAGGTTTTATAGAGATCAGACCGTATTAAATCGTATCTCGTTCACTGTGAATCTGGCGGTCACTGTGCAAGATCGTTGTCGGTCTTTGAAGAGTTGGAGTTCGAGCCGGTGTATTACTTGCAGGCGGTGTTATCGCAATGGGGATTTGGATAGATTGTCACAGTTGGCATTCTTCTACATTGGGCTATCTTTCACCTGTTGCGTATGAACTACAGGCCAGAAATATGGCCGCTCAAACCTGTTCACTTTTTTAGACGAGAGGAAAAGTTATGCCAGACCCACTAGCGGGTTTATCCGCTGCTCAAAAGAAAAAAGTAAAAGCCATCATCAAAGAAGAAAAAGCAGCTGCTATGCTGGTAGCAGACAAAGAGCATATCAAGTTTTACGAAGGACTTTCTTCAGTTAGAAAAGATATTGATGTCTTGATTGCAGAGGCGAAAAAATCAGGAAAAATACCCAAGCAGACCACGCTAGCCAAACTGCTCAAGATGCCGGCAGTGAAACCAAAAAATATAGGCAATTTTGTAAGGAAGACTTTTAGTCGAAGTGCTGCAGTCGCCCCAAAGAAAGAGAAGGAAGAAAAGGCCAAGAAATCTCTAAATCCTTGGAAAAATAACCCTGCAGCAAAAAAGTAATCTTGAAGTAGTTTCGTGTGCTGATGGAGTAGAAATACACTAAATTTGCGCAAAAAATAATCACTCAACCTGCCAATACACGGCCAACCTCACAGCCAAAGTGATCCAGTTTCCGGGGTCCTCTTACAGCGTACTTAGATGTATTCGAACAGATAAGAGCAGAATTGGAGTGAGGTTATTTTTCTGAGGCACGGGGTGTCAGGGGAGGTGGCCGTGGAAGCCTGGTATTAGCTAACGATTTTCATTTCTTCGGCTGATATGAGGCGACCGATTAACCATCCGGCAGACGCAGCGCCCTAACGACCATCTCGGCTACAGGTGGCCCGCGGTTAACCCCATGGTTCGCCGCGGGTTTCTTTGTTCGACGTGATGTGCGTCACGGCGTTGTAAGGCGCGTAGCCATAGGTTACCTTACAAGGGCACGGTCAAAGAAGCGAGCAAGTTGATATACCGATTCGCCAATATTTAATAGTTTACGCCTGTTAACAAGCGTTAGCTTCGACAAGATGGACTTTGTGCCCCGAGATCCGGTGTCTAAGTGGCTGGAGACAAACAGGAAGAGGTCGATTCGTAGCGCGGCGGCATCTGGTACGACCCGCAGCGGATGAAGTTTCGCATGTGGTACATGGGCGGTTATATCGAGCATCTTTGTTTGGCTGCAGCAGACGACGGCAGCAGCAGAGCCCCCCAGCAAGCGTGGGACTTCGCCGCTTAATCCAATAGACTCGCCGCTATATCACTCACGATCCCCTCCCTCAGGTCCGACGGAATACGCCTCGCAGTCCGTCGACCCCCGCCTCCTTAGAGGCTAAAAAAACCTACTATAGATACGGCTTATAGGTACAAATTTATATTTTTTTCATTGAAGTCTAAAGGTCGCAAAGGTGAAATATGAAGATGGACGACGCGATGCGCACCGCGTTCGCACGACAAGGCTACATCGTCGTGCCCGACGTGCTCAATCAACAAGAGCTGGACGAGCTCAATCAAGTCTACGACCAGCACGTCCTTGAGCGGGAGGAGACGCTGTCCACGGCCAGCACCGACAAACAGAACCGCTTCTACATCGGCGGGCGCGACAAGAGCGTGACAACGGACCGGCACGGCAACACCTACATGGGGAGAAGGTTCTGGAGCAAGGCCTACATGGACCTGATCGACAACGAGACCATGCTGCCCATCATGGAAGAGATTCTCGGCGACCCGTCGTGGGGCCATGCCCCAGCACACATGCCGGCAGAGCTTCGCCCCTTGTTCCGGCTAGATCATGACAATGTGCACTACAAGCCCGGCCGGAACCCGACAGACGGCGCGGACAAGGGCGGGGGGCTCCACGGCGGCCCGAGCAGCTTTCATATCACGTGTGTGTATGAACTCAAGACCGTCGGACCAAATGACGGGGGCTTCGGGTGTGTTGTTGGCACACACAAGCAGGCCAATGAGCAGAAGCTGATGGACATCGACGGCGACTGGCGGCGGAGCTGGTGCGACACGGAGTGGACGTCGAAGCTGCCGAACTGGGATCAAGATGTGCCGGTGCACCGCATCGAGGCCAAGGCGGGGGACTGCATTTTGTTCAGTGAGAAGCTCAAACATGGTACAATTCCGTGGGCGGGGCGCGGCGAGCGCCGCACGCTCTTCTACAAGTATGTTCCTTTCGGCATGCACCACGGCGACGTCGCGTACGACACCAACGACCCCGAACTCACTGCGCGGCAGAAACGCATCCTGGAGTTCTCGCCGTGCTGGTTTAACGAGCCCCGGGAGGACAAAGACTACTCCGCGAACCTGGCGCTGACAACGCTCCATCCGCTGGCGTGTGTGGAGAGCGACCCGAGTGTGTTGCTGCCGGGCATGTCGCCGCCGCATATCCGGCTGGCGGACGAGACCAAGGCGATGTTGCTGAGCGCCGGTGGAGGTGGAGCGAGTGCAAACGCGAAGTTGTAATGTTCGAGGTATTGTTCTGAATTATTGTCAAGACAACACAAGGCCTTTGACGCTGGCGAACCCGCATATACCACACACCGCAAGCCCCTCCTGCCATGCTGCCGCAGAGAGCGCACCAAAACGCTGCCTGACGCGTGGTGAAGATGGCCATTGCGCTGAGATTAGCCCGTAAGGTAGATCAGCACAGCCCAGGCAGGCTTACTTGTTTTGGCCCACTTAGGGTGAGACTTTTTGGTTCGCTAAAAAGCCTTCCGGACGGAGGTGTCCCAGCCGGCTATGGAGTCTTCCTGATTGTAATGCTGCCGCCAATCCTCGATTCCGACAGGCGCTTCGCGCAGGTTCAATAACCCGGTGATTTCAACTTGACAGTGCAATTTAGATTGGTGTCTTATCGCCCTCCTTCCTGCTGGGGTCGGGGCTCTAGGTGGGATAAGCGGCGGCGGCTCGCTGGGCAGGCCGACGCCGTGTAGATGACGCCTTATCGACGCGGCGATAAGGCGCAGGTGCCCGCCACACTTTACACATCACCGGTATAGGATCTCTTAGATCAACCTCGCTCCCTCGTCCAATACCATCACGGAGCCGTGCATGGCGATACTGTCCTCCGAGACTAGGAACAGCGCGGCTCGTGCCATATCGTCGGCGTCGGAGAAGGGCCGTCCACTCCGCGTCCGATCGGCGAGTTGCGTCAGGCGTAGTTCAGCGCCGGGACCACGGCGTAGGTGTTCGTTTCCCGGGGTGGCAGTGGGCCCCGGAGCGATGGCGTTTACGTGGATGCCGTGCGGGGCTAATTCGTTCGCCAGCGCCTCGGTAACGGATAGTACGCCCGCCTTCGAGGCGCAGTAGGCCGCGCCACCACTCGAACCCCTGAAAGCACCGATCCCCGAGATATTCACGATATGACCGGACCCTTTCGCCTTCATCAGCGGCACTACCGCGTTGGCGCAGAAGAACGTGCCTTTGAGGTTGGTATCCATCACCCGGTCGTAATCCGCTTCGCTTGTAGTGCCCGCTGGTGTGCCGCCGACGATGCCGGCCGAGTTGACGAGGATATGCACGTCCCCGAAAGCAGCGACGACGGCCTCGACCATGGACCCGATCTCGGCAACCTTTGAGACGTCCGCTACGAACGGTCTGGCGACGCCACCAGCCTCCGTAATTTTATGTACTACCCTTTCGGCTTTGCCGATGTCGGTGCTCGCAACCACGGCGATCTTCGCTCCTTCGGACGCGAATCTAATAGCTATGGCCTCGCCGATGCCGGCAGTGCCGCCGGTTATCAGTGCAACCTTGTCCCGTAGTTTCATATTGCCTTACCTGGTTTTGTGATACAATAATTAGACTCCTCGAACATAGACCTGACCCTCTATCCTCGGGACGGGCAGTATACAAAAATCCGCTGTCGCATCCAAGCGGGTGGTGGGGGTAGCGGTCGGTCAGGCGGCATATGCGGCGCGTGGCCCAGTCGGTTTGCCTGCGGGCGTAAGCAATGAGGCCTCCAGCTAACTTTGGCCGATGTGATTGCCGTCACAGAATTGTAAGGGGCATAGCCGTAGATTATATTGTATGAGTAAGTCGCGTAGCGGCAATGCACATATTCTTCTTGCGCTAGGCTAAGTAGGGTATTTAGGGGTCAAAAGGATTTCCGAGCATCCTCAATTGTCGTATTACGACCCTTCGCCGTCCTCCTTTAAGCGCCACCAGTCGAGTCAGCCCAGTCCTCCGCCAGCGACACCAAGGCTCCGCATACCGCCAGAGGCGACGGTGGTCGATCCTCTGACGATTTGCAGAAACTAAGTTTGCTTCCATCGGGCCGCCGCCAGCGCCTTAGTACTACCCGTCTTGCCCGGCTCATCTTAGCGCCTCAATGGTTCACCATGCCACTCTTCTCTCGCATAGTCGTAGCGTTTGGTCATCGCCATGGACTTATGGCCGGCGAGGTCGATCCGACGCTGTTGAAACGCCTCGTCGATACGGTTGTAGCGCTGCTGCCGCCAATCGTTTGGACATGACGGGGTCTTCTTTTTGGCCGACGTGATCGGGGTCACAGATTTGTAAGGAACGTAGCCATAGGTTAATTTGTGCGTGTGATTGATAGCACGAAATCGACTGCGTAGACAGCCGTTGTTAGGGGCAATGAATAAATAGATGCGCAGCGAAGGCCGAAGTTCGCAGGGGCGAGAGAGAAGGTGGTTTGCGACGCGCGCTGGATCGACTGCAGGCTCGGTCGCGCAACTAGCCGAGAGAGCTATGGTCTGCGGCCTATATGTAGTTGATTATGGCACCTCTTATTGGTGAATTATACGGGAGAAGCCCGCTTTATTGGGGTAGCTTGTGCATGTGATGAGGAGCACGGTAATACGGCTTTCTTATGCCATGTATTTTTATCGAAATTGTAGGGATGGTTTGTTGTATTTGCTACCCGACACAGAAGAATCATACGGAAAATAAGACAAGACAAAAATCGATTAGCGCGTGCTCCAATTGCCGAGTACGTAGACATTAAGGAGGTGAAAAATGATCAGAATAGTTCGTTATCTGTCTCTGGCCGTAGTTGGCGTCCTGTTGAATCTGCCTGGTACACTGGATGCAGATGCTCAGGGACGAAGACCCGCGCCCTTATCGAATGGGGAAACACGAGAAAAGCAAGAAAATCGGCGAGAGGTCGCTCCGACTTCGGTGTGGGTGAATTCAGACGAGGGATCTGATGAGGAAGGGGAGTACGTGGCTGATGGGTCAGGATGGTACAATAAAGACGGTTCTGGTTCAATCATGTGGCGTTCGGACATTGACTTGCGTGAAGTGCATGATGATCCCAACCTAAACGGCATTTGGATTCGTGACGAGCGGGGCAGTGGAAGAAATGTTGGTTGTACGGAGAATAATGACCCGGACGATGTGACTACATGCACCGAATGGCGAGACAATTATGGTCATGAAGATGTTGTAGCGTTTCGTATTGAGAAAAGCGAAGGCGATCGCGATGACGACGAAGTTGCGGAAGCACGGGATCGTATTGCATGGGCAGACCGGGCGTTTCAACTGCGCGGTAGCCAAGAGGATTATGATCGGGTGATAGAGGCCGATGATCCAGAAGAAGAGTTTCACGCGACTGAAGAGGGTGATGAAGTTGCGGAAGCACGGGATCGTATTGCATGGGCAGACCGGGCGTTTCAACTGCGCGGTAGCCAAGAGGATTACGATCGGGTGATAGAGGCCGATGATCCAGAAGAAGAGTTTCACGCGATTAAAGAGGGTGATGAAGACTTAGATCTTGATGGAGTTCGCAAAGATGTAGCTAAGATGTCGGATGAATTTGCGGGCTCTAGAGATTTGTTTAAGGGGCTGGAAAAATCCGTTGCCAAAGAGTATGAAGAAGGATGTGATGACTGTATCGAAAAAAGCCTCAAAAAATTCCGGCGATATGCTAAAATGCGTCGGATGGATGAGGAAGAGATAGATGAATTTATTGCAGTGGCCGATCTTTTTGTAGCCGCATTGCAGCAAAACTCAGTCGGCGAGGAAGGTGATGACCACGAGGACGAAGGCGATCACCACGGCGAGGAAGGTGATGACCACGAGGACGAAGGCGATCACCACGGCGAGGAAGGCGATGACCACGAGGACGAAGGCGATCACCACGGCGAGGAAGGTGATGACCACGAGGACGAATGGTCCAGCGGACCGAATTCGGTGCGACTTGTTTTGAAGTCGATTACCGACGGCATAGTAGAGGTCGATATCGAAGTCGCTGAAAGTGAACCGATCAGCGGGTGGAGCATGCTGGTCAATTATGACCCTGACATTCTTCAGTTTAAAGGCTTTACTCCGAAATTTGTTAAAGGCGCCTTCATACCACTATCTATGGAAAGTGCAGAAGGCGTCGAAGTCGGAGGTGCTGTGCTGGGAATGAAGGTTGCCAAGACCGAAGGTGATGGTATCCTCGGCACGATCAAGTTAGCTATCGTGGGAACTTTGCCCTGTGAAATTTCTTTAGCTAATCCGTCGTTTCGCGGTGTGGATAGCGATATCATTCTTGAACAAGAGCCGCTGGAGATTGCTCCATAGGTGTCAAATCATTAAAGCAAGCCTTTGGTTAATGTAAAATACACTTCGTCGAGTTATGGTTTTCGACGAAGTGTATTTTTTTGGTTATTTGTTCGGCTGTATGATTGATGTAACGGCCATGACTTACCTAATTTCCCCCATAGAGGTCAATACTATTTATTAGCCTGGCATGACTTCCCTTATTTGCTCCAATGCAGGTGGGACATAGGACTATTCAGTGGTGCCAAGATTCGCCAAGTGAAAAAATGACTCAATGAACGACCGACAAAGGCCTTGGGCTTTCGAACCCCTCAACAGGTGTTTGACGACAAAGGCCTCGATGCATAAATCGTGCACTTGAAAGTTGAGTCTACCGGTGACGATTTCCCTATATTATAGCACTTCGTATGGTCCCGGTATAGGAGATGATATATGGTACTATCGCGTATTTTAGCCTGTTTGGTGGCATTTTTTTATACCGCGGCCGACGCGGAAATCACCCCGTGGAAGATCGGCGGCAGCGGCCTCGATTGGGCCGAGAGCGACTCGCTTGCGATCCTCGTCGATAAGGCCTCGGGGGCGATACAGCCTGTCTATATACGGCCCACCCGCCCGGTGTTTTCCTATCTCAGCAATTGGGGCGACTGGAACCCGCGCGAGCTGGGCTATGTCGATGGCGAGAGGCCACGGGTCGTCGGCGGCACGCGGCTGATCGACGGCGATAGCACCTCCTATCTGGCGCCGTCTTCGGGCGGCAGCCCCGACGGCCGCACCTTCACCTTCGACTTGGCGGTGCCGGTGCCGATTTTCTCATTCGGATTCTACACGCCTTCGCAGGGCTACCGCTCGGACGGCCAGGCTCTGCGCGAGGACGTGGTGCCTGCCTACGAGATGTTTATCTCCGAGCAGAATGTCATCGACTGGCGGGAGATCGCCGATGTGCGGGAGAATTTTCGCGCCGACGTGCGGCACCTCTTCCCACGCCAGTACGTGCGCTACGCCCGCTATATCCGCCGGCTGTCCCAGCTCGAGGCTGCGCAGATCACGGCGCTGAGCATTTCGTCACAGGAGACCTTCGCCAAGGGCCAAGCGCACAAGGGTACGATCGGCGATTTCGAGCTCTACGGCGAGGGCGTGCCGCAGCGGGTGGTCTACAAGACGCTGATCTTCGACTTGGAGCAGCCGGTTAATTTCGGGCGGCTGTTCTGGTCAGCGACGCCGCTCAGGATGGTGGACGGCGTACCGCTAGCGGCGCCCGGGGCCTCGGTTGCGGTGCAGGTCGAGGCGCGCGCCGGTAGCGATGCTGGGCCCGATATCTACTATGAATTTACCGATATGGGTACCCGGGTCGTCGTCGACCAGGTCCACTATCAGGAGGTGCTCAAGAACCGGAGTGGGTCGATCACCAACGCCGACGGTCTAGGCGGGACGGTGACGGTGACTTCGCGGCCCAAACCCGGGCTGCGCGCGGGCATCGAGTACGACCAGGACAACTGGAACTTCTGGTCGGTACCGGCCTTTGAGTCGGGGCAGTCCACCGGGCTCAGGTCCGGGCAGTTTTTGCAGTTGAAGATCCTGCTGCACAGCACGGATTTCGACGCCTATATGCGGCTCGACTCGCTGTGGATCGAGACCTCGCCGGTATTGGCCACCCGCGTCAACGGCGAGGTTGCTCGCTTGGACGACCCCATTCCGCTGCGCGGCGTCGCCGAGGTCGAGATGGGCGAGAGGACAGACTTCGTCTGTGATTTCGCGGCGCAATTCGGAGCGGGAGGCGCCGGCTTCGACGCATTCAGGATCCGCACCGGCGGCACGCCGATGTTCAAGGGGCTGGAGATGGGCGAACCGCTGCAGGCGGTGGAGCCGGCCGAGGTGGTCGAGGGCGCGGGCGAGTTGGTAGTGCGGCTGCCGCGGCGGATATCGGCCACAAGTAACGAGCCGATCCGCGTGGTCTTCGCGGCGGAGGTATACGACTTCGCCTGGACCTTCGACAGCGAGGTCTTCGACAGTGGGGACGAAAGCCTGCCGCAGCCGGTGCAGGGCGCCGACGTGGGCGAGGGCATCGCCACCAACACGCTGCGAGTCCTGGCCGCGACCGCCCGGGCCGAGAAGATCCGCGACTTGCGGCTATCGACCAGCGTGGTCACGCCCAATGGCGATGGGATTAACGACCTTCTCGATATCGAATACACCCTGTTCGGGCTGCCGGACGCGGTGGCTGCCCGGTTCGAGGTCTACACGCTCGACGGCCGTCAGGTCGCGGCGCGGGCCGTGGGTTTGCAGCGGTCGGGGCTGCAGCGCATCGAGTGGGATGGCCGCGACGAGAGCGGTGGGCTGTTGCCACCCGGGCTCTATCTGCTGGGGCTGGAAATCGAGGGCGAGGTCGCCGCGCTCAAACAAATGGTGCCGGTGGGGGTGGCCTACTGAATATGAGAGAACCCTCGATGCTGTCGACTGCGATGATCGGACATTTAGCCAATCCATTGCCGACCGACGATCATCACGCGTAGCACCCCAATAGTCGCGTCATATTGCCTTCGTTGTCGGTCTTTGTTAATAGTAGATGCGAGCGCTTCTATTTTTCTTCGTCAATTTTATTGTTTTTGAAAAAATGGGGGCCTCGAGCGATTTTTGGGTGCGCATTCTTTTGCGATAAGAAGCGTCACTCTTTACCCTCACGCAGTGTTCTTGAGGGATATACAGGATGAAATGGGAGTATATATAATGCATTCTATGCGGTCTAACACACAAAGAGTTGTCCAGGCAATTGGCGTCGGAACCTGCCTATGGCCCTGTCGACACCTCATCAAAACCTCTCTTATCAAGGGGCTCTGCGGCTGCAGAAGATCCGAGCTAACCATGCGCCCCACGGCTTCATAATGGCTGAGATACAACAAGAGGCGGTTGGCGGTTTGCTGCCGGCGCGGAGCGGGAGTGTACCGAGCGCGGCGGAGGAGACCCTATTGGCAGAGCAGCTTGAGCAGTTCCAGAGCCGCGGCTTCACGGTGCTGCGCGGGGTGCTCAGCGCGGCCGAGCTGGCGGTGGTACGGGAGCGGCTGGACGTGCGGCTGGCCGCGAAGCTGGCGGCTGAGCTCGGCGCGCTAGAGGGGAAGCCGGCGACCGGCGAGGAGCTGGCCGCGGCGGGCCACACCATCAGCATCGGTGGCCCGGTCGACTCGGCTTCCATCGGCTTCCCAGGGTTGCTATCGGCGGCGCCGGAAGTGGCTGAGCCGCTAATCAAGGCCTTCCTGCTCAGCCCGCGGCTACTCGATCTGGCGGAGCGCGTCATGGGGCCCTTCGTCCAGGGCGATGGCTTCTACGTGGTTGGCACCCCACCGGCTCAGCTGACCGGCGGGGCGACCGGGGTCGCGTCTCGGCAGGAGCTATTGGCCGAAGCCGCAGGCTGGCACCGCGATGGGTACTCCCATCACAACATGTGGCGAAAAAATCCCGGCTATGCCGACGACCTAGCGGACGGGGGGCAGCCGTTCACGCCGCCACTCGCAGCGCACATGCTCTGCTACCTGCAGGACATGGACGGCCCTGGGGGGCCGCTGCTCGCAGTCCCAGGCTCGCACCGCTCCGCGTTCGGCGAAAAGCCGGTCGGCGCTGGGGAAGAGGCGGTGGTGCCGGTGGACGCCAAAGCGGGCGACGTAGTGTTCTTCCACTGTGATATGCTGCACTCCGGCTCGGTCAACCGCGCGGACGACGTTTGGCGCTACATGGTCACCTCCTTCGTCGTGCGCGCCGGCCTGCCCCACCGCGACGACTTCACGGCCGCACCGCTTGTCCGGGCATTGGTGGCGGAGGCGGAGGCGCGCGGCGACCGGCGCGTGTTGCGCTTCTTCGCAGCGGACACGACGGATGGCGGTCCACTGCGCCGCGAGGAGGAGTTGTGGCGCGGCGTCATCGACGAGGAACGGCAGCTGCTGCGCCCCGCGCTCTGACGATCGGCTGGAATTGTTCGGCGTCCGGAGGCAGGACTATGGCTGAGCCCCCAATGGGGTCTAATACGTGGACCATCTGCAAGACCATAGTCGTACCACGGGGCAGGAATCGGAGATACCAATACACCTTGACTTTCGATAAAGGGGATTTAGCTATGACGCGAAAAGCCGTGTACCAGCATGCCGCTCCTTACTTGAAGGACGCAATGAATCTGCCCGTTAAAAGCGTCAACGAGGCCCTTCCTTTTTACGAGAATACGATGGGTTTTCAGCGTTTCGAAAAAACGGATAGTTCAGTCACTTTGATTCGAGACGAGATCCGAATCGGACTTGCGGAAAACGGCGGCGACCCAACTCAGGAGGGGTGCTTTTTCCAAGTCGACGACGTAGAAAAAGCCTTTGAGGAACTGAAATTCAACGGGCTATCGATCGAAGCGAACTACCGTGTAGACACGCATAGAGAGCACCGATTCAAGGTCTTTTTCGTCGTGGCACCAGATGGACTATGCTACTGCTTAGGCGAGCGACTAGCTGATTAAGCGGCGCGTCTATATCCACATCATCTGGCGGATAGCAGAAGCCCAACGCGATGGTGTACCTCCAATAGATCTTGTCGCGGTTGTAGATTTGGTTGCTGCAGCCGGGGCTAGTGAGTTGGCCTGTTCGGCGATCTTTTTAGCACCGATCAATGGTTTTCAGTCGAGAGTATTTATCCCTAATGGGATATAGTTATCTAAATAGGTGACAAAGCCTGCATCCGTATGAATAGTTGTATAAACAGGTTGTATAAGTCATCTGGTTATGGTTCCTTATAACATCGCGGTATGCAGCAGTTTGCGATCGGTTTTTACTTTGCCAAGAAGAAGCGCTTGAGTTAATAATATTATATATGAGGTCGATATACATGAAGATGTATAGTGTGTGTAAAATGTATTCGCAGGTGATCAGTGGATAGCCGCTTTTGTGCGCACGCAGTCTTGGTGGCGATGATCTCTTTTCCGGCTGGTCGCACTTGTGCGGTAGATCTGCCTCTGCGCTCTGTGATCTGTCGCTCGCTCGTAAGGGCGAGCCGGAGCCAAGAGAAGTTATTCCAAGTGAGTGTAGCGGCTCCGAATCGAGAGTGATGATGCATATTGTAAACCAGCCTTTGCATGCGAAATCCGAAATCCGAAATTCGCGCATATTCTACATGAATAAAACGGCTTCTTGCGTTTGGTTGTTGTGGTAGTCGCGCGTTGCTCGAGCGTATTCTGGGTTCGATCGAGCATGCCGTGCTGGCGGTAATGATTCGATTCGATCTGCGGGGTCGATCTGCCGCACGGTTCGCACTGTGCGGCGCCTTAGTTGCGCTAATCCACGTGCACGGGGCGTTCGCTCAGTCGTATTTCATCGAAACGATTGCGGGCACGGGTACGGAAGCCACGTCTGGGGATGGGGGTGCGGCGACGTCGGCGTCGGTGCACGGCCCAACAGGGGTCTGGGTCGATGGGTCCGGCAATGTCTACATAGCTGAGTACACCGGTAACACTATTCGTAAGATCGATGCGACCACGGGCAATATCACGACGATTGCCGGTACGGGCACGGTAGGATTTTCTGGCGATGGGAGTGCGGCGACGTCGGCGGCGCTCAATGCCCCATATGGCGTCGCGGTCGATGGGGCCGGCCACGTCTACATCGCAGATTCTGCGAACCATCGCATTCGCAAAATCGACGCGGGGACCAGCAATATTTCGACGATTGCGGGCACCGGCACGCCGGGAAGCACTAATGCTACCCCGGCGACGTCTGCGACTTTGAATAGCCCGCTACGAGTGTTTGTCGATGGAACCGACCTCTACATAGTCGAATCTAGCGGCCACAGCGTGCGCAAGACCGACACGTCGGGCAGCACCATCACGACCATAGCCGGTACGGGCACGGCGTCGTCTACTGGCGACGGCGGCGCCGCGACGTTGGCGACGGTAAACTACCCCAGTGGCGTTGCCGTCGATGGGTCCGGCAATATCTATGTTTCAGAGCGAATCGGCTACCGTATTCGCAAGATCGACGCGGGGACCGGCAACATTTCGACCATCGCGGGCACCGGCACGGCGTCGTCTACAGGCGATGGCGGCTTGGCGACGTCGGCGACGGTAAACCAACCCTATGGCGTCGATGTCGATGGGGCTGGCAATATCTATTTTGCCGAAAGCGGCAGCGGCGTGGTTCGCAAGATCAATACGTCGGGAATTATCACGACGATTGCGGGCACCGGCACGGGAGGGTTTTCAGGGGATGGGGGTGCGGCGACGTCGGGACAGTTGGCAAACCCGGAAGATGTCTTCGTCGACGTGTCCGGGAGTATCTACATTGCCGATTATACTAACGAACGCGTCCGCAGGCTGACGGCGACACTCACCATCAGCAGCACCTCGCCAACCGCCGCCTTTGTCAGCGCGCCGTCGACGGCGAATGTGACGGCGACCTTCAGCGAAGCCGTAACGGGGGGCACTGCGGCCTCCTTTGTCGTGCACAGCGCGCTGAGCGGCCAGCAGGCGGGCGCTTACTCGGGCAACAACAGCACCACGCTGACCTTTAATCCGACGGTGGACTTTTTTCCGGGCGAGACGGTTTTTTCGACGCTGACCACCGCGGTGCAGACGCCCGGCGGCATCTCGATGGCCAGTGGTTACGTCTGGCAGTTTACGAC
>Ga0233433_10000932_pt1 | contig 29880 bp, 33 predicted proteins | sample SI_122_August201_5_FD_179868 | JGI IMG/M metagenome (GOLD analysis project Ga0233433, IMG submission 179868) | Seawater microbial communities from Saanich Inlet, British Columbia, Canada - SI_122_August2016_100_MG | ecosystem: Environmental > Aquatic > Marine > Inlet | place: Canada: British...
ATGGCAAATTGCACACGCCAACGCCGGACTGCTTTCTCGATGGGATTACACGGCGGACCGTTATTGAATTGGCGAAGGCGCGCGGCATAGAGGTTATTGAGCGAGCAATAATGCCCGACGAACTGGCAAACGCGAGTGAGGTTTTTTTGACCGGCACGGCGGCTGAGGTAACACCAGTAGGCGAAATTGACCAACACAGGTTTACAGTTGGCGAAATTTCTCACTGGATGATGGAAGATTACGACAAAGCTGTCGGAAAGGACTTGGCGAAAGCCGCCGAGTAACAACCCCTAGAGTTCGTATTCTTGTGAAAAGCCGGCGACATCGCCGGCTTTTCTTTTCTGCTGCCGCTATTTCTCTGCCCAGTGCGTCAACACGGCGCGGGCTTCATCCATGATATCCGCCACAACTTCGCCGGCGGGTTTGACCTCGCGAATCAGACCGGCCCCCTGCCCCGCAGGAAGCACACCGTTCTCCGTATCTCCTTCAATACGGCCAAGGATCGATGCGGGCTCACCGATTTCCTGAAGTTGGCCCGGATAGGGTTTAATCTCTGATTCCCGCCCTTCCCACGATGCGGTAAATCGGTTGCGGATCATGCGGTTGGGTTTACCTGAATGAGCCCGCGTGACAATTGTACCATCCTCATCAATATCAGCGATCTTCTGTTTGTAGTTTTGATGGCCGCGGGCTTCGTCGGTTGCTATAAACCGCGTCCCCATCCAAACGCCCTGCGCACCAAGGGCCAAAGCGGCAATCAAGCCACGTCCGTCGGCCAGTCCTCCTGCAGCGAGAACTGGTACGTCGACACTATCTACGGCCTTGGAAACCAAAGGCAACGTGCCAATTCGGCCCACATGGCCGCCGCCGTCCTGGCCCGACGCAATGACAACATCAACTCCCGCCGCGGCCACAGACTGAGCCTGGCGTGACGTGCCAACCAATGACATGACTTTGATCCCCAAAGCGTGACAATCTGGAACAATACGCCCCGGATTTCCAAGCCCCGAAACCAATACGGGGACCCGTTCTTCGAAAATTACCGCAATATGGTCTTCCACCTGCTGTGTGTAACCCGTGGTCGATGGATCATCTTTGGCCACTTCGGCGAATAGAATATCAACGCCGAACGGTCGGTCCGTGGTCTCGCGGACCAATCGAATTTCCCGGCGTAGATCCTCAGGCTCCATAAAGGCCGCACCAATGACCCCCAAACCACCAGCTTGAGAAACGGCTGCTGCCAGGCGTCCATGCGCGACCTGATACATCCCCGCCTGGCAAATCGGAAATTCGATGCCGAGAAGTCGACAAAACGGATTGTCATCGAGAATTTTGGCAAAATTTTGGATTGGCAATGTCAATTCCTTTACAAGATACCACCGGGTTTCTTCAACGCGTTTTCGGTCAATTGATCGACGATGTGCGCATACGCTTCATCCACTGAATCCGTTTTAATAAACAAATCCAGATCCGCCGGGGAAATCGTGCCGTACTTAACCAATGCATCCAAGTTCAACACATCGTCCCAAAATTCCTTGCCAAACAAAACGATAGGCATCGTTTTGTTGAGCTTTCGCGTTTGAACCAGCGTCAGCGTCTCAAACAATTCGTCAAGCGTCCCAAAGCCACCCGGAAAAACGACCAATGCTCTGGCCAAATATATGAACCAGAATTTGCGTGTGAAAAAATAATGAAATTCGAAATTTAACTCCCGAGTGATGTAAGGATTGTCATGTTGTTCGAATGGCAATGAAATATTGAACCCGATGTTAATGCCATCCGCCTCCGATGCACCGCGATTGGCAGCTTCCATGATCCCCGGTCCGCCGCCGGTACACACCAGAAACCGGCGTTTTGTATCTTCCAAGCTTTTCGACCATTCGGTCAGGCGTCCGGCAAGGGACCGAGCGTCTTCATAAAAACGCGACATTTCAATATCCCGCTCAGCGTCGGCGATATCATCTCCATGCGCACGCGCAGCCGCCAATTTCTGGTTCGCGTCGTCCCTAGCCTTCAAGCGGGCGGAGCCAAAGAACACAATTGTGTCACTGACTTGATACTCTTCAAGCCGCGCCTTCGGTTCCAGATACTCGGAAAGAATACGAATTTGGCGGGCATCAGGGCTATTCAGAAATTGTTCGTTCCTATACGCTTTGAATGGTCCTTCATCACTCATTCTAGCCTCCTTTGCCCGTACGGGAATTCCACGAGGTTAGTCGCCATCGATGACCTCGGCCAGCTTTGATATGTCCGGGATTGTCACAATCTCCACTGGGAAGGGATTTTCATGCCTGGGGTCAACTCGCCCGACAAACGGCACCTCGGTCGCCCTGGCTGCGAGGTAATCGGTCATTGTGTCACCGACAAACACAGCTTGCGAGGGCGCAGCGCCATGGCGCGCCAACACATCGTCAACAATCGCCTCTTTACGTTTTGGTGAACCGTAAACTGCATCAAAAAAGTGCCCGATCGCGCGGCGCTCGATGATACGCCGGAGTTCATCCTCCGGCGTTCCGGAAACGACGTACATAGGTTGCCGGCCCGCATTTTCACTCAAGAACGCTGACGCGCCCGTCACCTCATCACAAGCGACGACGGTATCTTCGACCAAGCCCGCGTAACGGCCGGCGAGTTCCGCGACTTCATCATCGTTAAGCTCAACACCGAGGAACATGCGATGGCATTCACGTATCTTTACAACACGCGAAATGCCGCCGTGCGTGTGGTGGTGGTGAAGAACCTTCTCGACGACCTCGTCACCATACGCTTCATAAAGGCTACGGAACGCCGAAACTTTGATATCGACAGACTCGACGATCACCCCGTCAAAGTCGAAAAATATAATCTTGGGTGGAATAGCCCCTACTCCGCCGCCTCGGTCTTATCGCTGGCAGCGGCCCAACGGGCGGCAGCCTTGTCATCGTCGGCACGGGCGCTAACCCACTGGCCGCCATCAGGCGTATCTTCCAACTTCCAGAACGGAGCCCTGGTTTTTAGCCAGTCGATCAAAAAATGACACCCGTCAAAAGCCGCTTCACGATGCGCCGATGCCGCCGCCACTAAGACGATACGGTCACCTGGCTCCAATCGGCCATAGCGATGAATGATCAAGGTTGATGACAACGGCCATCGTTCACAGGCCTCCGCCTCAATCTCAACCAAAGCTTTTTCCGTCATGCCCGGATAGTGCTCTAGGGTCATCGCGCCAATGGGCTCAGTACCGGCCATATCACGTACCAAACCAACAAATGAACAGAGCCCGCCGACACCGTGATCGCCATCCGTCAATGCCACCAATTCGGCGCCAACGTCAAAATCTTCGGCCTGAACTTTGATCGTCAATGTCAGCCTCCGGTAACCGGTGGGAAAAATGCAATTTCATCGTCATCCGTCACCGGCCAATCGATTTTAGCATATTCCTGATTGACGGCGACCCGGACCGTTGATTTATCGGCAAACGCGGCCTCGAACCCGCCGCCCCGGGTGATCATCCACGAGACCAAGTCCTCAACCGTCGTAACGCCTTCAGGCATGGTGATCGTTTCCTCACCGATACCGGTCTTTTCACGAACCCAAGCGAAGTAAAGCAACTTCATCTCGACACCTCGTTAAAAGACAAAAAATCAACAATCTCGCCAGCTCGAACGACTTCTATATCTTCAGGTAACTCGACAAGCCCATCTGCGGCAACCATGGAAGTCAAAACTCCGGCCCCGCTGGACCGGAATTTACTGGCCACGACCTGTCCGGCCAGATTGCGTGCAATGGATGCTCGCACCCACTCACGGCGACCGGATTTTTTCTTGTAGTCGAAATCTGCGACCACAGGGAACCTAGGCGCAGAAACATTAGTAGCGCCGCCCAGCAAAAGGATCATCGCGCGCGCAATGACCATGAATGTTACCATTGCAGCCACCGGATTACCTGGCAGCCCCACAAACGCCGTTCCCTTGACCTGACCAAGAGCGATGGGTCGGCCTGGCTTGATAGCGAGACGCCAAAAATCCAATGTCCCATTTTGTTCAACGGCAGCTTTAACGTGGTCCTCTTCGCCAGCCGACACGCCACCTGAAGTCAAAATAATATCGTGAACTGGAACAGCACCTTGTAATGCTGTGGCGATTTGATTCTGATCATCGGGCAGGATTCCAAGGTCCGTAACAATACATCCCAAACTATCGAGCAGGCCCATAATTGCAAAGCGATTGGCATCATATATGCCGCCCTCGATTGAATCTCCGGACGGGTCGCAGACTTCGTCTCCAGTAGAAAAAACGGCCGCTCTGAGACGCCTATATACTCTAAGGCGATCCCGACCAACCGACGCCGCGAGACCGAGTTCCTGTGGTCGCAGCAACTGTCCGCGACGCAATATAATATCATCTTTTTCGATATCCTCGCCACGCTTTCGCCTATTGGCGCCGGACTTCAGGCCCGGCGGCAGAATGACCGTGTTACCGTCAGCCGTGCAATCTTCCTCCATAAACACGGTCTCCATGCCATCGGGCATGGGGGCACCGGTAAATATTCGTACCGCTTCCCCACTTTTTGCCGGCCGCCCAAGCGGATGCCCCGCAGCGACCCGTCCCGACACCGGCAATCTAGTCTCTTCATCGGGAAGTAAATCATTGTGGCAGACAGCATAGCCATCAACGGCGCTGTTATCATGCGGTGGCACATCGCGTGGTGAGGCAATATCTTCGGCTAGAATTCGCCCCAATGCATCGCGAAGAGATACAAGTTCGGGCTCGGCCACAATATCAATACGGTTTTTAAGAATTTCCATGGCCCGCTCGAGCGCCATCAATTCACCACCGAATGCAAAACAATCGTCCTTAAGCTGCGCCATTGGCGGCTCTCCGATTCAGGCCGCAATAATCAAGGATAAAGTCAGCAATGCCGACGATATCACTAAGATCAAGAATCGGGCAGTTTTCCACATTCAATTGCTCATCACTGGCGATCGCGACGATGGTTTTGTCGTCCGCAGCAATCATCGATTTACCGACCGATGGGCGAAATACTTCCATTTTCGCGTGTGAATGGCTCTTGAATCCCTCAATGAGCACCAAATCAACCTCTTCAAGCCGGGTCAGCAAGGTTTCGATATCGGGTTCGGGAGCGTGGCGATTCTCATGCAAGATTGCCCACCGTTTTGCACCTGTGATAAGCACTTCGTGGGCACCGGCCTCGCGGTGCATATATGAGTCCTTACCCGGCTTATCGATATCAAAATTGTGATGGGTGTGCTTCATCGTCGATACTCGATAGCCTCGACTTGTCAGTTCAGGCAGCAGCAGCCGCATCAAAGTTGTTTTCCCGCTACCACTCCAGCCGACCAACCCGAAAATATTCATTTCAGGTATCCTTTGCCGTATCGGAATCATGATCAGCCTTTTCTGCGCGCCGACCGGCGGGCGCCGTGTCCGTGTCTCGGATATGACGCAAACCGGCAACCAAGTAATCGAGTCCCGTGATCAAGGTCAGCGCAGCGGCAATCCAGAGCCCATACACGCCAACCTCCGTTGTCGTGAGCGGACCGAAGTCAGGTCCGCTTGGCCCCACCAATAAGAAACCAAGGGCCAACATTTGAATAGTCGTCTTCCACTTCGCCAAACTACTTACCGGAATGCCAACGCGGACTTCCGCTAGAAATTCCCGCAAGCCCGAAACCAAAATCTCCCGGCAAAGAATGACGGCTGCAGGCAACATCGTCAGTCCGGAGAAACGATCTATACCGACCAACGCCAGCAACACACCGGCAATCAATAACTTATCGGCAATCGGATCAAGAAACCGGCCAAATGCGGATTGTTGATGCCATGCACGTGCTAGGTAACCATCGAAGAAATCCGTGATGCAGGCATATGTATAGACCGAAAAGGCAAGCCAGCTGCCGGCCGGGTCATCGACAAACAACAGCAGACCGACCACCACCGGGATGGCGAGGATTCGAGAGAAGGTCAAAATATTCGGCAATTTAGTCAGCATGGTTTGTTTTCTATCCGCCGCCAAGGAAAGTATCATCTTCGGCGCGGGCATTTTACGTGACTATTGGGTCCGCGCAACTATCCGTCCGAATGAAACCAATCATACACTTTTGCCGCCAAAGACTTACTTATCCCCTCAACGGCTGCCAGGTCACTTTTTCCAGCTTGAGCGACAGATTTAGAATCCCCGAAATGATGTAACAACGCTTTTTTGCGGCGGGCGCCCACACCTGGAATGTCATCCAGGACGGATTTTCCGATCGCCTTTGAGCGGCGCGTGCGATGGGCGCCTATGGCAAACCGATGTGCCTCATCGCGGATGCGCTGCAGAAAATAGGAAACGGGGTCTCGGGTCTGAAGTGTAATTGGACTAACCGCACCCGGAAGGAATATTCGTTCCCTGCCGGCGTTTCTGTCAGGCCCCTTGGCAATCGCCGCCAAATCCACATCTTCGATGCCCAATTCCTGAAAGACTTCAAGAGCGATGCCGAGCTGCCCCTTGCCACCGTCGACCAGCACCAAGTCCGGCCATTGGCCATCGGTCCGATCTGGATCTTCCTTCAATGCGCGTGAGAACCGGCGGGTCAACACTTCGTGCATCATTGCATAGTCGTCGCCCGGTGCATATCCGTTGTCTGGGCCCTCATCTCGGTGCGGGTCTCTGGCTCCACGGATATTGAATTTTCGATAACTACTCCGATTAAACCCTTCGGGTCCGGCGACAATCATCGCGCCGACAGCGCGCGTGCCCGAAACGTGGCTGTTGTCATATACCTCAATCCGATTGGGCGGCCCATCCAGACCGAAGCGCTCAGCTAATCCTTCTAAAAGACGCCTTTGGGACGCACTTTCTGCCATCCGCCGATCAAGTGCTTCTTTGGCATTGACCAATGCATGATCCATGAGCTTTCGTTTGTCGCCACGCTTAGGAACACTAAGTTCAACCTTTCGGTCAGCACGGACACAAAGTGCGCGGGTTACCAAATCAACATTGGGAATTGGATCGCTCAGAAGGATCCTGCCCGGAGGCGGGGTGCGTGCGTAGAATTGCCCAACGAATGCTTCCAAGACCGTAGGCAGGTCGTCTTCTCTGGCATGGCTCGGAAAATAGGCACGATTGCCGAAGTTCGCACCAGATCTGAAGAAGAACACCTGGATGCAAGTCGCACCACCTGCCTGGTGAGTGGCAATAACATCGGAATCCTTTAAATTCGACAGATTGATATCTTGGTGGGCCTGAATTCGGGTCAATGCTCTTATTCGGTCGCGGTATTGGGCGGCGAGTTCAAACTCAAGTCTGTCGCTAGCGTCTTGCATCAAACCGGCAAACTTCCGTTGAATCTGCTGACTATCACCTGACAGAAATGCGTGAGCCTGCTCAACGGACTCACGATATTCAGCTTCATCAATAAAACCGACACAAGGCGCCGAACATCTCTTGATCTGATAAAGTAGGCAAGGCCGCGTCCGATTGCTGAATACCGAATCAGTACAAGTCCGCAGCATGAATGCGCGTTGCAACACCGCCAATGTCTCATTCACGGCCCAGACAGAAGCAAAAGGACCAAAATAGTCGCCGGGCCTGTTCTGGGAACCTCTGAACTTCAGGACCTGCGAAAACTTGTGTTCCTTGGTGACGAGGATAAACGGGAACGATTTATCATCCCGCAACAAAATATTATAACGCGGCGCAAAACGCTTGATGAAATTCGATTCCAACAACAACGCCTCCGCTTCCGTATGCGTTGTCACAAATTCCATCGTCACTGTTTCAGATATCATCCGCCGGATGCGCACTGATTGGCGCTCAGGTTTCGTGTAGGCGGCGACCCGTTTTTTCAGGCTTTTTGCTTTGCCGACATACAGCACCTTATTTTCGGCGTTTATCATCCGATAGACACCTGGCGTTCCTGGAAGCGTTTTCAGATAACTTTCAATGATCGCAGCACCCAAAGCGGATTTTGGCTGTTCTTTCAAAGCCTTGTTTCCATCGTTTTGAGCACTGCGCTTGTCGGTCAATTGAAACTCCGTCCTGAAACCTAATCATCTGTCCGCAGGCAGCGTTTGGGAATTTAGCGCCAGCGTGCAACAGTGAGCTGATGATGTTGCATTTCTATCCACCATTCCTGTGGATAAACATGTTGAAAAGGTTACCCCTGGAAGCTACGCAACGAAAATATCAAATTTATTCAAAATTGCCTAAATTTTAAGCAAAATTGCAACTCATTGTTTTTAAACAATTAAATTTATTGTTCTTTTGGCCCATAGGTGGTTTTTTACTGAATGAAATATAAATTTTGCAAAATCGTAGCATGCGAGCGCCTGTGCAAAACCGTCAGCATCGCTAATCACGAACGGGTTACATTGAAATACTTAGATATTCAACTAATGGCGATTCTATACTTCGTTAAATCTTTCGATTTCGACACCTACGCTAGCCGCGTTTTCAAGAATATCTAGTTTTTCAACACGCACCCTTGCTGAGTGTACACGATGGTCTTCAAGGCACATGTCGGCAATCTTCTGGGCAAACGTCTCAACAAGATTTACGTGACCTTGATTGGCGATCTCCTGGATACCGTTGGCCATTGTTTCATAATTTACGACGTTCGCTATATCATCAATGATTGGGTGATCCCCTTCGATGACAGCTAAATCGAGGTTCACCCGCAGTCGCTGTTTGCTTTGTTTTTCGTGATCATGAACGCCAATCAAGCACTCGATCATAAAATCGCGAATAAAAACATGGCGTGTTGCATTCCGGGCATCTGCAATTTTCAACGGCTCGACAGTCTTTGCGTTGTTTGCGGTATTTCGCACCATAACAATTTGGTCCCAGCTGGTATTCAATAAAACTCTTACGCTTTCCCGTCGTCGGGCGCCACCCTTACTGCCGTCACACCCATATGCTGACCGGCGTCCACGGCGATCATTTGTCCTGTGACCGCGGGTGATTCAAGAATAAACCTCACTGCCCGGCAGATATCTTCCGGAGATGCTTTTCGGGCCAAGGGCATTGCCGACCACTCACTATCAAAATCCGCTAGCGTCTGGTGTACACTTTGCAGGGTTGGGCCAGGACCAATTCCATTGACTCTTACTTGCGGCGCCATGGCTCGCGCCAATATCTGCGTCAATCCCCATAGTCCGGCCTTACTCAGCGTGTAAGTGGTGAAATCGGGCGTCAGATTCCAAACCCGTTGATCGATGATATTAATGACATTTCCTTCGACGCTATCGGGCAGTTGCCCGGCGAAAGCCTGTGTCAAATTAAAAGGCGCCCTGAGATTCACTTCCATATGAGTGTCCCAAGAGCTGCGGGTTGCGCTAGCAACCGTATCGCGTTCGAATGTTGATGCGTTATTGATTAAACAACTGAGTGGCCCCAAAGCATCTGCAGCTTCGGCGACGACCTTGGCCGCAGCAGTCTCTTGACGGAGATCGGCGGCGACAGCAACAGCACGACCACACAAGGCCTCAATCGAATGGACAACCTCCTGTGCTTCCGCAACGGACTGATGGTAATGCACGGCGACAGCCCATCCCGCAGCAGCCAAATCAATGGCAATCGCCCGCCCGATGCGCCGCCCGGCGCCTGTAACAAGGGCATTTTGGTACTTTTCAATGCTCATGTGGCGGAGAATGATTGATCAAGGGCCTGCTTGCAACCAATCGGCGGAACCATCGGTCAATGAACGGTTTGAACCGATCAGGCGAACAGGCGGGATACGCCAAATGCTTGCGCCCAGATGTAACCAACATAACCAAGCAGAAATAACATGCCGGTAAATCGCGTAATCCGCCATCCTAGGACGAGGACTGGAACCAACAGCATTGTGGAACCCAGCATAATCCAAATATCGAACTGCAGGATTTGCTCGCCAACGGGTAAAGATGCTGTCAGGGATGCCGCACCGGCGACACCCAAAATATTGAACAGGTTGCTGCCGACGACATTGCCGATGCCAACTTCAGAATGCCCCTTCATCGCGGCTATGACCGTGGCAGCAAGTTCCGGAAGAGACGTGCCCAAAGCAAACAAGGTCAAACCGATCACCTCTTCGGAAACACCAAATGTCCTAGCAATGACGGTGCCGCTATCGACCAAGAATTCAGCACCAAGCGCCAGTCCCACCAACCCGACGACAACAGCAGCAATGCAAGCCCCGAGCGATTGTGGCCACCCCTGAAGATCTTCAACCTCCTGAATATGATCGGAGGCAAGATCAGGTTCACTTGATTCACGCCAATATGAAATGCCGAGAAAACAGAAAAAGCCAATAAGCAGCAATATGCCGGCTTTCGTGTCCAAGACGCCAACCATGCAAAGGCCGACGAACAGAAGAGTTCCGAAGAGCAGCAATGCGCCATCACGCTTCAAAGCGGCGGGGCGCTCCAAAATCGGCATCATGATACAGGCAACACCCAATACCAGCAGGATATTAGCAATGTTGCTACCGATGACGTTACCGACTGCTAATCCTGTTGCGCCTTCCAACGCCGCATTCACGGAAACGACCAACTCCGGTGCGGACGTACCCACCGCGACCACGGTCATACCGATCACCATCGGCGAAATTCCGAAACGGCCAGCAAGACTGACCGCCCCACGGACAAGAACTTCGGCGCCGCCGATCAGAATCACAAACCCTACTAGCAACTCTACATACGTCATAATTGAGACCGAACCCTCGTTGGTATGTTTGCGAATTCACCCACGATGCCCTCGTAAATCCCTCGCTTGAACGGCACAATCAAGCTTGGCAATGTCGAGAACTCCACCCATTGCCATGCATCGAACTCGGGATCATCGTGCGCATCAAGTTTAAAATCGCCATCGTCCCCATTAAATGACAAAGCGAACCATTTTTGCTCCTGCCCCCGATAATGCCCACCCCATGCAACTCCTTGCAGGTCAGCCGGCAAGTCATAGGTCAACCAGCCCTCGGTTTCAGCGACAATTGAAGCCCTGTTGGTGCCGGTCTCTTCTAAAAGTTCTCGAAAGACAGCTTCCGAAGGTGCTTCATCGTGATCAATTCCGCCTTGCGGGAGTTGCCAATAATTTTCTAAATCCTGTCCAATTTTTGCGATCCGACGACCGACCCAAACTTCACCTTTTCCATTGAACAATGCGGCGCCGACGCCGCGGCGGTAGGGTAGCTCACCCAAGGCTTTATCATCTGCCGTCACGCAATCTTCCCCCATTAATCGATCAACTGCTTATTGGCGATGGCCGAAACGGGAACGAGGGTGAACTTCTTTTCACCGAGTGTCCTAGTCCACTCAGCCAACTTTTTGATACTTGAAGGGTAAGCGCGGATGGTCGCAATAGCCGTGGTTTTGGCCTTGGTAAGCTTTTCAAGCTGACGCAGCTTTTTGCTGATATTTTTAGGCGACGGCGGGGCATCAAGGGTCAGGTTGATCTTGGCCCGTGGCAGATCGATTTCGACCGCGATTCGGGGCGCGACCGATCTTGCAATGGCACCGCCATCGACGAACATCAGCCCCCTCTTTTTCAATTCCGCCAGGATGGGCTTGAGTTGGCCTTCCGCCTCGCTGAACTTGGAACCCATGGTCGACACCACGCCGACATATCCAGCAAAACTGCTCAGAATACTGTGCAGACGTTTCATATTGTCCGCCACCTGAACCGTTGTAGTCAAAGCCAAGGGACCCGGGTCCTCGGCTGGAAAATTCTCGCTCTCCATGGGCAATCCCACGAACACCTCATGACCGGCGAGACGCGCCCGCAAAAGCCAACCATTCAAGTCAGTCCCATAGGGGTCAAAGACGAGACTGACCTCGCCAGGAAGCTTGGTAATGGCCGCCATGGTTGCCGCACGGCTCAAGCCCAAACCTGTGACCAAAAGCCCAACTCGCTGGCCCTGTTCGTTGCCGGTTAGAGGCCGTGCGTAGACCTCCCAGGGCAGCTGCTCACCGTCCTTGCTGACCATTGGCAGCGGACCATTCAATCCCTCAACCTGTTCGAGGAGAGCTCGGGCCGGTGCTTTGGCAAGAGGTATCGGTTTCGGCTGCGCCGCGACCTCACGGAAAGACGCCGCCGTCACCGACGGAATCATGACGCCTTGGTCCGCAGCCCCAGAACCCGCCATGGCATTCAACCCAGACGAACCGAGGGTCGCAGACGACATGATCTGGTTTTCCGTTGCGGATGGCTGCGCTGCTCCATCCTTGGGCTGTTCGTCGGATGCGTCTGCCGTTTCTGCCTCGCCCTCGGGTTCGTTGGTCTCCAGCGTCTCCGTGGTTTGGTTATCCTCGCCTGCGCCAAGCGCATTCAGCGACGACCCGGCCCGCGGCGGCAACGCCATTTGGACGGCGCCTTCGGGCAGCGGGTTTTCTTGTGCGACCTCCTCTTCAGCGCCGTTATTCAAATACCAAAAGGCCGCCCCACCGATGATCCCCAAAAGCAAAACACCAACGCCGGCGGCGATGTATACAATAGGCCGACGCCCGCTTCCTTCGCCGTCCCCCTCATCATCATCTTCGTCATCACTTTCGCCAACTTCGCTGCCGGTCTCAAACATTTCGTCGGGTTCATTTCCCCCTCCCGCATCTTCTTCATCATCATTCATTTCCCCCTCCCGCATCTTCTTCATCATCAGACGGCGCATACTCACTTTCTTGGTCGTCATCTTCGTCCATGATGACTTGGGTTTTAGGTCCGTCATCATCTTCATCGAAGCCGAAATCCTCGTCTTCGTCCTCTTCGTCTTCATCTGACGAACGCTTCAGCAGTTTCTTGAGAAACTTCAAATGCAGAATATCCCTTTGTTCAACAAATTTAGTAAGATCAGTTCGTCCGCCGTGCTACGTTATCTGAATACAACGACAGCCCATGCAACAGGTCCAGTGCGCGCGCCAATTGATAATCAACAGGCGTCTTGGGCTTAGTCGCATCGGCACTGTCACCAGGCTTCACGTCGTCGTTCTTAGACGCTCCGGGAGTTGCAGGCTTATCTGCATCGTCTTTTTTCTTATCAGTATCCTTTCCCGTTTTTTCCGGCACGTCTTTTCCATTGGCGCCCGGGTTATCCAATGCGCCGCGTAAATCCGCCTCGCGACGTGAACTTTTCGGCTCAATGGTTTCAATTCTGGCTTGCTCGACGACAATATCAGGATCAATCCCCTTCGCCTGAATTGAACGACCAGATGGCGTATAATACCTAGCTGTGGTCAACCGCATCGCGCCATGGCCAGGCAACGGCATAATCGTTTGCACGGACCCTTTGCCAAACGACTTGGTCCCCAGAATAATTGCGCGGCGATGGTCTTGCAGCGCGCCTGCAACAATTTCCGAAGCAGAAGCCGAGCCACCGTTGATCAACACAATGATCGGCTTTCCTTCTGCCAAATCGCCGGTCTTAGCGTTATAACGCTGGGTATCTTCCGCATCTCGAGAGCGTGTGGAAACAATTTCGCCCTTGCTCAAAAATGCATCAGAAACCGCGATGGCCTGGTCGAGCAGCCCGCCCGGATTATTACGAAGATCGAGAACAATTCCCTCCAAATCCTCGCCTATTTCTTTGTGAAATTTCGCCAGTGATTTTTTCACGCCTTTTTCAGTCTGCTCGTTGAAACTGGTAATTCGCAGATAACCGACTTTGTTCTCGTTGCGAGAACGGACTGACGTAATTTTTATGACGGCCCGCGTTATCGTCACATCGAAAGCGTCGGCAACGCCCTTGCGGCGTATTGTCAGCTTAATATCCGTGCCAACTTTTCCACGCATTTTGTCTACGGCTTCGGAAAGCGCTAACCCTTGGACGGCTTCGCCATCCAGATGGGTCACGAAATCACCAGCCTCAACACCGGCACGAAATGCCGGCGTGTCATCGATTGGTGATATGACTTTGACAAACCCGCGTTCCATTGTGACTTGAATACCGAGGCCGCCAAATTCACCGCGCGTATTGACCTGCATGTCACGGAAGTTCTTCGCGGTCATGTAACTGGAGTGCGGATCCAAAGCCGTCAGCATGCCGGTGATAGCGGACTCGATCAGTTCCTCATCAGTTGGCTTTTCGACATACTCGGCACGGACACGCTCGAAAACATCACCAAACAAATTTAGAAGCTGATAGGTGTTGTTATCATTTTTCTTCTCTTCCGCCGCCAAGGTGGCGCCGACAAGAACACCGGATGCCAAAAGGACTCCAGAAATAAAAACCGTAGCCGTGGCAATCTTAATTTTTCGAGTATTCATCCGCTTACCTTACCTTTGCGCGCCGCCAACCATGGCAGGGGATTGATGGGTTGGCCCTTTTTACGAATTTCTATGTAAAGCGCCGGTTTACGGGCGCTCGTGCGCCCCATGATTCCTATTGGCTCTCCAAGAAGAGCCCATTGCCCGACGACGACATCAATGCGCGCCATTCCAGCAAGAAGTGTATGATATCCGCCGCGGTGTTCGATGATCAAGAGTTGCCCGTATCCACGAAATGGTCCGGAAAACGCAATTTTCCCTTCAAAAGGTGCTACCACCTGCGCGGACACCCCGGTTTCAATTGTAAGGCCCTTGTGGGAGCGGCCTTTAGCAATGGCTTGCCCATACTGAGCAACAACCCGTCCGACGACAGGATAAAGCATCCTTCCTTTTGCCGACTGAAACGATGCGCCGGTATAGCCGGATGGGGGACCGGCCGGCCTTGCCGGGCGGGTTAGCTTCGTATTGGCGGCACCTGGTTGGCGCCGCAAAGCGGCTAAATGTTGTTGCTCACGCGCAGCTTGCTGCTTTGCCGCAGTCTCGCGTTGATCACGCAATGCATCGAGGCGGGTTACGAGGTCGAGTAACGAAGCCGCCTCTTTTGAAAGGGATTTCGCCCGCCCCGCAGCACGGGTCGTCTGTAAGACTGTCCGTCGGCGCAATCTGGATTTTCGCCCAAGAAGGCGCCGCAGGATTAACCTTTGGCCATCTAGCTTTTGCATCTCCGTATCGAATTCACGCCGCTGCTCTTCGGCCTTATTTCGCGCATCCGCCAAGACTTCCAAATCCAGCCGCAGCGTTTGAGCATGGCGCTCAAGTGTGGGCAACGCTGAGCGTAATAGAATTGCACTGCGAACAGTATCTGCCGGCGAGACCGGTTGGGCGATAAGTGCCTCCGGCGGGTTCCGTGCCATCCGCTGCAAAGCCGCCAAAACAAACCCAAGTTGCTTCCGCCGTTGGACAAACACTTTTCGAAATTCCGCCTGGCGACTATCGACGGCCTTTAAGCGATCCTCGATTTCGGCAATTCGCGCCTCATGATGCTGGATAATTCGAGCTGCAGCGACCAGACCATCACGAATGCGGACGATGTCCTGCTCAAGATTGGCTGCTTTGTTTTTGAGTTTCGTGGCCTCATTGCGGGCCTTATCTAACGCTTTACGGGTCTTTTTCAGTTTATCCGTCGTGACATCCGAACCGGCCTGCGGCACCGCGGGCGCCCCGGCACTCGAAAGGGAATTGGCAGATGCTTGCGCTTGGGCAACGGGGCTGAAGAGGACTTCAAGAGAAATGGCCAAGACAACGAATTGAGCGATCGACGGAAGGAAAATTTGGCGTGCTGTCGCCATTTTACTGCGCGGCGGCAATGTTGACACCACGATCATCAAGTCTGCCGCCCAACAGTGATTGGCCTGTCATCTCGGAAGGTATTTCGAGGCCCAATAACGTGAGCAGCGTTGGCGCCACATCACTCAATCTGCCATCCCGCAGTGCATCTATACTTGCTGGCGCATTCAACAATACGACCGGCACATCGTTCAATGTGTGCTGGGTATGGCGCTCACCGCTTTTGAGGTTAATCATCTCTTCGCAATTGCCATGATCGGCAGTCACCATCAAAACCCCGCCGGCAGCCGCTACTGACGCTTCCAACCGCCCTAGCGCGACATCCAAAGTTTCCGCAGCCTTGATGGCCGCCGTAAGAATACCTGTATGACCGACCATGTCGCCGTTCGCATAGTTCACGACAATGAGGCTGTAGGCACCGCTATCGATGGCAGCCGTCAACTTATCGGTCACCTCATTGGCAGACATTTCGGGTTGCAAATCATACGTCGCCACTTTCGGGGACGGCACGAGAATACGGTCTTCGCCGGAAAACTCTGCTTCGCGCCCGCCATTCAAAAAGAATGTAACGTGGGCATATTTTTCTGTCTCCGCGATACGCAATTGTTTCAATCCGGCGTTAGCCACGACTTCGCCCAGTATACCGTCCAACGCCAACGGCTCGAACAACACGCCAAACAATGCATTCAAATCCTTCGAGTACTCGACCAAACCGAGGCATGTGGAAAAATTTCGAGCTGCGGATCTTTGGAACCCATCAAATGCTGGATCCGCCAGCGCCGTAAGAATTTCTCGCGCCCGATCGGCTCGGAAATTCGCCATCAATAACCCGTCACCATCCGCCATCCCGCGAAAATCGCCGATCACAGTCGGCAACATAAATTCATCCGTTAATTCCGCATGGTAACTTGCGTCAATCGCGTCAAGAGGGTTGGTCGCCGTTTCACCCTCGGCACTGACCATCGCGTCATAGGCTTTGGATACGCGGTCCCAGCGGTGGTCCCGATCCATGGCGTAATAGCGCCCGCTCACCGTTGCGACGGAGAACCCCTCCGCGCCGTCTATATCGTTGAGAAATTTATCCAAACATCTCCGACCATCTCTTGGCGGCGTATCACGTCCATCCAGGAATGCGTGCAAGTAAACTTTAATACCTTGGGTCGCCAAAATATACACCAACGCGGCCATTTGATCTTGATGAGAATGTACCCCGCCAGGAGATATCAACCCCATCAAATGACACGCACCGCCAGCTTGCTTGAGGGCTGCGATGAACTGCATCAAATTTTGATTAGCCGCCAAGGAACCATCGTCAAGTGCAGCATCAATCCGAGGCAGATCCTGCATAACGATTCGCCCGGCACCGATGTTCATATGACCGACCTCGGAATTGCCCATTTGCCCGGCAGGCAGACCGACATCCAGCGCGCAAGATTTCAGCCGCGCATGCGGCGCGTCAGCCATATAACGATCCCAGTTTGGCGTTTGAGCGAGCGCGATGGCATTGTTTTCCGCCTCGCCTCGATCACCCCAACCGTCCAGGATACACAGCACCACCGGCTTTTGCGGCACGGGATTTTGGGCCGAATCTGACATGGCATCAAATATAGGCGGAAATGGCGAAAAAGAAACGCGATAAGCGCCTATAAAATACTCACACGCCGGTCAAATTATCGAGTGCCGGACCTTCGCCGAAACCCATTCGCTGACGATAACCGTTGCCAAAATAACAATCAGAATTACAGATACCTGAGTCCACGTCACGGTATCGATAGAAGCACTCAACTGCAGACCAATCCCACCGGCACCAACTAGGCCAAGCACGGCAGATTCCCGAATGTTGATATCCCAGCGGAATACGGAAATTCCCGCGAACGCAGGTAGTATTTGGGGCACAATCCCGTAATTCAGTATCTGCGGACCAGAGGCACCCGTCGCTGTCACCGCCTCAACCTGAGTTTCATTGATCTCTTCGATGGCCTCATAGAGCAATTTGGCGACGAAACCGATGGACCTAAATCCGATCGCCAAAACACCCGCCAAAACGCCTGGGCCGAGAACAGTTACCAGCATCAATGCCCAAAGCAGAGAATTAATTGAACGTGACGCCACGATGATAAAGAGCGCGATGGGACGTACAAAAGCCGTCGAAGGTGTAGTGTTGCGGGCTGCCAGAAATGCGATAGGAAATGCCATGACCACGGCCATCAAGGTGCCCAGCGTGGCAATAGCAACAGTGTCCCAAATTGGCCGCCAAAGCGTCTCCATATAAGTCCACTTCGGCGGCATCATCCGCTCCAACATATCCGTGGCAATGCGCGGCGCATCCAAGACGAAGAACCAGGTGGTTTTTTCGGAAACCAAATGCCAGCAATACATGAAAATAGCGACGGCGATAAATTGCCCAAGCCAGATCATAATCTGGTGATTACGATCGCGCCGCTGCCAGACTTTTTTTGTATCCGGTGTCACGTCTGGCATTACTGCACCCATTTGCGAATGAAGCCGGACGAATACTCGACAGCCATGACGATGACGATAATGATCAACAGAATGGCGGCGGATGAATCAAACTCATAGCGATCAAATGACGTCAGCAGCGTCGCCCCGATCCCGCCGGCGCCGACAATGCCGACAACCGCTGACTCACGGAAATTGATATCAAACCGGTACATGGCAAGACCAATCATGCGCGGCATGACCTGCGGCTGAACAGCATAGTTCAGCCATTGAAACCAAGATGAGCCCGTCGCTTTGACAGCCTCAGCCTGAACCGGGTCCATATCTTCTATGTCCTCGGCCAACAGCTTGCCATAGAAGCCGATGGTACCGATGGATAGCGCGATGATCCCGGCAAAGGGTCCGAAGCTGAATATCTTCACGGCGAATAGCGCGATGATAATTTCCGGGAACGTCCGAGAGATGGCAAGAACGCCGCGCGAAAACAAATAGACCGGTCGAGGTGACAAATTACGCGCCGCACCGAGGCCAACCGGGATGGACAAACCAATCCCGATCACCGTCGATACCACGGTCATCCAAAGGCTTTCATAAATGCCGTCGGCAATATCACCAGCGCGCGATACAAAATCCGGCGGGAAGAACGACATTATGAACCGCTCGGCGCGGGGCAGCCCTGCCGCGACGCGGCTCCAATTGACATCCATTGTTCCCATGGCGATGGACAAATAAATCGCCCCACCAATAGCAATCCCCCAACGCAACGTCGGGTTCTTGATGAACGGTGGGCGTTTCCATGTACGATTATCTGCCAATGTAACGGCCCTTAGCTCGGCTCGGCGTCCGCAGATGCAGAAACGTCCACATTTTCTGCCTCATCTTCGTCATCAACCTTTTCGATGGTCGCTTCCCAGTCTTCCTCACCATAAATTTGAGTTAACACGTCTGGAGACATGCCGTCAGGCGGACCGTCATAGACGATTTCACCCAATTGCAAGCCGACGATACGCTCGGAAAACATTTGCGCCAGCAAAACGTCGTGGATGTTGATAATGGCCGACAGCTTGCGCTCATGACAAAGTTCTCGGATCAAACGCATGATCTGGCGCGACGTCTTGGGGTCTAGTGACGCTGTCGGCTCATCGACCAAAAGCAGTTCAGGGTTCTGAATTAGCGCCCTGCAAATTCCGACCCGCTGACGTTGGCCGCCGGATAATTCATCGGCCCGTTTATTCGCCATATGATCCAGACCGACCCGCTCCAGAAGCCGAAAGGCTTCGTCGATATCGGACTGAGGAAACTTTCGAAAATAGCTGCGCCAAAACCCAACGTACCCCAGGCGCCCCGACAGAACATTTTCCATGACTGTCAGGCGCTCAACCAGTGCATATTCCTGAAAGATCATGCCCATACGTCGGCGCGCCTTCCGAAGCTGCCCTTGGCTCAACGTCGTCAATTCTAAGTCGTTAAGGGATATCTTGCCTGATGTTGGTTCGACCAGGCGATTGACACATCGAATTAGTGTCGATTTTCCCGCCCCGGACGGGCCGATCAGCGCCATAACCTGGCCGTCCGGAATCTCAAGTACGATATCCTTGAGAGCCAAATCGCCGGTTTTATACTGTTTGGTGAGCTTGTCTAAACGCAGCATAATATATCCGTATACTGGATAAAAAAATCTCCCGCGAGGAGAGGCGCCATTAACTCGCGCCTCTCCTGCAGGAGTTTAGCAAACGTTATTTGCAGTTGTACTTGATACCGTTTCCGGCGTCGATTTTGCGAATAACGGCCCAGTCGGTTTTATGCTGGATGCCGATGAAGCGATCTTCTTTCTTGAACTCTTTTTTCAGTTCGGAGCCTTCCCAAGGGAAGGTGAAGAACGCCTGCTTAACCTTCGCAACCACTTCCGGATGCAGGTTGTGGGCATGTCCATAACCCGTCGTCGGGAAGGTTTGCGATTTGTAGATAGTCCGGATTTTTGAAGGATCCACGACTTTGCGGTCAATCATCCGGTTCATCACCGAGTTGGCGACCGATGCGACCTCATAGTCCTTGTTGGCGACACCCATGACGGAGTTGTCATGTTTGCCGGAAAACGTGGTTTTGAAATCTTTCTCTTTGACCAAACCAAACTCTGATTTCAGCAATGCGGAAGGCGCTTTATTGCCCGAGTTGGACGTCGGCGACGTAAAGGTCATGGTTTTGCCTTTGATATCAGCCGGCGACATGATTTTTGAATCAGTCGGAACAATGATCTCCATCTCATAACCGAACGAGCCATCTGCCTTCGCCATCATGGCGAAAGGCACAAGGCCGGCGCAGCTCACTGCAATCGGATTAGAGCCGGTGTTGAAGCCCGCGACATGAAGGCGGCCGGACCGCATGGCTTCCAATTGCGCGGCATTGGACTGAACCGGGAAAAAGGCAACTTTCTTGCCCGTTGTTTTTTCCATGTGCTTAGTGAAACCATCCCAAACTTTCGCGTACACGGCAGGGTCTTCTACCGGTGTATACGAAAAAATAATCGTGCTGGGGTTGGCCCAATCTTTGGAATCAAGCGGCAGGTCGGCAGTTTGATCGCGATTGCGGTCACAATACTGTTTGTCCAAGGTGCCGCGAAAACAATCGGCGGCCGACGCCGTGGTGGTGGCCGCCATGGCAACGACGGCAACGCCCGCCATTGCGGTCATCGTCAGATGTTTCTTGAAAGTCTTACTGGTCATTTTTCTCACTCCCCGTGATGTCATTACTTGCGGTGAAACACTGGCTTTTCACCCAATTGTCTCACCGATGGAATTGGGTGTGACCACCCATAAATTTTCATGGCCATGATCGGGCTGGCGGTCAATGAGAGTCAAGTGGAAATGATCGAAAGTGAAAATTATCTGACGCGAGCCCTTGCACATGACGCGAAACTGAAAATATGATAAAACGTCACAGTCAGGCACATCGGAAGATCCCATGCAGCTCAATGCCCGCCAACAGAATATCATAGACATGGTCAAGCGACAGGGGTTCGTTTCAATTGAACCTTTGGCCCACGTGTTTGATGTAACGCCGCAGACTGTTCGCCGCGACATTAATTTTCTATGCGACAATGAGCTTTTACAGCGCTATCACGGCGGGGCGGGGTTGCCGACAAGTACAGAGAATGTCGACTACTCGACACGTCAAAATCTTCTCCATGAGGAAAAACAAGGAATCGCTGCGAGTGTTGCCGCGCAGATCCCTGACAATGCGTCGTTGTTTATCAATATTGGCACAACAAACGAAGAAGTTGCTCGGGCGCTATTGGGGCATAGTGGACTTAGGATCATTACCAATAATCTGAATGTTGCCCACACATTAAGCGCCCGCGGCGATTTCGAAGTTATCGTCGCGGGGGGCGTGGTACGAAGCCGCGACCGCGGTATCGTCGGTGAAGCGACAATGGATTTCATTGGCCAGTTCAAGGTCGATTTTGGCATTATCGGCATCAGCGGTATTGATTTGGATGGCACACTATTAGATTTCGATTATCGCGAAGTGCGCGTCGCCCAGACCATCATTAAGCATTCACGGCGAGTTTATCTCGTTACCGATCATTCAAAATTCGGCCGCAACGCGATGGTGCGCCTTGGCGATATAAGCGAAATTTCAGCAATCTTTACAGATCAACAACCACCACCTGAATTCACTGAGGTTGCGGACGCCGCTGGTACGGCCATTCACATTGCGCAGGGCAATTAATTGTACGCGCGTTGGGTGAAAGCAGATCTAGCGCCCGAGCATTTGTCGGATAGCCTTTTTATCGGATAGCCTTGCCTCAGCGAAATAACGAAACTCAACACTCAACGTCGCCAACACAAAACCAAACTCGCCACAATAATCATCTCCTTTACATGAAATGTTCATATTTGAAAATTCCTAGCATTCCTGTGTTTGAAATATTACATTTCTGTTCGAAACAGTACGCACGCGTCGTGACGGATGAAAATGAGTTTAGATCGAGTTTTTGATATTCTGGTGATCGGTGGTGGCATCAACGGCACTGGTATTGCCTTGGATGCTGCTGGTCGCGGGCTTGATGTTGCGCTGGCAGAACAAGGCGATTTAGCGGGGAAAACCTCTTGGGTCAGTTCCAAGATGATCCACGGTGGTCTTCGCTATTTGGAGCACTACGAGTTCCGTCTGGTCCGCGAAGCATTGGCCGAACGCGAAGTTCTGCAAGCCAAAGCACCGCATCTGATCCAGCCGCTTCGATTGTTACTACCACATACTGCCCAAGCACGCCCTGCCTGGATGATCCGCTTGGGCCTATTTTTATACGATCACTTGAGCCGGCGACGCAGCCTTCCCGGATGTGAGACTATCGATCTCAACCTCCACCAAGCGGGGGCAGTTCTCGCGCCAACAATCAAGCGGGCTTTCGCCTATTCGGATTGCAAGGTTGACGATTCACGACTTGTCATTGCCAATGCCATGGGTGCCCAAAAACTCGGCGCACAAATCCTTCCACGCCACCAAGTTGTGGACGCGCAGCGGATTTATGGTCAATGGCAGGCAACGCTGCGAAATGCCGAAACAGGAGAAACCTCCAATATCAGAGCAAATGTTCTGGTTAATGCGGCCGGGCCAGGCGCCGAAATGTTTTTGAATTCTGCTGTCCCCAATTCCAGCAAAAACCGCGTTCGCCTAGTCAAGGGCAGTCATATTGTCATCCCAAAGATTTACGATGGCCCCGAAGCGTTCATTTTGCAAAACACAGATGATCGTGTTGTTTTTGTCATTCCCTTCGAAGAAATATTCTCACTGATCGGAACGACCGACATCAACGTCAACTCGGAAAGCGAAGGCGCGGAAATCACACCGGAAGAGACCGAGTATCTCTGTCAGGCAGTGAACGCTTATATGCGAAAACCGATTGGTGCGGACGACGTTGTGTGGTCATTTGCTGGCGCGCGCCCCTTATTCGATGATGGAAAATCCGACCCTGCAGCGGTGACCCGCGACTACGTAATTGAGCTGAACGCGCCAGACGGCACGGCACCGTTATTGTCCATTTTCGGCGGAAAAATCACAACATACCGTCGCCTCGCAGAAGCCGCATTGGCGAAACTTGCGCCCTATTTGCCTACCAAGGGGCGGCCTTGGACTGCCGCCGCGTCACTTCCGGGTGGCGATATAGAAAACATGGATGTCGCGGCTTTCCTAACCACCCTGGAGCATGATTTTCCTGGCATCGCCCCACATTTACTGGCGCCGCTAGCCAGCCGACACGGCACGCAAGTTCGTGAAGTTCTAGGAGACGCTAAGGTTACGGCCGATCTTGGAAGACACTTTGGCGCCGGTCTGACGGCCCGCGAAGTTGATTACATGCTCAACAACGAATGGGCCCTTTCGGCAGATGACGTATTGTGGCGTCGATCAAAATCCGGGCTGCGCATGAACGAAAATGAACAACGGGTACTCGCAGAGTTTATCGTCGGCCAGAGCCGCGATGCGGCCTGATCGCGGCTTCGTTACGGTGAAGTCATTTGATTCCAGTTTGCGAACCCCCATATTGTTAGGGAACGACAACCGACGGAACTGATCAATATGTTTGCTTTCATGTCTCGCTTGAAACCCGATATGCCATCTGCGGACGATGCCTTGCCAGGGCGCGACACCGCCATGCCTGTTGTCGAACCGCACGTCGTCAACGGCCATCCATTGACCGCGCCCTATCCAGAAGGGATGGCGCAAGCGATGTTTGGGTTGGGTTGCTTTTGGGGCGCCGAGCGCATGTTTTGGCAATTGCCAGGCGTATACGTAACAGCATCAGGATACGCCGCCGGCCATACGCACAATCCGACATACGAAGAAGTTTGTTCCGGCCGTACAGGACACAACGAAGTTGTGTTGGTGGTTTTTGATCCGGAATTGGTATCCTATGACGACCTCCTGAAGACCTTCTGGGAGGGCCATGACCCGACCCAGGGCATGCGCCAAGGGAACGATGTCGGCACTCAATACCGCTCGGGAATTTACTGTTATGGCAGTGAACAGGTTGAAGTTGCGGAAGCAAGCCGCAAGGTATTCAACAAAAACCTCAAAGAAGCCGGCTACAATGCCATCACCACAGAAATTCTCGAGGCGCCGGAATTTTACTTCGCCGAGACCTATCATCAGCAATACCTGGGACGGAACCCTGGGGGATATTGTGGTTTGGGTGGGACGGGCGTGCGTTGTGGTTTGTAAGTGTTAGCGTCGTGTCGCTGAAGGCTGGAGGTTGCTAAGTTCCTTCATTTCATCTCCAGCCAATAATGCGGGATTAGAGAGATAATCGAGAACCATTTCAAACGCGTCGTCGCCCCAAAATATCTCTCCGTCGATGACAAAACTTGGAACGCCGAACACGCCTTTGGAAATCGCATCATCGCCATTGGCGAGAAGTGCCGCTTTCACAGCTGGATCAGCTGTTCGCGTATCGCCATCGTCAATGCCGAGCGCAGACTGAATTCCAACCCAACCTTCTTCGTTGTCCGGCGCCAGTCCCTCGACCCAGATGCAATGAAAAATTCTCTGCACAGTCGCGAGATCTGCACCAAAAGATATTGCCAAGCGCAGTGCACGAAGTGGATTGAAGGGATGTTGCTTGGGCGTTTTGTAGGGGATCCCAGCTTTTCGGGCGCGCCACAGGCTATGGCGGAACGTAAATACTTTCTTTGAGGGAATCTCAGCCGGGCCCAATTGACCCCAATGATTCAATAAGCCCGCGAACAAGGTTGGCCTACAAGTCAGATCCACATCACTCGGCAATTCGCCTAGTCGCGTCGCTTGCATGTATGCGAAAGGCGATATGACGTCGTAGTACCAAATTACCGGCTTCGCCATCGTACTACTCCGCCGCAGGCTTCATGGGATTGGCCAAGGCCACCGGCGAAGCGTCAGGGTCGAAATTAAGTTGTGGTGTCTCGGGCACCTGACAACCAACGGGGCAGCAGCGGGCCAGCTGACGGTCACGGCTGACAGACTTACCCTCCACGGCGGCCGCGCCGCGATCAATGAGCTTCTTCACTAACTCAACTCGGTCTTCAATCGGGTAATAGCGATAAATTTCACGCTTCATGGCTTCCGGTGAGCCGCCACCGTGCAATGAAATTACAGAGTACCATCCCGCTTCATCAGATGCGGTAAGATCCTCCATCATACGTGCAACGGCCATACGCTTCTCATGCGGCACGTCGGGTCGGGTTTCCAGCATAGCGGCAAGATCGCCGGCGGTTTCTGGATTGTGGTCTTCATCCGGCCCCGGAAGTGTCACGATGAGCCCGCCCGACACTTCGTGAGCAAGGCGCTGCATGTCGTAAATTTGAGTCGCCAGCAACAATTTGCCGACATTGGCAAACACGCCGTCTGGTTGGAAATTTCCCGACGGGTCCTGAAAACCATAAACGGAGGCCGCCACACCAGTGGCATAGAACCCCTCAACGATTTTGATCAATTCAACCATGCGATCGCGAAGGTGCGGGACGGTTTCTGTACTCAAACCATTTGCTTCGGTCATCAGCACGCCGGCACCAATCAGCAAGTCGCCGAAGCCAGCCCGCGCACCAATACAGCTATGGCGATGATGGGTGGCATAAATACGGGTCAACAAATGGGAATATTGCCATTCCCCGGCTAGGAACACCCGATCCCACGGCACAAATACGTCATCAAAGATCACTACGCCGGTGGATTGCCCATATTGGCCTGAGAACTTGGCCGCCGGATTCCCTGGCCTGCCTGCTGGCCGGGCCACGATAGTGATACCTTCGGCGTCTACCGGAACGGCGCAGCACACTGCGAAATCGGCATCCGCCTCGGTCATGTTCCGGCACGGCATGACTAAGAACTCATGCATATACGGCGCGCCCGTGACGATGGCTTTGGCACCTCGAATGACGATGCCGTCCTTCCGGCGTTCCTTTATATGAACATAGGAATCCGCGTTAGATTGTTGATGTGGCCTGAGAGACCGGTCACCTTTTCCATCGGTCATTGCTATACCAAGGGTGAGGTCCTTTTCTTGCACCTCATGGAGGTAGGCCAAAAACCGGGCATGGATATCTGTGCCGTTTTCTGCATCCATCAAGTGGGTGACTTGAAAAAGCGCATTGAACCCATCGTGGTTAAGGTAACGCTGCACACAACCGCCCTCACGGCAAAGCAGACGTACAGCTTCGAGCTTATTGATCAAATCCTGAGGCGTTCGGTTGATGTGGAGCATCCGATTGACCTCGGTGCCCGACGTGTGCTGATCGGCAATCATCAGCGGCCTGTAGCGTTCATCAAGAGCAAAATCGTAGGTCAGCCCAACAGCGTTAACGCCAGGTGCCAGAACTGGGGCATCTGCGACTGAATCAATGCGTTCACCATCCACGAACACGCGCGGGCGCAACGCGCGTAGTGACTCCCGATATCCATCACTGGATAAAAACATGATGCATCCTCCCAACTCTAAAGCGGGTATTTTAGTTTATGTTGACGTTAACGTAAACGTTAGCTTAATCAGAAAAACGCCTGAAATGATGCACTCACCGAGCCAAACCGGCTAGCACGATCCTGGCCGTCAAATTCTTTTGTCCGCAACGCATTGGTGTAGGCCAATGTAAAACGGCCGTAGATAAGAGCAACGCCGACCGTCAAATCGGCGACCCAGTGCTTCTTATCAACGCTATGGCTATCGCGGAATGTATTACCGTCGAGAAAAATATTGTGTGCGACAAACCGACCATCGGCCATGAAAAAGGCGTAGGCGCTAAAATCGCCTTTGGGAGGTGACCCCAGTGAGCTCAAAGGTTGCGATCCATGGATTAGTCCAGGAGGCCCAAAATCTCGCGGTAGATTGTAACCAAACCGCACTGCGCCCCCCGCGCCGGCTTGCGTCATCACATTGCCAAGACTGGCGCCCATCCTCGGTATGAAATCCGCTTCGAAATACTCCCCGTGCGGGATGGGATCTCGGCGCCGCCATTTGCGCTCATAGTTCAGTAATATACCGGGCTCCGTTTTCAGCTGATTGTCCCAGCCGCGAAACGGATCAATGAGCCGAGCCTCATGGATGAAATCCTGGGCTTCCTCGCCTAAGGATTCAGGCCCGACAATGCCCAGGCTCAACTCAACGGATTCGGACACCTTCCGAGTGCGGTCATTTGGATCAGCCGTCACGGTATGAATGGATAACGACCCGTAGAGCCATCCGGCATAGGGCCGGTCATCAGATATCAAATCAGTCGCGAGGCGATTCTCTGGTGTATATTTCCTGACCAAGTGCCCACCCAAATCGCGTTCTTTCGCGATTATATTCTTGGGCAACGGTTTGAAGCAGGCCTTGGACAACACCCAATGGCTCCCAAACATTGTCACCTTCCGGCGACAACCAAGAAATACGCAAGCCACTGCTGTAATGACGATCCGTGCCAGCAAAAAGATCGTTCTCATGCTGAATCGAAAATGTGCCCAACTCCGACTTGCCACTCGCCACATCCCCATCGGCATGAGCAATGGACAGGCCGCAAGCGACGGTCAGAAAAATAAGAAATAGCCTCGTCATCCCGATCATATTAACCGCCAAGGAATCCGGGTGAAAGAGCAGCGTGATTCAATGCGCCTAGGTTGCTAATGTCGAGCAAATCGTAGGCCATTCAAAGGAAATTTAGGATGCTTTACACTCTCGGTGACGGAGACGTCCAGACAGCTGGTGATGATTGTTGGGTCGCGCCGAACGCAACGTTGATCGGAAAAGTGATTGTCGAAAAGGATTCAAGTGTATGGTTCGGGGCGGTTTTACGTGGTGACAACGAACCGATTATTCTCGGAGAGGGCTCGAACGTTCAAGATGGCTGCGTCCTGCACACCGACCCCGGATACCCACTACAATTGGAACGCCATGTCACGGTCGGACATATGGTGATGCTGCATGGTTGCACCATCGGCGCGGGCACGCTCGTTGGAGTCGGATCCATTGTCTTAAACGGCGCAGTCGTTGGCGCCAATTGTTTGCTCGGCGCGGGCACATTGATCCCGGAAGGTAAGGAAATTCCACCAAACTCGGTCGTCATGGGCGCGCCCGGAAAGATCGTCCGTGATGTCGGTGAGAAAGAGCAAGATATGTTGAAATATGCCCACCTACACTATATCGAAAAATATAAACGCTATCGTGACGATCTCCGCGAAGATATTCGATAGATCGCATGCTACATTCACTCTCAATATTTAAGTCGCTGATTTAAATAAATAACGTTGTTGGGTAAGAAGCCCTCTCTTTCCTGATGATATGGCTTTCTAGGAAAACGAATGCTACGATAAATCCTATCGGCAGCACACGTTCAGGAAGATCACCATGCCCGATATAAATATTTCTGGCGCCATACGCCTGCCAAAAGCGGTTGCCAAACCGAAACCGGCTAGTTCGCCCTGCGCTGCCTGCACCATCCGCGATTTAGCGGTGTGCTCAGCACTCGAAGGTACGGAATTGGACCGATTGAACGCTATTCGGATGCCCGCTCAGATGACGGGTGGTGGCACTTTGTTCGATGAAGGCGCTACTGCGGATTACGTTTACAATCTGACCGTCGGCACAATGAAACTTTATCGACTGCTTCCCGATGGACGGCGGCAGATTACAGGCTTTGTTTATCCGGGCGATTTTCTTGGGCTCGCTAATAATGGCGAGCGTGCCTACACAGCGGAAGCCCTGTCAGATATCTCGCTTTGCAAATTCAAACGCGGTCAACTGGAAAATCTATTCAATGAATTTCCGAAACTGAAAGATCGACTTCTTGGCATATCGCGCGACGAATTGGTCGCAGCGCAAGCGCAGATGCTACTACTTGGCCGAAAAACGGCACGTGAACGAATAGCCTCGTTTATCATTGCAACGATTGAGCGCGCCGAACTGATGGGGCTGCCGACCAATCCAATTGAGGTGCCCATGAGCCGAAATGACATTGGAGATTATCTCGGACTAACCACGGAGACTGTCAGCCGAACGTTGACGCGTTTAAAACAGACGAAAATGATATCGCTGCCCGCCAATAAACAGATTGGTATTATTGACCGCGACGGATTGACTAAGATCGCGGAAGGATATTGAATTTCCGTATTTATTGCCCGGAGACTGATTTTTTACGATTTTATTGCTGATTGTCGGCCAGGAAATCGTTTCCCCAGTCCGGCAAGGCAAAAAAATTGTGGCCGTTCAAGCTTTCCAAACTTTTTTCCGCAAGCCGCAAAACAAAATCCAAACTCAGCACCGCAAAATCCTTCGCCTTATCGCGGTTAGAGAAAATATACTCTCCGTCGATACAGCCATTGTTCTTTTGATTGGCTGCCAATTGCATGCCTGCTTCGAGATTCGTCGTTGAAACAGCCGCCCCCGCATCCGCAGAGATCCGATCGACACGAATCACAAGATTATGCAGAACGACCACTCGATAGGCATTGCCTTCACTCATGGCAGAGTTTCCTCCAATTTTTGCCGACAGATCAGCCTTTTAACGCGCAAGTTTTTGATGCCCACGACAATTTCCAAAACAATAAGGTTTATTCTCGGACCGCTTACATCCGCACATGTAGAATTCGCCCGAAATTGGTGCCGTGAATTCAATTGGTTCAAATCCCGTTTTTTCATGGGCGCCATCACACCATGGTTGATTCTTACTCAATCCGCATTGGCACCACTGATAATCTTTCCCGGCCTCGACCATCACCGGGTAAGGGCCGTTCTGCGGACATGCGGGTTTTTTCACTTAGTGCCCCTAGCTGTCTGGTATCTGTGGGAATTCTTACAGCCAATCAATCGCGCGCGCCCGCGTTTCTGAGATTCTCGCTATAAGTTTTGACTTCGCTCAG
>Ga0233433_10000933_pt1 | contig 29868 bp, 25 predicted proteins | sample SI_122_August201_5_FD_179868 | JGI IMG/M metagenome (GOLD analysis project Ga0233433, IMG submission 179868) | Seawater microbial communities from Saanich Inlet, British Columbia, Canada - SI_122_August2016_100_MG | ecosystem: Environmental > Aquatic > Marine > Inlet | place: Canada: British...
ACGCCGCTTAATGTTATCAACCAGATGAGCCAGATCCTCCTTTAGATCAGGCCGTTGATTGTTCCAATTTATATGACGACGGACACATCACCGGAGACGATCGAACCCGATGATGATGCGCGCGATGCGCTGGAACTCATGGAGTTAAGAGGGTTTCGGCACTTACCTGTGGTCGAAGGTGGGCATGTCGTCGGGATCGTTTCGGTTCGGGATTTATATAGTGTCGTCAAACGCCAACTCGCTCGCGCCGCCGAACTGTCTGAGAAATACCTCTTCAACGACAGATACCATGTCGACTAAGTTCAAATAAGAAAACCGGCAGCAATCCCGTATCGGTGAAGAATAGATTTAAATCAGCCCTTCCGCCTTTAGCATGCCCAACGCTTTTCCGGTCGCCTCGGCAGTTTCATTAATATCCGCATCGGAATGAACAGCCGAGACGATCGCGCCGGGCTTCGAATTGACATCCACGCCATTGACCAGCAACGCAAGGCGGAACAGCGCCGCGGCTGGATGACCGCCGGCTTTCTCCATCACAGCCATGGGGTGGCTCAGTGGATCAAAGTTTAGCGGATCGATGTCCAGGCCATCGGGATTGGTGAATATGTAGGTACTGGATCCATTGCCATAGGCCGCCCACGGAACCTTCTCGTCGGCAAATACCTGGTTCCATGCCTGGATCAGGTTCTGTCCCTGTGCGTTGGCGACATCCGTGATATCTCCTTCAGCGATCTGCGCCAACAGTGCCGTGCCCGCGGCGGCGGACAGTGGATTGGCGTTAAACGTCCCCTGGTGTGGAATTTTTTGAAATCCATGAAACTCAGCCGCCTCGAAATCCAGCAACTGCATGATATTTCGGCGACCGCAAATCGCGCCCGCTGGCAGCCCACCCGCTAGGATCTTCGCCAAAGCCGTCAAATCGGGAAGCAAGCCCAGCGCCGCCTGGGCGCCGCCGGGCGAAACTCGAAACCCGGTGACGACCTCGTCAAAGATCAGCACGATGCCGCGCTCTTTGGTGACATCGCGGAGCATTTTGACAAAATCACGGCTGACCGGAATTTGGCCGGAACTAGCGCCTGTTGGCTCTAGGATAACGGCGGCAATGTCGTCATCCGATTCGAGAACTTTACGAACGTCATCGGGCGCGCCCGCGTCTGCGACGATCACATTTTCGATGATACCAGCGATGATCCCCGGCACGTTTTCGGTGCCGGCGAACTTTGAGCCGAAAGCAACGTGATCTTGCCAACCATGGAAATGGTTTCTGAACCGCACCAGCTTGTTCTTGCCGGTAAATGCCCGGGCCAGGCGAATGGCCATGAGATTGGCCTCGGTGCCGCTAGACGTGAACCGGACACGATCGGCGGACGGAATAAGCAACTTAACCAGCTGCCCCCATTCAAGTTCCAGGTTATGGCACGCAGCGGGATGCGTACCCAGGCTGACCTGCGCATTCACCGCCGCCACCATACTTGGATGCGCATGGCCTAAAAGCAGCGATCCGTGGCCGCCGTAGTAATCAATGTATTCATTGCCGTCGGCATCCCATTTCCGCGCGCCCTCGGCGCGTTCGACATAAAGCGGATGCGGGAACATGTGTCGGGAATCATGGACAACCCCACTTGGGAAGACGTCACGAGCTTCCAGATGCCGAGCTTTCGACCGCTTGGTACGTTCTTCAAATGCCGCAACAATTTGGGAATTGGTGAAGGGTGTCGTGTCCATGATCGCTCTCCATTTGCCGAGAGGCGACTGTGGCGCCGGATAGTCATTTTTGCAAGTGACCGGGGCCAAATGCCGTCATTGGCATGGCTAGGCCTCACCCGGCAGGATATTAGTGTACCAACAACACCGGAATATCGGCATGTTCAATAACATGACGTGTGACACCGCCCATAACCAGTTCGCGGCGACGGCTGTGGCCATAGCCGCCAATTAACAAGACATCACCACCGGCGCGCCCGGTTTCCGCTAGAAGCATGTTGCCGACTTCGGTGGCGCCAACATTCATTGTCGTCACCTCCGCGTTGACATCATGCCAGCCCAAGTGCTCGCGCAAATCGTCGGCGCTCAGCTTGTCCTCCAAGCCGTGTGGTGACGAGAACACAGTCACCTTGTCGGCCGCCTCAAGAATTGGCATGGCGGCGCTAATGGCGCGCGCCGCTTCGGCGCCACCGTTCCATCCGACGCAGACATGCCCGCCGATACGGTCCGTCGGTTTTGGTGGACACATGAGTACTAGTTTGCCGGTTTCCAGAAGTGCCGATTCCAGCGTTTTATGTCCACTCACACCGCTTTTTTCAGGTTGTGCGACGGCGATGACATCGGCCAACCGGCCACGCACCGCAACAATCGCTGCCTGATGGCCTTCAATCTCATGCCAAGACGCAGAGACACGGCCTTCCGGCACGGGCGGCTCCTCCACCAAGACAATGTCCCGTGCTTCCAGGTAATCCATAAACAACCCCTGCAAATGGGCTTCTTCATCGGCCGCCGTGGCACGCGCAGATTCCAATATTGTCTGACGCATACTTTCAGTAATCATCGTCGAATAAGGCAGAAGTTCCTCGGGTTTTGCCCGGCAATGGACAACCGAAAGGTGGGCATCAAAAGCACGACCGAGCGCTTCCGCATGGTCAAGAACGCCTTCGCCCTTACCGTCACCGCGAACCGGCACGAGAATAGTACGAATAGTCATGACACCTCCAAGCCGCAGCGCATGCAGCATCAATAAGAAAACGGCGACGATAACCTAACAAGACTACCGTCGCCGCGACTTGATTTGAAGCAATTCTCTTCGATCAGAACAGGCCTTCGATATCACCGTTCTTGTTGAGATAGATGTTATCGGCGGCCGGCACGCGCGGCAGACCTGGCATCGTCATAATCGCGCCGGTGACGACGACGACAAACTCAGCCCCCGCCGACAGCCTGAGTTCACGTACCGGGACAATGTGGCCGGTCGGCGCGCCCTTGGCGTCGGGATCGGTCGAAAAGCTGTATTGGGTCTTTGCCATGCAAACCGGGAACTTACCGTATCCACCGGCCTCCAGATCGGCAAACTGGCGGGCCACCGCGGCATCAATGGAGATATCCTTGGCGCCGTAGATTTTTTGGGCGATGGTCCGAACTTTGTCTTCCAGCTTCATGTTGTCTGGATAAAGCGGCTTAAACTTCGCCTTACCGCTATCGGCCAACTTCACCACGTGCTCGGCCAGCGCCTTCGTGCCCTTGGAGCCATCAGCCCAGTGGCTGCAAAGGATGGCCGTGGCACCGAGCTTCTTGGCTTCGGCCTTGACCGCATTCAACTCTTTCTTCGTATCAGTAATGAACGAGTTGATCGCCACCACGGCAGGCACACCGAACTGTTTCAGGTTCTTCAAGTGCTTGGCCATGTTGGTACAACCGTCCCGAACGGCCTTGACGTTCTCCTTGCCCAAATCGTTCTTACCAACGCCGCCATGCATCTTCAAAGCTCGCACAGTCGCAACCAGCACAACAGCAGCCGGCTTCAGACCAGCTTTACGGCATTTGATATTGAAGAACTTCTCGGCACCCAAGTCTGCGCCGAAACCGGCTTCCGTAACCACATAGTTGGCAAGTTTCAGTGCCGTCTTAGTGGCCATGACCGAATTGCAGCCGTGCGCGATGTTGGCAAAGGGGCCGCCGTGAATAAACGCCGGGTTGCCTTCCAAGGTGTGGACTAGGTTCGGCATCAGTGCGTCTTTAAGAAGCACGGCCATCGGTCCCGGGCCCTTAAGCTGCTTGGCCGTCACCGGTTTGCGATCACGGGTGAAGGCGACAACAATGTTTCCGATCCGTTTGGTCAAATCCTCCAGGCTAGTGGCCAAACAGAAGATCGCCATAATTTCTGACGCGACGACAATGTCATAGCCATCTTCACGCGGGAATCCGTTGGAGATGCCACCCAAGTTGGCGGTGATGTTGCGAAGGGCGCGGTCATTCATATCAACAACACGCTTGTAGCCAATGCGTCGCGAATCAATCTTCAGCTTGTTGCCCCAATAGATATGGTTGTCGAGCAATGCCGACAGCAGGTTGTGAGCAATGCCGATGGCGTGGAAGTCGCCAGTAAAATGCAGATTGATATCTTCCATAGGCACGACCTGCGCATAGCCGCCGCCGGCGGCGCCGCCCTTCATCCCGAAACACGGGCCCAGGGACGGCTCGCGGATGCAAATCGCGGTGCGTTTACCAATGGCGTTGAGGCCATCGCCCAGCCCGACCGTCGTGGTCGTCTTGCCTTCGCCGGCCGGTGTCGGCGTAATCGCCGTCACCAGGATCAATTTGCCAGCACGCTTGCGCTTTAATGAATCAATAAAATCGTACGAAATTTTTGCCTTATGCGGCCCGTAATGCAGCAAGGCATCAGCCGGAATATCCAGCTTCGCGCCGATATCGGCGATGGGTTGCATGGTTGCCTCGCGGGCAATTTCAATATCACTTTTCGGCATCAGAGCCTCCCGGTTTTAATTCAAGCCGCCTAGGATCACGCTATAACCACAGAATTGATATGGCAATTTTCACATTCCAAAATCAGTGCATGGGGTCATGCGCCGATCACGTTCCCAACTTGGCACCAACGGCCAAACCAACTTTTTCTGCAAATTCCTGTGCGGTCACTTTCTTGCTGCCGTAGCGCACCCGTTTGATGCGAATGGCGCCACGGCCCACCGTCACCAACATTCCATCCTCGCCGATGGCCGACACCTGACCGACCCGACCAAACGCGCCATCGTCGACTTTTTCACTGTCGAAGACTTGCAAGGTTTCGCCGTTAATTGTCGTCCAGGCGCCAGGCTGCGGGTTGCAGCCCCGGATCAGGTTGTAGACCTCACCGACTGAGCGGCTCCAGTCGATTTCGGCGGCCTTCTTATTGCACCAGCCTTCATAGGTCGCTTTCGCCTCATCTTGTACGATTTTCGGTGGATTTCCGACACGAACCAAGTCAATCGCCTCCAAGGTCGCCTCAATCCCCATGGGGAACGCCTTGTCGAAATAGATTGAGCCCAAAGTGTCATCCGGGCCGATATCAATTTCCTTTTGCAATAGAACTTCGCCCTCATCCAACCCGTCATCGGGCCAGAAATAGCTAATCCCAGTTTTCGTTGCGCCCCAAATGATCGGCCAATTGATCGAACTGGGGCCTCGATGTAGCGGCAACAAAGACGGGTGATAACAAATCGAGCCGTGCGTCGGGATATCGCGGGCTTCTTCCGGCACAAAGATAATGACGTAGGCCATGACGCAAAGATCAGCTTTAAATGCCCGCATCTCATCGAGAATTTCAGCGTCTTTAAAATTGTCGGGCTGCATAACCACCAACCCCTTCTCCAACGCGAATTCCTTGATTGGATCAACGCGGTCATCTTTATCCGGCGCACAATAGACTGCGACGACTTCATCGTCGCCTTTATTCAGAATGGCCTCCAAGGCGGATTTACCGAAAGCCTGTTGGCCCATCACAATCAAACGCATCTTGGTTTATTCCTTCCTTGTCGCGCGGCGATTGCCTGCGAACGTACTTATATGGCCCCGTCTTCACGGGCCGCGGCGATTTCCTCATCACTGAGACCAACGACATCACGCATCACTTCATCCGTGTGCTCACCGAGCAATGGTGAGCGTTCCACGTCGGAGGGCGAATCAGACAATTTGACGGGGTTGCCGACAGTCAGATACTTACCGCGCTCGGGATGATCGACCTCAACGATGGCGCCGGTCTCCCGAAGGCTCATATCCCCCGCAATCTCTTTCATGGACAGAATCGGGCCGACGGGAATATTCAGCGGGTTGCAGATTTCCAGGACCTCAAATTTGGTCTTGGTCATCGTCCAGTCCTCAATGGCACCAAACACTTCGCCCAATCTCGGCAGGCGGGCGTTGGGCGTCGCGTAATCGGGGTCTTCTTTCCATTCGGGCTTGCCGATGACATCGCAAACGTTCTTCCAAACGGCGGCCTGGGTAATGAAATAGGTATACGCGTCAGGGTCCGTTTCCCAGTCCTTGCATTTCAGAATTCGGCCGGGCTGCCCGCCGCCGGAATCATTTCCAGCCCTGGGCGTCGCCTCACCGAATGGAATGCCTTCACCGAACTGCGAATACTCGTTCAGCGGCCCGTGCGCCAGGCGCTGTTGGTCGCGAAGTTTCACCCGGCATAGGTTCAAGACGCCGTCCTGCATGGCGCATTCGACGCGTTGGCCCCGGCCTGATTGTTCGCGGTGGTAGAGTGCAGTGACAATGCCGAATGCCAGATGCAGCCCGGTGCCACTGTCACCAATTTGCGCGCCCGTCACCATCGGCACCTCACCCAACATGCCGGTGGTCGAGGCCGATCCGCCGGCGCATTGCGCGACGTTTTCATAGACCTTGCAATCGGCATACGGGCCCGGCCCGAAGCCCTTGACCGAAGCGTAAATCATCTTCGGATTAATCTCTTGAATGCGCTCCCAGGGAAACCCCATGCGGTCGAGAGCACCCGGCGCGAAATTCTCGACCATGACATCGCATTCCTCGATGAGCTTGGTCAGAATTTCCTTCCCCTTATCGGATTTCGAATTCAGAGTAACGCTGCGCTTGTTATGGTTCAGCATGGTGAAGTAGAGGCTGTCCACATCGGGAATATCGCGAAGCTGGCCGCGCGTTGCATCACCAACGCCGGGGCGCTCAACCTTAATTACATCGGCGCCAAACCATGCCAGCAATTGCGTGCATGTTGGGCCTGATTGTACATGGGTGAAATCAAGAATACGCACCCCATCTAATGCCTTGCTCATAATCCCCTCACTACTTCCTTTTGTGTTCCAGGTTATTTCTTCGCGATAATGCTTTGCGGATTGAGATTGCCGATCCGCCCACTTTCGGTGCCGGCCGCCTCATCAATAACGGCGTTGATCAAAGTTGGTTTACCGGAATGCATCGCCTCATTCACAGCACGTTTCAAATCATCAGGCGTTGTGGCATGAACGCCGACGCCACCAAAGGCTTCCATCATCTTGTCATAACGCGCGTCTTTGACGAAAACCGTCGTCGCGGCGTCTGCACTACCGGTCGGGTTAATGTCGGTTCCCTTATAAATGCCATTGTTGTTAAAAACGACCACGCAAATCGGCAGGTCGTAACGGCAAATCGTTTCGACTTCCATGCCGCAAAACCCAAAGGCACTGTCGCCTTCAATGGCCAACACGGGTAGGCCTGTTTCGACGGCCGCGCCAATGGCTTGGCCCATGCCGATGCCCATGACACCCCAGGTACCGACATCCAACCGTTTGCGTGGTTTGTGCATATCAATAACGCTGCGCGCGAAATCCAGCGTGTTGGCGCCTTCGTTAACTAAAATCGCATCCGGCCGTTCGTTGATGATAGTCCGAAGCACGCCTAACGCGCCGTGGTAATCCATCGGCACGTTATTGTTTTGCAGCTTCGGCGCCATCCGTTCGACATTAGTCTGCTTTTTAGTGAATATCGCTTCGGTCCATTCGGTCGGCGGTTGGGCCCAATCTTCACCCATGCCGTTAAGCAGCGCCTGAACGCACGATCCGATATCGCCGACCAAGGGAGCCGCGATTTCGACGTTGGAATCCATTTCCCGGGGCTCGATGTCGATTTGGATGAATTTCTTGGCTTTGTCACCCCAGGTCTTGCCCTTGCCATGTGACAACAGCCAGTTGAGGCGGGCGCCGATCATCACCACAACGTCCGATCCCTTTAGTGCCAGCGAACGTGCCGGCCCCGCGGAAAGCGGGTGCGTATCAGGCAGCAATCCTTTGGCCATGCTCATGGGCAGATAAGGAATACCGCTCTTCTCCACCAGGTCGCGGATGGCATCATCGGCTTGTGCGTACGCAGCACCTTTGCCCAATATGATCAGCGGATTCTTGGCATTCTTCAGCAGGCCCAGTGCACGGGCCACGGCTTCCGGTGCCGGCAATTGGGCCGGCGCTGCGTCGATGACCTTCACCAACGAATTCGCCCCGGCGGCCGCATCCATGGTTTGACCCAAAAGCGCCGCCGGCAGATCAAGATAGACGCCACCCGGGCGCCCCGAGACAGCGGCGCGAATGGCTCGCGCGATCCCAATGCCAATGTCTTCGGCATGCAGCACGCGGTAAGCCGCTTTGCACAAGGGCTTGGCAATCGCCAACTGATCCATTTCCTCGTAGTCGCCCTGCTGTAGATCCACAACCTCCCGCTCTGAGGATCCTGAAATTAAGATCATCGGGAAGCAGTTAGTCGTCGCGTGGGCCAGTGCCGTCAATCCATTCAGAAAACCAGGCGCTGACACAGTCATGCAGATACCAGGCTTCTTGGTCAAGAAACCGGCAATGGCGGCGGCATAACCCGCGTGCTGTTCATGGCGAAAGGACAGAACCCGCAGCCCCTCGGCCTGCATATAGCGGCCTAGATCGGTAATCGGGATACCTGGGACGTTATAAATCGTCTCAACGTCGTTGAGTTTCAGCGCATCAATGACCAGATGAAACCCATCGGTCAATGGACCGGCTTCAAGGTCGTCATCGGAGTCTGTCCATTCATCCGCTGTCGCTAAAGAGCCTGCTGCTGTCGTTACCATACTTTCCTCCCATAGGGGACCGGGGCGGGTCCGTGGCAGTGCTTCGGTTTAATATCAGTCGAGATAATCCACATATTTCTTGATATGCGCGCCGAGATTGAACGTGTGTTCGCGAACCAAGCGTTCGGCCAAATCCGTGTCACGGCGTTCCAACGCCTCGATGATATCGAGATGATCAATGATGGAACGGTTGGCGCGATCTTCTTCGCCGATGGTTCGCGCCCGAATTGAGCGCATGTGGATAAACAAATTTTCAGCCATATTCGGAATCAACTCGCAATGGCTGAGTTCAAGAATTTTTTGATGAAATTGGATATTCTTATCTGAATATTCGTCGATATGGGCGCCGACTTCACCTTGATCAACGCTAGTAAAGATTTCACGCAAGGACGCAATTTCCGTATCACTGGCATTTTGTGTTATCAGGCGCGCCGACATGCTTTCCAATGCCGCCCAGACCGTCACCATTTCAAGAATTTCGGCTTTGGTTTTCCTGACGATGTAAACGCCGCGTCGGGGAACGATTTCAACCAGCCCTTCCTGTTCAAGACGCGCCAAAGCTTCACGGACCGGTGTCCGGCTGATTTTCAGCTGTTCGGAAAGTCGGCGCTCATCAAGCCTCAGTTCCGCATCGTCGGCATAAATATCAATGCGGGTGATGGCCTGTTTCAGCGACGCATAAATGCGGTCCTTGAGACTGAAATTCGTCTCAATGGGCTCGACCGGCAGATCGGCAGCGGCAATTCTACGCTTTGCTGATGGTGCGCCGGAGTTCATGCCGTCTCACCTTTCGAGCGTTGCCGAATGACTTTGATTAACGGCATGACCAACAAAATGATGGCGATCACCATGATCGTGCCGGAAATAGGACGCTCGAAGAATGTCATCATGTCGCCGTGCGATCCGATCAATGATTGGCGCATTGACCGTTCTGCCAGTGGCCCCAAAACAATGGCCAGCACAGCCGGCGCCAAGGGATAGTCCAATTTCCGCATGAGGTATCCGACAACGCCGAATATCAACATCAACCACACATCATGCATATCCAGGGTCGGCACATAACCGCCGACGACGCACAGCACGAAGATAATCGGCGCCAGAATGGTGAACGGCAGGCGGAGAACCGCGATAAAAGCCGGGATAAACGCGATGTTGATGAGCAGGGCAAATAAGTTTGCCGCATAAAGACTGGCGATAAGGCCCCAGACGAATTCCTTGTGTTCAACGAACAACATCGGGCCCGGCTCAAGACCCCATATGACCATACCGCCCAGTAAAATCGCCGTCGTCGGCGAGCCCGGGATACCCAACGTGAGCATCGGCAGCATCGAGCCTGTCGATGCGGCGTTGTTCGCCGCTTCCGGCGCGACGACACCATTGATATTGCCTTTACCGAACGTTTCGGGGTCCTTAGCGACCGTCTTTGCAATACCGTAGGCCATCAAGGAGCCTGGCGTTGCACCCGCTGCCGGCAAAATACCAACGAAGTAGCCCAGGAATGATCCCATCAACATGGTCTTCCAGGTCCCCATCAGTTCTTTCAGCGCTGCCATGGTGCGTTTTACTGAAACCGTCGCCGAACTCATGGCAACGCTGCCGCGCGACGTCTCGACGGTCCAAAGCATTTCGCCAATGCCGTAAATACCAATGGCAAGAACCAGGAAATTGATGCCGTGTGAGAAGCCCGTCAGATCAAAGAAAATCAGGCGCGGCTCTCCACTGACGATGTCAAATCCGACGGCGCTGAGAACCAGGCCAATGAAAATCGAAAACATCGTCTTTGGAATATCATCACCACCAAGGCCGACAAAGGTGGCGAAAGCCAAGATCATCAAGGCAAATTCCTCGGGCGGCCCGAAAGCTAGGGCAACCTCGGCGAGCGGCGGCGCAAAGGCAGTGAAAAGAATAATCGAGATCGTGCCGCCAACGAACGAGGCCAAAGCGGCTGCGACCAAGGCTTTGTCGGCCTCGCCCTTCAAGGCCATGGGTCGGCCGTCGAACGTCGTTGCCACCGCCGTCGACGCACCCGGAATACCCAGCATGATTGAACTGATGGCGCCGCCGTACATGGCACCGTAATAAATCGCACCTAAGAAAATGACCGCCGAGGTGGGGGGCACAAGGAAAGTCATCGGCAACAAAATCGCCACCCCGTTGACTGATCCCAATCCGGGCATGGCACCGATGAACAAGCCAACGGCCGCGCCAAAGATTACCAATCCAAGGTTTAGCGGCTCAAAGGCGATTAAAAATCCGTCAGATAGAAGACCGAGAACTTCCATTATTCACACCTAGTCAATGATCGAGAAAACAGGGCGGTAGGTTGAAACAAAGAGCTGTCTAATATTTGGTATATTGTATGCCAAAAATACAAATTCGTTCCCCCAATCTCCAAGGCTTGCCGTATTTGGAGTTAAAGGAAAATGTCGTAAAGGGGGTAGAATAAAGGTTCTGTAATGCCCTTGGGCAGGGTCTTAAGTAAGGCTATTTCAAAGAAAAAGAACGTCACGATGGGGGTTACCACCGATATCGCAGCGATAAGTTTCCACGAATGGCGGCCCAGGTAACGCATGTAAAAAGCCATGAATATCGGCACTGAGAAATACACACCGACGACATGAATGCCGCCGATCATCGCCGCCAAAGATCCGCTGATCACAAAAAACAACGTCACCGCTTCACGGTCCATGAACGGCTCATCGGATTGGCTGGGCGGACTTTGCCGCTTTGCCCACCGAACAATGATCGTGATGCAGCAGATCACCATCCCGGCACCCAGCCAGAACGAAAATGCGCCACCACCCGGCCCTTCTTCAGGAATCCAGCCAATGGGCAATTCGGTACTCTTCCACATCAGGTAGACGGAGAAGACCAGCATCACCAAAGCCATAATCAATTCAGCTTTACGCATGACGCAAATCCTCTCCGTTACCCTAAATGCGAAACTTATTTATTGACCAGAATGCGCGACTTATTTGCCGAGCATCTTGGCGTGCTTGGCGCGTTCCGCGAGGAAATAATCCTGCAGCTTGTCGCCGGTCAACCAACCAGGGATCAGGCCTTTTTTGCCCAAGTAGCCCTGCCACTCCGCCGAGCGATAGACTTTCTCGAACAAATTGACATAGAAGTCTTTGGCGGCATCCGGAATTTTACCCGGTGCAACGATGCTGCGTTGCATGTAGTAGACCATGTCTTTGCCATATCCGAGTTCTTCAAACGTCGGGATCGTGCCCCATTTGCCCTTCATGGCGCCCGGCGGTGTGAAGCTGGCGATGGGGCGCGATTTTCCGGCATCCCAGAAACCAACCTGTTCGGCCGGGTTATTCACGGTCGAGTTGATGTGCTTGCCGATCAATTCCTTGGCCACCTTTCCGCCGCCTTTATAGGGGACGTAGGTGACGGCTGCGCCGATTTTTTTCATCAGCATGGCGGTGACGAGCGAATCTTCCGCACCTTTGCCGGTGCCGCCCATCTTCCAGCCTTTCTTGCCGGCTTTTTTCACGGCCGCCGCATATTGTTTGACCGTTTTGATGCCCGTGTCCACATGGACCCAAAGCTGGAATGTGTCTTCGGCGAGACGCGCGATCGGCGTATAACCGCCAATATCGATGCCCAATTTCGGCTGCCGCAACGGCGTCGTGTAATAGCTGTTGAGCGTCGCCAGAATCACATGCGGATCACCGGCTTTGGATTTCAGGTACTGAAGCGCTTCGGCACCGGACCCACCGCCCTTGTTGATCGGAATCAACGGCTTTGGTGACATCTTGTTCTTTTCAATGATGCCTTGAATGAAGCGGGCCAAACGGTCGGCACCGCCGCCTTTGCCGGCCATGATAACAAATTCGATAGGCTTCTTCGGTTTCCATTCACCCTTGGCGGCTTTGGCTTCACTGTTCACCATTGCCGTGCCCGTAGCTAGGCCAACGGCCAAGCTGAGGCTGAGTGCAGATGTGGATAGCTTATGCATTGCGATCTCCCCTGTTGTTATTACCGTGCCGCTGAAATTTAAGTCATCAGCATGCGGCAATTTGGAATTTTAGCCTTTATACTCAGCAGTATTCTGCCAAGCCGCCAACCCAACAATCTGGTCTGGCATGTGGTATACCACGAGACTATAAACAATAGTCCGTAAATCATACAACAAGTTTTCCAATCATATACACCAACAATTTTGCGATCCGGTCATGATAAAACTGCGCCCACCCGATCGGGGCGCCCGCGCAGTTTATATTTTCGAAATGGAACTACGTTTGATTTAAGTTCACCGGCCACCAAATCGGAGCCAAACTATCAACATCAAACTTGGCAGTTAAGAACTGTCCGCCCGGCTCAGGAGCCGGCTTTTTTATCAACCGCCATATCGGCCATACCCCGGCTCAACCGGGAGGCTTTAAAATCAGGAATTTTAAACACCCAACCCGTGAGTTGATCGCTCAATCGTTTGGCAACTTGCTGGGCGGTTTCCTCGCCCTTTTTCGTTGGCGCCAGCGCATCGGGCTTGGCCTCAACACGGACTTTTACCCAGCTGTCTTCACCCATTTTGATGAGCGACAAATGGGCAATCAGCCCACTGCGCGAGGTATACGTTCCTTCAATCGTTTTATCAGCGGCAAATTCAATGTGCCCTTCTTTTCGGACATCCACCAATTCCAGATCTTCGACCACGTTGGCAACGTTGTCCGGATCGGATTGATATTTCACCCGCTTGCCCTCGGGGACGCCGTGCAACGTAAAGTGTCTCGCCGTGGGGTTCTCTTTGGTTATCTTAACAATCTCGCCGCCCGGATGCCTGATCTCGATGGCCGCGACATCCTCTTCACGGATATTCAGGATGCTTTTTCGGAGCCATGCCTTGACCTCGGGGTCAACGGTGATTTCACCTTTCGCGAGCCAGGTCTGCGGGTCGCTCGGTTTGCGGACATAGGCGCCCTCAGTGATCGGCCCCGGGAGGTTATATTTTTTCTTGCCGACAATAAGTTCCGCAAGCGGCGTATCTTTGGCGCCAAATAGACGGACGCGCCGCGCCTGCGTGCCTTTTATATTCAGTTCTTCCAGATGCAGCCGATTGTATAGGTCTTTCTGGGCAGTTTTCGCTTCGAACAACCGCATGCCCGCCAATTGCAGAATAACTTTTTGCGCTTGGGCAACATTGGCTGGGAAGTTATCGCTGGCGGGCACGGTCCAAGTGCCGTCGGCATTGCGGACAACAACGATTTTACCATCCTTGTGATCGACGGCAATTTTGGTGACCTCGTTGACCTTGTCGATCAAGCCGGGGAACACCAATTCATTCGTCGCCTGCGGAGCGTAACCGCGTTCAATATTCAATGATACCGTGGCGGCGCCAACAGCCACAGCAGTCGCGACGGCCAGGAAAGTTACTGTTCTTGGAGTCATTTCAATTTCCTTCCGTTCAACTGGTTTCAACGATACGGCGTCGACGAAAGCGCCGGCTGAGTGCGAATATCAAAGTCCCCGCCCCCAGCAATAACGGAATAGCGGCGATATTCAGGAACTTCAGTGTCGCATCCAGATTGTCGATATCTTTCCGAAGTTCGTGCTGAACGCCACGGAGTTCGCGGCGGATGGAAATCATCTCGTTGCGGAAATCCTCGATCGCTTTGCGTTCTTCGGGCTTCAACACAACGTCGCCCTGCTGTTGAGCTTCGCGGCGAACCAACTTGTTGAGCTTGGTGCGCACGTCGTCGAGTTTCTTTTGAAGCTCTTGTTCCTTGGCCCGGTAGCGGCGATCCGCGTCCTGGCGAATTTTGCGCACCAAATGGAACGGCCGGCTCGAAATACTCCGGCCACGCAACGCACCGAGGCCAGCGCCACCGATCAGATTTTCCAGGGAATTGACGACGAAATCAGCGTTGTTGGCGAATGGCACCATTAATGGATTGCCCAACAGATTTTGTTGTTCCGCCCAGAGCTGCACATGCAGCATATCAACATCGCCAACGACGATGGCTTGGATGTCATCTTTTGATTCTTTCAGATGCGTCTTCTTGGCGGCCTCGTAAATTTTTAGGTTCTCCGCGGTCTCGCCGGCATCCTTGCCTCTCTTCGCCGCGGGAGGACCGTCGGGGAACGCGCTTTTGATTTTCCCCGCGACCCGAGCGGCAAGAGTGAACGGTTGGCCTGAGGGTTTGAAATCTCGGAACATGCCCAAGACATCGGGCTGCAGAGAAACCCTCGATGACGCGATCTCCATGGACCGCATGCCGGTTTTGATCAGCGGCGTCACCGTCGTGCCGACACCTTCAACAGTATCGAGGATGCCGGCGGTGCCGAGATTGAGGATTTTCAAATCCCCCATGATTGCGTCACCGCGATCAAAGTTCCCGGACTGCAATGACAACCACGCAACATAATCCGTCACCGTCAGTTTCGAGCCGACCCGCACGTTGACCCGGCGCGCGGTATCAAGATCGCCGATGATCTTGTCCTTACGCAGTACCACACCCCAGGTTTTCAAGATGGTCTCGAAATCCGACTTGCCGTTGGCCTTCATGCCGCCGCCGGGGCCATCGACCTCGGCATTGGGATCAACAAAGACCATCGCCCGACCGCCTTTCATCATGAACTGATCAATGGCGTAGAGCGCATGCTTGCCCAAATCCTTGGGATGAATGATCAACAAAATACCGATGTCGTCAGGGATTCTGGTGACGTCCGTGGCGACCGGCTGAACTTCAAAAAATTCATTCACCTGTTCGACAATCGGCCAGCGGGGTCGCTGCCCTTGGTTCGGAATATAGCCCCCGTTCACCAACAACGTACTCAGAACACCGACGACTTTCTTTCTGGGCGTCGCCAGAACATTCACCAATTTCGTCAGGTCATATTCCAAAAAGCCTTCACGGTCCGGCGTAAAGAACGGAATGACTTCGGTCTCGTCGACACTGTTGGTCGCCGCTAGTCCGAAATAGCCCAAGTCGCCTTGATTGTTCATCGGTACGCCGGTCATACGGAAGCCCACGGCGCTGTCTTCTTGATCGGAAAATGGTTCCGGATTGAAAGTCTGCAGGCGTAGTTTTCCGCCGGACAGATTGACATATTGCTCAAGCAGTTCGCGGACACGCTCATAATAGGTTAGGTGCGGCGGGCTCTGCTTACCAAGAACCTGGCTGAAATAAAGGCGGATGGTGATCGGCTCTGCAATGTTTTTCAGGACCTTTTTCGTGGCCTCGGAAAGCGTGAATAGCTTTCCTTCAGTCAGATCCAACTGCATGGCCCGAAAGGCATTGTTGGACGTCACGTTGACGGCAAAAAACAATACGGCCGCAAGGGCCAAGCCGACAACGGCCAGTTTACCTCGGTTTGACGCATTCATGATCAGGCCCCCTTCTTCGCATCGACGGCGACGACATTGGCGAATAGGAAAACAGCAATCAATGAGCCGAAGAAAATAAAGTCCCGAATATCAATGACGCCTTTTGTAATCGCCCTGAAATGGGTCAGAAAACTCATTGATGAAACTGTATCAACCAGCAAATCCGGTGCCCAAAGGCGGAAGAAATTAAGCACAAGTTCAAGCCCGCTCATGGTGAATATGAAACACACCGCAGCCGCCACGATAAAAGCAATCACCTGATTTTTTGTCAGTGCCGAAATACACGAGCCAATGGCTAGATAAGCTCCGGCCATGACGAAGCTGCCGATGTAACTGGCAAAGATCACCCCATTGTCCGGATCGCCCAGATAATTCACCGTGATCCACATGGGAAAGGTCAGCGCCAAGGCAACACCGGAAAATAGCCAAGCCGCCAAGAATTTTCCAAGCACCGCCTCCGTCGTCGACACAGGCAACGTCATCAGAAGCTCGATGGTGCCGGTTTTGCGTTCCTCCGCCCACAGCCGCATGGAGATCGCCGGGATCAGCAAGAGATAAAGCCAAGTGTGATAGAAAAAGAATGGAACCAGATCGGCCCGTCCGGAATTGAAAAAGCCGCCCATGTAAAATGCCAAGGCGCCAGTGAAAGCCAAGAAAATGACAATAAATACGTAAGCCACGGGTGTGGCGAAATAGCTCATCAGTTCCCGGCTGGCAATGATACGGGTGTTACGCATGCTCATTCTCCCCGCCCTTCTGGCCGCCATCGCCGCCCATCGTGACGTCCCGAAAGACATCATCAAGGGCGCCCTTTTCGACGAATATTTCCCGGATATCCACGTCGGCAGCCTTCATGGCGTCTCCAACGGAAAGCACGATAGCAGCGCCGGCTTTCGGCAAAATTCTCAACCGGTCGATACCGTTTGTGGAACTCAGTGTTTCGACGGTTTCAACACCATCAACGGCCACAGCCGTCTTGGCGGCCTTGTCCGCGCCGCTCGATGTGACGCCGACGACAACCGCATTGTGATTGCGCGCCCGCGCGATCAATTCGTCGGGTGTGCCGTCCGCCAAAATTTTGCCGTGCGCAATGATAACGGCGCGGCTGCATACGGCTTCCACTTCTTCAAGAATATGCGTCGATACAATGATCGCCTTGTCGTGCGCCATATCTTGAATGAGGCCGCGCACATGATGTTTCTGATTGGGGTCCAAACCATCGGTCGGTTCATCCAAAATCAAGACTTCCGGATCGTGCAGCATGGACTGGGCGAGCCCGACGCGACGCTTAAAACCTTTCGACAAGGTTTCAATGGGTTGCGACATCACCTCGCCAAGGATGACTTTTTCAACCACCTCATCGACCCGGCGCGATCGCTCGGCGCCATCAAAGCCGCGAACTTGGGCGATGAAATCCAGAAACCGCCGCGGCGTCATATCGCCGTATGTGGGCGCGCCCTCGGGCAGGTAACCGATACGTTTTTTGACATCCACCGGCGATGCAACGACATCGAAACCGGAAACCATCGCGTTGCCGCTCGACGGCTCCAAAAAACCCGCGATCATTTTCATGGTTGTCGATTTTCCAGCGCCATTAGGTCCGAGGAACCCGAGTACTTCGCCACGCGCGACGGACAAACTCACGTTATCAACGGCCACAAGGTCGCCAAACGCTTTACTCAGTCTGTCCAATGCGATCATTTCTGACATGAACCGCCCCAATTTTGTGAATTTCCCAGTTACTTAGCCTCTGGCCATTGCCTCCGCTTCAGAAGGCGCCCATGCACATACCCTCCCAGCCAGAGGTGTCAAGGGCATTGTTCGACCACTCAACAGATAAGATGCAGAAACAGAAGTGTTTTTTTGATTCATTTAACGAAAAATTGACCAACTCAGTCTTCTCGTTTGGCGTTTCCCTATATCCGGCGTCGATAACGATCTACACTATCCCGGCCCCAGGCTTGGCCTGTTTTCGGCATAAGATTTGTTATGCGATGAAATGAAATCAAGGTTTTCACAGAATTATTTTGTTCGATAGCGAATTCGCATGGAGATATGCTGCAACAAGCCGACACTATCGTTTGCGGTCGGCGCCAGATATGATAAAAATTGCCCCGCTTGATTTAGATCAAGGCCAATATTTACAGTGGTTCTTACGTTGCTTGCAGGATTGATGAATGGGCGAGCGAGCACAGCCGACGCGAAACGAGAGAGTCAAATGGACTACGAAGAGTATTTCAAGGCCTCGGTACAGAAAATTAAAGCCGAAGACCGATACCGCGTGTTCGCCGATCTTGAACGGCACAGCGGCAACTATCCCCACGCCTTGAACCGCCGCGACGGTGCGGCGGAAGACGTTGTCGTTTGGTGCTCCAACGACTACCTGGGCCAAGGCCAGAACCCGATTGTCCTGGAAGCGCTGGTTGAAGCCGCCGAGAAGCTAGGATGCGGCTCGGGCGGCACACGCAACATTTCCGGCACCACCCACCTGCATGTCATTTTGGAAGAAGAACTCGCACAACTCCATGGCAAGGAAGCCGCGCTATTATTTACCTCCGGGTACGTTTCCAACGATGCCGCGATCTCAACGATCACTCAGTTGATGCCCGACTGCGTCATTTTATCGGATGCCTGGAATCATGCATCGATGATTGCCGGTATCCGGCATTCGGGCTGCGAAAAGCGGATATATGATCATTGCGACATGGCACACCTGGAGCGCTTGTTGAAAGAGATCGATCCGGCGCGGCCAAAACTGATCGCGTTCGAATCCGTCTATTCCATGGATGGTGATATTTCACCGATCAAGGAAATTTGTGATCTCGCGGACACCTACGGCGCAATGACCTACATCGACGAAGTTCATGCCGTCGGCCTCTACGGTGATACCGGTGGCGGCATCACTCAGCGCGAGGGGTTGCAGGACCGCTTGACGGTCATCGAAGGCACATTGGCGAAAGGCTTCGGCATGGTCGGCGGCTACATTACCGGCTCGGCGGCGCTGGTCGATGCGGTGCGCTCCAATGCGCCTGGCTTCATTTTCACCACGACCTTGCCACCGCCCGTCGTCGGCGGTGCCATTGCTTCCGTACGTTACGTCCGCCAGCACAATGAATTGCGCGAAAAACACCAAGAACGCGCCGCAAAACTTAAACAGATGGTTGCTGATGCCGGCCTGCCTTTGATGGAATCAGTAACCCACATTGTCCCCGTGATGGTCGGCGACCCGGTGCTCTGCAAACGTGCCACCGACATGCTGCTCGCGGATTACAATATTTACATCCAGCCGATCAACTACCCCACCGTACCGAAAGGCACCGAACGCCTCAGGATCACGCCGTCGCCCTTTCATACCGATGCCTTGATGGAGGATTTGGTCGGCGCGCTGGTTGAGGTTTGGCAACGCCTGGAACTGAGGCAAGCCGCATAAATCCAGACACCCCCTAACAAATGTCAATTGCAGAAACGGGATTTCGCCCGAAAAAAGCCTGATCGAATCTAATTTCGGCAGAATATTTTCCATCTAGGAGCATACAATCATGAAACTTCGAAACGCCGCCATAATCGCCGCGTTCCTGAGCGTTACCGTCGCCTCCAGTGCGGTCGAAGCCGGCGATGCCGCAAAAGGAAAACGGGTTTACGCCAAATGCAAAGCCTGCCACACAATCAAGAAAGGCGGGAAGAACAAGCTCGGGCCCAATCTTTATGGCATCATTGGACGCAAGGCCGCTGGCGTTGAAGGATTCAAGTATTCCAATGCAATGAAAAATGCCGGCATCGCCTGGACGCCGGACAACTTGGACAAATACCTGACGAAACCAAAAAAATTCATTCCCAAGAACCGCATGGCGTTTCCTGGCCTCAGAAAAAAACAGCAGCGCGACGATGTCATCGCCTTCATGGCGACTTTTCATGAATAGACGTTAGAGTTGGATCATAAGCATCTCCCGTCAGGCTATTTCGCGGCTTCGAGCCGTCCCGCGACAAGAACCCGGCCTTCAAGGCCGCCGCCACGGAAAATCTTATCAGCCGAAATCCTACCGTCGGGAATCCTTGCGCAATAAAATCACCGCCGCTGCTGCTTGAAGTCCCCTTCTGTCATTTCACCGGCCCGCTGAGTTGACTATGGTGACGCGCCGAGTATTCAAGCGGAGCCGCCTATGATCGCCACTGCCGTTACCGCCACGTCCGACGTCTCTCCCGTCCTTGATCAACACCAGATTGATGAGGCGGCGTTGATCCGTTTTTTCACCGACCACGTTGACAGCTTCCGCCCACCCCTGACCCTTGGCCAGTGCCAAGGCGGCATGTCGAACCCGACATTCGTGGTCACCGACGGTGGAGGAAATCGTTACGTCCTCAGAAAAAAACCACCGGGCGACCTTCTGCCTTCAGCACATGCGGTGGATCGCGAATACAGAGTGATCACGGCCCTCACGGATACCGATGTGCCGGTGCCCAAGACCTATGCGCTGTGCGAGGACGAGACGGTTATCGGGCAAGCGTTTTACGTCATGGCGTTCATGGACGGTCGGGTGTTTCGTCGTCTTGACCTACCCGACATGGATATCGCTGAGCGCAGCGCCATTTATGAGGCCATGGGTGACACACTGGCAAAACTCCACGGCGTCAACTTCGAAGCCGTCGGCTTGGCCGACTTCGGGCGCATCAGCGGATATGCGGCCCGTCAGGTGGCGCGCTGGTCGAAGCAATACGAAGCGCAGAAGACCGAAGACGTTGCTGACATGGATCGTCTAATCCAGTGGCTGCCCGACAACATGCCGGCCGAGACGGAGACGACTTTGGTGCATGGCGACTTCCGGCTGGAAAACATGATCTTCCATCCCACCGAAGCGAAAGTATTGGCCGTTGTCGATTGGGAATTGGCGACACTGGGCGATCCGCTATCGGACCTCGCCTACAACTGCCTGCCCTATTACATGAATGATCCGAACCGCGGCGAATTGACCGACCTCGACCCGCAGTCGGGCATCCCGTCGGAGGCCGATTATGTGGCGCGCTACACCGACCACACGGGCCGCAACGCCGACGCCGAGCGAACCTTCTATCTGGTGCTCTCGCTGTTTCGCATCGCCGCCATCGTCCAGGGCGTCTACTACCGGGGCCTGCAGGGCAACGCATCGAGCCCGGAAGCCCTGAAGCGCAAGGACTCGTGCCGGCGCTTTTCAGGCCTGGCCTGGCAGCTCGTACAAAACATCTAATCGCGTTTCGGCAGCGCCCCCTGGCGGCCCAATTCGAGGCGCGCGATTTGCCGGCGGTGAACCTCGTCGGGACCGTCGGCAAAGCGCAACGCGCGCATCCGCGACCACATGTAAGACAGCGGAAATTCCTGGCTCATGGCGCCGCCGCCGTGAACCTGCATGGCCCGGTCAATGACCCCCAAGGCCATGTTCGGTGCCGCAACTTTAATCATCGCGATCTCCTGACGGGCTTCCTTGTTGCCCGCCCGGTCCATTTTGTCGGCAGCTTTCAAAACCAGCAGGCGGCACATGTCGATCTCAATGCGCGATTGGGCAATGCGTTCTTGCGTGACGCCCCGGGCCGCCACGGGTTTCCCCCAGGTGACGCGCTCGGCGGCGCGCTGACACATCATTTCCAAGGCGCGCTCGGCGACGCCGATAATCCGCATGCAGTGGTGAATACGCCCCGGCCCCAGGCGCCCCTGGGCAATCTCAAAGCCCCGGCCCTCGCCCAACAACATGTTCGCCGCCGGCACTCGGACATTATCGAAGATCACCTCGCCGTGGCCATGCGGCGCGTCGTCGAAGCCCATGACATTGAGCATCCGAGCCACCGTGATACCCGGTGTATCGGTTGGCACCAAGACCATTGATTGCTGCGTATAAGTGTCGGCATCGGGGTCCGTCTTGCCCATGACGACCATAATCTTACAGCGGGGATCACCTATCCCCGACGTCCACCACTTGTGCCCGTTGATGACGTATTCATTACCGTACAACGTGATTGACGTCTCGATGTTGGTCGCATCCGAGGACGCCACGGCTGGCTCCGTCATCGCAAAGGCCGAGCGAATTTCACCGGCCAACAACGGCTTCAGCCATTGCTCCTTCTGGGCATCGTCGCCGTAGCGTTCCAAAGTCTCCATATTGCCCGTATCGGGCGCCGAGCAATTGAATACCTCCGGCCCCCAATGAACCCGCCCCATGGCCTCGCACAAGGGCGCGTATTCCAAATTCGTCAATCCGGCACCCAACTCACTTTCCGGCAAAAACAAATTCCAAAGCCCCGCGGACTTCGCCTTGTCTTTGAGTTCCGCCATGATCGGCGGCGATTGCCAGCGCGTTTCGCCTTCATCCAGTTGCGCGTAGTAAACCGCCTCGTTGGGCTCCACGTGTTCGCTCATGAAAGCCTTCACGCGGCCCAGCAGTTCCTGGGTCTTTTCGGAATGTTCGAAATCCATGTGTCTTCTATTCCTCAGTCCAAACGTTCGAAAAGCTTCATCCAGGTCCGCGCGCGGGGCTCCAGCGATGAAATATAAATGTGTTCGTCCAATTGGTGCGCCCCGAAGCCATCGGCACCCAAGCCATCCAGCGTCGGCACGCCTTCTGCCGCGGTCAGATTACCGTCCGATCCACCGCCCGTGCGCCCGGTGTATTGCAGGTCTAAACCATGCTCCAAGCTGTAAGCCCGGGCCTTTTCGAACAAGTCGATAATGCCCTCCGTCCGCTCCATGGGCGGGCGCGAAATGCCGCCGGTAATGGTCAATTTAACGTCCGGATCATTGGCCTCAAGCCCCAGCAACCGGGCCTCCATCTCCTGGCCGTCAGCAAGCCGGATAAACCGGTGATCAACCTCAATGGTGCAATGTTGCGGGATCACGTTGACCCCGGTGCCTCCCGTGATGAGTCCAGTGTTGAACGTCACGCCACGCTCATAATCGGTCCATGATTCAATTTCACAGATCTGCTTGGCGATTTCCTTGATCGCGCTGCGACCGTGCTCGTGCTTGGAACCCGAATGCGCCGGGCGTCCCTCGGCGATCATTTTGAACCGCGCGCTGCCCTTGCGCTCGACCACCACCTTGCCACCGTCACGCGCCGGCTCGGTGACCAAGACGTATTTGGCTTTCCGTGCTTCCTCGGCAATGAATTTCCGGGAATACGGGCTGCCGCGTTCCTCTTCCGGGATATACATGAACGTAACCGGCAGCTTCGGCTGACCGCCCATCTCCAACAATTTCTTATAGGCGGAATAGGCAATATAGGCGCCAGCCTTCATGTCGTAAGTCCCAGGGCCGTAAAGATTGTCACCTTCTATCCGGATAGGATTGCCGTTTTCCTTGGTGCCGATGGGATGCACGGTGTCTATATGCGAGACCACCAAAATTCCCTTGTTGGCGCGGCTTGACCCTGGCGCACGGCCACGGATCAGATCACCCCAGCCGTCTTCACCCGGTGTGCGTTCGCATTCCAGCCCGACAGCCTCGAACTCTTGGGTTATATGATCGACCATCTCATTGACCGCATCGGCCTCAATGGATGGGCTTTCGATGCTGATCCATTCAATGACGCCCTTAACCAGATCGTCGGTGCTTAGTTCGGCCGAAGCCGCATGGTCGCTCATTCGAAAATTCTCCTGATTGGCTTTCGTTATAATTAGTTAACTGTAGGTGCCGCGCGAGGCGTCGGCGCCGCCATCGACGATGATGGTTTGGCCGGTAACAAAGCGTCCGGAAGGGGCTGCCAGGAACACCGCCGCGCCGGCCACCTCTTCAGGTTCGCCGATGCGGCCCAGCGGATAAATCTCACACGCCTTCTTATAGCGCTCGGGGTCTTCCCAAAGGGCGCGGGCCATATCGGTGCGGATCAACGCCGGCGCGATGCAGTTCACGGTGACTTGAGATTCGCCCCACTCCACCGCCAAATTGCGAGCAATGGTGATGTCGGCGCCTTTTGAAATCGAATAGGCGCCCAAATTCTTGGTCCCCTTCATGGCGCCAACACTGGAGACGATGATCACCGAGCCTTCGCGCCGCTCGGCCATCGCCGGGATTACCATGTTGCAAAGCCAGAGCTGGTTCTTGACGTTGGTCTCCATGATCTTATCGAAGGCGCCCTCGTCAATATCCTGCAGCGTCCCGAAATAGGGATTGATGGCGGCATTGCAGACCAGAATATCGATCCGGCCCCAAGCATCGATCACTTCACCAACCAGCGTCCGGAGTGAGTCGCGGTCCGACACATTGCACGGCAGCGCCATGGCTTCGCCGCCGGCGTCATTGATCTCGGCGGCAACAGCCTCGCAGGCATCCAGCTTGCGGCTGGAGATCACGACGCGTGCGCCGGCGTCCACCATGGCCATGGCGATGGCCTTACCGATACCCCGCGATGAGCCGGTAATCAGCGCCGTCTTGCCGGTGAGATCAAAGAGTTTAGGCATGTCAATAGTCCCTCAAGCGCCGGGCGCGTCCTCCGGACGCTCAGGCTCACGGACAACGATGTCCAGCATGGAGTGTCGATCGCTGGGGGTGAATTGTAATGATCGCATGCTGGCCCGGCAAACGTCGGTGAAAAATGGGTTCGGCTGGTGAAATGCGGATACCGTTATCGGTTTTTTGAGCGCGCGGCGGTTTGAATTGTATACGTTTGTCAGCATTTTTAGCCGTTTTAGGCAAATTTTGATGACTTTTTTTTGAGAATTAGCCGCCTCCCTGAGCCAGCCAAATTTATTCAGAGTTTTTTGGCTTTCTCCGCTTCAGCGGATTGGAACCGGGTTGGACCGACCCCCCATCTTTCACTCCGGCTTTTCCTCTGGCATTTGCTTCGGCTTTCGCAAATTTAGATTTTTTCTTTTTGCTCTTGGGTTTCTTCGATTTCTTCGCGGTCTTATCCCAAGGTTTTTTGCGCTTCGGCTCACGAAGCTTGTCAGCCTCCAACCCCCGAGGATTGTCAGCCTTTAACTTCCGAGGTTCATCAGACTTTAACTCACGAGGCCTATCAGCCTCCGGATTTTCGCCTGACTTCTTCGAAAACGTTCGCTTCGGTTTTGGCTTATGTCGCCCGTCGAGTTTGTCCGATGTATATGGCTTTTCATGGTGACGTGTCTTGTCGGGCCTGTCACGGCGGGCATCGCGGCGCGCCGCCGGCGGGCCTTCCATGCGGGTAACGGAAATGGTCTTCTCCATCTTCGCACTGGGGCCAAGGGCTTCGAGGAATTGTTCGACGCATCCGGGCGCCAATTCGAAATGGGTCTCACGTTCTTGGATTCTGATCGCGCCGACATCGCCTTTGGTTAGGTGACCGGCCCGGCACAGCATCGGCAACAGCCAGCGCGGCTCGGCCCTGTGTTCACGCCCAACCGACAAGGAGAACCAGACGCCATCTTTGAAATCATCGCGTTGTTTTTTCGGACGTTCCGCAGGCCCGGTGTCCAATAGTTCTTCCGGTGCGGCCTGGTCGGCAAAGTGCTTGCGCAGGAAGGCGGCGGCGACCTGTTCCGCGCTGTGGTGTGCCAGAATTTCCTGGGCGAAGATGGTTTCGGCTTCGCTTAGTGGCTCGCTTAAGGACGGGTCCGAAAGCAAGCGCTCGTGATCACGCGCCCTTACGTCTTCGGCCGACGGCGGCTTTGCCCAAGACGCGTCGACGTTGGCACTCCGTAACAACCTTTCGGTTCGCTTGCGCCAATTGTGCGGCACGATCAATGTGCATACACCTTTACGTCCGGCACGCCCGGTCCGGCCGCTTCTGTGAAGCAGCGTTTCCGGGCTTCCCGGAATATCGGCGTGAACCACCAATTCCAAATTGGGCAGATCGATCCCCCGTGCCGCCACGTCGGTCGCGACACACACCCGCGCGCGGCCATCGCGCATGGCTTGCAGGGCATGGGTGCGCTCGTTCTGGCTCAATTCGCCAGAAAGAGCGACGACCGAAAAGCCCCGATTATTGAGGCGGCTGGTCATATGATTGACGGTGGCGCGGGTCGCGCAAAAGACCAAGGCATTTTGCGCCTCGAAAAACCGCAGCACATTAACGATCGCGTTTTCCCGGTCGTTGGGTGCGACGGTGAGCGCACGATATTCGATGTCGAGATGTTGCTTTTGCGCCGAGGTTGTCGCAATTCGCACGGCACCGCGCTGGTAACGCTTGGCCAACGTCTCGATTGACCTGGGCACGGTGGCCGAAAACATTAAGGTTTGGCGGTCCTTCGGACAGGCATCAAGAATGTGTTCCAAGTCATCGCGAAAACCCAAGTCGAGCATTTCATCCGCTTCGTCCAAGACCACAGCCTTGATACCAGACGTGTTGAATGAGCCGCGCTCAATGTGATCGCGCAACCGGCCCGGTGTGCCGACGACGATGTGGGCACCGCGTTGCAAGGCGCGGCGTTCATCGCGCATGTCCATACCGCCGACGCATGATGCAATCGACGCCCCGGTCATTTCATACAACCACGCCAGTTCACGCTTAACCTGCATGGCCAGTTCCCGGGTCGGTGCGACAACCAATCCGAGCGGGGCTTTGGCATGAGCAAAACGTTCTGCACCTTCCAGCAGCACCGGGGCGATCGCCATGCCGAAGGCCACGGTCTTGCCCGACCCCGTTTGGGCGGAAACTAGGGTATCGGCGCCCTCCAGCTCTGGCGCCAATACGGCGTGCTGCACCGGAGTGAATTCAGTATAGCCGCGTTTGCTCAACGCCTGTGCAAGCGCAGAAACGACGCCTTCAAATTCTGTCATTTTTCATCTTTCGACGTATTGGCTTCGTGCTATGGATTGCAGGCCTTTTATTCAAGAACACAGGTCGTCGCGATCAAAAGCGCGACAAAACAATCCAACTGGGCCGCGTTGTACGTTGTGTGGGTTGCGGCGTAAAGCGAGAACCAACAAAAGGTGCGCGCAACCTGACGGGCCGGCGGATCCAGACGGCCAGCAATATCTGTGAGGCCTGACAGCCGGCCCGCGCCCGGGCGCCCGACACTTGGCGCCCATTCCTTGACCCCTAACACCACCGGTGCGCCAATGACACATTGATGATCACTACCGGGGGGGGGAGGTGAACTTCCAATCCCCCTTGGTTACGAACATCGGTTCCAAACGTCGGTCACATATACCGACCCAATTCCAAAACGGGGGAATTTTTATCATGCTACGCACCATCACCATCGCACTGACCTTTGCTTTCTTCCTTGTCGGCGGCGTCGCGGCACCGTGGACGGTGAGCGTCCAAGACGGCGTCTCCGTCGACCACAAGACCGCCGATGCGAAGAAAAAAGATAAAGAGAAGAAAGATTAAGAAGAGCAAGGGCAAGAAAGGCAAGAAGGGTAAAAAGGGCAAGAAAAAAGAATAACCCCACCCCTATAGAATTCAAAAGGCCCAGCGTGATCGCCGGCCCTTTTTCGTTCGCCCTTCGGCACGGGTTTCTTTGCGGTCAGACCACGCGTTTTTCGCGGAGCGCCGCAATCTGATCGACGCCGTAGCCCAGCGATCCCAAAACCTGATCGGTATGTTCACCGAGCATCGGCGCTCGCGCGCGAATGGTGCCGGGAGTCGCGGTCATGCGGACCGGGGTGGACGCGATGGGTGCGTCCTTATTGGTGCCGGGGTATGGGGTCGGCGTCAGCATGCCGCTTTCGCGGACGTGTTCGTTGTCTAGTGATTCCTGTAACGTGAAGACCGGCGCGGCCGGAATCCGGACCTCGGCCAATTGCGCTAGGGCTTCATCGGTGGTTCGCGCCGCGCACCAGCGTTTCAAGCGCGTGCTGATAAACTCGGCGTGGGTACCACGCGCGGGATCATCCTTGAAGCGCGGATCGCCCAACCAATCAATTTCAGACTCGATGCCTTGTTCTCTGTCGTCCTCAATCATCAGGGCAGCCCAGCGATCAAACATCGGCTGGCCCGCCGAGGTGACGAAGATATGGCCGTCCTTGGTCTTGCAGTCATCCGACGGCGCGCTGAGCTGGCCGCGGTTACCACTGGCTTGGCGGTTCGCCTGCAACAGGTCTTGTTCGATCAGGATCGAATTGGTGGTGGTCAGCGCGGTGGCCAACAACGCACCCTGAACCTCCTGGCCTTCACCCGTGGCGGTGCGGTGCATCAGCGCCGCCATGGTGCCGAACGCCGCGTAGGTGGCCGTATTGTAATCAACCCAGGGTGAGAACGATTTGATTGGCTGGCCCGGTGTGCCGCTCATTTCCATATTGCCGCTCATCGCCTGGGCGACGGAATCGAGGCCGACCTTCTCGGCGTACGGTCCGGTCGTGCCGAACGCCGTCGCGGTGACTAAGATGATGTCGGGCTTGATCGCCTTCAAGGTGTCGTAATCCAAGCCCAACTGCTTCAACGCCCGGTCTGGCATGTTGGCCAGTACGATATCCGCCGTGGCGATCAACTTGTCCTGGATGGCGCGGCCTTCGGGCTTCGTCGGGTTCAGGGTCATACCCAGCTTATTTCGATTGCAATGGATGAACATGGCGCCCGAGCCGTCTTCGGTACTGACCGGATATAGCCCCCGGTCCTCGCCACCGTCGACCTTCTCGACCCGGATCACCTCGGCGCCCAAATCACCCAGTAACGCGCCACACCAAGGCCCGGCGATGAAACGCCCGAAATCCAAGACGCGCACGCCATCCAATACACCCGTCATCTATTCTTTCCCGTGAAATTCCTGATAGCCGACGCTAAACCGGCGGCTACACCTCTAACCTAGCGCTGCCCGCATGGCCAGCGATCTTGAATAACGGTGCATCGCCAGACATTGATACATCAAAATGTAATAACATTTTAATTGATGAATTGTTATTAATGTAATAACAATTTGATATCTTAAACAGAAGCAAATTGGATACCTCATGGCCCAAGGCACCTCCGAACCGAAAATATTCGAACAATACCGCCGCACCCGCGGTCCACAAAAATCTCCGAAGAAGGTTTCCACGACCATTCGCCTGGATGCCGACGTGATTGATCATTTCAAGCGCGGCGGTGCCGGCTGGCAGCCGCGCATCAACGACGTGCTTCGCCGCCATATGGAACACGAACAATCGGGCGCCAAACGCTGAACCGGCAAGTTTGCGCCGCCCTTGAAATCCGACATACTCTTTCGCGTGCCAATCACGGAGGGATTGCATGAGACTCGCAGACAAAGTCGCCATCGTCGTCGGCGCAGGCCAGCAGCCGGGGCAAACCATCGGCAACGGTCGCGCCACGGCGCTCCGCTTCGCCGCCGAAGGAGCCGAGATTTTGTTGGTCGATAAGGACGAGGCGTCAGCCGCAGACACCTTGGCGATGATTACCGACAACGGCGGGCGTGGGTCCACGCGGGGCGCCGACGTGACTAGCGAGACCGACTGCCAAGCCATTGCCGAGACCTGCCTCAGCCGTCACGGGCGCATCGATATCCTGCACAACAATGTCGGCCGGTCGGAAGGTGACCGGGAAACCACACAGTTGCCGGTGGAAACTTGGGACGCGCTGATGGCGATGAACCTGAAAGGCATGTTCATGACCTGCAAACACGTCTTGCCGGCCATGCGCAACGCCGGGCGAGGCGCCATCGTCAATGTTTCATCGACATCTTCGACCGGCACGTGCCCGACACTCACTTACAAAACATCGAAGGGCGCGGTGAACACCATGACCCAACACATGGCGCTGGAAAACGCGCCCTACGGGGTGCGCGTCAACGCCATCCTGCCGGGGCTCATGGACACCCCCATGGCGATCGAGCGCCGGGCCCGCGAACGCGGCGTCGACCAGCAAGTGATTCGCGATGAACGCAACGCGCAAATCCCCCTGGGTGGCATGATGGGGACATCCGAGGACGTCGCCAACGCAGCGCTTTTCCTAGCCTCCGACGAGGCACGGTTCGTCTCCGGTGTGTTGCTATTGGTCGACGGCGCACGAAGCTGCAAGGTGGGGTAAACGTGTCCGTCGTCATATAAATTGGAACAATCAAC
>Ga0233433_10000935_pt1 | contig 29827 bp, 27 predicted proteins | sample SI_122_August201_5_FD_179868 | JGI IMG/M metagenome (GOLD analysis project Ga0233433, IMG submission 179868) | Seawater microbial communities from Saanich Inlet, British Columbia, Canada - SI_122_August2016_100_MG | ecosystem: Environmental > Aquatic > Marine > Inlet | place: Canada: British...
CACCGGCACGGTGAGTTTTGTCAGTGATGCTTGCCATATCCAGAAGCCTACCGGTCTTATAATGTACCTGGGTTAAACAGGCCGCTGCGACCTCGTCATTGATAGCAGCCTCGATGTCGTCTGCTTCGGCATAACGGATGGTGTAATCAGGATTAAGTTGCGCCAGCAGCCCCTGGGTAATGTAATTATTAGTAGGGAAATTACTACTTTCCAGTAGCACTACTTTTCTGTCGGGTCGCAGTTGTAGTGCCGCAGCCAGCGCTTTGTACAGGTTGATGCTGGTCGAGTCAGTGACGACGACCTCACCGGGCGCCGCGCCAATGAGGCCGGCAACACGATCACCAAGCTTATAGGGTAAGTCAAACCAACCGGCATCATTCCAGCTCTGTATTAAGCCCAGGCCCCATTGCTGTTCGACAGTCTGGTAGGCTTGAGAGAGCGCCTGCCGGGGCATTGCTCCCAAGGAATTCCCATCGAGGTAAATCACGCCATCAGCGATAGAAAATTCATCGCGTGATGTTGCCAGTTGATCCTGTTGGTCCAGCGACTGGCAATCTTGTCGGGTTATCATTTTCATAAGAAATCAGGTTTTGATAGTTTGATCCAAGCAGTTTATATTATATTGCCCGCTTGCGGTTATCGGTGGTTTAAACTACTAGATCCAACCTGTTTTAACTATCAGGATTGTCCACAGAAATGACCACAACATCACCGCAACCAGCAGATCATGCGATAACAGAGACTATTCACCGCGCTGAATTGGTCATCAGTTGCGCTGCCTTCAACGACAATTTGCTGTTCTTTACTGATGCGCTTGGTTTCAAAGTGGATTCTATATCTCCAGCGGATGATCCCAGGTTTGCCCAGATCAGTGGATTTGGGCAGTGTATTCAATTGCGATACGGCGAGGATCCGTCACAGCCGATTACCCTGCGTCTTCTCTATCTGCATGATGGCATTACCGAAAAAGATGAAAGAATACTGCTTGCGCCGAATGGTACCCGGATTGCTCTCGTTCCAGTCTGTGATGAGCTTGATTTACCGCCGATCTGTCAGTCGTTTGTGTTGAGTAGCATTGCCGGCCCTTTGAGCTGGAACGAAGGACGGGCAGGGATGTCATATCGAGACCTCATTCCTGAGCGGCAGGGAGGACGGTTTATCGCTTCACATATTCGGATAGAAGAGGGCGGGCCAGTCGCAGACTACAATCATTATCATAATATCCGTTTTCAGATGATCTATTGTTATAAAGGCTGGGTTCGAGTTGCTTACCAGGGCCAGGGGCCTGACTTTGTTCTGCTTCCAGGTGACTGTGTGACTCAACCACCCGGGATACGTCACCGCGTCTTAGAATGCTCACCTGGCCTTGAAGTAATAGAAATCAGCTGCCCTGGAGAGCACCAGACTTATGCGGACCATGACATTGAATTACCCGAGCAGCAATTAGATCTTGAACGGCTGTATGCTGGCCAAAGTTTTGTTCGGCATGAGCGTGAAAAGTCGCAATGGGGGGCTTGGCGCCTACCCGGGTTTGAAGCGCTTGATATGGGTATAGCACAGGCAAGCCGTGGTCTGGCAGCTGCCTTTCAGGTTCGAACTTGCCAATCCGATGCAGGCATGGCTACAGTCGTCAAGCACGATGAAGAGTTTCTCTTTGTTTTCGTACTGACGGGTCAGGTAAACCTGCTTTGCGAATCTTTTGGTGAGAACCAGCTTGCTGCTGGCGATGCCTGTGTTATCCCTGCAGGTCATAGTCATGCGCTGATAAACTGTTCGAATCAGTTAGAATTTTTGGAAGTAAGAATGTCAGCAGAATTCAGTCAGGTGAATGAATCCATGGATTTACAAGCGTTGCAGGCAATGGCCGGGTGAGCTAGGTCCCGCTGGACCAGCCACGTGCTCAGCCTGGCTTACCTCATTGGTATTACCGGGTTATGTGGCGCAAGCACGCTGATATCCCAGGTTTGGGATGGTTCGGCTCGACACGCAGCCATCGTCGGTCAGGACGCCATGTTCAACGGGGGTGGCGTCTTATTCGCGGCCCTGACTTCCTGGTTTCTTGCTCAATCCATGCCTTTCAGCAGCACCTATATGGTTACTTTCGGTATCATTATATTTGTTATTCTGCTGATGTTGATCTCAGATTTCACCGTCCCCTCAGATTCTGAGGGCGCCTCTGAAACAAACAGCCCGACTGAATGGAATAGTCGCATTATCCTGATAGGGGTCAGCCTGCTGTTATATATGATGGCAAAATCTCTGTTTTTATCTGGGCCCCGCAGTACTTCACAGAAAAATTTGAACATACGGCGGAATCGACAGGTGGGCAGTTTATGTCGAATGTCTTTTCGGCAGCACTGATTGGTTCAGTTGCCGGCACCTGGCTTGTTTCCCGGGTTGATATTAAGTATCTGGTTCACGGCTTCATACCCGTGTCCCTGATTGCCACCACATTGCTCACATGGGTGGAATCTCTGGACGCGATGCTGATGCTGGCTTTTGTTTACGGCATTTCGGTTTCTGCTACGTTTAATGCCTATGTTGCCTTTTCTCTTTCGCAACTGAGTTCGCCTACACATCGAAATATAGCCTATAGGCTGCTCATGTCCGCTCTAGGGTCATCTTTTGCTCCCCTGTTCAGCAGTATGATGGTAGAAACAACAGGCTCGATGGAAACAGCACTTGTCGCCTGCGCTGTAACCTTGGTTGTAGTCGCACTTATATTAGCCATTGTTGAGATCCTGTCGCAGCGTCATTTAAAAAAATCAACTTGGGGTGTGAGTAGGTAGTCTTACCTGCTGACGATTCGCTGAGAAGGAAGTATAGAGCCGACTAGAGATATGGCTTTGATTGCTTAACTGAATTCAGGTGTGAGCAGCTTAGCAGGCAATACACAGCATGACCGGCATAGCTGGCGATGGCCTGGTTAGTCATCCGATTGCTGCAATTGATTCCGACCGGCTTTCTTGGCTTTATACAGGGCAACGTCTGCTTTTTTCAATACCGTCTCGGCAGTTTCAGCACGGCTCGATTTCTGGGCTACACCGATACTGATGGTGACTGAAACTGTTTCTTTTGCGGCGCGGTAAGAACCTCTTACTCGCTCAGCATGATCGCTCTTTTCTGTATCAGGTCGTTTTATTTGTCGAATGACCATCTCATAGTCCTGAATAGATTTTCTGACTTCTTCCAGGAAGAAGCTGGCATCATGCATCTCCCTGCCAGGGAATACGATGGAAAATTCCTCGCCACCATAACGATAGACTTTACCTGAACCCCTTACTTGCCGCAGTTTGCGAGAAACCATCTGAAGGACCTGATCGCCAACATCATGGCCATGCTTATCATTGAATTTCTTGAAATGGTCAATATCCAGCATTGCGATACTGAATTTCCGTCCGAGAATCAGTAGATTTTCGTTTAAGGCACGGCGTTGCGGTAAGCCGGTCAACTCATCGAGATAAGCCATTTGGTGTGAATCTCTCAGGATGGTGAAAGCCATCAACATTGCCGAGGCCATGATCAAGGCATCGCTGGCGTTATCTATTTGCAATAGCGGGCCTGCTAATACTGCGATGGTAGCGGTGAATATCACTCTTGCTGTCGAGGATCTCTGCCAGTAGACAGAAATGAGGAGAGCTAGCCCATTGAGGCCAAGGATAATACTGAGCAATGGATTAAAGGGAGAGTATACAAGCAGGTCCTGAATCGGCTCAGGGATATTGGCAATATCGGTTGTGATCAATGTTTGCACCAGGGCCGGATCAAAGTGCCAAAGCGCATAGAGGCCGGCAGGCTGGAGCAGAATGAACGCCAGGCGCCAAAGGCCGATGGAGGTAAAAATCCCGCGTTCCTGGTAGCCCAGTATCAGGATGACGTTTGCCGGGAAAAGACCGAACATAATCAGGTTGATGTACGTCTCGGGGAAGGCAAGGCTGGGGATGCCTGTTAATAGCGTCACCAGTATAGTGACATAAAATAGCCGGCTGCGATTGAATACCAGTGACAGCAGTAATAGCAAAGCGAGCGAAAGATGAGGTCCTATTTGCCAGACCTGATTGGGTATAGCGGGTAGTTGATGGAGATTGGCAAGGGAAAAATAAATTCCGCCGATGATGACAGCGGGCATCAGTAAAGGCGATATCAGAGTTAGGATGAGCTGCCTGGGCATGACGGGAATGATACCGTAATCCTGGACACTTTGGAGAATTACAGAGTGACTTTAATAACCCATGATGGGTAACCCTGGCCAAGCGTGAATTTATTCGCGGATAGGCTGTTATGGCAGTCATCGGGGTTTGCCTGCAAGCGGTGCAGTAATCCAGGCTTTTTATTTTGGTGTCCATAGGCTGGCATCGACATCAGTCAGGCCAAACACCTGCCATCCCGGTCTAAGTTCACCGGCCGGTTCTCGGCTCAGGCCATCGCCCGGGTTTGTCGATAAGGCCTGCTGAATTCCCCAGCGGGTTATATTCTGGACGCCTTTCATTTCATTCATTTCTGCAAGGCTGCAGAATCGGGCATCGGCGGTTTCCTCGCCATCAAAATGAGGTTCGCCTGATTGGTAAATCAGGCGGAATATCATATAGAGGTTGTTGACTGCACCACCCGCCATATGCCGAAATCCGATGACATCGCTCACCGTTGCGGTAATAGCTGATTCTTCAAATACTTCCCGCTGTACGGCTATAGCGAGTGGTTCGTCATGTTCTGCATAGCCACCTGGAAGTTGCCACATACCTGCGAAAGGTTCCTGGCCTCGTTTTACCAGAAGTGCTTTAGCTATTCCCGCATCCTCGCGTATTACTACACCGGCGCAGCCGATCGAGAAAATGCCATAGTCTATGAAGCCGCAATCGATATCTGGGCAGGCGATACGTTCCCGGCCACCATCGAGGCGACGAGTAAGACGATTGGCGCAACGCGGGCAGTAAGTGATATTAGTGATGGTTTTTCTCCTAGTATTTTCAGCCCCATAGGGTGACTGCGGAATTTGCTTGGATCGGTGCGGTTAATTGGTATTCTGAACTTGGTCCTGGTCTCTTAAAGTAACACAGGAGAACATCGTAAAAGTAATTTATCCTTGCCCCCCACCTGGTACGCAGGTTCGGTTTTTGTTTGGTCGTTGTCGCAGCAAGGCGAGGCACCGATTTAAGCGGTTTAGCGCAGTTCTGTTTGTGATGATGCATTTGCCTGGGCAGGGCGTTACCATTTTAATTGGGCTTAACGCATACTCATAGGCAGGCGGTTTTGCTCGAGCCGTTCACGCAGGACTTAAGGATGTAACTTGCAGGTAGGACCCGGACCTAGAAGTAAATTTTTTTATGGCTGGACCATTGTATTGGTTGGCGCCATTTTAACTTTTCTTGGCACCGGTTTTTATTCTTATTCTCGGGGCGTGTTTTTGCCGTCTCTGGCGGAAGAACTGGCGGCTGGTAGCCGCTTCGCCATCGCCATGGGGTTTTCCATCGCTGCGGTGACCAGTGCTGTCCTGGCGCCATTTCTTGGCAAGGTTCTTGATAGTTTTTCGCCGAGGAAAGTTATATTAATTGGCATCGCCATTGTTTCAATTTCTTATCTGTTGCTTGCAGTCTGCCAGACCCTATGGCAGTTCTATCTGATTATAGGAATCGGTATGGGAACGGGCATGAGTTGTATGGGAAACCTTGCCTGGCATCGGACCATTATTTCGTGGTTTGACCACTGGCGTGGTAGGGCCATCGCCCTGGGTGTTCTCGGTGCTTCTCTGGCCGGGGTTGTCATGCCGCCGTTAGTGACAGCAATGGTAGCGGAAATCGGCTGGCGGTCTAGCTTTGCTATTTTTGCCATTATTGTTATGAGTCTGCTGACTCCGCTGGTTTATTACCTGCTGAAGGATCGACCTGAGGAGATCGGTGAGGTACGTGACGGCAAGGCCTATCGATCTAAGCTGACGGATATCAGGGCCTCGTCAGAATCAGAAGATCGGCTTTGGCACTGGCGAGAAATGTTACGTACACCGGCTTTTTGGAGTATTGGTATGATGTTTGGTGCCATGGGGTGTGTTTACTCGGCTACCATGTTGCATCTATTTGGGCACCTAAAAGATATTGATTTGTCGGGTAGTGAGGCGGCTTATGTCTTATCGATTACGGCGTTATTCGCAGCCCTGGGGAAACCTGCAGTGGGATGGATGGCGGACGCTTTGGGTGCCAGGATTACCATCTGGATAGCCCTTATAGTTCATGTGATCGGGCTTTTGTTGTTTTCGTTTGGTTCTGGTTTTGTGATGTCGCTGATTGCTGGTGGAATCTATGGGTTTGGCTATGCAGGCATGAGTCCGCTGCGTAGCTTCTCGTTATCGGTGGCTATCGGTAACCGATCGTTTGGCGCCGCTAATGGCGTGCTACGGCTGGTGGAGTTGCCGCTAGTAATATCAGCTTCGCCTCTGGCCGGTTATATCTATGATACCACTGGAAGCTATCGAATCGCCTTTTTGATCCTTGCAGGATTAATGTTGGTCTGTTGCATAGGGCCATTTTTTATTAAGGCCGGTGGCGCCAGACAGAGAGCCCTGAATTCGAGTCCTGCTTAAGTTCAGTAACAAACAAATGAACGTCAAGGCTGGATTACGCTCAGGGCCATTCCATCCATACCTGGGTCTGCGCCGCCCTTCAAGCCGGTGTCAGTTAATTCGATGCCGTGGACGCCGGCAATTCCAAAAGACAGCGGCGAGCGAATGACTTCATAACCTTGCTTAAGCAGAGGCTCAACACTGTATTGCGGGATTCGGTTCATAATGTCAATGAGATTGCTGGTGGAGGAAAATCTGGGTGCGGCGACAGCATCACTCATGGACATGCCAAAATCAATGACATTCAGCAGCGCCTGCAGGACCCCCATAGCTATCTGGGTGCCGCCGGGTGCACCTAGCACGATACGTGGCTTGTCATGGTTAAAGACGATGGTTGGGCACAGCGAACTGAATCGGCTCTTGCCGGGTGCCACTGATCCGGTACGACCGGGGCGAGGGTCGAACACTCCCATGCAGCCGTTATACATAAAGCCAAGGCCGGGGGTTATGACGCCTGATGGCATGCCCAGAGAGTGCGTCATGGTGACGCAATTACCTTTTGCATCGATAACAGCGACATGGGTGGTATCAGGTGATTCCTTTTGCGGATTAAACCTTTCGACATGCATTCTTTCACCGGATTTGATTCGATCAGCTAGAGAAGTGGCATAGTGTTTACTGATAAGCCTGTCAATCGGTACATCAACAAAAGCAGGATCTCCAATATGCGCTTCTTTATCTGCCGTAGCTGCTTTCATTACTTCACAGACGGTTTGAATGTAATGTGAAGAATTATGGCCCATGCCTTTGAGGTCAAAGTTTTCCAGGGTATTCATCATCTGCAATAACATCATGCCGCCTCCCGGAGGGCGGTTTGTTGCGATGTCCATACCGCGATATGAACTTTGTAGAGGTTGATATTCAGTCGTGTTGTAACGCTGCAAGTCTTGCAGACTCAAAAGCCCACCCTGTTCTGCCATATCACTGGCTATCTGCTCTGCAATTTCACCCCGGTAAAAGATATCAGGGCCGTGTCGGGCAATTCGTTCAAGGGTGTTGGCCATATCTTTGTTAATGATTTTCTGGCCAATCGCCTTGAAGGATCCATCAGGTTCAAAATAGAGGCTTCTACCTGTAGAGGAAAAGCCAAGGCGCTGCGCTACCGGCACTCGGCCAAGGCTCGCACCGCTGGTCCACCAGGAATGGACTCGGGGCCTGATAATAAAACCCTTTCGGGCATACTGGATTGCATCAGCGCAGATATCCTGCCAGTCCCAGCTACCGTAGTTTTCAATGGCTTGAGCGTAGGCCATTAGGCTGCCCGGAGTCGTAATTGACTGATATCCCAGGTCGTTGATGTGATCCCGTAATACGTAGCCAAAACCATCGCGGGTTTCACCGATCAAGCGATCTTCCCACATCGTTTCGGTTGCCCGCAAAGGTGTCTTACCGTGGAAGTCGATGCAGGTGTGGATATTCTTTTCAGGAAGGTAGATCTGGCAGTTACCGAAACCGGCAATACCGGTCATTTGTGGGTCGACTACGCCCTGGACTAAGGCAGCAGCCATGGCTGCATCAATGGCATTGCCACCTTCCCTTAGAACACGGGCACCGGCTTCTGCCGCTTCTGGTTGTGGTGCAACGATCATGGATTCAGTCATGCGCGCTTCCCTGACAGGTGATTGAGTGAACGTTAACAGGTTTTGTTTGGCAACTCTCCTGAGCGGATAGTCGAGGGAGTTATGCCGTTACTTGCATGGCTGATTGAAATCAGCCATGCGTTCAAAGTTCTCTATCCAGGACGTGGATGAGTTTGTCGATCTCATCTTTACTGGTGTAGTGGACAAAACTCATCCGCAAGACACCGTGGGATGGATCTTCGTCCATCGCTTGAATTACTCGCACGCCGTAAAAGTCTCCCCCGGCGGCCATAATACCTTGGTCTGCCAGACGCGCTGCAATCGGTTCAGCGGCCTCCGGCAGAGCGACCGTAACGGTTGGTGCCCGAATATCAGCATCTGCCGGGCCAAGCAGGCGAGCTTGATTGTGAGCAGAGAAATAGTCGAGTAAAGGTTGCAATAGCGCGCGTTCATGATCCCGCATCAGCGCATGGACGACGTCACCGCGGTCAACGGGTCTTTCATGACCACTGGCATGGTGTTGATACAGTTGATCAAAATAATCAATCATTCCAGCTACGGCCGCAATCTGCGCATGGTCTGGGCCCGCTGGTGTAAAGCGTTTGTCCAGATGTCCGGCATTAAAGTAATGCCCCTGGTTAGGCAGGGTCTCTGCTAGTGCCCGTCGAATCACCATGATGCCTTGATGGGGTCCGTAAGTTTTGTAAGAAGAAAACAGGTAAATGTCAGCGTCTAATGTAGCCAGATTAGGAAGACCATGGGGTGCATAGGAGACCCCGTCGACGCAGGCTTTTGCGCCAGCCCCGTGAACTAGTTTAACTATTTCTGCGACGGGATTTATTTCTGCGACAATATTGGAACAGTGCGGAAAGCAGACTAGTTTGACTGTCTGATCCAGCAGGTTTGTCAGCGCTTGAAGATCCAGGTGGCCGGTTTTAGGGTCGACTTGCCACTCGCGGACGATAATACCGCTATCCTCCAGGCGTCGCCACGGGCCAGTATTAGCTTCATGGTCCTGATTGGTAACAATGATTGAATCTCCCGGACTCAGATGTTGTCGGAACGCCTGCGCTAGTACATAGGTATTTTGGGTGGTTGAAGGGCCAAAACTGACTTCATCCTCTTCTACACCCATCCAAGAGGCTAGTTTGGTTCTTGCTTCATCCATTTCTTCTCCGCCGAGTCGAGAAGGATCAGAGGGTCCATAGGGTTGCACTTTCCGCTGCTGATAGAAACGAACCAGTCGATCGATGACATTCCTGCACGGATACGAACCACCGGCATTTTCAAAAAATGCCTGGCCCTGCAGAGAAGGTTCTGAGAATGCAGGGAACTGATTGCGAACATAGTTAATATCTAATTGCATTTGAGGTTCTCCGAGGCGGTAACCCTTTTGGATTGACCTTGATAATTCAGGTTTTTACTTGCCTGACCGAGTTTAAGGGAAACCAGGTCCTGGCCGATGGTTGACGGCTTTTTTTTCATGTTTTGGCAGAGCTTCCTGTCACATGGGTCCCTGCGCGCCAAGGGCTTACCCGGTTGCGCTTACCTTTCTATTGCTGAGTACAATGCCACTGATCACCATTAACAGTGCGACAATAAACTCAGCGGTGAGCTCATCGCTGAATATGATCCAACCGAAGAATACACCGAACAAGGGAGACAGTAGACTAAAAGAGGCCATGTCGGAAGCGGGGTAGACAGAAATAGCCCAGAACCAGAAGATAAAGCCGATAGAAACCACAAAAATGACCTGGAAACTGAATATAGCGAGAATTACAGGAGTCAGATTTCTGATAGGGTCTTCCAGTAGCGGTGCTACCGAGGTGAGGATAATTGCTGATACGGCTAGTTGATACAGCAACTGCATTTCTGGTGTGCTTAAGGAGATTTTGGTTGTTCGCGGCATCAATGCAATTATAGCCCAGAAAACGGCCGCTACCAGACACATGACATCTCCCTTCAGCGTTTCCAGCGATGCCCTCTCAGCATCGCTGAACAGACACAGCGCCATACCGGAAATAGCAATGAGCAGACCCATGATCCTGTTACGATTGAGTTGTTCACCGGTTATGAGAAAGTGTGCACCTAGCGCTACCCAGAACGGCTGGGTATAGAAGAATAGGGAAACGCGTGAAACGGTTGTGTAGTCCAGGGCGGTGAACAGCAGGAAGAATTCTGCTGTAAATAAAACTCCAATGGCAAGTCCGGGTAATAGGCTGCCATCGCTCAGGGACAATTTTTTCTTAAAGATCAGGGCAAAAGAAAGCACGATAAAAAATGCACAGACAGAGCGCAGGCCGGCTTGGAAAATCGGTGAAAAACCGGCATTAACCAGTTTCACCAGCGCTTGATTGAGGCCTAGCATGGCACTGAACAGGGTCAGCATGATAATCCCGGCGTTGTCTATCCTGCTTTTGCGTAACATCATCGATCCTGATGAATGGTTTTAGGTATAAGGCTAGCCGGAAGGTTCCGGATCGACCGGGCTGGCAATTATGTGTCGGGGTTAGGCGGGTCGTTTGTGTCCCCAGATGCTAGCAGAATTGTGGTGTGCAACGGACCAGTTTTCATCAATGATGCGGGCACCGTAGCCAAATTCGACATCGAACCCCGATGGTGTCTTTGTATAGAATGACACCATCTTATCGTTAGTGTGGCATCCCAGGGTAGTCGAGAGCGTCAGGCCCAGGTTATCGGCGCGATCAAAAGCAAATCCGATGTCGTTAAGGCTTTCAGTCTGCAGCATGAAATGATTCAGGTGGGTTCCTGCAGGGTTGCTTACCAGCGCCAGAGTATGGTGTCTTGGATTGCAATGCAGGAAGGTTAACTGTCGTTTACCACCCATCAGGATGGTATCTGACAGCATAAAACCAAGACCCTGGCTATAGAATCGGTATTTCTCAGCTTCATTTTTCGTATACAGCACAACATGGCCAAGGCCTTGGTCACCGGTTACAAACCCGCTGACCGCTTTGGGTGACAAGAACATCTGTTCAGTATTTTCAGTGGCGCCGTAGTAGAGTTCAATCTGCAGACCGTCTGGATCCAAGGTTTTCATGAGGAAGGCTACCTGCCTTGATTTTGCCAGTTTGAGATCTTCCGTTAAAGGATAGCCCAATGCCGAAAGCTGCTGGCTGATCCTGGCGAGTTGATCACTGTTCCTCGCATCAAAGCCCATAAAGGCGAGGTCTTCCTTATCACCGGGTTCAATGGCCAGGCGCCAGCTTTGCTCATCCATTTTAAAACGAAGCGAACCAGTACCATCACTGACATCCATGAGACCCAGGAATTCACTGCAGAATTCTCGCCATGCCAGCAGATTTTCGGATTCTATCCCTATATACCCCAGGCACCTTACGTTCATATTACTGTCTCCCAGTGGAGGTCTGTTACTGCCTTTGCGAAGTCCGGTTTAGCCGCACGTTGCTGATGTTGACTCTTCCTGCTCTGGCAGCTGGCGGCGATGCAACGCTTGTGTTTGAGCAGGCAACCAGTGGCTGGATTAGGCCATCTCTGCAGCTGTTGTTGGCAACCGCCAGCGACTCCCGTCATTTCACCAACTGAACCGGTCCATTCCAGAGACTTGTAAGCGCTGCTCAATATAAAGTCAAGGCATCAGTGGCCATGCCAAATTCCATTGGTCTGTGTTAGTAGGTTATTTTAGGCGATACGGCAAGGGTTATGTTTGGGTTAATATACCCTAACGTGGATGGCTGCTATTCTTGGATGCTGCATTTCAAATAAAGGTGGGTGATGTTTGACTGACGATCATACTTTCGTTTTTGATGATACCAGGCAACCGCGCATTTACTGTGATAAGGCATCTGTTAATGCCATTAGGATTTTCCGGGAAATGCCGGTTAGTCTTGTTGATCACGCTGTCAGGGCAGATATGCTATGGATCAGGCGAGGCTTTAGTCAACTTTACAACCGTTTGTCGAGATATCAGTTGCTGAATCATATACCCGGTGAGAAGCAGATGGTTGACAAAGGCCGTTTAACGCAAGCGTTGCAGACATATTCGGGATCACAAACAGAATTTCCTTTTAACCTTGAAGACTTTTATCAGCAGACTTATTGCCTTTATCTTAAGGATCAAGCTGAGGATTTCCTCGCAGGTTCTGCTGTCGCTGGCGAAACAGAAGACCTTTGGATTTTGAAGCCTACCGACCTATCAGAGGGAGAGGGAATTAAAATCATATCAGCTAGAAGTGAGGCAAAAGAATTTGTGACTGGTTCTGCCGACGGCAACTCATCGCAGCGAGATAGTTATATCGCGCAAAAGTATATTCGAAGGCCTTTACTACTCCAACAGCGAAAATCGGAGATTAGAATATATTGGATAATTGCCTGTCTTGAGCCATTGCAAGTGATGATGTTTCATGAGGGCACGGTGAGGCTCAATTCGTTGCCCTTCAGGTTGGCTGATTTTGATAACCAACTGGTTCACATCACCAATGTTAAGCAGCAGTATAATCATCCTGATTTCGACCCCAATACTGTTCTAAAGTGGTCGTTTGATGATTTGGACGCTTATTTGGCGGATACGTTGCAGTTGACCTCTGCTGATTTCATCGACTCGCAGTTAAAGCCCCAGCTAAAACAGATTCTCGCTTTTGTTGTGCGGGCGACGCAGCAAGCGCTGATTTCCACACCATCGAATGGTTTATTTTTTGGCTTATTTGGCGCTGATATTATTCTTGACGACCAGCTCAAGCCGTGGCTGACTGAAATTCAGAAAGGTCCCAGTCTGTCGTTCGATGATTCGATCAAAAGAAAGGTGATTGCACCACTGATACAAAAGACAGCGATGCTGGAAATCGATTTACAGGCGAGATTTCGTCGCCATGAACCGATTGTGCAGAGCGACTGCCCGGATGGCTTCGAGTGGGTCATAAATGAGGCCTGCTGATGGTGAGGGTTTTTATACCCGGCATGACTAATCGGGCAGTGGCTGGTCAGACTGACGGTTAATTCTGGTGGTTGATGAAAGCCGGAAAGATCATGGGGGGAGGGTCTCATTTAGGTTTGCCTGCCTGGTTTTCGCGAAGTGAGAAAGAGGCCGAGTTTCCTAGTGCTCGCAATCGGGTTGTACCCTGTTTTGAAACTCATCTCCGAGCAGCTATGCTCGGATTTTTCCAGGAAAACGGGCATGCAGGAATGAAATACGAAACCACTCTTGCATGGTATGCTTACCTCAACTTTGCAGCTGGCGGACACAACCAATAGGAACGAAAATAGCGGTTTTTAAATGTGCTTTGCTGACCCGAAAACTCGGCGACTGCCACTGTTGGGCGGTGAGATTAGCCAAGTAAAGTAAGCAATTAGAGTAAGCAAGTGAAGTTTGTGAGCAAACAGGCTTACACCGGGCCAGTTAAGTGAATAGGTTATTTCTAATAATAGCTGGGAAAGGGTTAAATGATGAAAGCGACACTAGCCAGAGAGAATGTTAGCTTCCTTCCTGTTCGTATAAACGTGCTTATCTCAATTGTCCTGATGTTGCTCTGCGGTGCTTGTGCTGCGGCCACGCAGACCGCGCCTGTTGCACCTAATATAGTATTGGTCCTGATCGATGATGCAGCCCTGATGGATCTCGGTGCCTATGGCGGCAGAGCCGAAACAGCAACAATAGACCAGTTGGCCTCAACCGGGACGCTGTTTACCCAATACCGTACCTCGCCGATGTGTGCGCCGAGTCGAGCCATGCTGTTAACTGGTGCAGACAGCCATTTAACTGGGATGGCGACCATCCCAGAAATGCTTCCCGAAGAACAGATCGGTAAACCCGGCTATTCCATGCATCTTGAACCACGAGTGATCACGATAGCCAGTCGCTTGAAAGCCCTTGGCTACAAAACTTATATGACCGGCAAGTGGCACCTGGGTAGTGGTGCAGAAGATCTTCCTGATTCGCACGGCTTTGATCGCTCCTTCGTACTCGATGCATCGGGAGCGGACAACTGGGAGCAGAAGTCCTATATGCCTTACTATGAGACAGCTCCGTGGTTTGAAGATGGCGTTGCAGCAAGCCTGCCTGAGGATTTTTATTCATCGAAATTCATAGTTGACCAGATGTTGTCTTATCTTGGTGACGAGCAACATGAAGAAGCGCCCTTTTTTGCTTATCTGGCCTTTCAAGCAATCCACCTTCCGGTCCAGGCTCCCGCTGAATTTATCCGAAAATATCATAAGGTGTTTGACGATGGCTGGGATGTGCTACGGCAATCTCGCTGGCGTGAAGCCAAACTACGTGGGCTGATCCATGAGGATGCCGCACTGGCTCCAATGCCTTCTGGTCTTAGGTCCTGGGACAGTCTGACAGAAGCTCAGCAGAGGCACGAAGCAACCCGTATGGAAGTCAATGCAGGAATGCTGGATGCCATGGATTTTCATTTAGGACGATTGATCGCCCACCTGCAGCAAACCGAAGCATTTGCCAATACGCTGTTTATAATCACATCAGATAATGGGCCGGAACCTTCCAGTTTGACGCCGGGTTTTGTTAATGATTGGGTGCTGCAAACATCTGGCTATCATACTGATCTCGAGGGTATGGGTGGCAAGGGTAGTTTTGGTTTTATCGGTCCGGAATGGGCAAGCGCGGCTGCCTCACCGAGCGCCCTGTTTAAGTTTTATAGTTCAGAGGGCGGTGTGCGGGCACCACTTATATTTTCAGGGCCAGGTATCCCCAGAGATCAGAACGTGGATACGTTTAGCCTGGTTACTGATATAGCCCCGACTATATTCGAATTGGCAGGTGGAGTGTTAGATCTATCCGAGCAGCATTTAGTCACTGGGCGTAGCCTTGCCCCGGTTTTGAGTGGGGTTCTTCAGGAGCGCTACGGTAAATATGAGCCTGTTGGTCTTGAAGCGGCCGGTAATAGTGCTCTCTATCAGGGAGACTATAAAATTGCTCGTAACTATGGGCCGTATGGCGACGGCGCCTGGCAGTTATTTAATATTTACCTGGACCCCGGAGAAACAAATGACCTGAAACGCCGCCAGCCCGAGTTATTTGACCAACTTCTTAATGCTTATCAGGAATATGTTCTGCGCAACGGTGTTCGACCCATGCCGGCAGGCTTTTCCCAACGGAGTCAATTAAGGAGCAATACGCTGCAGGTCATATTAAAGCGCAACCGGAATTTTCTTCTGGTTTGCGGCCTTGGGATTGTGCTCTGCTTAGTAGTTGGCATGCTGCTGTATCAGAGCCGGCGAGTTCAGCCTGCTGAGGGTGTCTGAGTGACTGACCAGCGGCAGAGGTGCTCGCCGCCTAGACCTGAAACCGACTGCAGTCGGTAATGGGCCCCATCAGTTTTTTATGGTAGAGGCAGTGCTTTGGTAGACATCGTGGTTGAAAACCCAGTGGAGCGGGTTTTTCCCGGCAGTTCGCTGCGCTACCTGGTCTCTGATCCAGGCAGTTGGGCCGCTTAGGTGGAATATCCTGGCGTTGGCTTGCGACCCCCGTTGGATGGCTGTGGTTCGAGATTTTCTCAGCCGGTAATAGTCTTCGAGTTTTTTCGGTAGGCCTTTGTCCTGGCTCAGAACCATTGCCAGTACAGCGGCGTCCTCGATCGCCATGGCAGCGCCCTGCGCCATAAAGGGCAGGGTTGGGTGGCAGGCGTCTCCGAGTAAGGTGATGTTAGCTGTACCCCAGGATGGCAGAGGCGCTCGGTCGAACAGGCCCCACTTGAATAAAGTGTCCGGGCGGGCCAGGTCAACTAAGGTTTGAATATCCGAGTGCCAATGGCTAAAGCTGGCCTTGAGCTCAGCAGGGTTACCCGGTTCGGTCCAGGATTCTATTTCCCAGCTGGGCGTTTCGACCACACAGACGCAGTTAAGCAGGGTCCCGGAACGGACGTAATAGTGAACAAAATGTGCTCCTGGGCCCCACCAGGCAGTTGCTTTAGGTTTTATCAGGCCGGCGTCAATACGCTCTGAGGGAACCAGCATTCGCCAGGCAATATTGCCTGTAAACCTCGGTTCTGCTTGGCCATGTAGATATTCTCGAACGATGGAGTGGATGCCATCGGCACCAATCAGCAGATCTGAACTAAAATGCTGTTGCGGACCCGGTGGGTCTGCAATATGGAGACTGGCTGAGTCAGCCGTCGAGCTAATGGAATCGACTCGCGACGACAGATGCAGTTCTACATTATCCTGCTGGTCGACTGCCTCGGCGAGAATAGTGATTAAATCCGCGCGATGGATATTTAAGTACGGGAAACCATATTTTTGCTTGCAGGTATGGCCCAGGGGAATTTCATTGATGGTCTGGCCTCCTTTCCAGTGACGAGTTTCAATGCTCTCTGGAAGGAATGATTTTGCTTCCAACAGCTGGCCCAGTCCTAGTTGATACAAGACTCGATTGCAGTTTGGACTCAGTTGGATACCGGCCCCGACCGGGCTAATCTGGCTGGATTGCTCAAGCAGGTGAATATGATGACCTGCCTTGGCTAGTAGCAGTGCCGCGGTCAGTCCCCCTATACCTGCTCCGATAATACTGATACTTAAAGGTTTCATTTATGCGCAGGCCTGTCCGAATCGTGGTTGTCTAGGCAGCGTTTCTACTAGTACCGTCTTTGTATCCAGGTCGCTGCTGAATCCAGTGACGGTATTGTGCCAGATGATTGGGTAAGTCTATGCCTACAGCCTTGGCCCAATCAAGGTTGATAGTAAGCAGTATGTCGAGCTCGGAGAAGGTGCTGCCCCAGATAAACTGCTTGGGTGAGGAGGGTATTGGCAAGGAGTTAATCATGCGGAGGAAATAGTCTCTAGCGGCTTTAACCGCGGTATCCGATGCACCGTAGATCTCGGCAAGTCCCTCATGGCGGCGAATGACGTAAAGACTGGTTGCATCCAGTTCCATCAGGCAGAAGGTAGCAATCTCATCATATTCGCATAAGCCTTTTTCAGTTTGCTGATACGGATCATATTCAAGGCTCAGAAACGACCGTCTCAGGTGTTTCATGATGGCAAAACTTTCACTGAGAATAAGGTCATTATGAACTATTACCGGAATCTTCTGTTTCGGATTAAGCGCGGTAAACTCAGCTGTTTGCGTTTCACCTGTTCTAGGGCCAATGGCTTTAGTGGTATAAATCACGCCAAGTTCAGCCAGCATCCAGTGAACCCTGAAGGTTCGACTGGTGCCAGCACCCCAGACTACTAGTTCCTGTTGTTGTCCAGACATACCTGTTGCCTCAATACGGGAGTCAGCTCAATGGGTGGGTTGTCGGTGTTGTGCTGCAAGCAATGCGCCTGTCCGATAATAATGCCAGCAGGCCCAGAGGATCACTACCAGGGTGGTCATGAGCGCGTATCGGAGACTATCCGGGCCAAATCTGGGTTCGAACAAGTCGCTGAAGAAACCGACTGAAAACGGTCCGATACCCAGACCAATAATGTTCGTTATAAAGAGATTGATGGCTGCAGCGACGGAACGCATTTCGATGGGGGTCAGGTTTTGAATCAAGGCGAAAGCAGGTGCTACGTAGATAGTGCCCATTGCTGCGGGTAGCGCATAAGCCCACAGGGCACTACTGGCTGAGGTTGCCGTGAATGCTAAATAGAGAAACGGCAGTCCAGCCAGGCTGACTATGCCAACCAACCAGGGTAGCCACTGCTGGCCGAGTCTACTGGATAGATAATCGGCAGCCCGTCCACCCAGGTAAATGCCAATGGCCCCACCCACACCAATGATCAAGGCAAGGTAGGAACCTGTTTCTCCTGTCCCAAGATCGTGTATACGAACTAGATAAATGGGTATCCAGATAACCGAGGCATAACCGGTAAAGGAAATCAGCGCGCTGGCGATAATGATATTTCGTAAGGCTGCATGCCTGAATAAGAACCTCGCCACATCCCAGAACGCAGGTGCTTTGGTTACTTTGGTCAAGGCTTCTGAATAGCCTCTGGGCGGTTCTGTAACCGTAAACCTAACCAGAATTGCCAGTAAGATCCCGGGCAGTCCAACGACTACAAAAGCCGTGCGCCAACCGTACCACTCGTTGATCCAGCCGCCAACCAGGAACCCAATCAGGATACCCCAGTTGATTCCTGTGCCAAAGATGGCCATCGCGGTGGCACGTTTTTCTGGTGGATACAGGTCAGCAATAATTGAATGAGAGGGCGGATTTGAGCCTGCTTCACCAACACCGACGCCAATGCGCATCAATAACAATTGCATGAAGTTGCTGGCGGCACCACATAGAGCCGTCATCAGACTCCAGAGGAATACAGAAAAAGAAATAAGGTTTCTTCTGTTGTGCCTATCCGCCCACATTGCCATGGGCATCCCCAAGGTCGCGTAAAATACGGCGAACATGATGCCTGTCAGCAGGCCAAGCTGGGTGTCAGAGATTAACAGCGATTCTTTAATGGGTTGGCCCAGGATTCCCATAATCTGGCGATCAACATGGCTGGAAGTAAACACCAGAACCAGAACAAAAAGCGTGTAATTGCGTTGTTTGTTAGTGATCTCATCTTTCATGGTTGGGGGCTGCACTCTTCTCGTGGATGACTCGTAAGGCGTTATCTGTGGCCTAAATTCCTAGCAGAGATTATCATGATGAAGAACAAATTCACTATCAGTTTTTCATTTGTCTGCCTAAATTCAGTCGCTTGGTCGACTGTGGATTTGACCGAGCGTTAACCTGGTTATCTTGGTTTGAATAATAAGGAGGGATATTTTATGCAATTGGGTCCAACAACTAGAGCGATTTTCCAGAATGCGTGGGTGGTCAGTGATCTTGAGGAAGCTTGTATGAAATGGGTCAATAAGCTGGGCATAGGACCTTTTTACCTAAGCCACTATGAAAATGCCTTCACTGAGGTAACTTATCGGAATCAGCCCAGTGAATTGTCCATGCGAGTTGCGCTGGCTCAGGCCGGGCCTGTCCAAATTGAATTGATTGAACCTTTAACTGAGCAGTGCGCCTATCGAGATGTCATTGCGCCGGGTCAATCTGGTTTTCATCACATGTGTGTCTGGAGCGAAGATGTCGAGGCTGACAAGGCGTACTTTGAGCAACTTGGCTATGTTACCGCCAATAGCGGGAGATCAGGTAAGACCCAGTTCGCCTATTTTGATACCAGGGAGCTATTGGGTTGCATGCTGGAAGTGGTTACCCAGAATGCGGCGATTGAAGCCCGGTTTGCGGAAATAGCAGGCGCCGCCGTAAACTGGGATGGTGAGGAACCCATACGTACCTGAAAAGTAGTCAGCGTGGCGCATTAGAACTGGCGCGATCACCGGAAGAGGAAAAATAAATGCTAGGTTCAGATAAAAGATCGGATTATTTAGTTTCGGCAGAGCAACTTAAAGACATGCTGATGCTGGGGGAAGTCAAGGTGTTCGATTGTGCTACTCATTTAGTGCCGGACCCAGAGACAGGCTATAGTGTTCGACCGGGTCGGTCAGACTTTGAGGAAACGCATATTCCAGGCGCTCAATTCATAGATTTGCAGGGCGAATTATCTGACGCTGATTCCAATTACCGGTTCACCATGCCATCGGCAGAAAAATTTTCACAACGGGTTGCAGCGAAGGGGCTTTCCAATTCTGATGCTGTGGTGATTTATGCCAGTAATCACCCTATGTGGGCCTGCAGGCTCTGGTGGATGTTTCGGGCCTTTGGTCATCAACAGGTGAAGGTGCTTGATGGTGGTCTAGCTGCCTGGCAAAAAAAGGGTTATGAGCTTAGTTCAGGGATTAGTGCTGTAGCCCCGGGAAGTTTTCAGGCGCTTCTGGATGAGAGTAAGGTTGCTCAGGTTGCAGATATCCTGGGCGGGCTTGATCAGGGAAATGTTTGTGTGATAAATGCCTTGAGTGAAAAACAGCATCGCGGAGAAAGGCCCCATTATGGTAGGCCAGGCAGGATTACTGGTAGTGTGAGTGCTTCCTGGAACCGGTTTCTTGATAAGGATCAATGTTTTTTAGCTAATGCTGAACTCAATCAGGTGCTAACCGAGGTGGGCGCGGTCCAGGCAGAGCAAGTCATTACCTATTGTGGTGGCGGCATAGCAGCTTCTGTACCGATATTGGCCATGGCCCTGCTAGGCAGAGAAGATCAAGTCAGCCTCTATGATAATAGCCTTTCAGAATGGGCGAATAATGTTGACCTGCCAATGACCAGCGATGCTTGAGTGCGCTTTTACGAGGTTCCTAAAGACAACAAGTTATCCACGCTTTGATAGAGTTCTTCCAGGTACTCGATGTCTGCCTGGGAAAGTTTCAGTTCAACCGCCGCTGCCAGTTCCGTGAGTTGCTTGGTTGATGACACGCCAACAACAGGTGCAACGACGCCGGGTTTGTGGAGTAACCATGCCAGAGCAACCTGTGCGGAGGATACACTGTGCTGCTCTGCCACTTCGGCACATCGGTCGGCGATTTCAAAATCCATCTTGCCACGATACAAACTGGCAGTACGAAGCCTATCTGCACCTTTTGAGCGGTTGGTGGAACCAGATTCCAGACTGCCACGATAGGCTCCGGTAAGGATACCACGAGCCAGGGGTGACCATGGGGTTACGCCAATGCCGGATTGTCTGCAGTAAGGCAGCATTTCTCTTTCTTCTTCTCTGTATATCAGGTTTAAATGATTTTGCATTGATATAAACTGGGTCCAGCCATGGTGTCGCGCCAGTAGTTGCAACTCGGCAAATTGCCAGGCAAACATGGAAGATGCCCCAAGGTATAATGCTTTACCCGCTTTGACAGTATCGTTTAGCGCTTCCAATGTCTCCTCTATGGGGACCGACACCTGGCCGGGTATACCATGCGGGTGCCTGTGAATAATCAGTTGGTCGACGTAGTCCAGTCCAAGTCTGTCAAGGCTGGCATTAACACTTTCAATAATGTGTTTTCTGGATAGACCACCCTGGTTGGCAGCTCTACCCATTGGCATGGAAACCTTGGTTGTCAGCACATACTCATCACGCTGGAAGGTTTCCCGCAGCAACTGACCCACTACTTCCTCAGAGGCTCCGACACCATAAATATTGGCGCAATCAAAATAGTTGATACCTAACTCTTTCGCTAATTGGAAAATAGGTCTTGCGGCATCGACGTCAAGCGTCCAGTCACCCTGATGGCCTCGACCGGGTATCCCGAAATTCATAGTTCCTAAACAGAGTCTAGAAACGACCAGACCGGAAGCCGAACCAAGTTGCTGCGTCTGCATAGGCATATTCCTGTATAAATTTTTTATCATACAGGGGTCGACTGATCTTGACGAGCAGACAAAGCAGGTGCGGCCTGTATTTAAATCAATGGCCCAGGGACCATACTCATGTGCTAGTGTTAAGGTGTTTGTATTGGTGCTGCGGCCAAGCGGGTCGGCGCGAGATAGTGCAATAAGGAGGTCGGGTGGCTGAGCAATTAAAACAAGGCGATGCGCCTGTTAAACCATTAAGTAAGCTGGTGCTGGCATCTTATGCCGCCCCTGCAACCCCTTTGGCCTTGGTTGGTTTACCCATGGCGGTTTATCTTCCAGCTATTTATGCAGATTCAGATGGTTTTGGACTGGCCCTGGGGATGGTCGGGATAATACTGACCCTGTCTCGATTTACTGATGTTATTACTGATCCGATCATTGGGTTTTTGTCGGATCGCCTGAAAAGTCCCTGGGGAAGGCGAAAGCCATTTATTCTGATCGGTACGCCTATCTATGCTGCTGGCATATGGTTGTTATTTGTGCCGCCAATCACTTTTTCTCAAGTCAGTTGGATGGGCTTTGAGTTCAATTCAGGATATCCCTATCTCTTTTGTATGGTCGCGCTTACCTATCTGGGTTCGACCATTAAAGATCTCCCGTATCTTGCCTGGGGAGCTGAACTTTCAAGAAATTATAATGAAAGAACGCTGGTGACATCTTGGCGGGAAGGCTTTGCGGTTGCTGGATCTTTGATTTCTGCTTTTACGCCGGCGCTGATCCTGTTTGCTGGTTATACCAAACCAACCGACGCGGTCTATTTTCTTTCTGTAGCCATGTGCATCGTTATGCCCATTGTTGTTTTGAATGCGCTAATGGTCGTGCCGGAGTACCCAGTACTGATTACCAAGAAGAAGATACCTTTAAAGGATAGTCTGAAGTTAGTCATGGCTAACAAGCCTTATGTCATGTTGGTCATTATATTTGTTTTTTCTACTGTAGGCGCAGCGATGACTAACAGCCTGAGCTTTTTCTTCGTCAAGCACCTGCTGTTAGCGGGTGATTTGTATGGGCTTTACCTGGCACCTTATTTTGTATCGCAAATAGTTGCGATCCCATTGTGGTTTGCTTTGTCGCGGAGAATCGGTAAACACAGGGCTACCATGGTCGCCATTGGCTGGTATGCCTTCTGGTCCTGTTTTATTCCTCTGGTGGCGATAGCACCTGCATCCTGGTTTACGGAGTTTGGTATACCTGAAATGCTCGCGTTTCTACCCGACCAACAGCACCAGGCGGTGGTAGATAGGTTTGTCGGTATGGATACAGGTAAGTTCCTGTTTTTTGTACTGATCATGTGCTTGAAGGGCTTTGCCATCGGCGCGCTGGCCGCTCTTCCGGCTGCCATGGCGGCTGATGTGATTGATGTCGATACGGTTACCACGGGTGAACAGAGAGCCGGGGCCTATTTTTCTATCTGGAGCATGACCAGAAAAGCCTCTTATGCAATCGGGATTACCGTAGGAACAGGTGCCGCCGTTTTCTTTGGCTTTGACTCTCTGGCTGACCCTATGAATACCACTAATACGACAGACTCTTTGCTAATGCTGGCTTGCCTGTATTCAGTGATCCCCGCCATGTTTAAGTTCGTCGCCATGCCGCTACTATGGAACTATCCGTTAACGGAAGAGAGACTGGCAGAAATTCAACTGGAAATAAGCAAGGCTCAGTCTGGAAGTTCCAGTTCAAATGGTGCCGTGACCGAGTCTTGATCGTTCAGGGCATCGTAATTATCGATTACCTTGTCTGCCAGTTGTTGATCAATGGGGTTCAGGTAGGGACTATTGATACAGATGACTTTCATGTTGGCTGCCTTGGCAGCGATCAGTCCAGAAGGTGAATCTTCAAACACCAGGCAAGCGCTGGGTTCAATCTGGAGCTGCTGAGCACATGCCAGGAAAATATCGGGATCAGGTTTACTTCCCGTCACTTCGTCGCCGCAGATAATTGTCTCGAAAAGGCCCTGCCATTTCTTTTTTGATAGTTTCAGTTCCATCATCTGTCGCGACGAACTGGTGGCCATACCTATTCTTATATCTTTGTTTTCATGCAGGCGGCGTAAGTAGATTTCAGCACCCGAGATGGACTCAGCTTTTGGAAATAGTTTGCTTAGAACGAGTTGTCTGCGTCTCAGGAATTCAGCGGGGGTTAGTGGCAAGGCATAATTGTCGATAGTCATTTGAGCAGATATGGTCGCTTCTCTACCGACGATGGTGCGTTTAAAGTCCATGGTAAAGGTCTTGCCAAAGGAATCCATGACACTTTGGGTGGCGATGCTGTACAGCGGTTCTGTGTCCAGCAGGGTTCCATCTAAATCGAAGATGATCGCCTCTGGTCTGAATAATAGGGTCATGATAAATTGAGCTCCAGTAAGAATTCTCCAGGCATGGATTCTACTAATTCATGGGGTATGATGTGCTGGTTTTGCTGGATGGTGGTGGCCGCTTGTTCGGACAGATTCATAATAGATAACAGCAGTGCAGGAGTTAGCTGCAGGGACTGGGCCTGATCGACCACAATATGGGTCAGCAGAAATGCCATGGCATCATTTTTGGAGAATTTTTTTTTAGACATAGTTGGGTCAAGAGCAGGTCGGGGTGACCGAGAGAATAACACTAAATACCGGGATAATTTTTGGAAATTTACGGTCCATAGGGAGCATAGGGTTTAAAGCTCTGAGCGGGGTTCGGAACGACCACCCTATTAGCGGGTTAAACTGCTAAGACTGGATAACAGGAAGGGTTAAATTAGGCCTCAGCGAAAATGGAATGAGACGAAGCAATGGTGAGTGCTATTTTTTAAGTTCCTGGGAATGTCAGCGCCTGGTGTTGAGATTTTTTGAATTTGGGTATGAACGGAGATGAGAAAACGTGATTAGAGTCAATAACCTGAAAAAACAGTTTGGTAACGTGCCTGCTGTTCGGGATATTTCATTCGAGGTCCAGGCAGGTGAGGTGCTGGGCTTTTTGGGGCCCAATGGGGCAGGTAAATCAACCACCATGAAAATGCTGACCGGATTTATTAAGCCGACATCGGGCCAGATAGAGGTGTGTGGTTATGATGTCTTGCGAGAGCCAAAAAAAGCCCAACACAAAATCGGTTATTTGCCGGAGGGCGCGCCTTGTTATGAGGAGATGACCCCCAGGGGTTTTTTAAAATTTATCGCTGAGATTAGAGGTTTTCGTGGTGCCCAGTTAACTTATTGCGTTGACGACGTGGTATCCAAATTGTCTCTTCAGGAGGTGCTGGACCAAAGGATAGAAACTTTGTCAAAAGGTTTTAAGCGCAGAGTAGGCCTTGCCCAGGCCATTTTACATGATCCAGATGTGCTGATTCTGGATGAACCTACTGATGGCTTGGATCCCAACCAGAAGCATCATGTTAGAGAAATGATCAGCGGCCTTTCCGAAACCAAGATTGTTATTATCTCGACTCATATCCTTGAGGAAGTATCAGCGGTCTGTTCCAGGGCTATTATCATTGCCGATGGCAGTGTGGTTCTGGACGGTACACCAGAATCGCTGGAATCCAGATCCAGGAATTACCAGTCTGTGGTGATCGCGTTGCAGCCAGGCCAGCAGGCCGATCTTGGCCCAGAACTGGCTGGATTGCCGGAAGTTGCTGCAGTAGAAACGGATTCCCGCGGCAGATTGGTAGTCTTTCCTGCCGCGCAGGATAATCAGTTACTGGGAGCCATCAATAGTCTATTGCAGGAGGGTTCCTGGCAGGTGGAAATGATTTATCAGCAGCAGGGGCAATTGGATGAAGTGTTCAGAACCGTGACAGGAGATGATAGCCATGCATAACCTGTTTATTTTATACAAAAGGGAATTCAACAGTTATTTCTCCACGCCACTGGCCTACGTTTTTATACTGGTCTTTCTGGTGTTGTCTGGCGTGTTTACATTTTACCTTGGTAATTTCTACGAACGGGGCCAGGCTGACCTGGTCCCTTTCTTTAATTTTCATCCCTGGCTTTATTTATTTTTGGTGCCGGCCGTTTCAATGAGGCTTTGGGCGGAAGAGCGGAAATCCGGATCGATTGAACTTTTGTTAACCCTGCCGGTTACAAAATTCAATGCAGTGGCAGGGAAGTTTCTTGCGGCCTGGTCATTTACCGGAATTGCCCTGATCGGTACATTTCCATTATGGCTTACCGTAAATTATCTGGGTGATCCTGATAACGGCGTCATTTTAGCTAGTTATATCGGCAGTTGGTTTATGGCCGGCGGATTTTTGGCGATAGGCTCCTGTACCTCTGCGCTGAGTAAGAGCCAGATAATAGCCTTCATAACCTGTGGCAGTATTTGCCTGGTTTTTGTTCTTGCCGGTTTTCCTATGGTGCTGGCTGCATTTCAGTCCTGGTTACCGCAGGTGCTATTGGATACCCTCGCTAGCCTTAGCTTTTTGACCCATTTCTCGGCGATATCAAAGGGAGTGCTGTCTCTCCAGGATTTTCTCTACTTTGTATCGATGATTTTATTTTGGTTGCTGCTGACATCTGCTGTGATCGATGCGAAGCAAGCGGATTGAAGGAGCAGCCAATGAAAAATTATCTAAATTCAGTATCCAGTGTTGTGTTTATTCTAGTCGGCTTTCTGGTGTTCAGTGTTTTTAACAATACTTTTTTTCACCAGGTGCGATTGGATCTAACGGAAAATAAATTATTTACGCTGACTCAGGGCAGCGGTGAGATCGTCGCTGCATTGGACGAACCCATCCACCTGTACTTTTTCTTTTCGGAAAAAGCCAGCGCTGACCTGACCTCATTGCGAACTTACGCCGATCGAGTAGCCTCACTTCTGGAGGAATATGCGTTGCTCAGCAATGGTAAAATTAAGCTCAGCAGGGTCAATCCTGAACCTTTTTCGGAACAGGAAGACCAGGCAGCGGCGTTTGGCCTGCAGGCGATTCCGGTCTCTGCTGGTGGGGATGAACTTTATTTTGGCCTGGCCGGAACCAATGCGTTGGACCAGGTTGAAATCATTCGTTTTTTTCAACCCGATAAAGAGGAATTCCTGGAATACGAAGTCAGCAAACTTATCCAGGGGTTAAACACAACCGGTAAACCAAAGGTCGGTTTGATATCGTCCTTACCCGTGCGTAGTCGTGTTGATCCAAACACCTTCCAGACGACTCCGGGTTGGGTTTCGATCAGTCAGTTGGATTCTTTTTTCGAAGTTATTGAAATTGAACCCACGGCTGATACTTTGCAGGAAGGTTTGGATATGCTGATCCTTTTGCATCCGAAAAACCTGTCCGAAACCATGCAGCGTGGCATAGACCAATATCTTATGAATGGGGGCAAGCTACTCGCCTTTGTTGACCCGCTATCCGAATTGGATCGACCCGCGCAGACTAACCCGATGATGCCGGTCCTGCCTCAGGGTCAAGGGTCTGATTTAAACTGGCTGACAGCGGCCTGGGGCGTCAGCCTGCGCGCCTCAGCTGTGCTCGGTGATTCGCAGAATGCCTTGACCGTCAGCAGTGCAAATGGAACCCCGGTGAGACACCTGGCAATACTCGGCCTGGGTCCGGACGCATTACGGACCGACGACGTTATCACCTCTGGTTTGGAGAGTCTGAATTTTTCAACAGCCGGTATCCTGGATATTGATGATGCCAAGGATGTTATAGTGACACCATTGATACTATCCAGTGAGTATTCAGGGCCTTTGGATACAGTACAGTTTCAGTTTCTCAGGGATCCAGCGGATTTACAGAAGAGCTTGAAAATAACAGGTGAGGCGTATCCACTTGCAGTCCGTTTGAGTGGTCCTGCCCGTTCAGCATTTTCGGTGGCGCCTGATGATGCGCAAACGGACGCTAAATCGTCCAGCAATCAGACGGATGATCTCAATCTTATTCTGGTCGCAGATACTGATGTCCTTTCTGACCGGTTGTGGGTGCAAGTGCAGAACTTTTTTGGGCAGGAAATTGCATCACCGTGGGCAGACAATGGTGATTTTCTGGTCAATGCGGTTGATAACCTGGGAGGCAGCACTGCCTTAATCAGCGTTCGCAGCCGCGGACGTTTTACCCGACCATTCGAAGCCGTGCAGGATTTGCGCAGGCAGGCAGAGGCGAAATACCTGGAGAGTGCAGAGGCATTGCAGCTCCGCCTGACTGAAACTGAGAGAAAACTCAGCGAGTTACAATCGTCTAAAGTACAGGATATGAGTCTGAACCTGTCACCTGAAGAAGAAAGTGCCTTACTGCAGTTTCAGGAAGAAAAACTGGTCATTCGCAAACAACTCCGCGACGTCCGGCATCAACTGGATAAGGATATAGAACAACTGGGTTCAACACTGAAGTTCGTTAATATTGCTTTAGTGCCGATCTTATTGACGCTGCTTTTGCTCGCTATCAACGTTCTCAGAGGTAGGAAAGAGGAGGTGATCTCGTGACACCGCGTTGGGCGTTGGTTGTCTTTATCATAATAGTAGTCATGCTGGCGGCTGTCTGGCGGGATCAAGGGTCGACTGGGTCTGATTCCGGGCAGCAAAAATTGTTCCCTGAGCTGCAAGGCCATCTAGGTGAGCTTGGCGCAATTGAGGTGTTATCGCAGCCAGGTAAGGTGACTTTGCTGCTGGAGGAAAACCGCTGGGTTGTTGCTGAGAGGCACCATTATCAAGCAGATTTTGCCAAGATCAACACACTAGTCGAAGCGTTGGTCAAGGCTAAGTTGGTTGAAAGGAAAACCGCTAAACCAGCCAATCACCGGCTGTTGGGATTAGACGACCTGGCGACCCAAGCAAGCCAGGCAAGCCAGGCAAGAAGGGTCAGTGGTGTCAGTGGAGAATATGAATTTTCAGTTCTGATTGGCAACCAATCTGATTTACGTATGGGGAGTTTTGTCCGTCGTGAGTCGGAAGATCAGGTCTGGTTAACCGATGTCGTTCTCAATCCAACCAGCGAAGCACCGTTATGGTTGGATTCAATTATCCTGAATGTGGCAGAAAGGGATGTTTTGAGTGCGGAGTTTTTTAGCAGCCAGGGAGAAAGCAGGTTGCGCGCCTACAAGACTGAAGCTGCTGAGAACTGGCAGCTTGCTGGCGCTTATGAAGGATTACCACTGAAATACTCAACGATTGTGAACGCGATAGGGCGGGCTTTAATTAATTTGCGGCTGGTTGATGTGGCGTTACATGATCCAGACCGGTGGAAAACTAGTCGTTCAGTGAAGTTCCAACTAAAAGATGAAGATACGGTCACCATCCGAGTGGTCGACGTCCAGGGTCAATACTGGCTGAGGGTCGAAAACACCGCTAGTTTGCCCGATCAGGCCAAGTGGGACTATCAAATAGAACGGACTCTTTATGACGAGTTCGTCAAAACAGCAGTAGACTATCTTCAAGAGCAGGATGAACCAGGGCAGCAATAGAGAGGGTTAAGATGTATGAATTTCTTAACATAGATCGTAATGGGCCTGTGGTAACGGTCACCTTGAATCGACCCGAGGCACTGAATGCCTTGAACAGGGAAATCATGAGTGAAATTGAAGCCTGTTCAAGATCGTTCCTCGATGACCCTGCTCTGGTTATTGTTTTTAAGGGCGCAGGCCGGCATTTCAGCGCAGGGGCTGATCTGAAACAAGTAACTGACCCAGATATACCGCTTGTTCAGCGAAGAAGAGATGCAGCGCTGGGTGCGAGAATGCTCAAGGCTATTCAGCAGATACCGCAGGTCACTATCGCGGCAATCCAGGGTGCAGCGCTTGGTGGTGGTGCCTGTATACCGACAGCCTGTGACTTCAGGATTGGGGCAGATGATTGCTACTGTGGTTACCCGGAAGTTAATCTTGGTATGAATCTGATGTGGCATGCCGTACCTTTGTGCGTGCAACTGGTCGGTAATGCGCGAGCAAAACGCATGCTCATGCTGGGTGAAAAAATCCCCGCAGAAACCTTATACGACTGGGGTTTTCTGGATGAAATGGTGAGCAGTGCAGAATTGGACGCGGCGGTGCGTGCTATGGCAGAGCGCTATGCTGGCCAACCGCCGGTGGCGGTTCAGATGATCAAGCAGAGCGTTAACCAATATTGCAGTGCGCTTGATAATGCGACCATGCATATGGACGCAGATCAGAATTTACTGACCGCCGGTAGTGAAGACCGGCGCGAGGGCATCAACGCCTTTTTTGAGGGTCGAAAAGCTCGCTATACTGGTAATTGAGTTAACGCAACAGCTCGATGCCTGGCAGGTCAGCTATCGGTGTCGAGTATAGCGAGTCCCTGACCTTCCTGTACCTGGTCACCTTCGTTAACCAGAATTTCTTTGATGATGCCTTTCTCGGGAGATTCAACCGGGATTTCCATTTTCATTGATTCCAAAATGAGAATCACATCTTCTTCGTCCGTCGCCGTGCCTGCAGCAGCTTCGATTTTCCAGACGTTGCCGGTAATTTCCGATTCTATTGT
>Ga0233433_10000938_pt1 | contig 29749 bp, 30 predicted proteins | sample SI_122_August201_5_FD_179868 | JGI IMG/M metagenome (GOLD analysis project Ga0233433, IMG submission 179868) | Seawater microbial communities from Saanich Inlet, British Columbia, Canada - SI_122_August2016_100_MG | ecosystem: Environmental > Aquatic > Marine > Inlet | place: Canada: British...
GGGTTACAAGCGGAGTGTACTCCATCATTAACTCTCACGTACTGGCAAAACGCCATGGCGTTCTTCGAATATCAGAATTGAGTAACATTCTACCTATGAGTTCTGGGCAAGGTACCAAGTTTTTTTTATCCACCGGAGAAACATCGGTATATCATTGACCTAATGTTGAAGTTTGAATTGTGCTTTGAAATTAATACTACGGAAGTTCTTATTCCCGACCTATTAAACGTTCAAGAACCGAAATTTAGTTTCGAATATGCCAATGCACTAGCATTTGTTGTTGATTATGACTTCTTGCCGAAATCAATAATTCCTCGATTCATTGTCAGGATGCATAAGGACATAAAAAAACGCCTTCGATGGAGGACGGGAGTTGTATTGGAAGATCAGGCGTTTAGATGTTCAGCTGTAATTAGAGCCGACGAAAATGAGAAAAGGATTTATATCTGGGTTGAGGGGCAGTTGCGGCGCGATTATTTTGCGGTTATCCGTCATACCCTGCATCAAATCAACTCTAGCTTCGAAAAACTTTCAGCAATAGAGAAAGTCCCTATGCCAAGCGAGCCGGAGGTGTGTGTTTCCTACGATCATCTTACTCTTCTGGAGCAGCGGGGGCTAGATGCGTACATACCAGATGGTTCGACGCATTCCTACTCCGTGAAGAAACTTCTGGGCTCTATCTATTCAATAAATCGAGGTGAAGAGGAGATGCTTACAATTTTGCGTAAACTACAAAACGCTTCAGATGATGAGGAAAGTCTCTTAACTAAAGCAAACCAAATCGTACAACTCCAACCAAACTTCTTTGGTTTGGGGGTGAATTTAAACGCATTGATAAAGAAACTATTCAAGTAGCAGTATTCTATCTTGCTGGGGGTTGTTTGAATACACGACAGTTATTACTCGTCTAAATTTGCCAAACAAAAAAACGGCCCGACAGGTTAAGCCGGGCCGTTTGTATTTTTGTCTGATCTGGATCAGAACCGGGGGGTGATTATCCCAGTTCAGCGTCCAGCGCAGGTATCGCATCAAACAGATCAGCCACAAGGCCGTAATCGGCGACCTGGAAGATTGGGGCTTCTTCGTCGTTGTTGATGGCAACAATGACTTTGGAATCCTTCATACCAGCCAGATGCTGAATAGCGCCTGAAATACCAACCGCGATATACAGGTCCGGTGCCACAACCTTACCGGTCTGACCAACCTGGAAATCGTTGGAGACATAACCGGCATCCACAGCGGCGCGTGATGCACCAACAGCGGCGTTCAGTTTATCAGCCACAGACTCGATCAGCGGGAAGTTTTCGCCAGACTTCATACCACGACCACCAGAGATCACGATCCGGGCGGTGGTCAGTTCAGGACGATCAGATTTGCTGACTTCCTGGCTGACGAAGGACGCGAGACCAGCGTCACCGGTTCCGGCAATCGCTTCAACAGAAGCTGAACCACCGTCTTCGGCGACGGCTTCGAAGGCTGTCATACGAACGGTGATCATTTTAACGGAATCAGTGGATTGTACCGTTGCCATGGCGTTACCGGCATAGATCGGGCGAACAAACGTGTCGTCGCTTTCAATCGCGGTAATTTCCGAAATCTGTTGAACGTCCAGCAATGCAGAGGCCCGTGGCATCACATTTTTACCAAACGTGGTGGCCGGTGCCAGAACATGGCTGTAGTTCGGTGCCAGTTGTACCAACAACGGTGCAGTATTTTCTGCAATGTCGTTGGCGTATTCGGCAGAGTCCGCGTTCAGAACCTTGGCGACGCCAGGGATCTTGGCGGCGGCTTCGGCCACACCGGATGTGCCACTGCCAGCAACCAGGATTTCGATATCACCGGAAAGCTGCGACGCGGCGGCGACAGCATTATACGTGGCGCTAGCCAGCGTTTCGTTATCGTGTTCGGCTACGACGAGGATGCTCATGAGATCACCTTTGCTTCATTCCGCAGTTTATCAACAAGCGTGGCCACATCCGGCACAATGACACCGGCTTCGCGTGCCGGTGGCTCGCCCACGCTGATCACGTTAACCCGCGGTGTGATATCCACGCCAAGGTCAGCAGGCGTTGTTGTATCCATAGGTTTTTTCTTGGCCTTCATGATGTTCGGCAGGCTGGCATAGCGTGGCTCGTTCAAACGAAGATCCACCGTTACAACGGCTGGCATCTTCAGGGTCAGCGACTGCAAACCGGCGTCCACTTCCCGTACGATGTTCACGCTGTCACCAGCGACTTCGATCTTGGACGTAAATGCACCCTGTGACCAACCCAGCAGAGCAGACAGCATCTGACCGGTCTGATTGTTGTCGCCATCGATGGCTTGCTTGCCCATGATGACCATGCCGGGGCCTTCGTTGTCGACGACCGCTTTAAGCAGCTTGGCAACACCAAGGGGCTCTAACACTTCATCGGTTTCGATCATGATGGCACGATCAGCACCCATGGCCAGCGCCGTGCGTAGTGATTCCTGACATTGAGAAGGGCCTGCGGTGACGGCGATAACTTCTTCGACCGTACCGGCTTCCTTCATACGAACAGCTTCTTCAACTGCGATTTCACAAAACGGGTTCATGGCCATCTTGACGTTGGCGGTTTCTACACCGCTGTTGTCGGCTTTAACCCGGACTTTGATATTGGCGTCAATGACGCGCTTGACTGGAACAAGAACCTTCATCGATTCATCCGCATCTAAAAATGTTTCCATTCAGGTGAAAACCATGGCGTTTCGGGCCCGTAGGTTTCACCGCGAAATCACTGAGTCGATCAAATGATTGACATTGGATTTATCCCAGCGAAGCGCGGAATGTAGGGTGCAATTGAAATGAATGCCAGCGAAATTTCACTGTCTCAATTTGGCTATACCAATAGGGATATTATGGCGAAATCGGGAAAGTATGAGACGCGTTGGGGGCAGTGATATATGCTCGGGGCCGTTAAATGGTCTTTGTTATTAATCTAAGGTCTTATGGCCTGATATCCCCGGTGTTGTCTTGGGGATGTATACGGCCTGAACGGGAGTAATTATGAGCGTAGAATCTGGACGCGTACGCAAAGCACGTGGCGGTGGACGTGAGGCACGTCGTGCCTTGCGCGAAAATGCCAAGGTAGAAGCCGCACCCTATATCCAGCGCAAAATTCCCTATACGGAAATTCTGGGTGAAGAAGCCCTTGTGACCATTGAGAATAATGCCGACACGATTCTAAAGGAAATCGGTATCGAATTTCGCGATGATCAGGAAGTCCTTGATCTGTGGAAGGATGCCGGTGCTGATGTGCAGGGCGAACGCGTTCGGTTCGAGAAAGGCATGTTGCGCGAGATTTTGAAAACAGCCCCCAGCGAATTCACCCAGCACGCCCGTAACCCGGACCGCAACGTGGTGATTGGTGGCGGCAATACGGTGTTCGCGCCTGTATACGGCCCGCCCTTTGTCCGTAATCTGGACGAAGGTCGCCGCTATGGCACCATCGAAGATTTCAATAACTTTGTGAAGCTGGCCTATATGTCGCCATATCTGCATCATTCCGGTGGTACGGTGTGCGAACCAGTGGACCTGCCGGTGAATAAACGCCATTTCGATATGGTGTATTCACACATGCGGTATTCGGACAAACCGTTCATGGGGTCTGTAACCGCATCCGAGCGCGCTGAAGATACGGTGGAGATGTGCAAAGTTCTGTTCGGCGCTGAATTTGTCGATCAGAACGCGGTCACCATCAACCTGATCAACGCCAATTCGCCCATGACGTTCGATGACACCATGTTGGGTGCCTTGAAAGTCTATGCCCGTAATAATCAGGCCTGTATTGTGACGCCGTTTATTATTTCAGGCGCCATGGGTCCTGTTTCACCGGCCGGTACTCTGGCCCAGGCATTGGCCGAAGGTATGGCTGGTACCGCGCTGACCCAGCTCATCCGTCCGGGCGCACCGGTTGTGTTCGGGTTGTTCTCAAGTTCCATGTCCATGCTGTCAGGTGCGCCCACGTTCGGCACACCGGAGCCCACTATGGTTATTGCGGCGGCCACACAGCTTGTAAGGCGTTTGGGTATTCCGCTGCGCTCCGGCGGATCGCTTTGTACATCCAAGGAACCGGATGCACAGGCCGCCTACGAAAGTGCCCAGTCCATCTGGCCGGTTGTCATGTGCGGCGTGAACTTCGCCTTGCACAGCGCGGGTTGGCTTGAAGGTGGTTTGGTGTCTGGTTACGAGAAATTCATCATGGACGCGGATCAGCTCGGCATGATGCAGAAAATCAGCCAGGGCATTGATATGAGCGAAGAAGGTCAGGCCATGGATGCCATCCGCGAGGTTGGCCCCGGCATGCACTATCTGGGCTGTGAGCACACCAAGCGGAATTTCGAAACCGCGTTCTATCCATCAACGGTCGCCAACTACGACTCGTTTGAGCAGTGGGAGGCCGAAGGGTCGCTGGACGCCGAACAGCGCGCCAACAAGATCTACAAGAAAATGCTGAACGATTATGAAGCACCGGCTATTGATCCGGCGACGGATGAGGCAATCCTTGCATACATTGCCAAGCGCAAGGAAGGCTTCCCGGACTCAAACGTCTAGGCTTCTGATTTGTTATGCGAACAAAACGGCTCTTCCTTGGAAGGGCCGTTTTTGTTTAGAGTGAACCTCCATAATGCGGAGGATTGGATATGAAAAAACATGACGGTGATTCGTGGATGCCAGCGGACCAGTTCGGACGCTTGCTCACGGGTGTCGGGTTTAACCTGCTGGTCAAAGATATGGACCCGGCCATTGCATTCCAGAAGACTGTACTACAGGCCGAGGTGGTCTACGCCGATCCGGATTTTGCTGTGCTCAAAGGCTATGGTGGTCTGTGGATGCTGCACGCGGACCATACTTACAGTGACCACCCGTTGAAGGGCAGCCTCGACGACGAAACACCACGCGGTGTGGGGGCCGAACTGCGTATCTATAACTGCGACCCCGATGCCGCCGAGGCCCGCGCTCGTGATGCGGGTTATATGGTGCTGGCCGGTGCCATGGATAAACCCCACGGCCTGCGCGAAGCCTATATTCTGGATGACGACGGATACCTGTGGGTGCCGGGTGTGGGGATTGGTGGGTGACCACGGAAAAGATGAAACGCATATTTTTTATCGAAATGATGGGGGTGCGAGGCAGCTACGATGCATCCGTGTACGATCATTTCGATGACAAGGATGATGAGGGCCGATGGTTTGTAAAACGGTACGGCCATGTGGCGGGCATTTCCATTAACACCCGCAATGTTTGCGCGGGTGAGGCCCTGCCCATACCGGACGAGGTCGACGGGTTGGTGCTGGCCGGAAGCTATAACTCGGTTCACGATAAAACAGACTGGCAACGGGCGATTCTCCGCTGGCTGCCAGCCATGCGTGAACACAAAACGCCGATCCTGGCTATATGCGGATCGCACCAGTTGATTTCCCATTCGGTGGGCGCGCGGGTTGAACATGTGGAGCAGGGGCCATATGCCGGAACGTTTCCGGTTGCGTTAACAGACGCCGGCCGGTCCAGCCCTGTAATGAACAACATTCCGGACGGTGCCAAATTCCATTTCGCCAACTCAGAACACGTACTCGACGTGCCAGCGGGTGGCACCTTGCTGGCCAGCAGTGGCAGGGTACCCGTCGCCGCGCTGGATTTCGGCCACCATTGCTATGCCACCCAGTTTCACCCGGAAGGTACCCATGAAACACTGGGCACAGTCTGGCGGCACAAAGCGCCGGAATTGATGGACCGATACGTTGAGAGCAGGGCCGGTGACCAACTGGTGGAGAACTTCTTGCGGCTGGTGATTGATTTGTAGCGGTGTGGAAATTTACTACGGTCTTTGGGCGACCGTGACCGTTCAGGAATGTTGACTGAAAGCCGGGTCATCGAGGAATCTGGCTAACTCGCCTTGAGCCAAGGGTCCCATCAGGGGATTTTCCGGATATGAGCTCAGGATTTCACGGCGCAGCTGCGCATTGGCCGGGGTGCATATGCCGGTGGGAACTGGTTCTGGTGCGATGTGGCCCCAACTGTCGCTGCCGCGCAGTAACTGACCTGAACCTTGGCCGCGTAATTGTTTTGATTCGGCCGATGTGTAGTCGGTTAGAATGGCGATGCGGCGTTGATCACTGCGGTTCGGTTGCGAGCCGTGAACCAGCAGCCCGCTGAAGAAAACGACCTGACCGGGCTCCAACGTAACGTCCACGGCCTGGCTCTCATCAACTTCTAACGTGCGGGCGACTTCGCGTTTGCCCTGGCCGTCGCTGTTTGTCACCACCTCAAAGGGGAGAACCGACTTGTGAGAGCCCGGGATGACCCGCAGGCCCCCATTTTCTGGTGTGGAAGGGGTTATGGCCACATAGGCAATCAGGAAACACGGATTGACTTCGATACGAACCGCATCTTGATGCCAACCGTAGTTTGTGCCGGATCCCGGTTCCTTGATGCGAAAAACTGTGTCGGTATTGAAGATATTCTCTCCGATCAAATCTTCGACCGCATTCAGGGTCAATTCATCGGCGCTAAGATCGTAGACCCAGTCGAATAATAGATTAGCCTTAATGTCGAAGGCCCATGGGGCATCGTTCGGGCGCTCGGCCTCAAACGCTTCAATCCGGCGCTCGATTTCCAGGCAGGCGTCAGGCTCAAGCAACTGAACGCCGGAGACGAAACCTTGCTCGTGGAACTGGTCAATCTGGGTGGGGGTCAATCGCTTTGGCATATGTTGATTATAGGGTGACACGGGGCGGTCACGTCAATCTGAAATGTGGAGCAACGGAGATTTGCAGGCAGCTCATGTATCTGTTGCGATAATCAAACCACTGTCCGAGAGCTGTTTGAAGAGGACAGAAACGTCTGAAGTGACTTTGTCCGCGTCTTCATCGGGAAATGCCTCCCTCAGCAGGTCGACGATGTTTTCAATTGATATTGGTTGTTCGAGCAATCGCCAGACGGCGCTGCCAACAGGGTCGAGATGAAACAGAACATTCGTATCAGGGTCAGCCAGGAAGACCTGATCGTCCATCTGTTGCGTATAGACACCGGGTTTTCTCTGGTATGATCGCAATGTCACGTGAATTTCCATTCGTATTTTTGGGCACTAGGCAAATGTGTCTAGCAGAAGGTTATGTGCTATATCGCCGTTACTGTAGCGTAGGCGAAATATTTTCACGGTGTTAATGAGGTCGGAAAGCCTGTTAAGGGTATCTGCCGCCGGCATGGCGTTTGCGAAATTTCTGAGAATTATTGCTTTCAGAGCGTCCGCCTGACCAATCGGGACCAGTTCATTTTCGCCACTCTCATTTCGTTCAAGGACGACAACACCACCAACGGGATAGGTCTCACCAAAATCCGCCAGGTATTCCTGACTCAAATTCAAATACTGGAATCGATCACTGCGCCTCCCCTCATGGTCGAGGACAAATTTATCGAAATTATTGCCGAGACCCGATGGCAGGGGGGTCCGTAACCGAGGTTGAATACCGAGGGATTTTCCAGAGAACGAGGAGAGGTCAAATGGCATGACGTCGTCACATAGTATACGGATATGCCGTGAGGCAAGCAGAGCCATGAGCGTGCTTTTCCCCTGATTGTAACCGTTTGGGAAAACCACAAGCTGACCATTGATGATCGGCGCGGCGCAGTGCAGGCACAACACATCCGGGTGATCCGCATTATAGGCATGGGTCAGGTCGACAATGAAGTCACACACGGCGTTTACCGGGTCTATATAGGTTTTCGTTTCGTTGAGCCAAAGTGAGGTGCGGGAAAACCCACCCGAATGCCACCATAGAGTGATCACGGGATCCACATGGTTCTTCGGTTTTTCACGAAAAGACCACGTACCAATGATTTCGTGCATCAGTGGCAAAAGCTCGACGGCGCGTCCATCGAGTCGGATCGGCCTCTTTAGTCCGTCAAACCAGAGATCCACGGCACCCTCACAAAACAGTTCGAATCAGCGGCAGGAAACACACGTTTTCCAATAAACAGGAAGTCGGAATTGTGTCAATGTTTGAGGTGCTTGAGCGCACGCTTCAGGCTCTGCCCGTTTTTCCAGTTCTCGCATGGATTGGAAGAATGAAGGCATCAGGGCATACAGTTTGTCGGGAAAACAATGGTGACAGACAGGCCACCCGTCAGGGCAGTGCCGAGCGTTAATTCACCCTCATACAATGCCACAAGATCGGCGACAATTGACAATCCCAGCCCATGGCCGGGTGTCATCTCATCCAACCGTTTACCACGATCAAGGGAGTTTTGCATCTTGTCGTCTGGCATGCCGGGGCCGTCATCAAATACGATCAGGCGCAACCCGTCTATCTCAATACTGGCCTTAACATAAATATTGTGTTTCGCCCACTTGAAGGCATTTTCCAGAATATTACCGACGATTTCTTCGAGATCCTCACGTTCTCCGCGAAACATCAGGGAAGGCGGGATGTCGATATGGCCATGTCGGTTTTCGCCTGCAAATATCTTCTCAAGTGACTGGCATATGGATGTGGCGGTATTGAGCACCGATACGTTGCTGGCAGAAAAGGACGACGCTCCAGCCGTGGCGGCGCGAGCCAGGTGGTGCTCCACTAAATTTGAAATAACATCGATCTGTTGTTTCATTTCGGGTTGGCGATTGGCCTCATCACTCAGGCTGGCTTCTCCGCGCAGCAATGTAAGCGGTGTTTTTAACGCGTGGGCCAAATTACCCACATGGCGCCGGGCTCTTTCGATCTGATTTTGATTTTCTTCCAATACGGAATTCGCCACGTGGATGAGCGGCATGATCTCGTCGGGGTAGTCTTTATCCAGCCTATTTGCACGTCGCTGGAGGATCGCTTCCATATCATGGACCAATCCACGTAACGGCTTCAGGCCAAATCGGATTTGTATGACCAAGGCCGCCAGAACACCAACGCCCAAGGCCAAAAGCGACAATGTTAGAACCAAATCAAATTTCCGACGGTCCTGAATTAGATCAGAAATATCACCAGCAACCATAAACCGCACAGGGGTCTGGAATCCCTCAATCTGTAAGGTTAGATATGAAGCCCACAATGCACGCCCTCGTGGCCCCTGAAAAGTAGTGGCCCCGAAGCGCCCAAGGTTGGACGCCGGAACGGCTAATGGCAGACTCGCATCCCACAGGGACCGGGAATGTGCCAACGTCGTATCGCCCGCAGATATTTGCCAGTACCAACCAGACAAGGCCTGCTCGAACCTGGGGTCGTCGAGAGAACGCGAAACGGTGAGCGTTTGATTTTCCTGGAAGTCCGCCATTGCAATTAACGCATTGACTGAGACCTCCAACTGCCGACGGAAGGAAGCATCTGCAGATTGCTGGAATGCGAACGACAGGCTAACGCCACCAACAATCAATACCAGCATGATCCACACACCGGCAGACACCATCAGGCGGATACTGAGACTATTCATATTCTATTCCCAATGGATCAAGCCTGAAACCCTGCCCACGCACGGTGGTGATCCGGGCGTTTCTGATCTTCTTCCTCAGTCGACCAATAATAACGTCGATAACATTGGAATCGGGGTCGCTTTCGGATTCATACACATGCTCAAGAAACTCAGTGCGACTAATGACGCGACTTGGGTGATGCATAAAATAGGACAGCATGCGGAACTCCAGGCCCGTCAAATTTAAAGATACCCCCCCATCCGTTGCGCAACCACTCAGCGTGTTGATAACAAGCCCGCCAGTATGCAATTCCGGTATTGCGTGTCCTGCACTGCGGCGGATGAGCGCGCGAAGACGCACAACAACTTCTTCCGCCTCGAAGGGTTTGGTTACATAATCATCGGCGCCAGCATTAAAGTCGGCCAATTTTTCCGACCAACGGCCACGGGCGGTCAAAATTAGAACCGGCATGGCACAACCAAAGTCGCGCCAGCCCTGTAACACACTGATTCCGTCTCGTTGAGGTAGGCCCAGATCGAGAATGGCCGCGTCATAGAATTCCGTGCATCCCCGTTCATAGGCGGCATCACCATCGTAAACCACATCACACACAAATCCGAAATCCTGCAGCAATTTGACCAGCATGTTTGAGAGGTTTAGATCATCTTCAACCACTAGAATTTTCATCAGTCGTTGCGTTCCTCGTCCTCGTTGATGCCCTGACCACCGATCCCGACGGGCAATCCAGACGCGGTATCCACAAGCAGATCAATCAGGCGACCGTCGTTGGTTACCAGCTTCAGACGGTACATTGATGCCACGCTGGCATCATCACTCTTCACAAGATTTACCTCGAAAACCTTACTGTCATAATTTTCTTCAATTGAAGCAATAATTTCGGCTAACGGAACGGCATCGCCGGACAGGACTGCCTTGCGAGCCCAGTCGTGATCGCTATCAATCTCGCCCGCCAGAGTCCCAAACATAGTAAGAAAGGATAATAAAACAACGACAACCAATACAATCACATTTGGAGTCCTAACGTTGAGCACAATACAACCTTCATGTTAATCAGGACTGGTCGTTACAGCGGATCGGCGCGACCTTACACGATTGCCCCGATGTGGCGCAGTCTGCACGCGCTGTAGATTCTGTAACAGCTTCTGTTTCGCCTATACCAATGCCTAACGCGCCGCTATCTCCTAAAGAAAATGTACCGCACTGTCCCGGCCCGAAGCGCAGCACAACCGAACAATCTTCCGCACCACAGTACTGTGTGGCGAGTGTGTCGGCTCTATCTCTATCAGAGGCGTTCCATCGAATATGCCAACGTTGTGTGGTCGGCGAAAATGCAATCGCACCGAACCCATCTTTTGTGATTTCGTCAGCACGCCCCGGTAGAGAGTCCAGGAGTTCTGCACATCCTGAAAGCAGAATGGCACCAATTGCAAAGACGCTGCATGTCGTGCAGAATCGATTATTCCTCATCCTTAATCTTCCCTTTGTTTTCGTGTTCGCCGCGTATGAGCGCATTCATTCAATGACTATATCACACCGAACATTGGTAACGACTATGTTGTAGACACTGTTTTACAATCCGGTTCCACCAGTACCAGCGCCATCTGCACTACCGCCGCCGCCTTCTCCGGAAGCAGTACCGTCAGTACCGTCAGTACCGTCAGTACCATCAGCACCATCAGCACCATCAGCACCATCAGCACCATCAGTACCGTCGGCACCATCAGCACCATCAGCACCAGAGCCTCCACTATCGCCGCTGCCATCGCCAGCGCCATCACTAGAGCCACCACCGGAGCCACCACCGGAGCCACTGCCGCTAGAGCCATCACCAGAGCCGCCGCCAGAGCCATTGCCGCTTGAGCCGTCGCCAGCACCATCACCAGAGCCACCACCAGAGCCACCGCCAGAGCCACCGCCAGAACCACCACCATCGCCACCACCACCACCACCATCGCCATCGCCGCCGGACGCGGACGCTGTGCTCAGTGACATGAGCACAGGTGCGGCATAGGCTGCCGTTGCGGCAAGGCCGAGTTTGTGGAGTGCCAGTCGGCGATTCATGGATTCAGGCGCCGATGCAGTCTCTTGCTCCGTTTCGTGATTGTGGTCGCTGGATATAGACATGGCTGGATTTCCTTGTTGAAGATAATGAAATGTCATTCTTCCTGATTGGGAATAATGCTAGGTCTATCAGGCCGATATTAAACAGATCATGAACGACCAGAAGAGGCTTCTGTGCCCAGACCAATAATTCACTCAGCATCTGTGTTGAGCGGCATTGTTTGGGGTACGCAACCCCGGTATTTACGAGTGCTCTTCAATCGCTTCGACTATATTATAGAAATACCTGATGCAGGTCCTATCCCCCTATTTCTTTGGAAGCCTCTACAATGCCTGACAAAAAGACACCGAGCACCTTTGGAACTTCCGCCTATGGAGGCGATGGTTGGGTACAGCGCACACAGGGTCACCGTGCCGAGATCGGCTCGTTGTGGGCTGATTGTGGCATCGCCAACGAATGGGCAACCCTGAGGGCCGTTGTCATGCACCGACCGGGCCCTGAAATTGCCGCATCGGATGATCCTGAGGCGGTCAACATGCTGGCCCCTCTCGATATGGGCCGTGCCCAAGTCCAACACGACGCCATTGCCGAGTCTTTCGAGGCCGAGGGTGTTTTCGTTCATCGGATCAAACCGGACTGTAAGGCTAGTCCGAATTTGATGTTTTGCGCCGATCTTATGTTCTCCACGCCTGAGGGAGTCATTCTCGCCCGCCCGGCATCCCGCGCGCGGGCGGGCGAAGAGCGCCTGGTTGCCCGCCGACTGGCCGATCTGGGCGTTCCTATTCTTGCAACGCTCACCGGCCAAGCCAGTTTTGAAGGTGCGGACGCTATGTGGGTGGATGATAAGACCGTCGTTATAGGCCGCGGGCACCGCACCAACCAGGAAGGTATCGACCAGGTTACGGATCTGCTGGCTCGTCAGGGCGTAGAAACCGTTGCTGTGGATATGCCTTTCGGCACCATGCATCTCATGGGGATGATCAGATTTATGGATCGTGATCTGGCTATTGCATGGCCAAGGCGCACACCGCATGCATTGGTATCGTTGCTGAAGGATCGCGGATACCAGGTCGCTTTTCTGCCAATCACAGACGAAGCCGAAATGAACAGGGGCATCAACTGCGTTACCCTTGGCCCGAGGCGCATTCTTATGGTCGCCGAAGCGCCAACTATTCAGTCGTTTTATGAGGCACTCGGCCTTAGCTGTATTACCACACCAGTCGATGAGCTGTCTAAAGCAGCCGGTGCTGTTGGCTGCCTTACAGGTGTTTTAACGCGGGAAAAATAGTGGCGTTCTGAATCCATGTATAGGCGTCGCATAACGTAAAGTCGGTGTCGTTATGGGCGAATGGTTGTGGGGTTTTGAAGTGCAATCTTTGCCCAGAGCAATAATTTATTCAGCATTCGAGTTTTGGAGGACACCATGGCAACACCTACACGCGTAAAATACCTGATCATAGGCGCGGGCATTCACGGCCTGTCTACGGCCTGGCACCTTGGCGAGCATATGAAGGCGAAGGGCCAGACGCCCCGTAACACTGACGAAGCCTGCGACATTCTGATCATCGACAAAGATGGTATCGCATCGGGTGCCAGTGGTATTGCCTGTGGCGTTGTGCGCAACAACTACTATCAACCCGCCATGCGCGAATTGATGGCGCACAGTGTTTCCGTGTGGGAAAGCGATATGGAAGCGTTTTCCTATAACCCCGTCGGCTATATGCAGATCAGCCACGAAGGTATGCACGAGAATATCTGTGAAATTTACGAACAGCAGAAAGCCATCGGTTACGATTCAGCCCTGATCGAAGGCAAAGACGATTGCACCAAGTACATGAAGGGCATTTTTGATGACTGGCAGGCCCAGGGCATCACCTCTGTTCTGCACGAAAAGAAGGGCGGTTACGCCAACAACACCAAAGCCATGTATGGTCTGGCTGCAAAAGCCGAAGCGGCCGGCGCGCGTATCATGACCGGTACCGAAGTCACCGGTTTCCAGTATTCTGGCCAGTCCGTGTCCGGCGTTGAAACCAGCAAGGGCCTGATCGAATGTGACGAACTGATCGTCGGCGTTGGTCCGTGGGCCAAGACCATCTGGGACATGATGGACCTGCCCAAGACTGTGGATATCAAGGGGGCTGACGGCTCCGTGCATTCCGACGTGAATATGTGGATTTACTGGTCTTTGCAGGAAGGCACCCTGGGTGTTGATCCCAACTTCCTGAAAAACAACGAAGGTGGCATGCCGCCGGTGATCCACGTGGATACCGACGCGCCGTTGATTTCAGACGAAGACGGCTCGGTCATTTCCGAAGACCCATGGGGCATCTACTACAAGCCTGATTTCCACTTCAACGGTGTACAGGGCGGCGCTATGCCGTTCCCGGTTGAACAGGACGCCGACAAGGTTGCTGTTGATCCCTATGGTCCAGCCAGCCCCGACTTCGTGGTCGGCCCTGAATTCGCCCACATGTGGTCATCAGCTTTGGCCCATTGTCAGAAACGATTTGAAGGCAAAGGCCACCTGTTTGGCAAAGAGCCATCAGGCGGTATCGGTTCTTTCACCCCCGACAGTTTCCCGGTATTCGACCGGTTCCGTGAGAACGTTTATTTCATCGCTGATTCAAACCACGGCTTTAAGATGCTGGGTGTGGGCGCGCTGGTGGCAGACGATATCATGGGTAAAGGGTCTGCTCTGCTTGAGCCGTTCCGGTTCTCACGCTTTGCGGAAGGCAAACTACACCCTGTATCGAACAGCCCTTATCCCTGGAGCTAGTCTCTAGAGTTCTACTTGCGCACCGGCGGCGGCCATTTCCTTAATGACCGCGTAGTCTTCAAGTTCGAGGGCCGCCGCCCCGGTGAGCAGTTGCTTGTCGGCCAATGGCTTCAATTCAGGATCGTCCAACGCGGCGAACAGGCCCTCACGCAGAGCCTGTAACTCGTCATCCGTCACGTCCCCCCGTGTGATAAACGGCAAGCCCGGTGCGGCTTCGGTTTCGCACAGGATGCGAATGCCGTTCGTCAGATCAGGTCGGTAGCGCTGGTGCAGGGCAAGGGTTACCCCATCAATTGCCGCGCATTGAACGGATTTGTCCTGCACGGCCTTAAGGCTGTCCCGATGCGCACCGGTCATGACGGTGCGCTCAAAGAACTGATCACCCGGCTCGCTCACGCTGGCCACAAGGGCGCGCAAGGCATTGAAGCCGGATTGGGAATCGCGGGCGTTTACGGCCACGTCCAAGCCCCGTAAATCGCGCAAGTCTGATACATTCAGGTCTTCAGGTACGATAATCATGCTGCGGTATGTGGGGCCGTCGCACCCCGGTGCATCATAGATGGGCGTTGCCACCATGCGGACGCGGCCTTCCAGCAAAAACATCAGTGGAAAGCCACAGGTTTGTGAGAACAGCAGATTTTTATCTAACCAATGCTCCAGCACGGAATCTGGTTTGGTGAGTAATTCAGGTGCCCGGCTGGCACCGGCAGCCCGCATGTGACGCGCGACCCCCCGCCACCAGGCCGCAACCACATCTTCCTGTTCCGGCAAGGTATACATGGGCATTGATGCCAGCCCCGCCGTTGCCGGGAAGGGCACGATATTGGCGCTGGTGCTCACGATGACAAGTCTCCGTCCAGATCACCCGAAGACGTACCCGCAAAACGGGCTGTGCCATCATCGGGTAGGACATGGAAATCCGGTAGGTCGCCCACGTATATGTGACCGCTGACCGATAGCCCGGTGGGCTGATCCAGGGTCCCGGCGGAGATGCTGGTATAGTCACCGCCTATGGGTTTCCAGAACAGGCTGCTGCCACAGGTGTTGCAGAACCCCCGTTCGGCCTGATCGGATGATTGATACCATTTCAACCCGGACTCCGCCGTGAAGGTGATATCCACGTTCTGGGCCTGCGTATAAGGCCCCATCACACCGTGGGTTCGGCGGCACTGGCTACAGTAGCAATGGACCACGGGTCGCAACTTACCTTCGACCTGATACGCCACGTCGCCGCACAGGCACTGGCCCGTGATTTGGCCTGTAATTTGGTCATTCATGATTTTCTCCCTTCGATAGTCAGACCCCAATGGTAACGACATCCGGGCATCCCGATCAAACAGATATGATATGCGTTCTTGCCATATGAGGTATGCAGAATTATATGTTGCTTTGATATATATCGATTTGATATATGTTTTCCATATCAGGAATGAGAATTTGTCATGGATGTAAAAACACTTTGTCTGGGCGTGCTCACCATGGGTGAGGCCAGCGGCTACGATATTCGGCAGTATTTCGAAAAAGGGCCATTCAGCCATTTCTGTCAGGCGGGATATGGGTCGATTTATCCGGCGCTCGCCAAAGCACTGGATGAAGGCCTCGTCACGTGCCGCACCGAAAGTCAGGGCGGTCGCCCTGATAAGAAGATGTATACGATCACCGAAACGGGCGAGGCACATTTGAAAGCCAGACTCCATCAGCCGCTGACACCGGACCGGATTCGGTCAGACTATTTGGTGTCATTTCTATTTGGCGGGATGATCGAGCCTGAGCATCTGGCAAAGGTCTATGACGATTACCATAAGGCGTTCGCCGACAATGCGGCGTTACTGTCCAGTTTAGAATGCGATGGCGTTTCACCGGGCAGAATGTTTGTCCGGGAGCTGGGGATCACCATGTACAGCTCGGTGGCAAAGCACCTGAGCGACAACCGCGAACAGTTTCTGACATCAGTCCATAGCGGAGAAAAATCATGAAACGGGGCCAAATCACCGCGTTGGCAATTGCCGTTATTGCCGTTGGCTGGATTATGTCTGGTCAATTTCCTGAACAATCCGATACCACAACACAAACGGTTACCCAGGCCAGTGAAAGCAGTGTGCCCAGCGTTCGGGTACAAGGCAGTGTAGCTCAGCCGAAAATTCAGGAAATTAGCTTGTTTGGCCGCACGGAGGCTGATCGCAGCATCGATATTCGCGCCGAAACAGACGGTCAGGTGATAGAACTGAAGGTGCGCGAAGGCCAGTTAATTACCACGGGCGATGTGGTTGTGCGGTTGGCGATTGATGGCCGGGACGCCCGTGTTCGAGATGCTGAATCTCAGCTCAATTATCGAAAAATCGCCTACAATGCCGCTGAAAAACTGTCGAAAGATAAGTTTTTATCCGAGGTCAAATTGGCCGAGGAACAGGCCGAACTGTCAGCCGCCTATGCCGAGTTGGCCATTGCCCGCGTTGAACTCGCTCGTACCAGAATTATGGCGCCATTCGAAGGCGTGGTGGGTGAGTTGTATGTGGAAGAGGGTAAATCCGTTCAATCCGGCGACACCATTATACGCATTGATGATCTGAACCCCATCGTTGTGGTGGCGCAAATCACAGAACGCGAGGTGATGCGGGCAGAGCGCGGACAACGCGCTCGGGTAACACTCGCATCCGGCAAGCAATACACCGGTGTCATTGGGTACATCTCGCGCACGGCAGATGCGCTGACCAGAACGTTTCAGGTCGAGGTCGCTATCGACAATGCCGATTTGGGTATATCTGCTGGCCTGACCGCCGATGTGGTGTTGTTCACCAAGCCAGCCATGGCGCACCGGGTAACGCCAGCGGTTCTGACGCTTAATGATCAAGGCCAGATCGGTATTAAAGTGGTGGGTGATGACAACGTGGTCAAATTTCATGCAATTGAAATTGTGGCTGATACGTCGGACGGTGTCTGGGTAACGGGCTTACCCCATACGGCGCGTGTGATCAGTGTTGGCCAGGAATTTGTGCTGGATGGTCAGACCGTCAATCCTGTTCATACTGGCTCGTAAGGTAAACTGATATGTTCGCGATCATTGATGCCGCCATTGAACGATCACGGACCGTCATTGCGTCACTGGTTCTGATTTTGATTGCGGGCAGCGTGGCCTATAATTCGATCCCCAAGGAATCCGATCCGGATGTAAACATCCCCATCATCTATGTGACCATCAGCCACGATGGCATTTCCCCGCAGGATGCCGAACGTCTGTTGATCCGTCCATTGGAACTGGAACTCAGAACTATTGAGGGCCTCAAGGAAATTCGCGCTGTTGGGTATGAAGGTGGTGCCAACATTATCATGGAATTTGAGGCCGGTTTCGATGTGGATCAGGCTTTGCTGGATGTGCGTGAACAGGTGGATGAGACCAAACCCGAATTACCGGAAGAAAGCGACGAGCCGGAAGTTCACGAGGTCAATTTCTCACTGTTTCCGGTAATCATCGTGGCGTTGTCCGGTGATGTACCGGAACGTACACTGTTGAAGCTGGCGCGAGATCTGAAAGATGAAATCGAAGGTATCTCAACGGTGCTGAAAGCCGAGGTTGCCGGGGACCGTGACGAACTGGTTGAAATCCTGATCGATCCCATCAAGTTGGAAAGTTATGATATTTCACCATTGGATGCCGTTGACAAGGTGGCAAGGTCGAACCTGTTGATTGCCGCTGGTGCCCAGGATACGGGGCAGGGCCGGTTTTCAATCAAAATTCCCGGCCTGTTTGAAAACATTCTGGACATCACCAGTATGCCCGTAACCACGGCCGGTGATGCGGTTATTACCCTTGGCGATGTGGGCGAGGTACGGCGTGGCTTCAAGGATGCGGAAGGTTTTGCCCGCATCAATGGCAAACCGGCATTGGTGCTGGAAATCACCAAACGCACTGGCGAAAACATCATCGAGACCATCGAGAACGTCTATACAGTTGTGGCCCGCGAACGTGCCGCATGGCCGGGTGATCTGAGCGATGTGGTACGCGTGGATTTTATGCAGGATAAGTCAAAAGACATCCGCAACATGCTGACAGATTTGCAAAACAATGTGATTAGTGCCGTTTTGTTGGTGATGATTGTCATCGTGGCGGCTCTTGGTGTGCGTACAGCCCTGTTGGTGGGCGTTGCTATCCCCGGATCATTTCTGATGGCCATTCTGGTGCTCTATACCGTTGGGGCCACGGTCAATGTGGTGGTGCTGTTCAGCCTGATTCTGGCGGTGGGGATGCTGGTCGATGGTGCCATTGTGGTCACCGAGTATGCAGATCGGAAGATGCTGGAAGGGGTTCATCGATCCAAGGCCTATGGCCTTGCTGCCAAGCGCATGTCGTGGCCGATTATTGCCTCGACCGCGACCACGCTGGCCGCTTTTCTGCCGCTGGTTTTTTGGCCGGGTGTGGTGGGTGAGTTTATGAAGTTTCTACCGCTCACGTTGCTGATTACCCTGTCGGCATCTCTGTTAATGGCGTTGATCTTCGTGCCAACCTTGGGCGCGCATGTGGGTGCGCCCGGTGCCGGTGGCGCCGATGTGGCACAAGGTTTGGGCGTTGATCATGGCGACGATGTTGAATTAGAGAAAATTGGCGGATTTACCGGAATATATTTGAAGATTCTTCGCAAGGCACTTGGTTCGCCCGTGATCGTTATCGCACTGGCCGTCAGCATGTTGGTGGGTATTCAGGTGATCTATGCTGGCGTGGGAAAAGGCGTTGAATTTTTCCCTGATGTTGAGCCCGAAATAGCGCAGTTGCAGGTTCGTGCCCGCGGCAATCTGTCATCAATTGAAAAAGACGCGCTGATGCAGGAAGTGGAAAGCCGTATTATCGGGCTGTCCGAGCTTAAATCCATTTATGGCCGTACCGGCAAGAGCGATCAATCAGAAGAAGCCGAAGACATTATCGGGACTATCACACTGGAGTTCACCGATTGGGACACCCGCCGCAAGGCAGCCGTCATTTTGGATGAGATCGAGGGCCTGACCGAAGGATTGGTGGGCATCATCATCGACCAACGTAAACAGGAACAGGGCCCGCCGGTTGGTAAGGCCATGCAGATTGAACTGTCGTCTCGTTATCCAGAGCGACTGGATGGTGCTATCGCCCACGTTATGCGGGGTGTGGAAGCGGTCGGCGGGTTTGTCAGTATTGAAGACAGTCGTCCTTTACCGGGTATTGAGTGGGAGCTAAACGTGGACCGCGCCCAGGCTGCCAAGTTTGGTGTGGATATCGGCCGGGTTGGCCGGTCCGTTCAGATGGTCACGACGGGGATCAAGCTCGGCGAATACCGACCCGACGATGCGGATGAAGAAATTGAGATCCGGGCGCGTTATCCTCAAGACACCCGCACGATCCAGCAGTTGGATAAGATTCGTGTTTCCACCGAGGCCGGGCAGGTGCCCATCAGCAATTTTGTTGAACGCGTGGCAAGGCCACGTGTGGGCACCATCAACCGCACGGACTCGCGCCGGGTAATGAGCATCAAGGCCGAAGTCGAGGAAGGCTTACTGCCCGATGAACAGGTGGCGAAGTTGACAGCATGGCTGGCCGAAAACCCATTGCCTGCTGATGTGGAGCACCGCTTTCAGGGCGAAGATGAGGAGCAGAAAAAAGCAGAAGACTTTTTGGGTAAGGCATTTTCCGTGGCGCTGTTCATCATGGCGATCATTCTGGTTACCCAGTTCAACAGCTTCTATTCAGCTTTCCTGATCCTGTCGGCGGTGGTGATGTCCACCATCGGTGTCTTTATTGGCTTGATGGTCATGCAACAGCCTTTTGGCATTGTGATGAGCGGGATCGGGGTCATTGCGCTGGCGGGCATTGTGGTGAACAACAATATCGTTTTAATCGATACCTATGACCGGTTGATCAAAACTGAGAAAGATGCCTTCTCTGCCATCATGCGGACAGGTGCCCAGCGTTTGCGACCTGTGCTGTTGACTACCGTCACCACAGTGCTGGGCCTCATGCCCATGGTTCTGGGCGTGAACATCGATTTTCTGACCCGCGAGGTGAATATGGGCGCGCCATCAACGCAGTGGTGGCAGCAACTATCCACGGCCATCGTATTTGGCTTGGTATTCGCCACGGTTCTGACACTGGTAGTGACACCATCCGCGCTGATGCTGCGCACCAAGGCGGCTGACTGGTTCAGAAAAGCGCATAAGAAGACTGTCGCCGCGAACTAGGTTTATTCGCTCTTGCTGAGAGCCGCATGCTTACGAATAGAAAACGGCATGCTGATGATATAAAGAGCAAGCACACAGGTCAGTGTGGTCCACGGCGCGCTGAATGAAGCGGCAACGAGCACAACAAAAGCCACCAGCGTGGTCATAACCCACGGGCCGGGTATTTTCAGCTTTTTGAATGAAAAGGTTGGAACCCGGCTAACCACCAGTATGGAGGTCAGGATTAATACCACAGAGACCACTTCGGGGCGGCGTACCAAATCGTCACCGATTTGAAACGACAGGACAAGAGGCAGCAATGCCAGTCCGGCTCCGGCGGGTGCAGGGGTGCCGCTAAAGAAATTGGCCTTCCATGCCGGCGCATCCGGATCATCCAACAGGGTATTGAACCGCGCCAATCTGAGCGCCATGCAGGATGCAAAAATCAGTGCCAAAATCCAGCCAAACCGGCCACTGCCCTGTAAGGCCCACAAATAAAGCATAATGCCGGGGGCTACACCGAACGAGATAAAATCGGCCAAGCTGTCCAGTTCTGCACCGAACTTGCTGGACCCTTTCAGGAATCGTGCCACGCGTCCGTCCAGCGTATCCAGAATGGCGGCCGCGACGATAGAAAAAGCCGCCAGTTCCCAGCGATTTTCAAACCCGAACCTGATCGCCGACATGCCTGCGCATAAGGCGAGCAGGGTAATCATGTTCGGGATCATCTTGTTAAAGGACAGTCCCTTAAAGGGGCGGGCGCGTTTATGGATAGGATCGCCATGCGATTCAGGAATCATGCTATGCGTCCATCACGTCGTTTTTCGGATTTTTTGGCCTTCATGTCGCCAATGATTGTTTCGCCAGCAATAGCGGTCTGACCTTCAACCACAAGCGGGACGGCGCCCTTGGGCAGGTATACGTCAACGCGACTGCCAAAACGGATCAGTCCGATTCGCTGACCTGCTTCTAACGGTTGGCCTTCTTGAACCTGGCACACAATGCGGCGCGCGACGAGGCCGGCAATCTGAACAAATGCAATGGTGGCACCTGAGTCTGTTTCCATCAGATAGCTCTCGCGTTCGTTATGCACGCTGGCTTTATCCAGCGAAGCATTAAAGAACTTGCCCGGCCGATAGGCGATCTTGCGTATGATACCATCCATAGGGGCACGATTGACGTGCACGTTGAATACATTCATGAACACACACACGCGTGGGCGTTCTTCCTCGCCCATATCCAGTTCCAGCGGAGGCACGGCCATGTCGATCGTTTGCACGACACCGTCTGCGGGTGAGATAATCAGGCCCTCACGGGTGGGGGTTACCCGTTCCGGGTCGCGGAAAAAGTAAACACACCACAGGGTCAGAACGACACCTACGATCCCCAAGAAGTCACCAGCCCACCATAGCAATAGTCCAATACCGGCAAAAATACCGATGAACGGCCAGCCTGCCGGGTTGATGGGAACGAGTACTGATTTCATCATGGTGGTCAGATTCCTTGAGCCGTGATCATGTGCGGTTTATCGATCAATGATACTTTGTGCGGGTGGTGATGGGCAAGCGCCGGAATACAAGCCGGAATACAAGTCGGCAAACATACGACTGTTGGCTCGTTCTATTTGACTTTGGAATATGAAATGGTCAGTCTGAAAAATCTGCGGGGAGCAGGGCGTGGGCAAAGTGGATACACACATTGTGAGTGAAATTAAGATTGGTGATGTCACCATTGGTGATTTGTCCCAGGAAATAGAGAACAAAGGCCTGCTCGTCCATAAAAAGGGCGTGGGCCAGCTTGAATTCCGGTTCGTTTATCTCGGCTTTCCTTTTGCTGTCCGCGCTGAAGCCGGTACCAAGGGATCATCCATTGATATTCGATCCATCCTCGGATATCTGCCATACTCATCCGAATCCTTGCGTGACCGGCAAGGCGCGATGAAGGTTCTGGCTGCGGCTTCCGGTGCATTGGGCAGGCGGGTTCGCTTTGGCAAAGGTCAACGGCTGGAAATGAGTGATCGGCGCACGTCCAAAGATCCGCTAACGCCGGTCAATCTGGTCTCCTTAATGACCAGTATTATGCTCGAAGCGAAGCCATTTCTGGATTTGCTGTCGGGATTTTTGAAGTCGGCACCTGAAAACGAAACGCTTCTTGACGGTGCGGCGATTAATGACGACGCGCTCGCCTAAGCTTCAATCTGTTTTTGGCAGGGCAAAAATCTGGCCCGGAAAAATCAGGTCCGGATCACCAATCTGTTCCACATTCGCTTCGTAGATCAGGGTGAATTCTATACCATCGCCATATGTGCGTTTTGCAATGCGCCACAATGAATTACCGGGCTGTACCACGTACGTGTCACTGGGATCGATATTCGGTTTCAATTCATCACGCATGAATGGCATGGATACGCGCTCAAGCACATTGCCCTGATCATCTACCTGGTCCGCACGCAGCTTGTAAATGCCGGTTTTCACTCTGGTCTCAGGGATAAGCTGCCAACGGCCATTTTTGTCTGCCTGGGCGGTGCCAATATAGGTGTTGTCCAAATACACATTCACCAGAGTACCCGGCGAAGCGGTACCAGACATACGAAATTCACCGTCTTCATCATAATCCACGGCTTCGATGGCTAACGCCAGGGTCGAATCACCGCTCGGTTTTTGCAGGACCTGTGACGCGGTAGAGCCATCATTACTGGTGGCAACCGCCAGGATCTCGTCACCTGAATCAGGTTCTGGCACCACAATCATAACCACCTGGTCAGAGGCCAGCACATTTCCGTCCGCATCAATTGATTTCAGCGATAGCTGCCGGTTGCCGGGTGGCAGTGGCGATGATGGTACAAACACCCACTCCCCATTGGCGTCGGATGTGACGGTACCCAGACTTACTTCGTCATCAAAAATTTCGATGGTGACGCCGGGGGCTGCACGTCCAGCAATGACGGCATTACCTTCAACAGTAATGCGTACAACATCAAAGCTCGGCAGCGTCGGTCCATCGGTGGCTTCAGTGCCTGCTGGCTGGGCTGTGTCGTCGCTTGGCGTTTCTTGTGTAGAAGCCTGCTGTGCTTCAGCCACAACAGGTTCCACCTCGGCGGGCACAAACTCATCTTCGTTCAGGGTTAGCTGAATGGCAATTGCGCCGCCCACGGCAAGCCCGCCAATCGCTGCAATAACAAGCGGGTTTTTATAATACGACATTCAAATTCACACGCCACAGGGTTGCTGAAATCACACCTCTAGTCATAGTACAGGGGCATGTCCCCTGCAACAGTGAGGAGATTATCGCGCGGTCGGGGGGGCAATTTTTCTTATTCCCGCAAGACACAGGTGCGTGTGCAGCCTATAAGGGATTTATGAGGAATGCGTCGATCCAGACACAATACGTCCACTCGTCTATCATTTTTCAACTAAATTATCGTGTAAAAACAAATGGATAACGATAAATTGACACAATTAAATTCTACTGAGATTTCATCACTGTGCGTGTATTGCGGCTCCCGGGTCGGTGACAATCCGGCATTTGAGGCGGCCGCCCGGCAACTGGGCGAGGAAATGGCCAAGCGGAATATGACACTGGTATATGGTGCCGGTTCCATCGGCATTATGGGTATTTTGGCCGACTCCGTGCACCGGCATGGTGGTAACATCATCGGGATCATCCCCGAGTTTCTCGATGAAATTGAAGTCGGTCGCCATGACATACAGGAATTTGTCGTCACGCCTAACATGCATGAACGCAAAGCCCTGATGTTCCAAAAGTCGGATGCTTTTGTGATCCTGCCCGGTGGTTTGGGGTCACTTGATGAGACATTCGAGATCATCACATGGCGGCAGCTCGGCTTGCATGACAAGCCCATCATTATTGCCAATATTGATGGTTATTGGGACCCGTTGGTGGCGTTAATTGAATCAACCATATCACGTGGCTTCGCGGCCCCTGAATGTACAAAGCTGTATACGGTCGTGGACGATGTGCCCGGAATTTTCGACGCCCTGAAAGGCGTTCACCTCCCACCCGACAACTCGCGTGTAGATCGGTTGTAACGGTTGTAACAGAGCCCTCATATCCCTATTGTCAGATCAACGAATAAGGGCTTACAGGAGCACCACAATGTCAAAGATCAAAGTCGCCAATTCCATTGTTGAGCTGGACGGTGATGAAATGACCCGGATTATCTGGGCTTTCATCAAAGACAAACTGGTTCTGCCTTATCTGGATGTGGACCTGAAGTACTATGATCTGAGCGTCGAAAGTCGCGATGCAACCGATGACCAAATCACCATCGATTCCGCCCATGCCATCATTGAGCATGGCGTAGGTGTCAAATGCGCGACCATCACCCCGGACGAAGCCCGCGTGGAGGAATTCGGCCTCAAGCAAATGTGGCGTTCGCCCAACGGCACCATTCGAAATATTCTGGGCGGCACCGTTTTCCGTCAGCCAATTATTTGTGACAACGTGCCGCGACTGGTACCCGGCTGGACCCAGCCGATCGTCATTGGCCGTCATGCTTTTGGTGATCAGTACCGCGCCACGGATTTTCATTTTCCGGGCGCTGGCACGCTGACGATTAAATTTGTGCCCGAAGATGGCGGTGAGCCTATTGAACGTGAAGTGTTCCAGGCACCTGACGCCGGTGTCGCCATGGCAATGTACAATCTGGACGAATCAATTCGTGGGTTTGCCCGGGCCTGTATGAACTATGGCCTTGATTTGGGCTGGCCTGTGTATCTGTCCACCAAGAACACCATTTTGAAAGCCTATGACGGCCGTTTCCTGGATTTGTTTCAGGAAGTGTTTGATGCGGAATTTGCCGACAAGTTCAAAGCGGCTGGTATTACCTACGAGCATCGCCTGATTGACGACATGGTCGCGTGCGCCATGAAATGGAGCGGCGGTTTTGTCTGGGCCTGTAAGAACTACGACGGTGATGTGCAGTCTGATACTGTAGCGCAAGGGTTTGGCTCACTTGGCCTTATGACGTCCGTTCTGATGACGCCCGATGGAAAAACCGTTGAAGCGGAAGCCGCACACGGCACCGTGACGCGCCACTACCGTCAGCATCAGCAGGGCAAAGAAACCTCAACCAATCCAATCGCATCTATTTTTGCGTGGACCCGTGGCATTGCCACGCGTGGCAAGTTCGATGGCACCCCTGACGTGGTGAAATTTGCCGAAACACTCGAAAAAGTCTGCATCGATACGGTCGAGGACGGCCACATGACCAAAGATCTGGCTATTCTCATTGGCCCGGATCAAGGTTGGATGACCACGACTCAATTCCTCGACAAGCTGGACGAGAACCTGCAAGCCGCCATGGCGGCTTGGTAAGTCTCGCCTGAACCGGTGAGCCGCGAACAGGACCTGTATGATCCCATCAAGGCCTTCCTGGAAGGTCAAGGCTATGAGGTCAAGGCCGAGGTCGGTGCCTGTGATGTGGTGGCGGTTCGCGGGTGTGAACCTGTAGTTGTTGTTGAGCTTAAAAGTCGATTCAATCTGGAATTAATCTTGCAGGCCGTAGACCGAGTGTCACTATCATCACAGGTGTATGTGGCCTTTGCTGATGAAAAGGGTGGTATCTGGCGGCGCCAACGTAAGCGTGTGGTCAAGTTGTGCCGCATGCTGGGCATCGGGGTGTTGTTGGTGCGACTTGGTAAAACAGACAAGGTTACCGCCGCGCTGGACCCGCAGGAGTACAAGCCGAAGATTAATCCTAAGAAGCGCGGACGCATGCTGAAAGAATTTTCAGAACGCGTAGGCGATCCCAATACAGGCGGTGTGACGCGAACCACGATTATGACGTCCTATCGTCAGGACGCCCTAAGGTTGGTGCACGCGCTAAATAAAGGTGGCGAACAGGCCCCGGCCAAATTGCGCGACAATACCGGCATTGAACGCGCTGGTCTGATCCTGCGGGACAACCATTACGGCTGGTTCGAGCGTGTGCGCCGCGGGATTTATGAGCTGTCGCCCCAGGGGCATGCTGTTGCCAAAGAACAGGCGGATATTATTGCAACCTTGATCAAAACCGTTCCAAAAAGCTAGCGCTCACCCTTAGCCATTAAGTAATCGTAGGCTGACAGCACATGGGTTTTGACGATGTGAAAGAAGTCTTCGACGGGGACGTTCTCGTCAAACGATCCCATGCCAGTGGGGGAGGGGCCATACACATAGGCCGGGATGTTTTCATACCGCCACAGCCGCGCATCTGTACCGCCCAGGCTAACAATCGGGGTGGGGCGGAAGCCGCGAAGTTGCTCCACATTATTTTGGATGATTTCAAGCATCTCGCCGTATGGATCACAGTAAGACGGTGGGTTGAAGTTCGTCTCCTCATAGGTGGCTTCAGGGTAGGCACTGGCGATCTTGTCTACCTCTGCCATGATCAGGTCCTTGGTGGCGCCTACGGGTAAGCGGATATCAGCCTCGAACTGGCAACTCCCCGGGATCATATTGTTCTTCAACCCGCCTTCAATGGTGCCAATGTTCAGGGTCACCTTGGGCACAATATGCCCGGCACCTTCACCCATGGCCCGGTCACTGGATTCGATAGACTCTGCCTGAGCTTGTTGCAGGTTGTGGGGCAGATCAAATGACATGTCCTCCAACTTTTCCAGATCATGGATCATGCGGGTGGCGATCCGTGTGGCGGAACCGGTGGTATGGGTATAAGCGCCGTGCGCGCCGGCGGTACGGATGGTGAACTTAAGCCACAACGGGCCTTTTTCGGCATAGCGGATTGAAAACGGGCTGGATGGCTCACCATTCAGACAGCAATCACCCAGAACCTCCGGCTCATGCTCCATCAACCACCTGGCACCCCAAGGCCCGAATGTTTCCTCATCAGACACGCATGTGAGCGTCAGTTTGCCTTTCAGGCTGTCTTTCAAGCGGTGCAGCAGGACATAGGTCCAGATGCTGGCGCTGGTGCCACATTTCATGTCGGCGGAGCCACGACCATAAACTTTGCCGTCTATGATATCACCAGACCATGGATCAGTGGTCCATCCTTCGTCTTCCGGGGTGTCGCTGACCGGAAACACATCAATATGCCCGTTCAGGACCAGATGCCGCCCTGCATCAGCCCCTTCAAAGGTTCCGATCACGTTTGGCATGGTGGGCTCGGGCGAAACCAGCCGGTGTGGCACACCATGTTTTGTCAGAAAATCCGTGATATGGGCTGCGGCATCAACGGTGTTGCCGGGTGGATTGGGCGTGCGGATACGTACAAGGTCTTGATAGAACGCCAGCATATCGTCCTGTTCAGCGTCCAGCCATTTCAGCAATTGTTCCCGCTCGCTCATCATATTCCCTCCCTGGGTGCATGCCTGATTATCAGGTGCGTCAAGAACCCTAACCCTTGTTAGTCTCGTCTGAAATCATAAATGCGTTGCGGTGGCACATGCAGGGAGATCGTGTCGCCTTCGCTGATCATGCCTTCACGTTCAACCCAGGCGGTGATGCCGCGCAGGTTCAGGGCGTTTTTGGCAAACAACTTGCCAAAGCCCGGATGGTGTTGATCGATCACATCACCCGGATATTTACAGGGCTCGTTTTCCATATCGACAACCAACGACGCACCGCCAGAAAAGATCAATCGGGACGATGGCGGCACCAGCGTGAAATCCGGGATGCCGGACAACAGAATGTTCGCGCCCAGCCACTGGGGTTCCAGCTTCTCGACGCCCATCTTTTCGGCAATGACGTCCATGTCTTCAACGGAAACAATGGAAATTTGACGAACGTTCCTAATCTCTGTGCCGGCCTTGTACTGACGAAGCACGCGCACGCATGATGCCATTGTCAGGCCGGAATGGCTGTCACCTTCAAAGCCTGCGTAGTTGACCTTTACCGAGTTCACGCGATCCGTGACCAGACCTGATGCCGGATCGCCATTAACCAGAACAGTATGAACTTTACCTTCGATTTTTGTCGGTCTGAGAATAGGCATGGTATTTCCTAACCTTCTTCAAAAAACACGCGATCATGTTTTAAAGGGTTGTCCGGATCAATGGTGGCATCCAGTTCACGTGCGTAACGGTGGCCTGAGAACACAGCAGCGGCAATAACGGCGGGCGCTTCACTGTCACCAATCCGTTTTACGGACTTGGGCGCACCCTCTGCACCCTCAGCCATTTTCGCCATCAATGCTTGATAGAGATCGTCATTGGGCGTGCGTGCGGTGATCAGAACCACAGCCGTGGCTTCTACGGTTTTTTCGCATCCGGTGTACTGGCATGACAAAGTGGCGCTATTACCATCAAATGATGACAGATTATGGGCGGTGACCAGATCCACATCCATTTCCATCAACTTGGTTTGTGCGCGATGGCGGTCCTGGGTGTAACCACCCCATTCACAAATGGCATCCGCCGGGGTCACCATGGTCACCGGTACGCCTGTGTCACGGATCAGTTCCGCGATCACGCTAGCCATATAGTAGTGATCATCATCGAAGACAATCGTTGGACCAGTGGGAATGCGGCCCGCCATGATATCGTCTGGTGTATAACGGTTTTCGAGCGGCCCCAGATTGGCGATGCCGCCCCGGTTCGTGGCGCTAAAGCCATCATTGCGCCAGTGGCTGCCCGTGGCGATGGCCACATGATCGGGTGCTACGTCCAGCACATCATCGACGCTGAGTTCGCTTTCGCGGAAAACTTCCACGTTATCGAGTTTTTCAAGCTGCTGTACGCGGTAGTCACGCACACGCGCCCATTCGCTCAGGCCCGGTAGCTTGGCTTCGCGGGTGACCCGGCCACCCAGGTCGCGGGTGGCTTCGGCCAACATTACATCGTAGCCACGCTTGCCCAATTGGTGGGCGGCCTCTAAACCCGCCGGACCAGCGCCAACCACCAGCACACGAGAGTCAGAGCCTTTTTCAGGCACTTCTTCAGGATGCCAGCCACGTCGCCATTCTTCGCTCATGGTCGGATTTTGGGTGCAGCGAATAGGCGTGCCTGTGCCATCGCCCATGTAACACATGTTACAGCCGATGCATTCACGAATGTCTTCCAGCCGTCCTTCTTCAATCTTCTTGGGCAGGAACGGATCAGCGATAGAGGGCCGCGCCGCGCCAATGAAATCCATAACGCCACGCTTGATCTGGCTGACCATGGTGTCGGGCGACGTAAAGCGACCGACAGAAACCACCGGTTTGGTGGTGATAGATTTGATGTAGGAAATATAGGGTTCCAGCGATCCTTCGGGCACGAAACGGGACAGTCCCATTTCCACCGAATAATCTGCGATGTTGATATCCCAGAGATCCGGCAGCTCAACCAG
>Ga0233433_10000940_pt1 | contig 29708 bp, 32 predicted proteins | sample SI_122_August201_5_FD_179868 | JGI IMG/M metagenome (GOLD analysis project Ga0233433, IMG submission 179868) | Seawater microbial communities from Saanich Inlet, British Columbia, Canada - SI_122_August2016_100_MG | ecosystem: Environmental > Aquatic > Marine > Inlet | place: Canada: British...
ATCAATTTAGCCCCCGCCGATCTTGCCAAGGAAGGCAGCCATTACGACCTGCCCATCGCCCTTGGCCTGTTGGCCGCCATGGATGTTTTACCCGAAGACGAAATCGCCAATTATGTCGCCTTGGGGGAACTGGCCCTTGATGGGCGCATCAGCCGGGTCGCCGGTGTTTTACCTGCAGCCATTCATGCCGCATCCTGTGACCGTGGCCTGATTTGTCCAAACAGTTGTGGCGGTGAAGCAGCATGGGTCAAGGGGCTGGAAGTTGTCGCACCCGATTCCCTGATCGCCCTGATCAATCATTTCAAGGGCACCCAGGTCTTAAGCCCGCCCACGCCGCTCGCTCAGGAAGAAACGATTATGGGCGCGGGCATCCCTGATCTTGGCGATATTAAAGGTCAGGAAAATGCCAAGCGTGCGTTGGAAGTCGCCGCATCAGGGGGCCATAATTTGTTGATGATGGGCCCACCGGGTGCGGGTAAATCCATGCTGGCAAGCCGGTTGCCGGGCATTTTGCCGCCCCTTTCCCCAAAAGAATCGCTTGATGTTTCCATGATCCATTCTCTGGCCGGCACCTTGGAAGGCGGGCGAATTTTGCGCCACAGGCCCTTTCGAGACCCCCACCATTCAGCGTCGCTGCCAGCGCTGATCGGCGGCGGCCCGCGTGCGCGCCCCGGTGAGGTATCGCTGTCGCATATGGGGGTTTTGTTTCTGGATGAATTGCCGGAATTTTCCCGCCAAACCCTGGAAAGCCTGCGCCAGCCTTTGGAATCTGGACGCGCCGTGATTGCCCGGGCCGCCGTCCACGCCACCTGGCCCGCACGGTTCCAATTGGTTGCCGCCATGAACCCGTGCCGATGCGGCTATCTTGGGGATGCGGCACAAGCATGCAACCGGGCCCCGCGCTGCGCCGATGACTATCAGGGCCGCATTTCCGGCCCCCTGTTTGACCGCATTGATATTCATGTTGATGTGCCCGCCGTGGCTGTGGCCGATCTTTCCCTGCCCGCCCCAAAAGAAGGATCATCTGACGTTGCCGCGCGCGTGGCAGCAGCACGCGCCATCCAGACCGCGCGGCTGGAAGCCGAAGCACCCGGCCAAAACATTCGCACCAATGCAGAGGCCGATGGCGAATTGCTGGAACGCATTGCCACCCCCGATGATGCCGGCCGGGCCTTGCTAACCGAAGCTGCCGAAAAAATGCGCATGACAGCGCGGGGCTATCACCGGGTGTTGCGGGTAGCAAGAACGCTCGCCGATATGGAAGCCATCGAAAACGTCCAACGCATCCACATCGCCGAAGCCATCAGTTTCAGACGGGTGATCCCGGGACGGTAGGGATCAGCTGCCGCCGCTGACCATTTGGCCAACCGGGGCGCCGCCCAGGATGTGGACGTGGTAGTGGGGGACTTCTTGGGCACCGTTGGGGCCGGTGTTGGCGATCAGGCGATAGCCATCAAGCGCTAGACCCAGATCACGGGCAACGCTGCCAACCGCGCGGTTAAAGCCGCTAATTTCATCATTGCTGGCATGTTCAGAAAAATCATCGAAAGAACAATATTCCCCCTTTGGGATCACCAAAACATGAACCGGGGCCTGTGGGTTGATGTCGCGGAAGGCCAACACATAATCGTCTTCGAAAACTTTATCGCAGGGAATGTCGCCTTTAAGGATTTTGGCAAAAATATTTTCCGGATCATAAGCCATGATGACGCGTTCCTTATTTATCCCGTGATGCTTTTTCGACGTGGCCGGAAACGCCTTCGCGTTTTTGCAATTCCCCGTAAACATCTTCGGGGGTCACCCCATGTTCGGCCCAGAGCACCATCAGGTGATACAACACATCTGCACTTTCACGGGTCAATGCGGGCCCATCGCCCTTCAAGCCTTCCACCACAGCTTCGCCCGCTTCTTCCATGACTTTTTCACAGATCAGCGTTGGCCCGCCAGCAAACAGGGACGCGGTATAGGATTGGTCGGGCGGCGTTCCTTTGCGCGAAACAATGGTGGCATACAGCCTTTGTAAAACTTCTGAAGCTTGCGTCATGGTTTTATCCCTTAAGCATCTGAAAATCAGACACCGTTTCTTTTATCACCGATCAAGGCGCACCGGCAAACCGGCTGCGGCCATATGGGCTTTGGCATCACCCACAGAAAAAGTTCCAAAATGGAAAATCGATGCGGCCAACACCGCAGATGCGTGGCCTTCGCGCACGCCTTCTACCATATGATCCAACGTGCCCACCCCGCCCGATGCGATCACCGGCACCGGCACCGCATCTGCCACGGCGCGGGTCAGGGGTAAATTAAAGCCTTCCTTTGTGCCGTCGCGATCCATGGAGGTGAGCAAAATTTCACCGGCCCCAAGGGACGCCATGCGCACGGCCCATTCAACCGCATCCAGCCCCGTTGCATTGCGCCCACCATGGGTGAAGATTTCCCATTTTCCGGGCGCAGTTGTTTTGGCATCCACGGCCACCACAACGCATTGTGCACCAAATTTTTCAGCCGCTTCTTTTACAAATTCCGGGCGGTCTACGGCTGCAGTGTTAATGGAAACCTTATCCGCACCTGCCAGTAATAATTTTCTGATGTCGTCTACTTTGCGCACGCCACCGCCAACGGTTAACGGCATGAAACATTGTTCCGCCGTGCCGCGCACAACATCATAAAGCGTGTCGCGGTTTTCGTGGCTGGCCGTGATGTCGAGGAAACACAATTCATCAGCACCCGCCGCATCATAGACTTTTGCCTGTTCCACCGGATCGCCGGCATCAACAAGATCAACAAAGTTGACGCCCTTGACCACACGCCCATCGTGAACATCGAGACAGGGAATGATGCGAACCTTTAACATTTATGCGCTTCCACCAACGGGCGGTGCGCCCAGAATTTCCAGTGCGCGTTTTGGATCAATGCGCCCGTCATATAAAGCACGGCCAACAATGACCCCTTCAATCCCGGAATCTTCGACCTGTTTTAATGCTTCCAGATCTGACAATGCGGAAACGCCGCCCGATGCGATTACCGGCGTTGTTAATGCCCATGCCAGATCGGTGGTAGCATCAATGTTGACCCCCATCATGGCACCGTCCCGGGTGATATCGGTATAGACGATGGCGCTGACCCCGCAATCTTCGAATTTGAGGGCCAGATCAAGCGCTTTGACTCTGGATGTTTTTGCCCAGCCCGCCACGGCCACATAACCGTCCCTTGCATCAATGCCAACGACAATTTTTCCTGGATGCGTCTTGCATGCTTTTTTGACCAAATCGGGGTCTTCCAATGCAACCGTGCCTAAGATCACCCGCTCCACGCCCTTGTCCAGCCACATGGAAATGGTTTCCAGATCGCGGATGCCGCCGCCCAATTGCGTTGGCATCGATATTTCTGAAAGGACCGCTTCCACTGCCTTGTCATTTACGGGGTGGCCCTCAAAGGCGCCGTTCAGGTCCACCAAATGAAGCCACGAAAACCCGGCATCGACAAAGGCCGATGCCTGGGCACGGGGGTCTGGATTGTATACCGTTGCCTGATCCATATCGCCCTGGAACAACCGCACACAGGAACCATCTTTCAAATCTATGGCCGGAAATAAAATCATAAAACTGTCACTTTCTGTTTTAAGCGATTAGGGCGTCCATTTGAAAAAATTGGCTATAACTTGCAATCCCAAAGCCTGACTTTTTTCCGGATGGAATTGGGTACCAACCATATTATCACGCCCCACCATAGCCGTAATGGCCCCACCATAATCTACCGTGGCCAGAATTTCTGACGGGATTTTGGGAACCAGTTGATAGCTGTGCACAAAGTACACGTGCGAACCGGGCGTGATTCCATCCAACAGGGGATGGGGGGTTTCAAATTCCAACTCGTTCCAACCCATGTGAGGAACTTTCAAATCATTATCGCGTTCAATGGCAACCACGTCGCCGCCAATCCAGCCAAAGCCTTCATGGGTGCCGTGTTCCAAACCATGGTCTGCCATCAACTGCATGCCGACGCAAATTCCCAAAAACGGCTTTCCCTGATCGATGACATTTGATTTCAGGGCCGCCATCATGCTAGGGACTGAATCGAGGCCCGATGCACAATCACCAAAAGCACCCACACCGGGCAACACAATGTGGCTGGCATCATCAAGATCGCTGGCCCGGTTCGTGACCAAAACGTCCACACCATCGCTTGCGCGTTCAAATGCTTTGGCTGCTGATCGCAGGTTTCCTGATCCGTAATCAATAATGGCAACGGTCATAATTGGGTGATGCTCATCTCTTTTGAATTATGCGATTTCTAAATCCAGGGCCATTAAATCACCAAACCGGCGTAATGCACCATTACTGTTTGCTGCCGCTACCGGACCTGCTTCACGCCAGCCCCGTTTGGCATAATATCCACGATGCCAATCGTTCGCTTCCATGCCAACCCAAGCCATAAATGCCAACGACACAAGGGTTTGCCCAAATTCATCAAGACCAATAAATGCAGCCATGCCCGCCAGCACCCCGCCCAACACAAACAGGAAAATGGCGCGCACCCACATGCCCTGCCACAAAGCCCATATGCCTGTGAACAGAAAGGCACCGATAGAAAACCCATCGCGCACGACTTCTGGTGCCCGATCAGGGGCGGTAAAGGGAGGCGGCAAATGGATGGTATAAATCCGCATCTTGCCCGCCCGCTACAGCGATCCCCCGAGCACGCCCTTGGTCGAGGGCACGGCACCGGATTTACGATCATCAATTTCTACGGCTTGGCGCAGTGCACGGGCCAAACCCTTGTAGCAAGATTCAATAATGTGGTGGCTGTTGGCCCCGTAAAGATTTTCCACGTGCAACGTCAGACCTGCACTCTGGGATAAAGCCTGAAACCATTCCTTGAACAGTTCTGTATCCATATCCCCAACTTTTGGAATTGGGAAATCTACTTCCCAGATCAAGTAGGGGCGATTGGATGCATCCAGCACAACGCGGGTCAGCGTTTCATCCATGGGAATCAGTGCCGAGCCGTACCGGCCAATGCCCGCGCGATCGCCCAATGCATCTGAAATGGCCGAACCCAGCGCCAGGGCTGTGTCTTCAGTGGTGTGGTGAAAATCGATGTGGGTGTCGCCTTCGGCCTTCACCATAATATCGATCAGGCTGTGGCGTGACAGTTGTTCCAGCATGTGATCAAGAAACCCAACGCCGGTTGAGATGTCATAAACACCGGTACCATCGAGGTTAACCTCAATGGCAATTCGGGTTTCCTTGGTGTTCCGTTCAACACGGGCGGTACGCATTTCCGCCATGGCGGTCTCCTTTTCAAGACATGCGGCCCAAATCAGAAAAGGCCTGTTGCAAGGCCGCCGCCAGCGCCTTTTAGCAGGTAGGGCGGCTTAGGAAAAGCGGGATCATACGCAAATCCACACCTCAGCTTCGAAGTTGCGCCAATAGACGCTTCACGGTTGGAAGGTCTAGCCCGCCAATCCGTTCGGCAAGAAGATTGGCAAGCTCCGTCGCTTCGGGCTCCAATCCGCTGGTATTTACCACCACCCGGGGGTGAGATAACTGTACCAGGCGTTCAATTTCATCTGCGTCTTCCCATATTTGATGGAAATATTGGCAAATCTGGATCACCAGAACCGGACTGGGTTGGCCGCGACGCCCATGTTCCAGCGATGATAGATAAGCTGGCGATAATTGAAGGTCCTGGGCCATTTTTTTCAAGGTAATGCCGCGTTTTTGGCGCAAATCCCTAAGCTTTGCCCCCAGTGGCGTCATGGCCCCCGCCTTTTCTTCAGATAGACATAAAATGCGCCGCTGCCGCCATCTTTGGGCTGGGCCTCAGAAAACGCCAAAATATGGGGCCTAAGGGAAGCCTCATTCAACCAGCGCGCCACACCGGTACGCAAAATACCGCTGCCTTTACCCGTAATCACCAATACACAGCGTTTTCCTGCCTGGGCACTGCCGCTAATACACTGACCAAGGGCATGATACGCCTCTATCCGGGTCATCCCATGAAGATCAAGCCGGCGATCAATTTTCATTTTGCCCCGTCGCAGCCTGTCACCGGACCGTTTATCCATCGAATGGGTCACCCCTGGGTTCAATTCCGATGCTTTGGGCACCTGTATCGGGCGCTGAACCACAATTTGCGGCCTATTTGCCGGTTTTATCGGGCTTTTTATGGCTTTTGGCACAGTTATTGGTGAATCAGGGGTTTGTTTGACCCTATTTTGTGGTTTTTTTAGGGGTTTTACCGATCCCTTGATCTGGTCCCAAAGTGCTGCATCCTGATTTGCTGTTTCTTTGGCGGGTTTTGATTTGGCTTTTTTTGTATTCTTGCGGACCATTTTTAACGAACCCCCGCCATTTGTTTCGAAACCGAAACAGGAAGCAAAATCCAGTATTGCCCGTTCATGCGCATTTTTCCTGCGCGATTGCGCGCAGCATCCCCCCAACCCATAAATACATCGCCCCGCACCGGGCCCCGGATGGCCCCGCCGGTATCCTGGGTCACCATAAGGCGTTGAATTGGGGCCAATGCGCCGCCGGGATCGTTTGCTGTCAGCCACATGGGAACGCCCAAAGGCAAAAAGGCCCGGTCAACAGCCAGCGATCGATTGGCCGTCAACGCCACCCCTTGTGCACCAATGGGGCCATCACCCTTTAGTTCACGGAAAAAAACAAAGGATCGATTGCGGTTGAGCACGCTTGCCGCCCGATCCGGATTGGCCCGAAGCCAGGCCCGAATAGATTGCATGGAGGTGGTTTCAATCGTAAGCGCGCCCGCTTTGATTAAAACCTTGCCGATGGACGTATAGGCGTGGCCATTCTTTCCCGCGTAGCCTAGGCGCATCATCCGGCCATTTTTAAGACGCACCCTGCCCGAACCCTGAATTTGCAGGAAAAACGCGTCGACCGCATTATCGACCCAGACAATCTCTAGCCCCTTACCTGTTAATGCGCCCGCCAAGATTGCCTTGCGATCCGCATAGGGCACCAGCCTGCCACCGGATGCGCGCCCGGCAATGCTGCGCCCCCGCCAGATTTCCGAAAAGGTGCCAAGGTCTGCAGTGACCAGATCAGGTGGCCGACGATAAAGAGGGAAGCGGTATCGCTGCGTTGGTTTGAGCGAGCCCTGCAGGGAAAATTCGAAATATCCGGTGAACAACCCCTTGGCGCCATCATTGCCGGTCACCGCATAGGGCCTAAAATGTTTTTCAAAAAATGCCCGTGTTTGTTCGGTCGATTTTTTCGGGTCAAACCGTGACACCGCACGGCACGAGGCCTGCCAATCTGAAACCCGCCCGGCCAAGCCCTTTGGGCCAACCCGGGCCTTCGGCGCGCGGGCTAAAAGTTTCGTGCAGGATTTGGAAAAAGCCAGAAGCGCACCACGAGGGTGATCCTTGTCCCAACCCGGCAAGTCACTGAAATCTGTTTTTCTTAAAGTGATTTGATCCGGGGTATCCACCATCACAGGCGCACAAGCCGTCGCCATCGCCAAAACGGACATAACGAAAAAAGGCCTGAAAACAGCCCTATATGGCATCAAGAATGGATTCTGGTTACTGCAGCGTTTCAGTCGCAACCAGCACCCAGTTCGGATTGGAAGATTGGGTGTCACGTTCATAGGTCCAGATGTCTACCACTTCGGCAATGCGATCAGGATCGCCATCAATGACCTCGCCGTCTTCATCCAGGGTCACATTGATCTGTTCTGTGGTGTATTTGATTTTGATGGACGCGGTACGGCCTGACATGTTTGCTTCAAGAAATTCTGCTTCCTTGATGCGCACAAGTTCAGTTTCCAGGACATGTTCTTTTTCTGCCCGGTCATTGATGGCAGATTCAAACCCTGCAAAGACATCCTTTGATAAAAGCGGCTTTAATTTATCCGCATCCCCCGCAGCAAACGTGGCAACGATATATTCAAAGGCTGAATTGGCTTTTGCGACAAAGTCGGCGGGATCGAACCCGGGATCAGCAACCTGAATCTGGGTCAACCCTGCCCCAAGGGGGGTATCGCCCTCAATGGTCTGTCCATTGCGGCCGGGCATCCTGACAACATTGTCTTCTTCTTCGTCTTCATCAAGAACATCATCGTTGGCCGGGCGCGAACGGCTTTGTTCTGTTTGATAAGAATCGGAATCGCGTTGGTCGTGCCCCGTTCTTTTTCCGAGCACGCTTCGAAGGCGCAAGATTACAAATGCCGCAATTAGGGCAAAGAAAATAATGTCAAAAAACTGGAAGCTACTGCCCATGTTTATCCTTATGTTCCGGGATGTTCCGGGAAAACGTCACCTACGTTAGCCCTTGGCCCCTTTAAAATCCAGTTCTGCCTACCACTTGTATCATGTACGCCATAACACGGTTTTAGAGACAGTAAATTATAAAGATAATATCCGTTCTGGACATAGGGCCTTAAAGCCCCGATTTTAAGAGGCAATATGATCCTTTTTCTCGTATTTATCATCGTCCCCATCGTCGAAATCGCCATCCTGATCCAGGTTGGCGGATTGATCGGTGGCTGGGAAACCGTCGCCATTGTCATCCTGACTGCCATGGCAGGAACAGCCCTGTTCCGCACCCAGGGGTTCCGGGTTCTGGCCAGAGCCGAAGAAACCCTTTCAAAAGGGGCCTTTCCAGCGGAAGAACTTTTCGATGGCATCTGTATTCTGGTCGCTGGCATTTTGTTGTTAACCCCCGGTTTTGTCACCGACGCAATGGGGTTGGCCCTTCTTGTGCCGGGCCTTCGGGGTTTAATTGGCCGCTTTGTCTGGCAAGCCATTACGCGATCTGGCCACACCCATGTTTATGGACAATGGTCCGGACCCACGTCCGGGCAACCCCATCAGGCCGATCACCCACATGATGATGATGCCATTGAAGGACAATTCCACGAGGTTCCCCCGGTTCATCCGGAAATTCACAAAAGAAAACCTGGGGATGAAACCTAAAAACGCGCGCAAAATTTCAGTCGCACCCTTTAATCAAAGCCGGTTTTATTGCACCTGCATTGAAACCATGATAGCCACTGCCCATAATCAAATTTTCAATACGAAGGACGGATATAAATGGCTGATGCACCAGAAGCTGGATTAAACGGAGACGCCAGCGGGTCACAAAACGGATCACAGGACGCGATACAGGGCGCAGAGCCAATGGTTCATGCCCATGCCCAGTACATCAAGGATTTTTCCTTTGAAAATCCAGATGCCCTGGACTCGATTGATGAATCCGGAGACGCCCCAGAGGTCAGTTTTAATTGTGCCGTCGAATCACGCAAACTGTCCGATGCCACCCATGAGGTCGTCCTGAAATTCGAAGGAAAAGCGATGCGCGGGGAAAAAGCCCTGTTTCTGGTCGCCCTTGATTATGCCGGGTTGTTCACCTTCGACAACGTGCCGCCTGAACATGAAGATGGCGTCATCAACGTCCATTGCCCAACCATGCTGTTTCCCTTTGCCAGAAACATCATTGCCAATGTCACCCGCGATGGCGGTTATCCACAATTGTTAATTGATATCATCGATTTCAACGCCATGTACGCCGCAAGTCTGGCGGAGAATACGGGACAGCCTGAAAACACCGAAACCTGATTTTTTCGGGCGTTGCCGCAATCAGCTCTTCCAGATTGGGTTTTTTAAACCCTCTACAAACGTTGCATGGGCTTTGGTTTCTGCATCGGATGCGTGATGGGAACGCGGTTCGCGATTGACCCTTGTCGCCGGGCCACTTTCGTTGGTTTCTGTTTTGGCTTCATTGCCAAGCCCAAGGCCTGCTTGGCGTCCACCCATAAGTTCCAGATAAACTTCGGCCAATAATTCCGCATCTAATAATGCGCCATGAACCGTTCGCGCAGAATTATCGATACCGAATTTTTTACACAACGCATCCAGATTGGCAGGTGCGCCTGGAAACTTACGCCGAGCCAGGCGCACTGTATCGGTGACACCGTGGCTTTCGAGCGTTGGCAGGCCCGCTATTTTCAGCTCTGAATTGAGAAACTTCAGATCAAATTCAGCGTTGTGAATCACAAAATCGGAATCTTCGATAAATTCCAGAAAGCCATCAACACAATCGGCAAAAATGGGGTGTTGTGACAAAAAGTCTGCGGAAAGTCCGTGAATTCGAAAGGCCCCATCGGGCATGTCGCGTTCAGGATTGACGTAAACCTGATAGTGGTTGCCCGTGGGCATCCGATTGACCAGCTCGATACAAGCTATTTCAACGATGCGGTCCCCAGCGTTCGGGTCCAGGCCCGTTGTTTCCGTATCCAGAACGATTTCACGCATGGTTTCTATAAGCCTCTACCGCCATTTTGATGCTTCATTTTTTTTACAACATTTTCCAAAGCGATAAAAGTCCGCGCTCGGCCCAAACCAGTGGGAATCACAAAATCGGCGCGGGAACATTTTTCTGTTTCCCCCATTTGGCGTCGTCTAATTGCTTCAAAGCGCGCCTGGTTCATCCCTTTGCGTGCCAAGACCCTTTGTTTTTGAATAAAAGCGGGTGCCGTCAATACCGCCACCCCATCACAAAGCGTTTCCCCGCCGGTTTCAAACAAAAGGGGAATTTCAAGGACCGCCACGGTTGCACGCGCCATATTTTGGCAAAATATAAAGCGCCTTTCTCCATCCCGCACCATTGGGTGCAGGATTGATTCCAGCCGCGCAAGGGCGACGTCATCATCAAAAACAAGCTTGCCAAGGATGTCCCGCGAAACGGCATTTTCAATGACGGCCTTTGGAAAAGCCTTGGCAATGAGCGGCACCGCCCCACCGCCAACGCCCAAAAGACCATGCACATACGCATCAGCGCTGAAGACCGGAACCTTCATTGCCCGCAGCATATTGGCCGCCGTTGATTTGCCCATCCCAATAGAGCCGGTCAGCCCCAGCATTCTGGTTGTTTTTGTCTTTGACGCCATTGAGCCCCTGTACGCGCGTGCGCGCCGTTTAACCGATCCCATCAGCAACGAAGGCATGCAGTGCTTCCGTAACCTCGGGTTCAACCCCAAACCAGCTGGCAAACCCCGGCTGGGCCTGATGCAAAAGCATGCCCAAACCCCCTGCCACCGGGTTTCCCCGGACACGCGCGGCGGCCAACAGGGGGGTTTCCATTGGGTTGTAAACAATGTCACAAACCGCAGCTTTTGGGTCCAGGTGATTTAAATCCAGATCTAGCGGTCCTTGGCCCACCATACCTTGGGTCGTGGTGTTGACGACAATGGCGGCATCTTCAAGGGTGTGATTACGCTCCACCCAATTGACAACCCGGATATTTGATCCTGTTTGCGAACCAAGACTGATTGCCAGCGCTTCAGCGCGGGCCAGAGTCCGATTAACAATCCGCACTTCAGGTGCGCCCAAATCCAATAGACCGGCCACCACAGCCCGGGCCGCACCGCCGCCGCCAATGACCATTGCTGGGCCTATGCTCGCGTCAAAATCCGGGCAATGATGAGCAAGGTTTCGGGTGAAACCAAGGATGTCCGTATTGGTGCCGATCAAGGTGCCGCCATCAAACCGAACCGTGTTAACGGCCCCGATGCGCCTTGCTGCTTCATCGGCTTCGTCAACTGCTTTAAGGGCGGCTTCTTTATGGGGCACGGTGACATTCACCCCCTCAAATCCTGATTGCGCCAATACCCGCAGGGTTTGTGCAAAATGATCCGGCGACACAGCCAAAGGCACATAGGCGCCATCGATGCCATAGTGTTCCAGCCAGTAATTATGAAGCCTGGGCGATAGGGAATGGGCCACGGGCCAGCCCAGAACGCCTGCCAGTTTTGCCTTGCCACTGATGGTCATGATTGCACCAAGTTATGATCACGCAAAAAGTGTAGAACCGCCAAGAGTGGCAGCCCAAGAATGGAAAAAAAATCGCCTTCTATTGTCGAGAATAATTGTACCCCATGGCGTTCCAATTGATAGGCCCCAACTGAATTAAGCAATTGATCCCCTGTTTCTTCCAGATAGCGGTCTAAAAATTCATCGCTGAAATCCCGCATGATCAATTTTGGGCTTTCCAGATGATGCCATATCTGTTGACCATTCCTGAAGATTGAAACGGCGGTTGCCAATTCATGGGAACGACCCCGAAGTTTCAACAGATGGCTTCTTGCATGATCCATATCAGGGGGCTTGTCAAACCAGACGCCATCCATATCCAGAATTTGATCCGCCCCGATCACCAGAGCGTCCGGGGTTTGATTGGAAACCCTGACCGCCTTCAAATTAGCAAGGACAAGTGCTGCATCAATGGCCTTGGCATTATCAGCAAACATCGATTGCTTAATAGCATCTTCATCGACATTTGCTGGAATAACCTGAAACGAAACTCCGGCATTTTCCAAAAGGGTCCGCCGTACGGTGCTGCTTGATGCAAGGATAAGTGAGGGTGCGTTATTTTTGGTCATAACCTTTATCTATACTGGTGGGCATGGTGGTTTTTTGATGCCTGTGTATAACCCCACAATAACCTGTTTTACCCGAGTCCCAAAATGTGGGTAAACCCATACTTATACATGGGGCGTTCAAACGATCCTTGTCATGAGACAATCATTTTTTGTTTTTCCACTGGAGGATAAAAAGTTTGCACCCCGTCTTGAAATGGGGATTGTGGTCTTTCCAAAAAATCTATTCACATGATTCACGTTTTTAAAAGTGCTAATAAATGCAGCTCATCTATCGTTAGTTTTTTTTATCCCCGTTTTTTCCATAGGTTTGTTTTTATTTGAGCAAAAATATTTTTATGGGGATAACATTTAGCGAATCTCTTTATCCCCATACCCACAGGCCCAACAACAACAACAACCTATTATTTATAGATTCTTTTAAATGAAATTGAAGTGACCCTAAAATGAACGATATGTCTTTATCTGATAAACCTTTGCTCTCTGCATTACGTGGAAACGTGCAATCAGTACCCCCTGTTTGGCTTATGCGCCAAGCCGGAAGGTATCTTCCTGAATATATGGAAACCAGATCGAAGTCTGAGAATTTTCTACAATTTTGTTATTCACCAGAGTTAGCGATTGAAGCAACCTTGCAACCCATTCGTCGTTTTGATCTGGATGGTGCCATCATTTTTTCTGATATTTTGGTGATCCCTGATGCACTGGGACAAAAAGTAGGTTTTCAGCCAGGACGTGGGCCGGTGTTAGAAGCACTGGAATCACCAGAGGCGGTTTTAAAACTTTCAAAAGAGAGTGTTCGAAATCATTTAAAGCCGGTCTATGAAGCCATTCGGGGTGTTAAAGCAGCGTTGCCCCCAAAGACGACGATGATTGGCTTTGCCGGCGCTCCCTGGACCATTGCGTCCTACATGATTGAGGGTGGTGCATCGAAAGATTATGCAACCTTGAAGTCGTGGGCATTTGGAAATCCAGATGGATTATCTGCATTATTTGATATCTTGGTTGATGCCATTGGCGATCATCTTTGTGCTCAAATCGAAGCCGGTGCCGAAGTGGTGCAAATTTTTGATAGCTGGGCTGGAATTTTGCCAGCGGAATTATTTGAACCCTGGTGTGTCATGCCCATCAGGCGAATTGCCGAAATTGTAAAACGCGCCCACCCTGATGTTCCTATTCTTGCTTTTCCAAACCGTTGTGCATTTGGGTATGAACAGATCGCAAATCTTGAAAACATAGATGGTGTTTCAATCGACTCGACCGTTCCGCTGGAATTTGCCCGCGATCACATCCAACCAAACGCGACGGTTCAGGGTAATCTTGATCCAATTTTACTGGTGACCGGGAATGAACCGATGCGAGCCGAGGCCCGCAGAATTATGAATTGTCTGGCATCAAAACCCTTTATCTTTAATCTGGGCCACGGCATTATTCCAATCACACCGCCCGATCATGTGGCGGATTTGATTGAAGAAATTCGTAAATGGCGCGCTTAAAAAAAATAGGCATTGTCCTGTTTAATCTTGGCGGTCCCGATGGGCCTGATGCCATTAAGCCATTTCTGTTCAATCTGTTTAATGATCCAGACATTATCCGCCTACCCCAACCCATCCGATGGGGGGTGGCGAAACTGATTTCTCATCGCCGCGCCCCGACAGCCCGGATTATTTATGATGAAATCGGCGGCGGGTCTCCCATCGTTGCCGAGACGCAAGCCCAGGTCCGGGCGCTTGAAAACTATCTTCATCAATCTTCCCCGGATATTTCGTGGAAGGCATCCATCGCCATGCGCTATTGGCATCCATTTTCGGGAGAAGCTGCCCGTGAATTGCTGGATTTTGATCCGGATCAAATCATCTTGTTGCCCCTATACCCACAATATTCAGGGACAACGACTGCATCTTCGGTCAAAGATTGGAAAAAAGCTGCCAAAACGGCGGGCCTTGATGTGCCGACACGCCAGATTTGCTGTTATCCAGAATTTCCTGATTTTATTCGTGCCCATTGCACCCTGATTGCCAAGGGTCTTGATGAAGCCTGGAAAAAAGTGGGGCCAAATCAACGGCTACGCCTTTTGCTATCTGCCCATGGATTGCCAAAACGGGTGATCGATGCGGGCGATCCCTATGCCCATCAGGTGGAAAAGACCGCTTTTGCCATCAAACAAGGCTTAGGCACAGCGCTGGACAATGTTGAAACCGTAGTTTGTTACCAAAGCCGGGTTGGGCCTTTGGAATGGATTGGCCCGCCGACCGATGGCGAAATCAGGCGCGCAGCCGATGCGGGGGCGGGCATTGTCATCGCACCCATTGCATTTGTGTCTGAACATGCAGAAACCTTGGTTGAATTGGACATCGAATATGCGAAATTGGCCCGCGATATGGGGGCGCCGTGTTATATTCGGACCCCGACACCCGGAATTGAACCCGATTTTATCCGGGCTTTGGGGTCTTTGGTGGAAAAGGCGGCTGGATCGGATCAGATGATTTTGGATAATGCTTGGATTTCGGGTGGCGGCTGTGGCACGGCATTTAAGGATTGTCCCTTGCGGGATGCACCATCCACCCTATAATTTTGTTTTGATATCGCAATAAAGGCATAAATGGTTATGGATCAATTGCTTACCACCTTCTATCCGTGGATTAAATCCCTTCATATTATCGCTGTGATTGCCTGGATGGCAGGGCTGCTCTATTTGCCCAGATTGTTTGTTTACCACGCAGAGGTACCCGCCGATTCGGATCGATCCATCATGTTAAAACTCATGGAATTGCGGTTGCTTAAATTGATTATGAACCCGGCGATGATCGCTGTATTTGTCCTGGGTGGCCTTTTGCTGGCAACGCCCGGTGTGATCAGCGGCGCCGAATACTGGTGGCATTTAAAAATCGTTTTGGTCATCGGGTTGGCGGCCCTGCACATGGTGATGGGTGCGTGGCGCCGCGCCTTTGATGAGGATCGCAACACCCGGTCTGCAAAATTCTTCCGCATGATGAATGAGGTTCCGACTGTCATAATGATCGGAATTATTATTCTGGTTATTGTCCGGCCCTTCTGAGGGCGAATAAGGTTAATTGACTTCCATCTGCATTTTGGGCTAATGAGGGTTATCGACATAACAACGCGCGGCCCAGCGCGGTTCCCCATCCCATAAATGCCGTTTCAGACCCCGGTTCGGTCATCTCCGCTACATTTCAAGTTTATGGTTTCAGCATTCCGGGGTTTTCCGTCTAACGCGTGTTTCTTTTTCCCAATCCCACCTCACATTCAGATTGTCATTTCTCATGAACCTTCAAGAACTTAAAGAAAAATCCCCGGCTGATCTTTTGGCCTGTGCCGAAGAGTTGGAAATTGAAAACGCCTCAACTTTGCGCAAGCAAGACATGATGTTTGCCATCCTGAAGGCGCTTGCAGAAAACGACACGGTCATTACAGGGATTGGGGTGGTTGAAATTCTTCAAGATGGTTTTGGTTTTCTGCGTTCACCAGAATCAAATTATCTGCCAGGTCCCGATGATATTTATGTATCCCCATCCCAGATCAGGCGTTTTGGATTAAGAACTGGCGACACAGTTGAAGGCGAAATTCGATCCCCCAAAGATGGCGAACGGTATTTTGCCCTTTTGAAAGTGTCTCAAATTAATTTTGGGGACCCCGAAGAGGTTCGCCATCGCATCAATTTTGATAATCTGACACCGCTTTATCCCGATGAGCGTTTGTCCATGGAAATGGATGATCCCACGCTCAAAGATCCGACCCCAAGGGTGATTGATCTGATCTGTCCCGTTGGCAAAGGCCAACGCGCCTTGATTGTCGCACCGCCGCGTACCGGTAAAACCGTGATGTTGCAAAACATTGCCCATTCCATCGCCAAGAATCATCCAGACTGTTATCTGATCGTTTTGTTGATTGATGAACGCCCGGAAGAAGTGACCGACATGGCGCGCACCGTTAAAGGCGAAGTCGTGAGCTCCACGTTTGATGAGCCTGCTACCCGCCATGTTCAGGTAACGGAAATGGTTTTGGAAAAAGCCAAGCGGCTGGTTGAACACAAACGCGACGTTGTGATTTTGCTAGATTCAATTACCCGTTTGGCACGCGCATACAACACGGTGGTGCCGTCTTCGGGGAAGGTTCTGACCGGTGGTGTTGATGCCAATGCCCTGCAGCGGCCCAAGCGTTTCTTTGGTGCCGCGCGTAACATTGAAGAAGGTGGGTCTTTGACCATCATCGCAACCGCGTTGGTAGATACCGGTTCGCGGATGGACGAAGTGATCTTTGAAGAATTCAAGGGCACGGGCAATTCGGAAATTATTCTTGATCGTAAGCTTTCCGACAAACGATCCTTCCCGTCTATCGACATTACCCGCTCAGGCACCCGCAAAGAAGAACTGCTGGTCGATCAGGGCACCCTTTCCAAGATGTGGGTGCTGCGTCGAATTCTGATGCCCATGGGCGTTGTCGATGCCATGGAATTTTTGTTGGATAAACTGAAGGCATCAAAGAACAACGACGATTTCTTTGATTCTATGAATACCTAAAACGTTGGAATGCTTTTAAAAAGGGCCTGAGGAAAATCTTCAGGCCCTTTTTTTATGGCATCAAGATCGAAGAACCGGTTGTGCGCCGGGCTTCCAATTCCCCGTGTGCATGGGCGGCTTCATCAAGCCCATAGCGCTGGTTGATTTCGATTTTCACAACACCTTTGCTGACGACATCAAAAAGATCGGTCGCGGCCACCAACAGGTCTTCGCGTGCGGCAACGTAATGGATAAGGGTTGGTCGTGTCACAAACAGAGACCCTTTCTGTGAAAGTGTCAGTAGAGGAAAGGGTGGTACTGGGCCTGAGGCGTTGCCGAAGCTGACCATCATGCCAAGGGGGTGCAAACAATTTAGGGAGTCTTCCCAGGTATCTTTGCCAATAGAATCGTAAACCACCGGCAGGCCCTTGCCATCGGTGATTTCACGCACCCGATCGAGAAAATTTTCGCGGGTATAAATAATGGGGTGATCACAACCGTGGTTTCGGGCCAGTTCCGCTTTTTCGTCCGATGACACGGTGCCGATGACGGTGGCGCCCAAATGTTTGGCCCACTGGCACAAAATCAGCCCAACCCCGCCAGCGGCGGCATGGACCAGAATGGTTTCCCCGGCTTTAACCGGATGGGTGCGCCGAACCAGATACCGTGCGGTCATGCCTTGGAGCATCATGGCCGCGCCCTGTTCATCGGAAATTGTATCGGGCAGTTTGACCAGACGGTTGGCCGCCATAACACGGCGCTCACAATATGATCCGATCCCACCGCCATAGGCGACCCGGTCACCAACAGCGACATCTGTGACGCCATCGCCTATGGCCTCAACCACACCGGAACCTTCCACCCCAAGGGTATGGGGTAGTTCGGGCAGTTTGTAGAGACCGGTGCGATGGTAGGTATCTATGAAATTAAGGCCGATGGCTGTGTGGCGGACCAGTGCTTCGCCGGCACCGGGTTCGCTAATATCAATGTCGTCTATGACAAGGGCATCAGTCCCGCCGTATTCATGAATGCGAACAGCTTTGACCATTGTGGTTCTCCGTAGGTTATGCGGGCGTGACCGGTTGTGCCCTAATCTAGATTATCTTTTAAAAATGCTAAGGTTCGCTGATTTGCCATTGCCGCTGTTTCTGGATTGTATGTGGTGCCCCCGAGACGGGCAAAGGCATGGGCAGCGCCGGGATATGAATGCAGCGTCACCAGATCATTTTTGCCAAGTTCGGCTTTGATCAATGCCTGGGCTTCTGGTGATACGAAATCATCGTTTCCAGCAATATGCAGCATCAACGGGCGGGTGATGTTTGCGGCCTGTCCCAGACCGTCTTCAATGCCAATCCCATAATAGCCGACAGCGACATCGATATTGGTGCCGGTAGAGACGAAATAGGTAAGCGATCCACCCAGACAATAGCCAACACAACCGACTTTTCCCGTGCATTCCTCAGATCGGCGGATATGGTCCAGGGTCGCTTTGATGTCCAACAAACCCTTTGGGACATCAAATTCCTGATAAAGGTCGAATGCCAATTCCATTTCTACTTCTGTTTTGTCTGTAATCTGGATGCCGGGTTTTAGGCGCCAGAAAAGATCGGGGCAAAGGGTAATGAATCCCTGAGCGGCAAACCCATCGGCAAGGGTGCGCATGACGTCATTAACACCAAATATTTCCTGAACCAAAATGATGGCCGGGGCCGGGGCTTTTTGGGGAAGGGCCAGATAGGTAGAAAACTTTCCGCCATCTACGGCATTAATTGTGATTTCAGGCATAATGATTCCCCCTTTTTTCTTGAATGAAGCTGACTGTATTGGTTGTTTTAGCCGCTCACCGGCGCACCTTCAAGACGAAGAAGCAGGGCCTTTGTTTCTATCCCCCCGTGGCCTGAATATCCGTGCAAGGAGCCATTTGCCCCAAGCACGCGATGACACGGGATGATGATGGGAATGGGGTTGGCCCCACAGGCCCCGCCAACGGCGCGCGGGCTTGAAGATATTTTTTTGGCCAATGCCCCATAAGACAGCGTTTTCCCAAAGGGTATGTTTGATAATCCTTGCCATACCTTGCGTTGGAATTGTGTGCCATCCGGTGCCATGGGCAGGGAAAACGTTTTCAATTCTCCTTTGAAATAGGCGGCGATCTGTTTTCGTGCGTCGGCTAAAACCGGCGTTGGTTTTGCATTTCGCAAACCTTTTCCCACTGCCCAGGTAAGCCCCGTGATAGCTCCGCCCGTTTCAAACAGTGTCAGGTTTCCAACGGGGCTGGCCACTGTTAGCCGCGATACGGGGTCTTGATTCGTGAAGCCGGGTTTACGTGCAGAGACCATGGCTTAATGCTTTCGCTTCTGTGATGGGTTCAGAACAAGTTTGGTTTCGACAAATATAGGCTGTTGGTTTTCCATCCAGCTGTGTTTTGCCAAAGGCGGGATGGCCTGGGGCCAAGGTGGCATCTGGATCAATCACCTGTAGTACCAGGTTCGGTTCTGGTGCTGAAAGTGCGGCTGAGATCAGTGCGCTTGTTTCCGGGTCTTGGGATTTACCAACAATAATGGTTTCAACGCCGTGATGAAGAAGACCGGCGGCGTTAATTAATGTTGCAAGGGAGAATGCATTGCTTTCAAGGGCGGCAGAAAAGGCCGCAACTATTTCTTCGGCCCGTTTGCGATAGTGATCGTTGCCGGTCATAAGCCAAAGGCGGGCAAAAACGTCGACCATGATTCCGGCCCCCGATGGTGTTGCGCTGTCATTGGCATTGCGGGTGCGCAAAATCAGGTCATCGGCATCATCGGCGCTGAAATAATATCCGCCGTTTTCATCCTCGTAATGATTATCTAAAACTTTTGTCCAGGCAATGGCCTGATCAAGACGCGATTGATTACCATCTATGCCGTAAAGAATAAGGGCGGCGCGTGCCATGGCGGCGTAATCGTCCAGCATGGCATCGTTGCCTTGTTGCCCTGCACAGTAACTATGGACGAGGCGGTTTTCATCGCGCGCATTTACGACCATATTTGAAACGATAAAATCATAAGCCCCGGTTGCTGCCATGATCCAGTCCGGTCGATCCATGGCACCGCCTGCGCGCGCCAGCGCTGCGATCATCATGCCATTCCAATCGGCCAATATTTTGTCATCAAGTCCCGGACGCACGCGTTTGCTACGTGCCTCCAATAGTTTTTTACGGCAGACCAAAAGCCTATTTTCCTCTTTATTATCAAGAGGATCAGGGGATGACGTTCGGTTGAGAATATTTTTGCCTTCCCAGTTTCCAGCATCGCTAGCATCATAGGTTTCTTTAAAAAATTTAGAATCATCGCCTAAAACATCGTCAAGTTCGGATGTGTCCCAAACATAAAACTTGCCTTCTACCCCTTCGCTATCTGCATCCAGTGTACCTGCAAACCCGCCGCCATCGGTCACCATTTCGCGGATAACCCAATCTGCTGTTTCAGCCATGCGTTCTGAATACAGGGGGTTCGAATCCAGGCTGTGAACAAGGCGCAGCAGTTCTAATAATTGTGCATTGTCATAGAGCATTTTTTCAAAATGGGGCACCAGCCAGGCATCATCGGTGGCGTAGCGTGAAATGCCACCGCCGACATGATCATAGATTCCGCCCTGACACATTTTGCCAAGGGCGAACAAAACGGCATCGGTCATTTCAGAATTCTTTGATCTGCGCCCTGCACCAAAGACCAATTCCAACGCGGGCGCATTGGGAAACTTTGGGGCCGATCCAATGCCGCCATTGACGGGATCAAATTCCTTTAAAAGATGTTCACCTAAGCGTTCAGTAATTTCCGGGCCAATCAGATCACCTTTGATGGGCTCTGATCGTTTTGCAAGCGCGTCTTTCAGGGTGGCAACATTTTGTGCGATTTCATCGCCTTTATTTTTATAAAGATCATTGACCCGTATCAGCATTGCGCCGAACCCTGGCCGGCCATATTTGGCTTCGGGGGGAAAATAAGTGCCTCCCCAAAAGGGTTCCCCTTCGGGGGTTAGAAACATGGTCAATGGCCAGCCACCGTGTTCGCCGATGAGCGCCAAGGCTGCTTGATAAATGGCATCAAGATCGGGGCGCTCTTCGCGGTCAACCTTGATGTTGATGTAAAGGCTGTTCATCACTTCAGCGATGGCTTCGTTTTCAAAACTTTCATGGGCCATGACATGGCACCAGTGACAGGCCGCATACCCGATGGAAAGCAAAATGGGTTTATTTTCTGATTTTGCCAGCGCCAAAGTTTCCGCGCTCCAGCCCCGCCAATGAACCGGGTTATTGGCATGTTGCAAGAGATAGGGACTGGTTTCTTTGTTGAGTTCGTTAACCATAAAAGTCTGTGTAATCCTGTAAATTCAAAATGAGCCCCTAGCATCATTACGCATAAACGTGTAAGCGGAAGATGGGTGGTGATGTGATGCGCGCCGCCAAATAAATGTAGCTTATTTTTAATCGATACGGTGTGCTAAACGACCATGGATTTCCCTGACACCATTTTTGCGCTGGCCTCTGGCGCGCCGCCTGCAGGCATCGCCGTGATCCGCATTTCTGGATCTCAGGGGGGGCAGGTGTTGATGCGTCTTTCGGGAAAACCCTTGCCGGTGCCAAGGATGGCCACCCGAACCCGGTTTATGCGGCCCGATGCGGGGGACAAGGATATCGTTCTTGATGATGGCATCGCCATCTGGTTTCCGGGCCCACAAAGCTTTACCGGCGAAGATGTTGTTGAACTTCACATTCATGGGGGGCGCGCGAGCATCGAGGCCGTGGCGAGCGCGCTTTCAGGCTTTGAGGGCGTGCGTATGGCTGAGCCCGGTGAATTTACCCGGCGCGCCTTTGAAAATGGCAAATTGGACCTGACCCGTGCCGAGGCACTGGCCGATCTTGTGTCGGCAGAGACCGAAGCCCAACGCCAACAAGCCCAGCGACAATTTTCAGGTGCGTTGGCGGATCGCTATGACGGGTGGCGCCAAGACCTGGTGGCAATGCTGGCCCATGTTGAAACCGTGGTTGATTTTGCCGATGAAGAGATTCCCAAAGACCTTCTTGAGGGGCTTGATAACAAAATCTTGCGTCTCAAGGATCAGATAACACAACATATAGATGATAATCGCCAAGGCGAGCGTTTGCGGGATGGCTTTGAAATTGCCATTATCGGTGCGCCCAACGTTGGAAAATCCAGTTTGCTGAATGCATTGGCCCGCCGCGATGTGGCAATCGTTTCAGAAACTGCCGGGACCACCCGTGATGTGGTGGAACTTCATCTTAATTTGGGCGGGTTGCCGGTTACCTTGGCCGATACCGCAGGCATTCGCGATTCTCTGGACAAAGTGGAAGAAGAGGGCATACGCCGCGCCCTTGTTCGGGCAGAGGGTGCAGACCTTCGTTTGGCCGTTTTTGATGCCGCCACTTGGCCCGATCTGAACCCAGCCACGGTTGCATTGATGATGGGCGAAACCATTGCGGTCTTTAATAAGGGCGATTTGGCTGATGGCAATCTTACAGCAAATGCCAAACGCTCTGATATTAAGGGCCCATTAGGCCCGGTTCCGGCCTTTGTTGTGTCGGCTTTGACGGGTAATGGCTTCGATGCATTGCTTGATGCCATAAAAAGTGCCGCTTCTAAGGGGATTGATGTGTCGCCAGGATCGGCGCCCCTGACCCGAATGCGCCATCGCACCGCGCTGGTTGAGGCCCTTGAGGCCCTTGATCGGATCGAAACGCCGATGCGGGCCGATAGCCCGGAACTTTTGGCTGAAGACCTGAGGCTTGCAGCCCGCGCTGTTGGGCGGATTACGGGCACTGTGGATGTTGAAGACGTGCTGGACCTTATTTTTTCCGAATTTTGTATCGGGAAATAACCCAAAGGTCGGCATGTTGAGCCGGACGTTGAGGTGTTTCACGTGAAACATCGCCCGAAAACCTTTGACAGGGTTAAATCAAGGGGGTAAGCCCGCAACCATGACACAATTACATGACAAATATGACGTGGTGGTCATAGGCGGTGGCCATGCCGGGTGCGAGGCTGCGGCTTCCGCTGCCCGTATGGGTGCATCGACGCTTCTTGTCACCCATCGCATTGAAAGCGTTGGCGAGATGTCGTGCAATCCTGCAATTGGCGGCCTTGGTAAGGGCCATTTGGTGCGCGAAATTGATGCGTTGGATGGCCTTATGGGCCGGGCCATTGATCGCGCCGGCATCCAGTTTCGCATCCTAAACCGGTCAAAAGGCCCAGCGGTCCGGGGGCCTCGGGCTCAGGCGGATCGGGCGCTTTATCGCAATGCCATTCAGGATTTGCTGGGGGAGCTGGAAAACCTGGATATTATGGGTGAAGCGGTTGATGACTTGATTTTGGATCAGGGCCGTATTGCGGGGGTTCGGACCGAAAAGGGCCGCGACATTGCCGCAGGCGCGGTTATTTTGACCACCGGGACGTTTCTTCGGGGTTTGATCCATCTGGGTGAAGAAACAACCCCCGGCGGCCGGGTAGGCGATGCACCCGCGCTTGGCCTTTCAAAGACGCTGTTGCGTTTCGGGTTTGCTTTGGGGCGCCTTAAAACAGGGACGCCACCGCGCCTTGATAAGCGAACCATTGATTTTTCAGGGCTTGATGTTCAGCCAGGCGATCACCCGCCAGAGCCATTTTCTTCCCTGACTGATCGGATCACGACGCCGCAAATCCCCTGCCATATCACCACGACAACCCCTGAAACCCATGATTTGATCCGGGCCAACCTTGATCGCGCACCCATTTATTCCGGCCAAATTCTAAGCAAAGGCCCAAGGTATTGCCCGTCTATAGAAGATAAGGTGGTTCGCTTTGCCGATCGTGAGCACCATCAGATTTTTCTGGAGCCAGAAGGGCTGGATGATCCCACAATCTATCCAAATGGCATTTCCACATCTCTGCCGAGAGACGTCCAAGAGGGCCTTTTGAAAACCATTCCGGGTTTGGAGCGGGTTGAAATGTTCCGCCCCGGTTACGCCATTGAATATGATTATGTTGATCCAAGAGAACTATCCCATAGCCTTGAAACCCGCAGAATTCCTGGGCTTTTTCTAGCAGGGCAAATTAATGGCACAACCGGGTATGAAGAAGCCGGAGCACAGGGGCTGGTTGCTGGAATCAATGCGGCGCGCAAGGTTTCCAATGATGGACTGAGCCCTGAAAGTGCGTTCATTCTTGATCGGGCAGAAGCCTACACCGGGGTCATGATCGACGATTTGGTGACCAAGGGCGTGAGCGAGCCGTACCGAATGTTTACGTCCCGAGCCGAATACAGGCTGCATCTTCGGGCTGATAATGCCGACCAGCGCCTGACGGAAAAGGGCAATGCCATTGGCTGTGTTGGCCCAATTCGCGCAGAAGCCTATCGGTTCAGGGCATCTCATTTGGCGGATGCACGGGCTTTACTGGAAACGCTTTCTGCTTCTCCGAAGGTGCTTGAAAGCCACGGCATTCATGTTGCTGGCGATGGCGTTCGCCGTACCGCGGCCAGATTGCTGGCCAACGGTGATATCAGCCTTGATCGATTGAAAGGCCTGTGGCCTGAGCTTTCCAAGATTGATCCAAAGGTAACGGCTCAGGTGGAGACAGATTGCCGGTATGCGGTTTATCTGGATCGCCAAAACGCTGATGTTGCTGCGTTCCGCCGTGACGAAGCCCTTGGAATCCCGGCCGATCTTGACTATGGAACAATTGGCAGCCTGTCTAATGAAGTGCGCGAAAAATTGGAACGGGTCCGCCCCGAAACTCTTGGCCATGCATCCCGGATTCCCGGGATAACGCCCGCAGCCCTGACCGCACTTTTGGGCCATGTCCGCCGCTTGAAAGCGACGGGTCGCGGCACTTCTGCTGCTTCGGCATAGTGGGGGCCTTCTTAAATGGCCAATAACCCAATCGACACCCCATACGGTGAGAATGATTTTTCCCGAGATGTAAATGTTTCACGTGAAACATTGGATGCTTTGATCCGGTATCACGATCACGTCGTAAAATGGCAAAAAGTCGTAAATTTGGTGGGTCCTGAGAGTTTGGGCTACATCTGGCACCGCCATATTCTGGATTCAGCACAGCTTTTGCCCTTGCTGCCAAAGAAAGATAAACCCGTTATCCTTCTTGATTTGGGCAGTGGTGGTGGATTTCCAGGACTGGTTCTGGCGATTTTAGCGGCGGGGCAGGGTCTGGATTTGGCGGTTCATTTGGTGGAATCAAATGGTCGAAAATGTTCTTTTTTGCGGGAAACAGCGCGGGTTTGTGGGGTTAATGTTGAAATCCATCGCCAACGCCTCGAACAAATTTCACCTTTTGAAGTAGATGTCATCACAGCACGGGGGTTTGCGCCCTTGCCAAAACTCCTTGATTTGGCAGAACCCTTTCTGACCTTGTCTGATCCTTTGGCATTGCTGCTTAAAGGGCGAACCTGTGATCAGGAATTGACCGCAGCGCGAAAAAATTGGAAGATAGAGGCTGACACAATCCCCAGCGAAAGCGACCCAGAGGGGGTCGTCCTGAGGATTAAAGGCATAAAACGTGGATGAATCCACCGAAAATACACAGAATATAGAAAATCCAGAGCCTAAAGAGCCTCATGGAGCGGGGGACAGTGCGGAATCCGTTCTGACATCGGTGTCCAGGGCACGGATCATGATTATTGCCAACCAAAAAGGCGGGGTTGGTAAAACAACCACGGCTATAAATCTGGCAACGGCGCTTGCAGCAGTGGGTTCCCGGGTTTTGGTACTCGATCTTGATCCTCAGGGCAATGCCTCAACAGGGCTTGGAATTCCCCATAATCGGCGGAAAAAGGGCACGTATGACCTTCTGACCGGAGAGGCGAAAGTCTTCGATGCCGCAATTTCAACCGATGTCCCGGGCCTGGATGTGGTGCCCAGCACCGTGGATCTGGCGGGCATTGAATTGGAGCTGATTGATATGGAGCGCAGGGAATATCGCCTGCGCGATGCCCTGGCAGGGGGTGGCGGGGATTATGACTACATTCTGGTCGATTGCCCGCCGTCTCTTAGTCTTTTGACCCTGAACGGACTTGTTGCAGCGGATGCCGTGCTGGTTCCCTTGCAGTGTGAATTCTTCGCCCTTGAAGGGCTGACCCATCTATTGAAAACCATTGAGCGGGTGCGTCAAAGTCTGAACCCAACCCTTGAACTACAAGGAGTGGTATTGACCATGGCTGATACACGCAACAACTTGACAAATATGGTGGCATCCGATGTTCGGGACTTTTTGGGGAGCAAAGTTTATGACACCATCATTCCCCGCAATGTTCGGGTTTCAGAGGCGCCATCCCATGGCAAGCCAGTGCTGCTTTATGATTTTAAGTGTCCGGGGTCCCAAGCCTATATTCAGCTTGCCCGGGAAGTTATCAAGCGCGAGGAGGCGCGGGTTGCATGAGTAGCGATGATCCAGAATTGGGCTCAGAAACGGGTCCCGAAGCTGGGAACAATCCTCAGTCTGAACCCATTCCCGGGGCAAAACCCGCAAAGCGCAATCTTGGCCGGGGGCTGGCTGCGTTGTTTGGTGAAGAAGAAGCGGATTATGCAGAGATTGACAAGCTCCGGACGTCACGGCGCATGCCTGTTTCCCAGTTACAACCAAGCCCCTTGCAGCCACGGCGCAATTTCCGCGCAGAAGATTTGCAGGCACTGGTTAATTCCGTTCGTGAAAAAGGCGTGCTTCAGCCACTTTTGGTGCGACGCGTTGCAGGCGATAGCGAACGATTTGAAATCATTGCGGGTGAGCGCCGCTGGCGGGCGGCCCAGCTGGCCCAGGTCCATGATGTTCCTGTCGTGGTGCGCGACATGGATGATGCAGAAGCGTTGGAAATTGCCCTTGTGGAAAATATCCAACGCCAGGATTTGTCGCCCCTTGAAGAAGCCGATGGCTATCAGCGTCTGATGAATGATTTTTCCCACACCCAGGAAGATTTGGCGCGTGCGGTTGGAAAAAGCCGCCCCCATATTGCGAACATGCTTCGCTTGCTTGGGTTGCCAGACCCGGTGAAAGAAATGGTGGATGATGGCAGGCTGAGTGCGGGCCATGCCCGGGCGCTATTGAGCGCACATAATCCCATAGCGCTTGCCCATGATGTTTTGAAGCGCGGACTTAATGTTCGCCAAACTGAAAAACTGGCATCTCAGGAAAAATCATCGAAAGCGACGGTGCCAAAAAAAGCAGCGGCGAAATCTGGTGGGAAAGATGCCGATACATTGGCGCTGGAACATGATCTATCGACCCTTCTGGGCCTTAAGGTCGCGATATCCCTGAAGGGTGAAGCAGGCGATATCTCCATACATTTTGAAACCCTTGAACAGTTGGATGATGTTTTGCATCGTCTCAAACGCACCCCACCCAGTTCCTAAAATATCAATAAGTAATTGATATTAAACGATAATTATGACCTTTGACCGTGCCGTGCTGCATTGGCGATCTGCATGAGAACGCGCGCTGAGATCAGGTGAGCGGGCTGGCCCGTAGATTTGCACCGTATTTCGGCATCTGTTAACAGGCCCAACGCCGCGGTTAGGCGAGGAAGGGTCCAGGTCCGCGTCTGTGCTCTAAAACGATCCGCGAGCTTGAAAAAAACAGGGGGTCTCAGGGATTTCATGGCGCTTCCAATGTCAGACCCTTTGTGGGCCTGGCTGCACACTAAATGGAGGCGTTGAAAATGACGCTGCGCTGCGCGGAGAATTGCAATGGGGCTTTGGCCTTCCTGGGATGCACGCGCCAGGGCCTGATCAAGCGCTCCAAGGTCACCACTGGCAGCAGCATAAATTGCCTCATCAATATCTGAACTGCCACCGCTGCCAACCACGGCCAGACAATCTTCTAACGTGACGTCTAATTTCCCGGCGCAGTATAGGGCAAGCTTTTCCAGCTCGCGGCGGGTGAGCTGTCGATCTGTACCAAGATGGCCAGCTAACCATGATCGGGCATCGCCATCGAGCTTCAGTCCGTGATCGCGCAAAGCATCCGTGATAACGCGTTCAAGCCCGGCACCTTCATCCAGGTAGCAGGCAATTGCAGCACAGGATTCATTTCCTTCAAACAAACGCCGAAGGCTGGAACGCGGAGAAAGCTCTGCGGCCTCTACGATTAAAAGAGAAGGGGCCGGCGCGGGACATTCAGAAAGCCGATTAACGGTTTCAGTGATAATGGTGGAAAGGCCATCGACGGCATTCTTTAGATGCACGGCACGGCGACCACCACCAAAGGGAAGAGCCAGGGCTTCGTCGGCAAGCCGGGCGGGATCATTGCGCAACTCTGGCGGGGTGAGTTCAGAAATAAGAAAAGGATCGTTTACGACATTGGTAATTTTAAGAATGGCAAATCTGGCGCGTTCCCGGATCAACCCTGAATCGGGACCGTAAAGAAGAATGGCCCGGGTGTCATCGCCAAGGGTATTGATAAAATCATCAGCACGGGCGGGTGAAATTTTCATGGATTTTGTGGGGTTCCATATCCGGGTTGGGCGGGGAAATTTAGATTGCCATAGGAATCAAGAGCCGGGTTATTGCTTGGCCCGGCTGGCGCTGGTTTTGCCCTTGCCGCATTTGCCTTGTTCAAATGGACTAGAAAAACAGCCGTCCGATTTTTGATGTTGTTACTAAGGTCTTTCGTGCCACGTTGAACAGCATTTTGTTCAGAGACAATTGAGGCAAATCGGGATTCAAGAACATTGTAGCTATTGGTGCTGACGGCCTGGCCTGAATGAATCACCTTGCCAGATTTTTTATCATAGAGCTCAAACTGTGCATTAAGGATCAGGTTGTTGCGGGTAGTGGTTTCGTCTTTCCGGATGCCAAGACCCTGGATGCTTTTTGTTAAATTAATTTTAAGCCGCCATCGTGGGTTTGCAGATTTGCCACGCATGTGCATTTTCTTTGTAAGATACTGATATAAAAGCTGCCCTTCGCGTTCCTTGATGGGATCAATTTGTATGGCCGCCAAAAGGGCATTATTGGCAGCATTCTGGCGCTCACCATAAAGGGGTTGAAACCCACAGGCGGCAACAAACAAACAGGCAGTGATTACCGTTGGCCATTGCAGGCCTGTCACAAAAAAACGAATTGGTTTTTGGGGTTTAAACCACGACATTGATAACCCGATTTGGAACGACAATAATTTTACGCACTGTTTTATCACCGATTGCGGTGCGGACATTTTCCAGTGCCATGGCCCCATCTTCTGCCAGTTTTTGATCTGCATCCAGTGGTAATTCCAAAGTGCCGCGAAGCTTTCCATTGACCTGAACAGAAATGGTTACGCTTTCATCAATGACCAGAGCGTTATCCGCAACGGGCCAGGGCGTTTCTACCAACGGCGTTGTGTGGCCAAGGTTGGACCATAATTCTTCGGCAATATGGGGAATGAACGGTGCCGCCAATTGCACGAGAACTTCAAGCCCTTCACGGCGCACAGCGCGGGTAGGATCATCTTCACCCTTCAAGTCACCAATGACATTTGAAAATTCACGGATGTGGGCAACGGCGCGGTTGAACCGCAATTTTTCAAGATCCCCTGTGACATCAACGATTGCCTTGTGGGTTGCGCGCCGTGCTTCAAGGGCATCGCCCTTACAAGCTTCAAGGGCGGATGATTCCCCGGGTTTGGTGATGATCGCTTCATCAACCATGCGCCAGAGACGGTTCAGATAACGCCATGCGCCATCAATACCAGAATCGGTCCAGTCAAGATCACGTTCAGGGGGAGAATCTGAAACGATGAACAACCGCACGGTATCGGCACCATA
>Ga0233433_10000941_pt1 | contig 29697 bp, 25 predicted proteins | sample SI_122_August201_5_FD_179868 | JGI IMG/M metagenome (GOLD analysis project Ga0233433, IMG submission 179868) | Seawater microbial communities from Saanich Inlet, British Columbia, Canada - SI_122_August2016_100_MG | ecosystem: Environmental > Aquatic > Marine > Inlet | place: Canada: British...
CTGATCGTCCTTTCTAAACCAGTTGACGTAAAAGATCTTAGGCAGTTGAGCGCTATTCTGTTGACCGAGCTTGATCCAGTGCTGCCAATAGTCAGCCATGTTATAGCCGCAAAAAGGGAGCATGGCCATGGGGTCTCGACGCAGATCACCGATAGTGCCTGCAGCGGCTGCTGTTTTTTCAGAAGATACGATCGAGCCAAAGAAGGTGCCTTGTTCCCATGAGTTGGCCTCATTAACCAGAGGCACAACTGTGGCACGTCTGCCACCAAATAGGATGGCACTGATGGGTACACCCTGAAGATCCTCCCATTCGTCAGCGATAGTAGGGCATTGTGAGGCAGATACCGTAAACCTGGCGTTGGGATGGGCAGCCAGTTCCGAGCTGTCAGGTGTCCAGTCTCGTCCGCGCCAGTCGATCAGGTGGTCGGGTGCCCGGTCGGTCATGCCTTCCCACCAGATATCACCATCATCGGTTTCAGCGACATTGGTAAACAGGCAGTTTTCGCTAAGGCTTAGCATGGCGTTAGGATTTGTGGCCATACCGGTACCCGGTGCTACGCCAAAGAAGCCAGCTTCTGGATTGATGGCATAAAGCTTTCCATCGTCAGCGAATTTCATCCAGCAGATATCATCGCCAACGGTTTCAACCTTCCAGCCTTCCATTGAGGGCACCAGCATGGCTAAATTAGTTTTACCACAGGCACTTGGGAATGCACCTGCAATATAATGAGACAGCCCCTCGGGATTAGTCAGTTTCAGAATCAGCATATGTTCGGCCAGCCAACCTTCATCGCGCGCCATGGATGATGCGATTCGCAGTGCAAAGCATTTCTTTCCAAGGAGCGCATTACCGCCATAACCGGATCCAAAACTCCATATTTCACGAGTCTCTGGGAAGTGAGCGATATACAGGTTATCGGGGTTACAGGGCCAGGGCACATCACTGGCGACGTCATCCAGAGGCTTGCCAACCGAATGTATGCATGGCACATATTCGCCATCTTCGCCGAGTTCGGTCAAGACCGCGGAGCCAACCCTGGTCATAATATGCATGCTGGCAACAACGTAGGGAGAGTCGGTAATTTCTACGCCAATATGAGCGATAGGTGAACCTATCGGCCCCATACTGAAGGGGATAACGTACATGGTCCTGCCACTCATTGCTCCCGCAAAGAGATTTTCCAGGGTAGATTTCATCTCAATCGGGTTGGCCCAGTTATTGGTAGGGCCGGCATCTTCAGGTTGCTCAGAGCAAATGAATGTCCTGCTTTCTACTCTGGCTACGTCTGCCGGGTCCGATCTTATCAGGTAACTGTTTGGCCGGATATCAGGGTTAAGTTGTTTGGCCACTCCGGCATCTTTGAGTAGGGCCATCATATTGTCGTATTCTAAACGGCTACCATCGCAGATCACGACTTGCTCTGGGTTGCATAGAGCCTCCATCTCGTGGATCCAGTGATTGAGCTGCTTATTGTCTGTCATGTGTTTTGTTCCATACCGGTCCTACTGTTCCTTTTATCTTATATAAAGCCTGATTTAACTTATTAAAAGGATATTTATCGTGATGTCGGGTAATGTTGTCTCATTTTTTTTGTTCAACAGGGGCGAAAATGCGATAAATCTGCCGCATCAGAGCGCAATATTTAAAAAGGCAAATTTAGCAGGATCGGCGGCAACTTTAAAGCTAATATAGGGTCGCGAAAGCCAATTGTTTGTTAACAGAGTTGACCCGTGCTATTGAAGTCGGCTTATGCCGTTCATTGTTAAAAACGGGAAAACCCAGAAAGCCGTGTTTGAGACGGGGATATTGATTGAGCTTGAATTATTTTTCACTAAAATGACCGCTTTGCCATGAATAGAAACTTATGAGTCAATTAACAGCAGCTAGAGAACTATTTGATTATCCGAGGTACTGGGCTGAGTGCTTTGGTACGTCTACGTTTCTGCCCACCAGTCGAGCGGAGATGCTGGCCCTGGGCTGGGATAGCTGCGATGTCATTATTGTCACAGGAGACGCCTACGTCGATCACCCCAGCTTTGGAATGGCTGTTATCGGTCGTTTACTGGAAGCCCAGGGGTTCAGAGTTGGTATCATTGCACAGCCCGACTGGTCTAGCGCGGAGCCCTTTAAGGCCCTGGGAGAACCCAATCTTTATTTTGGGGTTGCCGGTGGCAATATGGATTCAATGGTTAATCGATACACCTCCGACAAGAAAATTCGTCGAGAAGATGCCTATTCACCCGATAATGAGGGGGGACTCAGGCCGGATAGAGCAGTTATCGTTTACGCGCAACGATGTCGCGAAGCCTACAAACAGGTGCCGATCGTTATTGGTAGCATCGAGGCGAGTTTAAGGCGAATAGCGCATTACGATTATTGGAGTGACAAGGTCCGTCGTTCAGTCCTGCTTGATTCGAAGGCTGATTTGCTGATTTACGGCAATGCAGAACGGGCTCTCGTGGAGGTAACGCATCGACTCGCACAAGGAGCCTTGCCGGAGACCATCCGTGATGTCAGAGGTACGGCTTTCGTTGTCCCTCATATTCCTGCCAACACCTCCATTATTGATGAGTCGACGATTAATGATGAGGTAGTACAAACCGTCCGAATGACGTCTTCTGCCAATGCCGTGGATGCATTTGATCAGTGTATTGTCATGCCCAGTTATGAGCAGGTGGTTGAAGACGAGGTGCTGTACGCTCGAGCATCGAGAATTCTTCACAGGGAAACTAATCCGCATAATGCACGAGCTCTGGTTCAGGGTCATGGAGATAAAATACTCTGGCTGAATCCCCCGCCCATTCCCTTGTCTACCCCGGAAATCGATGCTGTTTTTGATCTGCCATATCAACGAGTCCCCCATCCAATATATGGTGATAAAAAAATTCCAGCTTACGAAATGATACGTTTTTCGGTCAATATTATGCGAGGCTGCTTTGGTGGGTGTACTTTTTGCTCGATTACTGAACATGAAGGCCGGTTGATCCAGAGCCGCAGTGAAGAGTCAATTCTTAATGAAATAGAAAGGATACGAGATAGAACCCCTGGATTCACTGGTATTATCTCAGACTTGGGTGGGCCGACAGCCAACATGTGGCGACTGGCCTGCAAGGATTCTGAAACTGAATCAAAGTGTCGACGTCTTTCCTGTGTTTATCCGGGTATCTGTAAGAATCTCAATACTGACCAGACCCCCTTGATTGGTTTGTATCGGAAAGCCCGGGAAATACCTGGCGTTAAAAAAGTATTGATTGCGTCCGGTGTGCGCTACGATCTTGCCATAGAAACGCCAGAGTATGTTGAGGAACTAGTTAAGGAGCATGTCGGTGGCTATCTGAAAATTGCCCCGGAGCACACTGAAAAAGAACCATTGTCGAAGATGATGAAACCTGGTATCGACAGCTATCACCAGTTTAAGGAGATGTTTGACCGCTTTTCCAGTGAGGCAGGGAAAGAGCAGTATCTCATTCCTTATTTCATTGCCGGTCACCCGGGTACTGGTATCGAGGATATGCTTAATCTCGCGCTATGGCTTAAAGACAATGGTTTTCGTGCAGATCAGGTCCAGAGTTTCTACCCGTCGCCGATGTCTACAGCAACAGCGATGTATTATTCTGCACGTAATCCATTGTCGCGAGTGTCTTATGACAGAGGTGAAGTTGAAGTGGTCAAAGGAACCGTGAATCGCCGCTTGCATAAAGCTTTTCTGCGCTATCATGATCCGTTGAATTGGCCGCTATTGCGTCGCACGCTGAGATCCATGGGGCGCACGGATCTCATTGGCAATGGTCGTGAGCACTTGGTGCCACGAACCCAGTATTCTGTTTTACATAAACCGAAGCGGGCTTTCCGTACTCAACACACGGGGTTACCGGATTTACCTAAAAAGGGTCCGGGTAAGAACCGAAAAAAACGAGGTTAGGTCCGGATACTGAATTTATAGTGCCTGGTTAATCGGTAATTGATCCTTTAATTCTCGCTTGAGGAATTTTCCGCTGGCATTTCGAGGCAGAGGGGTGTCAAGCAGCCATAGGTATCGAGGGATTTTATGTTTCGCCATCCGACTGCTGCAGAAAGTGCGAATCTGCTCAGCGGTTGCCTGTTCCTGCTCTCGACAGTAAATGGCGGCTCCGACCTCTTCACCCAGACGATCATCAGCGATTCCGAAGACGCTGCACTCAGCGATCTGATCCATTTGGAATAAAACGGTTTCTACTTCTGAGCAATAAATATTTTCGCCGCCTCTGAGGACCATGTCCTTGACTCTATCGACGATATAGATGAATTTATTATCGTCAATCCAGGCGACGTCGCCAGTGTGCAACCAACCATCGGTGATGGTCTCTAAGGTTGCCTGCGGTTGATTGAGGTAGCCTTTAATTACCGGCGCACCTCGTACCCAGAGTTCACCTGACTCACCAGGCAAAGTCTCATTTCCCTGATCGTCGACTGTTTTTACTTCGAAAGTCGGCATTGCTCTTCCGCAGCTCTCAGGATTTTGAACGAAAAAGTCACCACCTATCGATGTGATAATTCCGCAGGTCTCGGTCATGCCATAGCCGGTACCGGGTCTGGCAGTGCTGACCGTCTGTTCTATTTTAGAAACAAGATCGGGTTGTAGCTGAGCTCCGCCGCCACCAACTGATTTCAAACTCGAAGTATCGTATTGATTAAAGTCGGGATGACTGATCAACTCGCGGCTCATAACGGGTACACCTGTCAGGCTGCTGATTTTCTCTCTTTCAATTAATTGCAGGGCAACGGTTGCATCCCATTTGTACATATGCACCAGCTTACCACCCGCCACGGTAGATGCTTGAGCCAAACAGTTGTTTGCAGTGACGTGAAATAACGGCGTGGTGACCAGCGCTGAAATTGGCGGTACGTCCTGAGGGTCGATCAAGGCCGTGTCATGAAATTTTGCCATGGTTTGGGAAAGGCATTGCCCCCAGAAGCCCATATTCATAATGTTGTGTACACAGCCTCGATGGGTTTGCTGGGCTCCCTTGGGTCTCCCTGTTGTTCCTGAAGTGTAAAAAATACAGGCATCTTGGTCTGGATCGATGATTCGGTCGGGTAGTGCTCCAGGAAATTGTGCCACTTCAGCAAAGTCGAAGACCTGCTCGGCAGGTTCCTCGAGGCGAATCCCTACCACTTTCACATCAGTGTGCCGGTCTCTTATGGCCGTGAACCTTGTTAACCTTTCCTGATCACAAAACAGTATCTTTGGCTGGGAATCGTCGATGGCATAGTCGAGTTCATCTTCAACCCACCACGCATTGATCCCAACGACGGTGAGCCCGGACGCCACCGCTGCCCAATAGCAGATCATCCACTCTGGATAGTTACGCATGGCAATGGCGATACGGTCACCCTGAGCGATGTTTTGTTTGCACATCCAAGCAGCGATGCTATTGACCATTTTGTGAACCTCACCATAGGTCCATCGCTGGTCTTCGTACACGAGGTATTCCCGATGCTCATGGACTGCGGATGCCAGCCAGATTTCTCGCAGGCTCGGCGGCGCCGATTTAAATGTTTTCATTGGAGATCCTCGAACGAGGCTCTCTTCTATTTCATATTGTCCGTCTTGTCCTGACAGTTCATCCCAGACTGATTGTAGCGTTGCATGCATAATAAATGTGTCTTCCAGCAAACTAAGTTGGGCTAAGATAGGCATTCTGACTCGTTGATGCAAATTTGATGGCCTATTTATTTGAAGATTTGACCGTAATTGACGCCGCCTCCTTTGTCGCTGGCCCAGGAGCGGCGACTATTTTTGCGGACTTTGGTGCCCAGGTGATTAAAGTTGAAGCGCCTGCTGGTGATGCTTATCGATTACTGCATGGTCGATATAGAACTGATTACAACTGGGCTCTGACCTCTCGGAACAAACGGGATATAGCCATTGATCTTTATAAGGAGGAAGGCCGGGCGATCATGCATCGGCTGGTAGATCGTGCAGATGTGTTGATATTAAATTTCCGGGAAGACCAGTTGCAACAATTCGAACTGACCGTTGATGAACTCAAAAAGAGAAATCCAAAATTGGTGATAGCGCAATTGACCGCATTTGGAACTCAGGGGCCGGATGGGGAGCGTCGTGGTTATGACACCACAGCCTGGTGGGCAAGAACGGGCATCACCGATTTGTTAAAGCCCCATCAGCAAGCACCGACGGTTCCGCTTGGGGGAGTGGGTGATCATGCGTCTGCCATGACACTATTTGCCGGGATAATGATGGCGCTTTATCAGCGCGATAGGACTGGTTTGGGAGATTATGTAGAGACTTCTCTGGTGGCCAATGGCTGCTGGTCAAATGGTATGCATTTGCAAGGTGCCATTGCCGGCTATGATCTGGCTGAGTTATTGGACGAAAAAGGCTATCGGTCACCATTCTCAATGATCTATCAAACGAAGGAAAATCGTTTTTTGGTGTTGGTAATTCCTAATCCAGAAAAAGAATGGCCGGGCCTGGCGCGTTGCCTGGGGCATCCGGAATGGATAGGAGATGAGCGGTTTACAACGCTAAGAAATCTTATGCATCACCGAGATAAGATCAAAGAGATGATAGCCAGCGCCTTTTTGACTATGACCGTAGCGCAGGCTTGCCGGGCTCTTGATACTGAAAATCTGACCTACAGCATCGTTGAAAAACTAGCCGATGTTATAACGGATGCACAACTCATTGAAAACGGCGTCATTGTCGAAACTGTGTCTGAAAACCCGGATTTCAAGTGGACCGTTGCAAACCCCATCAAGGTGCAAGGGGCAGCAAAAGTACCACCACACGACCCTCCAGTCATTGGTCAGGATACTATCAATATACTCAGGGATATTGGCTATAGTAATACCGCTATATCAGCATTTGCTGAGAATGGTAGCATTGTTGCAGTTCAGCCTGCTGAGGGTTCCAGCGAATAACCATTCATGGTTACGACACATTTACCGACGACTTTCCTCTGTTCGAGCATTTTTAAAGCATCTACTGCAGCTTCAAGCGGAAACCCGGCACAAACATGAGGATCAATTAGGCCATCTGCGAGCAACTGATAGATTTTCTGACGGCTTTTGCGGCCTAACGCCGGATCTCGTCGACCGATTTCACCGGCTCGAACCCCAATAACCGAAATCTGCTTGATTAATATGTGATTGACGGCAGCTTTTGGCCAAACCCCACTGGTAAAACCGATCGCCAGGATTCTGCCGCCCCAGTTGATGCAGCGCATCGATTCATCAAAAACTGACCCACCGACGGGGTCATAGATGACGTCGGCACCGTTTCCCTGGGTAAGCTTCTTGACCGTATCCCGAAAGCCGCCAAGGCTTCCGTCTTGTTGGCTGTAATTGATGACGTGATCGGCGCCACGAGCTTTTACTACGCTAAGTTTTGCGTCGGTACCACCCGTCGCGATCACTGTGGCGCCGAGATATTTGCCGAGGTCAACTGCTGCCATACCGACACCACCAGTCGCACCATGTACTAACAAAGTTTCGCCTGCCTGAAGATTGCCGCGAATGGTTAATGCGACGAAAGCGGTTAAGTACGCCGTTGAGTAGGTTGCTGCTTTTGCGTAAGAAAGATCACCCGGGATGTGTTTTAACTGACTAGGATTGAGGTTGATTGCTTCTGCAAAACCGCCGCTTCGATCGGACCCAACCACCCGGTCCCCCACCTTGAAACCAGTTACGGCATTACCTATGGCAATAATATCGCCAGCAAATTCACCCCCGGGCGCGAACGGGAGCTGTGGTTTGAATTGATATTTACCCTGGATCATAAGGATATCGGGAAAATTGACCGCACAGGCCTTTATGCGTATCTGCACTTGATCTCGACCTGGGGCTGGAATCTCGATAGTGTCCAGAGACAGGGTGTTGATGTCATCGCTGATGGTACGGCAGAGGGCGGTTTTTATTTTCATTTTTGTCCAGAGAGGCAATGTATAATGAGGCAGGATAAGATATTACCTGTTTTGTTCACTTCAAGCATACAGACATGCTCGCTTTCAAGAGAGTAACTTTATGGGCTTGTTGTTTGAGTACTGATAATAGTCATAATGTCTATTCAGTTGCCTTCAGATCTATGGGAGAAAAATATGCCGGAAGGAATTTTAGAAAAACAGGTTTCTCATTGGTTAGAACAACAGGTACCCAATTTTGAAAGTCCAGTGGACTACCAGCTAATAACCGGCGGTCATTCAAATCTGACATTTAAATGTGAAGATGCGACAGGCAGGGCTGTTGTCCTGCGGCGTCCTCCCTTGGGTCATGTCCTTGAAAGTGCCCATGATATGAGTCGTGAGTATCGAATTATTCATGCCCTGAGGCAGACCAAGGTACCAGTGCCGGAAGCGCTCGGTCTTTGTCAGGATAAAACGGTTAATGGAGCTGACTTTTATGTCATGGACTTTGTAGAAGGAGTGGTGCTCAATGATGCCGTTATAGGATCGACTATTCCCGCGCAAGCACGCCCAGATTTGGCGCATAATGTTATTCATATTCTCTGCGACCTCCACGATGTGGATATGGATGCGGTAGGCCTGGGGACACTAGGCCGGAAGGAAGCTTATCTTTCCCGTCAACTTAATCGATGGAATAAACAATGGCAGGCGACAAAGACTCATGACATACCTGAAATGGAAGCAAGTTCTGCTTTATTGATGGAACGAATACCGGAACAGCTTGGAGCCAGCATCGTACATGGTGATTTTAGATTGGGAAACATGATAGTTGACCAGGGGCGTGTAGAGGCGATCCTTGACTGGGAGTTGTGTACGTTGGGAGATCCTCTGGCTGACCTGGGCTATCTTTTGAACAATTGGTTGGGTGAAGATGAAGTCGTTGGAATTGATGTGGCAGATCAGCCACCTACCGCAGTTGGTGGATATCCGTCGAGGGATACCTTGTGTGAGCTCTATTGCCAGAGAACCGGTAGAGATCTCAGTAATATTAATTATTATCGCGCCTTCCAGCACTGGCGGCTGGCCGCGATCGGGCAAGGCGTTTATAAACGCTATTTAGTTGGAGCAATGGGCGAAGATCATGGTGTGGATTTAGCTCGGCAGAAGGAAGGCGTTGCGCGTAGAGCCGAAGCAGCTATGGAATTGCTCCAGACTAGTTAATCCTGTCTGATTACCTGTCCTGAGATGGTCGCAGGTGGAGCGCAGAGAGTCGGCTTGGTTCGGTTAGTGAATGACATGCGGTTTTTTTTCGATGCTTAGCAGGCGTTGCGCTGCGGTCTGTTTTGTCTTCGGATTGCTGCATTGCTCAAGGATGTTGAGATAAGTCTGCTGTGCGCCAATGCGGTCGCCCTGCATTTCTTTTACGGCACCGTACTGAACCTGGAATTCATATTGTTCTGGCATGAGGAGAATTTGCTGACGCAAGCAATGGCTTGCCGATTGCCAGTTTTTGGCGCGCCAGTGTATCTGCTTTAGGTTGTCCAGAAGCCTGGCCAGGATGCCGATATTGGTAGCCTGTTGCATATGGCTAGGATTGATCACGGCAGTTGGCCCTGCTATCTGTTTTAATAAAGTGGCGCAGTCGCTCTGACTGAGCTTTCGGCCGGTAAATGGATCAATAATGCGGTTTTCAAATGCTTCATACTGAATCAGGAAGTGACCCGGGAAATTAATCCCCTTGATGTTGATGTTAAGACGGTTGCCCAGAGCCAGGTGAATGAGAGCAAGGGACAAAGGTATGCCCTGGCGAGTATCGATAACGCGGTTTAAATAGCTGTTATCAGGAGCATAATAATCGTTGGTGTTACCTTTGAATCTCTCATCTTTATGAATAAAATCAATGAGTTGTTGCGCAGCAACCGCGGGGTCTTTACTAATCTTCTTTTGTAATGTCAGGGCGAGACTGTCCAGCATCGCAAGGTAGGCACCAACATCCAGGTCCTTTTGAGTCTCAGCAGCGATGATCAGCGCGGCACGATCCAGGGAGATCTGGTGATCCTGCAGTTGAGCGATTTCTGTAAGCGTTTGCTGAGGTTCTCTCATCAAATTACTTTACAAGAATATGACGACTATGACACATGTTTCATGGCTTTTAGATCATAAAGACAGGTTACCAACAGCTGAACCGAACAAGCTAGTTCATCTGCTGAGAGAAAAAATTTCATCTGCTTTGTTACGAATCAGAGCAAGAGAGGGTAGATGCACCTTTAAATGATTTTTGTATTTAAGGCCGCTGCCGATAGCAGATGCTGAAATAGGTTTTCTAACTTGGGCTGCACTCGGGGTCAGTACGGCTCTATTAGACTTTTCAGGCGCAAAGCAAGCTGGTTCTGAGGTTAGCTGACAATAATCAAGCAAGGCTTCGATACTGGCATCCGGGTGCCTTACAAGGTGCTCATATGAGAGATTGTAGATCTCACCCGGAAAAAGGTTTTGCCAGTGCTGCATTAGCGCTAAATAGCCCTGCCAGTAGAAAATGATGGCTTCGAAAGAATAGCTGAATTCATGACCTTCGCTGAAAAAGTGGCGAAAAACACCGACACCATTATCTAACGGGTCTCGAACTATATTGATGATTCTAGCGTCAGGAAAAATCGTTTTTATCAGGCCAATATGGAGAAAGTTATTGGGGTTTTTGTCAATAAAGTAGGCGCTGTCAGTATCTCGATAGATGGCCGTTTTTGTCAGATAATCATGTGCAAATGCGGTTGCTTTTTCGGCAGGGAGATAACTCAGTTGTTTAGCATAGCCGCCCTTGTTTTCGAGTTCTATGGAGATATCTCCAAGGAATAAAAGCTCATGGGTCGCCTCAACCTGTGAGTGATTTGCCAGGATTTGTTCTAACAGGGTGCTTCCCGAGCGTGGCATGCCGATGATGAAGATAGGTGTGTCCAGGCTTTCTGTATTTGAGTTTGCCGATGGCTTGAAATCACGCATCAATGCCTGGATCAGCTGCTGGTAAAGATCCCCCCTGAAGGGCCGGTGTTGAGCGATGATGTCATTGCCTCTTTGTAGGGCCATAAAGGCTTCATCGTCGTTGCCTTGCTGATCCAGCGCTTCAGCGAGGCTCAGTAATAATAATCCTCTGTAACCCGGAGGGGTTGTTTCAAGTTTCAGGCGTTGAGTTATGTCATCGATGTCTTCAGCCAGGAACGAGTAACTCTTCAGGCTAGCAAGGCTCCAGTAACCAATGGCTACAATTTTGTTATCTGTCATTTTGGTTAACTGGAGGTACTTTTCTGCTGCTTGCTGGTTTTCTCCGGCGGCCTTCAGGGCATGCCCATAGTTGAGGGTGACGCCATGATTCTGTGGCTCCAATGCACTACATAGTTGGAAATTTGCAAGGGCATTTTTGACCTGGCCTGTTTTGAGTTCTATCAGGGCAAGGCGATATCGAATTATCTCAGTCTGGTCCTGGGCAAGCATTGCCTTCAGGCTACTGATGGCATTTGTATAATCCCTGGATGCTTCCAGTTTATCTATTTCTTTAAGATCTAAATCCATTTAGTTGTCCGATCCATTTAGTTATCCGTGCCTGGTTGTTTTTACAGGTATTCAAGGTTTACGATTCTTCCATGTTACGAAGTAGTTTAAATTAAACTAAGCCGGAAAGGTGATTTTCGAACATTTACCTATTTTGAAGCGAGCAACCACGAATTGATTTACTATCGCTTTTTGCAAGTCTTGCGGTTAGACAGGCTCACAGGCAGGGTATGATATCGGATCGGAACAAAGCTGAAGTCAGGCTTTTAGATTATCACGTTAGCAAGGGATGATTGATTGGCAGGCAACTACCGGATGATACACTAAAACCCTGAACGAGGCGCTTTGAGATACTGGGGCAGTCACATTATGAGTATTACAATTTATCATGTTAGCGGCACACGCTCGATACGAGTCATTTGGTTATGTTATGAATTAGATATTCCCTGTCAGGTGGAGGTCATCGATTTTGGAAAACAATACCGTGCTTCTCCGGGCTGGCGAGCAAAAAGTCCGACAGGAAAAGTTCCGGCCATGGATGATGGCGAATTGACAATATTTGAGTCAGGGGCGATGGTGCAGTACCTGTTGGACCGGTATGCTAATGGCTTATTACAGCCCAAGCCAGGCACCCCCGCAGGGGCTTTTTACCAGCAGTGGTGCTGGTTTGCGGAAGCCACTTTTGCTCGTCCCTTAGGCGATATTGCTCAGCATATGCTGATTCGACCGGAAAAAGAACGCATTCCTGCAGTGGTAGAAGATGGTCGGCAACGCGCTGGAGTCTGCCTTGACGCCGTTGAAGCAGTTGTGCGTCATCAGGATTACCTGCTGGATAGTTTTACAGCGGCAGATATTATGATGGGTTATTCTCTTATGCTGGCAGAAAGATTTGGTCTGTTGAATGAAGATTTTCCTGCTACCACGGCGTATTTTGCGCGACTAAAGGCTCGAGACGGCTATCAGTATGCGATGAGGGTTTAAACCCCTGCGGGTCACAATTTCGTAAGAACAATTGCCTAAGAACGGAGTGGCTTCATTTGGCTGGCAGTTGATGCCGGCAATTCAGCTTTATTGAGACTGCTGGGATTTCAGTCGTTGCTTTGCTTTTCGGTTTTCTGTTTGATCGAATTTGGCCTCGGAGCCAATGTGGGTTTGGCCCCTAGCATGAGCAAGTTGCACTTGTTTTTCGCGTTCAACGAATCGAGCCCGCTGGGCCACGGTTGTTTTGGAGATACAGTGTGGACAAGACACTCCGCTGACGTAATCAGGGCTGGAGAGGTCTTTTTCATCTAGGGGTAGGCGGCAGGCATGGCACTGCTGGTAACCGCCTGGTTCGAGGCTGTGGTTGACGGCGACACGCTCATCAAAAACAAAACACTCACCTTGCCACAGGGATTCGTTCTCAGGGATATCCTCAAGATACTGGAGTATTCCACCGTCAAGGTGATAGACCTCGTCAAAGCCTAACGAATTTAAATAAGCCGTGGATTTCTCGCAACGGATTCCGCCTGTACAGAACATAGCAACTTTCTTGTGTTTTTCCGGGTCGAGGGATGTTTTCGCAAATTTCGGAAAATCCTTGAAAGATTCAGTATGAGGATTGACGGCATTTGGAAAGGTTCCAATTTTTACTTCGTAGGCATTCCGAGTATCTACCAGGGTGACATCGGAGGATTGGATGAGTTGGTTCCAGTCCTTGGGTTTAACATAGGTCCCGGCATGCTTTTGCACATCCAGGTCAGGTTGCCCGAGCGTGACAATCTCAGCTTTTAGCTTCACCTTGGCTCTGAGAAAGGGCATGGTTCTGCTGTAGGACTGCTTGTATTTTAGCTGCACGAAACGGCTATCTTCCCGCAGCCAGTCATGGAAGGCATTGATACTGCTGCGGCGGCCAGAAAGGGTGCCATTTAATCCTTCAGTTGCGATTAGCAGGGTGCCTTTTAGCTGGTTAGCGTGCAGGAATTTTAGGCAGGCCTGTTGCAATGTTTTCGGTTCATCTATGGACACGAAATGGTAGAAGGATGAAATGACGTACAGGTTGTCTTCTTCTTTGGACATTGAGCGAACTAGCCTCGCATTGGTTTTTTGTGGTGCTCTGAACAAGCCTGTAAGGACAGGCTGTACTGAGACGTTGCTGGCCTGGACAAGCTGGATGCTGACAAGGTGAAGTTATCACCAACTATCAGAACAGCCCACCGAACCTGAAGCGCTCCAGCGGCTATTATCGCTTTAATGACGGCATTTTGGCAGCGGAAATATCAGAACGCGGCTGAAATCTTCTTATCTGGTCAGGACGAAACAGATTTTGCGGTGCTATACTGCCAGACAAATGATTATTTGGAGAATCGTATGCCCCTGAATCCCGATAGTGTAGGTACTCAAGGAACGCCGACGCGACGCAGCTGGTCCGGTAAGGATGCATTACTATATGCTGTAGGTATCGGTGCTGGAACCGAAGATCTGCAATATACGACCGAGAACACTAAGGATCTCCAACAGCAGGTATTTCCAACATTCGCGGTAATTATCGGAGGTGGCGGCGTGCCCATGAAAGCAGCGGGCTCTTTTAATCCCGCAATGATGGTGCATGGTGAGCAGGGCATTGAATTACTTGCAGAGATTCCTGTTGAGGGAGAGATTGAAAGTACCGGTGAAATTGTTGGCGTCTATGATAAGGGTAGTGCCGGAGTGCTTGCTTTCAGTTCGGAATCAAAGGATGTTAATACGGGTAAAGTCTTATTGAGAACCCGGTCTACTTTGTTTTGTCGAGGTGAGGGTGGGTTTGGGGGAGATCGTGGCCCGAATGACAGGATTGAATTCCCGGATCGAGATGCTGATCACGCTGTGACCTATGCGACCAGAGAAGATCAGGCGTTAACTTATCGGTTGTCAGGAGACCGAAATCCATTGCACTCTGATCCAAGTTTTGCAGCAATCGGGGGGTTTGCAAAACCTATTTTACACGGCCTTTGTACCTATGGATTCACCGGTCGGGGATTACTTCAGGTTATGTGTGCTGGCGATGCAGCGCGGTTTCGTTCCATGAATGCGCGCTTTTCAAAACCTGTTTACCCGGGTGATGCATTAACGGTGTCGATGTGGGAAGAAGCTGATAGAGTGATTTTCAGGACCAGCAATCAACATGGTGATATTGTCATCGATCAGGGCGTATTCACGTACCAATGAGATTATACCGGCAAGATAGTACCAGACGGATATTTTGATTAAGTTAATATGAGTAGAATAAATGTTAAAGGTAGGCGCTAAAGCACCGCTATTTGAATTGTCAGATCAGCATGGGGAAGTGGTTAGATTAGTAGACTTGGTATCTAAGGGGCCTCTGGTCCTTTATTTTTATCCAGCAGATTTTACACCAGGATGAACTAAACAAGCCTGCCGCATACGTGATATGCGTGATGATTTAAGCAGCCAAGGCCTATCTGTAGTGGGGGTCAGTCCTCAGGGTATAGAAAGCCATCAGCGCTTTAGTGCCCAGTATAATCTGGGTTTCCCTTTGCTTGTGGATGCGGATAAACAGGTCATTAAAGCTTATGGTGTGAATGGCCCGTTTGGAATTGGTGTGCGTAGAGCTTCTTTTTTAATTGATCAAGAGCAGAAGATTGCCGCTTGTATCAGGGCAGATTTCCGTATTAACCATCATATTGAATGGCTAAAACTGGTCTCAGACAGGTCTGTTTAAAAAGTAGGCAGGAACTGGAATCCATGGAATGATGGCATTTGGTAGATCATTTTCTGCAGGTCAGGGTTTTGGTTCGGGTGCCTTGGCATGCTGACAGCCGGAGAAAGCGTGTTAACCAATTTGTTTTCAGTCTCTGTGGAATTAGATTAATTTTGGGTATGTCGGGGTAACAGGTGTGTTAGCAAGATGGGCCAGCATTGTCATCATCGGTTTCTATAGTCTGGAGGTTTATGGCTGGTCTGATATGGGGCATCAATTAGTCTGTGATATCGCCTATGAAAATCTTCAGCCGAAGGTCAAAAATAATCTTGATATTTTGCTCACTGCGCTTCCGAAACAACACAAAGCGCTTATCTCCAAAGACGCTGCAGTCGATTTTGGTGATTTGTGTACTTGGGCAGACAAAATCAGAAGCCTGCCAGAATATAAAAGTATTGCAGCCTGGCATTACGTTAACGTAGATCGGATTGACCAAAGCGTGCATCGAGGTTATTGCGTGACCGGCTGTATTCTAGCTGCTCTGGATCAACACGCATCGATGCTGTCGGCTCGAGATTTAAGCGCCTGGGCGCGCTTGCAGGCATTGATGTTTCTAGGGCATTGGGTTGGTGACCTGCATCAGCCTATGCATGTCAGTTTTGCTGATGATCGGGGAGGAAACCTGGTTCGGGTGAGCGGTTTTGATGCATGTAAGAATCTTCATGCTGTCTGGGATTACTGCCTCTTAGCAGAAAATAAAAAGTCTCGACAACAGTTGCTGCGAGTGCTGCTAAATGTGGCCGAAGGTATTAAAGTAGCAGGCTCTGAACAGTCTCAAAAGTCGATCGATTGGGCCAATGAATCTTTTGCCATAGCCAGGCATCCTCGTACCCGGTATTGCCAGATAAGCGCAGCAGGTTGCCAGGCAATAACGAGTAAATCGTTGCGACTATCCGCAAACTATTGGCGTCTTAACTGGCCTGTGGCAGAGCACCGGTTGGCTATTGCCGGTATTCGTCTGGCAGAATTGCTGAATAGCCTATTAACAGGACAGGTCTCTTCTGATGCTGTCGATGTTATCAGCAGATAAGCGTCCCGCAGAAACCAGTTTCGGGTTGCTGCCTCTAGCTATATAAGGCTTGCGGGCTTGTCCGATTGCAGTGCTTGGTATTCGATGAAACATACTCTCAGGGTCGTCCGCGAGGTTAAACAGCAGGCACGGGTATCTTCCAGCTCGGGCCTAGAGTTCCGGGATCTAACTAGTACTCGATCCTTGCGAAGCACTTCCTGAGTTCGCTAACAAAGGTTTCTGGCTGCTCGAAGGCGGCAAAATGTCCTCCAGTGTTGAGCACATTGAAGTACACCAGTTGTTTGAAGCGCTTTTTGGCCCAGCGTTCCGAAGTTTTGAAAATTTCTTTCGGAAAAATACTGGTACCCACTGGGATTTCAACTGCAGGTTGCATTTGTTGATTTCTACCAAAGCTTTCCCAGTAGATTCTGGCTGAGGACGCCGCTGCACCTGGAAGCCAGTACATCATAACGTTGTCAAGCAATTCGTCCCGGCTTACGATATTTTCCGGGTGTCCCTGACAATCCATCCATTGATAAAATTTTTCAATGATCCAACCGGCTTGGCCTATGGGGGAGTCAGCAAGACCATAGCCCAGAGTTTGCGGCCGGGTACTCTGTTGTTTGGAGTAGCCAGAGTCGCTTTCTTGATAAAACTGATAGGTAGCCAGACACTCCTGTTCGAGTTCCGATAGATCATTCATGGTATCGGGGTCAGGTGGAGCCATGGGCATGGTGACATGGATCCCCTGGCAGTGTCCGAGGTTTTGCGTTGCGATGGCAGTGGTAACAATCGAGCCCCAATCGCCTCCTTGGGCCAGATATTTGGGGTACCCTAATCCGACCATCAGTTCGTCCCAGGCAGCGGCAATTTTTTCGATGCCCCAACCGGGTTGGCTGGGTTTTTCCGAGTATCCGAAGCCGGGCAGTGAGGGCAAAATGAGATGAAAAGCCTCTGCGGCCTGCCCACCATGACTGACTGGATCAGTCAGCGGACTGATTACTTTTTGAAATTCGATAATTGAGCCAGGCCAACCATGGGTCATTAATAAGGGTCGAGCTTCCGCATGCTTTGACTTGATATGTAAGAAATGGATATTAAGGCCCTGCAGTTCGGTTGTGTAACCTGGCCACTGGTTTATTTTGGCAAGCCTTTCAGGCCAGTTATAGTCGGATTCCCAGTAGTCTTTGAGTTCCTTCATGTAGGCAAGCGGGATACCCTGGCTCCAGTCAGCCGGTGTTTCTTTATCAGGCCAGCGGGTCATTGCCAGCCTCAATTTGAGGTCAGCGATTTCCTGGTCACTGGTTTCGATGATGAAAGGCGATACCTGGTTCATGGCTGTTCCTCCAGAGAAATGATGGTTTTGCCAATGGCTTTTCTGTCGAGCATGTTCTTCATAGCGATTCCGGCATCTTCCAGGGTGTATACTTCTCCTGCTTCAGGGTGGAGAAGTCCATCACGAATCCATTGAATCAAAGAATTGATAACGGGGCGAGATTCTCTGGGTTTAGCGGCGATATACCCGCCCCAGTTAACACCGATAATAGAGATACGTTTGAGTAAAGTCAGGTTCAGTGGTAGTTTTGGGATTTCACCACTGGCAAATCCTACCACTAGAAATCGTCCGTCAGGGCTCAAAGATCGCAAGGCGGGTTCAGCGTAATCTCCTCCAACAGGGTCGTAAACCAGGTCCAGTGTATTGCCGTCGAGCTTGGCGTTAAGCTCTTTACGCCACTGCGGCTGGCTGTAATCGATACTTTCCTTGGCGCCGGCAAGCATGCAGGCATCACGTTTTTCTTTGCTGGAAGCGGCCGCGTAAACGTTTGCACCCTGGGAAATAGCTACATCAATAGCAGCCATGCCAACGCCGCCGCTGGCGCCGAGTATAAGAATATTTTCTTTTTTCTTGATCGCACCTAAAGTGATGAGGCCATGAAAAGCGGTGCAATAATTTACCAGAAAGGATGCTGCAGCGTTGCTGGAAATGCTGTTGGGCAGGACGATACAGTTGCCCTCGGGTATGCAGACCTTCTCGGCTAAGCCGCCTCTTGCTGGCATTGCCAATACTCGCTGGCCGCGCCTCAAGTGTTTTACCTGGCTACCCAGCAATTCAACAGTTCCTGCAATCTCATTTCCGGGTATAAAAGGCAATTCGGGTTTTATCTGGTAAAGGCCCGCTACGGTTAGTGCATCCACGTAGCCCAGTCCTGTAGCCTCAACTTTCAGAACGACTTCGTGGGGTTCTGGTAGCGGGTCAGTTATGTCGGTAACTACCAGATTTTCCGGAGTCTGAAATGACTCGCAAATAATAGCTTTCAATAGAAATACTCTCTTTCTTCTCGCTTGATCAGAATGCCCGGTTTGGGTTTCAGAATTGGATTTACTTTATTATCCGCTGCAGCGATTAAAGTGTGACAAGGCAATGGATGCCGCTGCACAACTGCACTAATATAAGGAAATACCTTTCTGATTATATGACTGACTATAATAGAACCTATCCTGAATTCATAATTTTATCAGTTAGTTAACCTATGGTGATGTAGGCAACTCAGCAGGGCTTATAAGGCAGGTGAATTCTGGTTACCGGGCATTGATCAGTTCCATGATGCTGTTAAGCCGGTAAGAACTAGCCTGTTTGAGCGATGACAACTCGTTTGGAATAGACCATGTCATGGTACTACCCTGCTGGGTTTCAGGCTTGAAAATGATAAACCATGCGTTGAGGCGGTTCTGTTAGCATTAGTAAGGGTGGCTATAAACGGTTGCTGGGTCTGTTACGGGCTGGTTGAATTGTTTTTTACGCGCATTTTTGATAGACGTGGGAATATCTATGACAGTGGGATTAGGGTTAGGTTTAGGTCGATTTCCGTTCGAGACAGGTAAAGATTACTTTCGATGGGTAGAGTTGTGTGAGCTTGGCGGCGTGGATTCCATCTGGCAGACGGACCGGTTAGTTTCTCGAGAACCAAACCTGGAAACCCTGTCGACCATGGCTGCGCTCGCTGGGGCAACGGACAGAATTCGGTTTGGGATGAATGTGGCCAGTATTGCATTGAGGGATCCCCTATTAACGGCGAAACAGTGCGCTACAATCGACCTATTGAGTGATGGTAGACTGTTACCTGCTTTTGGAATAGGTAGTGCCTTGAGTATGGATTACCGTGCTACCGGGACACCGACCAAGCGACGGGGAAAAAAGGCTGATGAAGCCCTCAGCCTCGTGCAAAGACTGTGGAATGAAGACGAAGTCAGTTTTTCTGGTGAGTTCTTCAATTACGATAAAGCCTGTATTTCGCCTAAACCGGCCAACCCTAGAATTCCGTTGTGGATAGGGGGCTCAAGCCCATTGGCCATGCGCAGAACAGCGCGGCTCGGTACCGGTTGGCTTGCCGGTATCGATACACCCGAACGTACGGCTGTGGCTATCAAGGGTATTAAAGCAGCTCTGGTGGATACCGGACGATCCATCGATGATGATCACTATGGGGCCACTTTTTCGTTTCGTTTTGGTGAGGTTGATGAGCCTGTTTCACAGCGCTCCCTGAAGGGGCTGGCGGCAAGAACACAACAGGACCCAAGCCGTTATCTGGTGATTGGTGATTCGACAGATATTGTTTCTCGGGTCGAAGAATATATTGCGGCTGGGTGTTCCAAGTTTGTGCTCATACCGATTGCTGAGGCTACCAATGATGCCTTCTATCAGACCAGGCGCCTGATAGAAGAAGTTATCCCGGTGTTCGCAAACAGTTGATATAGGGGCCTATTGGCACTCGTTTGCCAGGAAAGCGCGAGTTCGGTGGTGTTCTTCGGGGTCATCTGTGCTGATTGCCGCACAGAAATCAGTGACACCGATATCACGAAGCTTTGCCATAGCACTGCGCACCGAAGCTTCGCTGCCGACCATGGCCAGATCCTGTGGTCCAGCGAGGCCTTCACGGTCCAGCATGGCTCTATAGGAAGGCAGCATGCCGTAAATCTGTAATGATTTGCCTATTTTCTCCCTGGCAGTTGCCTCATCGTTGGTGATGAGTACGGGAAACCCCGCTGCGATTCTAGCGGCGGGTTTGCCTGCCTGGGCAGTTGCTGCGTTGATGGTGGGTAGAATGTACTGTTCCAAGGTGTTGGGTCCAACCATCCAAGTGATGGTCCCCTGAGCTTGTTCGCCGGCCAGCTTTAGCATGACCGGCCCAAGAGCGGCAACCAGTGTGGGTACTTCGGCCTGGCCGGGCAGAGCCAGCTTGACCTGATTTATTGTATAGTTCTGCCCCTGAAAGGAGACCTTTTCACCTCGCAGCAAAGGTAGCAGGATTGCGAGATATTCTTTCATATGCCTGGCCGGTTTGCTGTAGGAGAGCCCCAGCATGTTCTCAATGACAACTTGATGGGATAGACCAATTCCAAGTGTGAATCTTCCCTGGCAAGCTGCACCGGTAGTTAGAGCCTGTTGGGCCAGCGCTGTCGGGTGTCTAGGGTAGGTAGGTGTCACTGCCGAGCCTAACCGAATGGATTTTGTGGCCTGACCGATAATGGCCAATGTGGTCACTGCATCAAGGCCAAAAAGGTGAGCCATCCACAGGCTATCAAAGCCTTCATGCTCGGCATTTTTAGCGCTCTCGACAACCTTTTCTATGGTGCCGTTGGCGTCTTCAGACACCGATAACATCAGTCCAATTTGCATAATAGATATTCCGGATAGAAAGCGATTAGTTTGCCATTTAAGACCGGCATTGACAGCAACTAAAATGAGGCTCAAGGGTCGTGGATCAGTTCCAGGTGTGTTGGTAAACTAAATGCAGGTCATACCAGGTGAAATATGATGAGTGATGGTGTGAAAACTGGCGTATTCAAGGACCCGGGTAAGGACAGCCTGGTGGTGATGTGGCGCGGTAAATTAATCGCTCGATATGCAAATACAGAGGCTTTCATCGCAGCACATGTGGAAGCGCTGACAGCGCTTGAATTCGAGCAGGAAAATATTCTCGAGGATGAATACCGGGATTTATAGGCTGCGGACTACATTTTAAAGGCTGTTGTGTGAGGTCAGGCTGCCGTGAGACGTTGTCTAAATGCGGCGCGGGTCTGGTTATTTCCCAGCTATTTTGTCAGTTTTTTGGCCACTCCTTTTTTATTCCCCAATGCCGGTTGGCAGGCTAAATTTGTATGGCAATGGTGTTGTCTATTATCTTCAGTGGAAAAGTTCGAATGTCCTCATAAGCCGGAGGCGCTTGGACACGGCCATCTTTAAGGCAGAATTCAGCGCCGTGGTAAGGACAGATAATACAACCGTTTTCGTACATTCCGCCTTCCAGCGGCAATTCCTCATGACTGCAGTAATACTGGAGGGCATAAAATCTCTGTTCATGATGACAGATCAGGATTTCGGTCTCGTCTATGACGACTCGAAGTTGTTCGCCCTCTGGTATTTCGTCAACTGACGCCACTACAGTAAAGATTTTGTTCATGAGTAATCCTGCCCAGAAGGTTGTTATTAAATCAGATTCCTGCCTGAAAACGTCAGTTCAGTTTTGTTTTGGTTAGGTTGCTTATTTTAGGATGCTCGACAGGGAGGATAGTGTAATGAAATTCGGATTACTTTTGTTATTTCTTTCGACTGAGAAAATTGTTCCAGTCATTGGCCAAGTTGAACTGTCCAGTACCGGTTTGTAGCATTCAGAAACAAAAGGGTCGCCACTGCTACCTAAAAAATTGAGTGGCGGCTCTGGTTAAATCAGTCATTTGGCTGCAGGCGAGCGCCTAGCAGCCATGTGAGTAGATGTCGATTACGCCGATCTGAGATCGGGTAGCTCGTAGCCCTGCTTTTCCAGATCAGCCCGGATATCCTTCTTATTGATTTTTCCTGTTGAAGTAAGCGGTATCTCATGTACGAAGATGACATCATCCGGTAACTGCCATTTGGCGAAAATTTCTGAGCAATGATCCAGGATAAGGTCTTTGGTGACGTTTGCTCCTTCGACAAGAATTACCAAAGCCACAGGGCGTTCATCCCATTTTGGGTGTGGCTGGGCCACCACGGCAGCCTGTTGCACGCCAGCAAGGGAAACAATGTGATTTTCCAGATCAACTGATGAAATCCATTCGCCCCCTGATTTAATCAGGTCCTTTGATCGATCAGCGATTATCAGATACTGCTCCGGATCGATTTTTGCCACATCTCCAGTGATCAACCAGTCATCGTGAAACTTGTCCGGTTGTGGGTCGTTGTAATATTCCGAGCAAATCCAGGGTCCTCGAATGAGGAGTTCACCGACGGCTTCGCCATCGTGGGGCAGGGGGTTCCAGTGTTCATCAAATATCTCGATTTCGAGCCCAGGAATGGTCAGGCCTGCTTTGGCGATATTCTCAAATTGCTGGTCCTCACTGAGTTTCAGATGAGAACGTTTAGCCACTTTACGGGACAGGGTGCCAAGGGGATTTGTCTCGGTCATGCCCCAGCCCTGAATCATTTCTATACCGTGCTCTTCCCAGTACCAGCGCATCATCGATACCGGTGGTGCTGATCCGCCGCAAGTTAGGCGGGAAAGCTTCTGGGTATCATATTTCGCTGGGTTGTCTTCCAAAATAGCTTTGATGCCCTGCCAGATCGTGGGAACCCCGGCCGACAGGGTGACTTCCTCTTCACACATCAGGGTGACTAACCGCTCGGCGTCCATAAATCTGTGCGGCATAACCTGTTTGCATCCGAGCATGGAAGCGGTGAAGGGTATGCCCCATCCCATGGCGTGAAACATTGGCACGATGCCGCAGACTGCATCCAGGGCCGACAGACTCATTGAGTCTGTCATGGCTTGAGCCATGGTATGAAGGAAGGTGGAACGATGGGTGTACATAACACCCTTGGGTTTGCCGGTTGTGCCGCTGGTATAACAAAGCCCCATGGGTGAATTCTCATCCAGTACGGGCCAGTCATAGGCCTTTGCCTGGTCTGCAATGAATGCTTCGTAATCCACAGTATCGCTAAAGGTTGTCTCGCCACCCTCACCATGTCGGCAGATGACTAATTTTTTAACTGAGGGTATTTTATCCAGCAGCGGATCGAGTAAAGGCAGTAGGTCTTCATCGACAAAAATAATTTTATCTTCAGCGTGATTGATAATGTAATTGAGGTCTGCTGGACTGAGCCTTATGTTCAGGGTGTGGAGTACTGCACCCATAGACGGTACGGCCTGGTAAAGCTCCAGGTGACGATAATTATTCCACATGAAACTGGCGACTCTATCTCCAGGCTTTATGCCGAGATCAGTGAGTGCGCCAGCCAGTTGGTTAGCGCGTTGCCAGGTGGCCTTCAAGGTCTGCCTGTGCGACCCATTTGCCATCAGGGTGACAATTTCCTCCTGAGGATCTGCTTGTGCTCCCCTGCCAATAATGCGAGACATGAGTAATGGTGTTTGTTGCATCGTCATTAAATAAAGCTCCTATGTGAAAATCAGGTCTTCTGTACACCCATCTACTATGAAAACAGAGCAGACAGGATAACGAATTTTGGAGCAGAGTTGAAATGAAAGAATTCTTGCTTGGCTATGGGTTTCCTGACAAAGTGATGATTGAGAAATTTGTTTAGAGAATTGATTGCTAGAGTTTCAAAAAAATGATCCGCGGTCCGGAAAACTCAGTTGGGGGTTGATCACATCCTACGCTACACCGGCTGTTGGGGTTGGTTATATGTACTTGCTGATTGGCCTGTATATCATGAAGTTTTCAACCGATGTGTTGTTAATTCCGCCAGCAATCATGGGTACGATTTTTGGAATTTCCAGGGTTTGGGATGCTGTATCTGACCCCCTGGTGGGTTATTTCAGTGATAAAACACGGCATCGCCTTGGGCGAAGGAGAATCTGGCTACTGGCTAGTATTTTGCCTATTGGGGTGTCCTTTGTAATGGTCTTTTCTCCTCCTATGAGCCTGACCGGTGGAGCGCTGGTGGTTTGGATGGGAATCGGAGTTATAGGTTTTTACTCGGCTATGACGCTATTCATGGTGCCGCATTTATCTTTTGGTGCTGAATTAACCGACGACTATCATGAACGTAGTCGATTGTATGGCCTGCGTCATGGGGCCTATACCATTGGTTCGATCATTGCTCTTGTTAGTATGCAGCTATTAATTAATGCTGAGCAGGAGAGCGAACAGAGCGTGCGCACGGTGGCTTTTCAACTCAGTGGGATCGCGACGTTGCTGACCATGCTGCTGATCGGCTTTGCCGTTTATCGTCTTCGTGAAAGGCCAGAATATCAAGGTCGTATCGGCCAGACGCCATTTGGGGCTTTTAAAGATGTCTGGAAGAACCCGCATGCAAAGCTGGTTATTGTGGTCACCTTTATAGAAAATATAGGCAGTGCTGTCATCGCCATATTAACGCTCTATATTGCCCAGTATGTTGTCGGAGCGCCTTCACTGGCACCTTTGATTATCCTGGCCTATATGATTCCGTCCACCTTCTCGGTACCCCTATGGATTCCGATTTCGAAGAAGGTGGGGAAAATCCCCTTATGGACATTTTCAATGCTATTAACGGGGCTGTCTTTTGGCGGAATGTTTTTCTTGCCTTTCCTGGACAATATGGATCATCGGGTTGTACTCATTTTTGTGCTGGCCTTCTTTGCTGGATTATCTGCAGGCTGTGGAGGTACCATCGCTCCTTCAGTGCAGAGTGATATTATCGACTATGATGAATATCTAACTGGTGAACGAAAGGAAGGGTCTTATTTTGCAGCATTCAATTTTGTTCAGAAAAGTGCTATCGGTGTGATGATATTGGTTACCGGTTATGTGCTTCAATTTGCAGGCTTTGAACCCAATGTGCAGCAATCGCAGACAGTGCAAGTGGTGATGGTTAGTCTTTATGGGCTATCGCCGCTGGTCTGTTACACGATTGGTGCTATCCTGTTTTCCAGATTTACCCTGGATGCCACTGAGCATGATCGCATTCGGCAAGACATCGATTCGCGAAGAAATGCGGCCGTAGGCCGAAACCAGAGTCTATAGCCGGTTTATTTCAACAAACTAGCGTTAGCTATCAATTGGCAGCATGACCGCGAGCTGGCGAGATACCGCCAGTAATTGCCCTGTGGATGCCCAGATTCGGCCATTTTCGATAAGATAACCAAGGGCCGCAGTCTGGGTCGAAAACTCAACCAGTAAGAAGTCATCTTCCCTGAGCGTTACCAGGGGCAAGTCAGCTAGTATGTGCACGGTATGATCAAGAGTGGGCGCCTGTAGTTTTTGAGATGTCTGCCTGGCGCTTATACCAGGGAACCATGAATCAGAAATTGCCAGAATTGCAAGATCATCGAAGGCACGAGGATGTTTAAAGCGAGTCCATCCGCCAACCAGGCCACTACCGTTGTTTTCCGGTGGTATAGCACCCACTGCAAGCCGTTGGTCGTACTGATCTCGAAAAGGTACAAAATGAGGTGACCCGGAATTCATCCGTGAATCGACAGGAATCTGGTTTGGTGGGAGCACGTCGGGCATTTTCACATCGCAGAAGTCAATGGCCAGTCGTTGTTCGGCAAATGTTGCGGTTGCTGATGCGATTGTTCTTTGGCCCTGGGTTAGCAGGGCATTACAGGTTGAAATAGATCTACCTTGTTTAAGGATTTCGACTCTTAGTTGCGCAGGCCCCGGTACGGATGCCGACAGGAAATGAACTGTTATTGAACGAGTGGGAGTGCCTGCCATGCTGTTTTTCATGGCTTTTAACAGGATGGCCGCAATATAACCACCATTAGGGCCGATCATGACATTCCAGTCAGGCGATATAGTGAGGTTATAATTGCTCACCTGATTGGAAACGCTATCGTCCAGACTCGGTACTTCATTGAGCGTGATAGCTTGGTCAAATGGATTCATGGATGTTTGTTCAAGGGGATTCATGGATGTTCGGTCTTTAAATTAGGTTGTACTGTAAAGTGTCATGGGCATGCATGGGTCACCGGCCGGTAAACGAAGGATCAGTCGGCTCGATTTCAATCATGAAAGTCATAACCCTTGCGATAATTAAAAAAAGTCTGATCTGCATTTCTGTTAACCAGGTTCCGACCATGAAGGGGATGATGCAAGCTACGAACTTCATGTTCGATCTGGAAAACGGGATTGCCTCTGTTATTGCAAATGTCCTCAAATCGATACTGATTGGCATCAGATTCTTCGGTGATGAGGCCCATTTTTTTCAACTGAGCATGGGGGCCAGAAAAATCTGCTAGGTAAATGGCTATGTGATGCCCGTCATAGGTTTTCTGTTCGCGGCGGGCCTCCTTGAAGGTGATAGTTTGCAGGGTACCAATCTGGACACAACAGGATGTCTTTCGCTCTATTACTGGCGCGTTGAAAACTCTCGAATAGAAGTCTGAGATAGGTTTTGTACTGGCATCCGGAACGTCAAATTCGATATATGGAATACCCAGGTTCATACCATTAAAATTTTCTGGTGAGTGACAGCGGATACGATTGCCCCAGGGGCAAGTAACCATGATATGGCTTGAATAGGGTTTGAAATTGAATTGTGTAGCAGACAAGGCTTTTTTAGTTCGATCCAGACGTTGTTGTAGTTTTTCCAGGTCTGGCACAACCAGCCCAATGACGCCTCGTAATACCTGGGCAGGTCCTGTCGGTAGATGGAACTGCTGATCACCCGCATTGATCCAGAGGTTATGCTTACCAAAATCGATAATGGGGTCGCGTGTCAATCCAAGTGCCCTGGAGTAAAAGGTAATGGCCATATCCTGATCCGGAACTTTTAAGTTGATGTGTTCCAGAGACATAATATTACCAACGTTAGCCGTTGTGCGGTCAAACCTATCCATTAATTGTCTCCCAAAGTTTGGTATTTTGAATTAGCTGCGGAACCAGTGCATTAAAGCAACTCGGTGCTTTACTCTACTAATTTACCTCTGCATTAAAATGAATTGCAACCACTGCCTTAATTGTGCAGATAGATCCAAGCAATTGGTGGTGTAAGTGCTTGCTGTTAGGCAATAATACACTGACATTGATAGAAGCTATAGAATAGCGTTTAGTTGAAGTTATTCTAGTGACAGGGAAGTAAAATATGAAAGCTAGCTCTTGCTCGTTATACCTGACTCTGGCGTTTTCGTTCTGGTCATCACTGGTTTCTGCCGAAAGCTATCCTTTAGCCCTGGAGGAGGTGGCTGTTCGACGGCACTTGACCTTATACCCGGCAGAGGGGCATTTTAATGCCCGGTTTGAGTTGCCTGCTCGAGATGAGCCTGAATTTCGGTTGAGTCTATTAGTGCCTGGTAGTATCGATCCAAGCAGTGTCATGCTAAGTAGTGCTTTGGACTCATTTTTGATAGGAGAAGTTCGCTATCAGGATGATCTGCTGGATACGCAAACCTGGCAGAATGCATTGCTGGGTAAAATGGTTGAGTATCAAGTAGAGGGAGATCATCCTCTCGGTCCGCTTTTGTCCGGGCGATTGCTGTCTTTTAACCCGACTTTGCTGGAGGTAGATGGTCGATTAATTCTAGCGCCGCCCGGGACCTTGGTGCTTGAGAAGCAGGGTTTTGTCGTCTCACCGACGCTGTACTGGATGGCCCAAGGAGATTTTTCTCAATCCAGTATCATTGATGTGAGTTATATGGCAGCTGGAATAAGGTGGAGCGCAAGCCATCATCTGGTTGTGGATACTGACTACATAACGACTGAGTTGGTTACCTGGGCTGATATCGTCAATTCCACTAGGCAGGCATATCAGTTGGATTCCCTGGCTCTGGTCGCTGGACAAATTAACAGAACGGAAGCACCGAATCAGAGGATGAATCTGCGTTCGGCCATGGCAGAGTCGAGTATGGGCATGATGGCTTCTGATTCGTCTCCACAACGGCAGGAGCTGGGTATTTACCATGAATATCAGTATAACAAAGCCGTAGAAATCCCGAGTAAAGGCGTACAGCGGTTACCACTGATCAATGACTATGAATTGATATCAAAGTTGGTATACCAGGTTAAATCGGAGGTTTCGTTGTACAACAATGTACCTCGGCAAGCAAGACAGGCCGTCAACACTATACTCAGGTTGCAGCATGCTGCCAGTCAGTCAAGTGACAGTTCGACTTTACCGATACCTAGTGGGTCGGCTCGAATCTATCTCCGGGATAATGAAGGGAATATTCGTTTCATGGGTGAGGACTGGCTAGCCGCGATGCCTGAAGGCGTTCCGGCAGAGCTGAACGTAGGCCGTGCTTTTGATGTGACCGTGGAACGCGTTCAAACGGATTTTCGGCGAGTTAGTGATAGGGTCGTGATGCTTGAATATGCTCTGGAGTTTCATAATGCCGGCAAAAAACCGGCCATCATTGAGGTTCAGGAGCAGATTCCGGGAGACTGGGAATTGCTCGAAGAAAGTATGCCGCGTGAACGCTCTAACGACTTGTATTTAAACTATCGGGTTTCAGTCAAACCAGGTCAGCAGCAAAAGTTAGTTTATAAGGTCAGGGCTCGTCGGTAACCCTCTGCCTGATTACCATCACAAGGTTTTGCAAAGCGCAAAGCAATGGCAGTGGTAAGCGTTAGTTGATGCCAGGCCCTGTCGGCGGTCAATACCGAAAGTCATTAAGGGCAACAAAAGTGCCATCATGCCTGGAACAGAGTTCGCGCATCAGGATGGCAAACTTGATGCCAGTTTGCTGATATTGAACCGGATTGGCAAATTGGACCGGAAAGCCGACGCCATGAATTCTAACCAATCTCTGGCCTTTCTCATCTCGGCGATTGATTCGATCAACAACTTGGACAACCTGCTGGATTGACCTGCCACTGAATTCGTCACCAAACACATACAGTGAAATTTTTCTACCGGGTCGATAGAAGGTGGAGATGGCTTTGGTAATGCCTTCTACAGGACTTGAGTTGCTGAATACATTCCAACTACGCAAACGATCTAAAATGGCGTTTCTTCTTGACGGCGTATCTGGAATCCAGTCGTTTGCGTATTGGGAGAACATGTAGTTACCCATATCATTCATTACTTGAATGCCTTTTAACTGGGGATAGACCTGAAGAGTCTCGGATACTTTTTGAAGGACTAATGGCCAGGCATAATTGAACATGCTCCCGGAGGTGTCGATGATAAAAATAACGTACTCACTATCTACCGGTATACCACCTACTGCGTTGTTTTCATTATTTTTTTTATACTCCTTAAGGAGACGTTGCATTTCCTGGGTCAGGTTTTGCTTTGCCTGAGCCAACTGGCTTTCAATGGTATTATTGATCTTGCTTTGATTAGTCTCGGCATCGAGTTTGGTTTTGAGCTGGGAGTAATCTTTTTTCAAGGTTGTCAGGCGCAGCACCTCGGATGTCTGCAGGTCTTTCTTCCGAATAGCATCTCGGTTCAGGTCCCTTGATTCACCCTGGATCTGTTCGAGGGTCTCCTGTAGTTCTAGGAGGTATCCGGCGAGGTCCTCTGCGGTTTGTTCAAGGGTGACTGGTTCAAAGACCTTGGTCAGCACCAGTAGCAGGA
>Ga0233433_10000945_pt1 | contig 29646 bp, 20 predicted proteins | sample SI_122_August201_5_FD_179868 | JGI IMG/M metagenome (GOLD analysis project Ga0233433, IMG submission 179868) | Seawater microbial communities from Saanich Inlet, British Columbia, Canada - SI_122_August2016_100_MG | ecosystem: Environmental > Aquatic > Marine > Inlet | place: Canada: British...
TATCTCCGGGCAATGGTGGGAGGTGCTGGTCCTCGGCACCGCCAAGTCGCGCACCTTTTTGTTGTTGTTTTTCGCCATTTCCTGGCTGCAGTTTCCGGTGGGGCTATCGCCGGCGCTGCGCTCCACACGGGGCGCCATCATGAACCAGCCCGGGGACCGCCGCTTCATAACCCTGTCCATGGGCGTGCATGTGCTCGGATCAATCCTCAACGTCGCCGGGCTTGGCCTGCTGACGCCGGTGGTGGAAAACCAGAAAGACCCGAAACTACAGAAACGTCTGGCCTTATCGCTGATGCATGGCTTCACATCTGCATCGTGCTGGTCGCCTTTTTATATCGGCATGATCGTGGTGCTGACCGTATTGCCGGGATTACGCTGGACCCAGATGGCACCGGCCGGCGCCGGTATGGCGGTGCTGCTGATCGCCGTTTTCTGGCTGTACGACCGGACCTTCCTGGCCGGCAACCATGCCCCGCCGCCCCAAGCGGGCGAACCGGCGGCAACGATGCGCAGCATGTTGCGCACCGCCGGAATTTTGGCCGTGCTCATCGCCCTTGTGGTAACCGCAATCCAGACATTCGGAACCACCGTCGCCGTCGCCCTCGGTATCGTCGGCGCGCCGTTTGCCATGGTCTGGCTGGCGGCTATCGAGCGGCGCCCGGCAGCGCAAATCAGCAATACGCTCGGTTTCATGCGCCGGGTGATCGCTTTGTTCCCGACGTTGCGCAACGAAGCACTGGTGTTCGCCGCCGCCAATGTGTTCGGCGCCGGCGTCGCCGCCATGGTGCCGGCGCACGATCTGTCGGCAACGGTGAACGCACTGCTGCCCTGGCCGGACGCCAAAATCGCGGCGCTTATGTTGCTGTTTCCGATCTGCGGGCTGCTCGGCATGCATCCGGTGATCGTGGTCATCTTCCTGTCATCCGTATTGCCGCCGGAACTGATGGGCCTGCCGGAATGGATCGTCGGGCTGATCTATCTTTGCGTCTGGGGCACCTGCACTATGGTCTCGCCATTTTCCGGGACTGCATTGTTTATGGCCAGGGCCACCGGCACGCCGCCGCAAACCATTGCCTGGCTCTGGACACCGCCATCGGTGTTCGTCAGCATCGCCGCCACGGCTCTCTATATCATCGCGCTAAGGCATTGGGCGCTTTAAGCCGGGCGACTGTGGCCTCAAAACCGGCAGGTTCCGCAATGCAAATTCCAGGAAATCGAGCAAAGGTGTGTAATGAGCAGCAACAAATCGCCATCGCCCCTCGCCGTTAATGCGGCAACCATCCCGCCCCGCACCAAGCCGTCAAATTATCCGGAACCGTTTTTCAGCCGGATGGAAAAACGGGAAAAACGCCCGCTGGGCGATTTCTTTGATCTGACGAATTTCGGCGTCAATCTAACCAGGCTGGCTCCAGGCGGCGAATCGTCGTTGCTGCACCGGCACAGCAAACAAGATGAGTTCATTTACATACTGGAAGGCAATCCAATGTTGTTAACCGAAACAGATGAGACAGTTCTTTCGCCCGGTATGTGCGCCGGATTTCCGGCCAAAGGCGCTGCCCATCAATTGGTCAACCGAACCGGTGCGGACGTTGTCTTCCTGGAGATCGGTGACCGCGGACGTGGCGATGAAGGCAGCTATCCGAACGACGACATTAGTGCGGCGCTCGGCGACGACGGTGCATGGATATTCACCCATAAGGACGGGCGTCCATATTAAGCAAAACAATGCGAGCCACGGCTAAGCGCTCAAGGCCACCTGCGGGGCTTTCGATTGCGCATCAGGCATAAGGTTGAGCTGCTGGCGCCCCGCTGATTCCCGCCATTCGGAGCTGGCCTCGGCCAAGACAGCATCGCCCAGGAGCGGATAGCCGCGGTCCCGTTCCCAACCATCCAAGTCCGGTGCCTTGGTGACCAGCATTTTGACAAGGAACCTGATCGCCTGCGCTTTCGATCCGATGCGGATCGATGCATGAACAAGAGCAGGATTGTCGATATATCTGCGTGCGATGGCTTCGAAGTCCTCCGGCGCCTGGCCTGAAACCTCCAACACGTGGTCGGTGGGACCACCGGCGGCGAACGCACCGCTTTTGATATCTTCCACATAGTAACGCAACTGCGAAAGCTCCAGCAAACTGAAGCCTTGGGCAACTGCCGCCTTGGTGAAAATTTTAAACGGCACGTCCTTGTAACGGACATCACGGCCGAGAACATGGCCAAAGATTTCAGCAGCCTCTTCAGGCGAGATCAAGGCAGGCCCGGTCGGACGGTACGACTTGCCGACATGGGCGGCGGGATCGGCCAATACACCCGTCACAACGCGCGCAATATCCTCGTTCGATGGCGGCGCATTAAGTCCATCGCCAAACGGCGCCATGAACTGGCCGAAATGGGCTATCGCCTGCAGGCCAAGAAAATAGGTGAAGGCAAACAAACCGGGATTGATGTGGACAACTTCCACCGACGGCATCCAGCGATATATCTGGTTGGACAGCCAATGCTCGCGGGTGACGACCGATGGATGCGTCGGGTGGGGTGTCCACTGGCTCATCAACGCGACCACTTCGAGCTTGGCGTCCTCCGCCGCGACGGCGAATAGCATTGTGTTGTGCAGAAGATTTAGAGCCAGGGGCGGACAATGATAAGCCCGTTGAACACCGGCCATTGATGCCCTGACATCCCGGTAGTCGAGCCCATCACCAACGAACAGCTCCGCCCCCGCCTGCTCCAGCCTAATTGCCCTCGCATCTTTACGCCGCACGAAGGCGCGGACAGGAAAACCTTTTTCAAGCAATTGCATTACGGCCTGAGAACCCGTGTGGCCGGCGGCGGCGGTGACGAGAATTTTGGCTTTGGTCATGGAAAATAACCTCTCTAAATTGCCGCCTTTGCAGGGCGGTTTGGTTAAAGTGTAGCTACACGTTTAACGGCGATATTTTTGTGCGCTTAGGTGCCTTGCCTGCGTTGTTGGTACGGCGGTTATTGAATGGTCGGCGCGGCCTCGGCGACGGTGCGGAGTTCTGTCAACAGGGAGCCGAAGTGGTCCGGCCCCAAGGTCTTCACCATCCGAATTTGGGCCTGATTCCAAAGAGGCATTGCCTTTTCCAGGGCCGCCTTGCCAGCATCTGTAAGGCGAACGTCACGGCTGCGGGCATCCTTGCCGGGCCCGATGCCGACCAGGCCCTGGCGTTCGACGAGTTTAAGGTTCCGGGTCAATGTGGTGCGCTCCATACCAAGGGATTCTGCCAGCCCAGTGATGGAAAACGGTCCCAGTTTCGAAAGCGCTACGAACAAGGCGAACTGTGTATTGGTGAGGCCGCTTGGCAAGAGGTAGCGGTCATAAACCTGAGCAACCAGCCGCGATGCACGGCGCAGATTAAAGCATGCGCAGTCACCGGGATTCTGGATTTTTGGCATGGATCAAAACCTTTCGATGGTCCACTTGGCGTCGCTTAACATCTTAAGTGTAGATACACTGATGTAATTACACCAAAATGTCAAAGCCTTTTTTAAACCGGTTGTGAGAGCGGATCAATTACGCCTTTCCGGAAGGTGTCTTGAGGGCGGGCTTGTGTTATATCCCCACGGGAACCCACCCTCCGATTTTTAAGGGACCATGGCTTGATGACCAACCTGGGACGCATCCTATCAACGCTCGTTCTGGCAATGGTGCTTGGCGGCTGCGTCACCTATTACGAAGCCGACGGCTATGTGAACGATGTCCGAGGCGCGCTCCACCGTTCCGCAGAAAAAGGGCCCGTGCAAGTAACGCTGATCGGCAATCCGTTTGCGTCTTCGGGCGCGAAGTTGGAAGGCATGGTCTTGGCCGCCATGCAACGCCATCTGGATTGGCTGGATGCAGAAATTGTCATCGTCCCCGCTGGTGCCGCCGGCGACCGCATTTTGTTTGTGATCGATCCCATCCCGGTGCGCCACACGCGCGATATCTGCGATGATACACCGGGGGTGCCGATTGAACGCGAAGCCGCCACCATGCGCATCGGCGCCATTTACTGCACAAATAAGGTGGTATCTGAAGTGTGGGCCCGCCTGGACCGGCCTGCTTCCGCCGGCGATGCAAAATTGGCAGAAGCCATCAACGGCCTCGCCTGGCGCGTTATTCCCTGGGTCACCAGAGACCAGCAGGATTATCCGCCGTTGGGATCTGATTCCTAACGCCGGACGGATCAACGACCGGGTATCAGTCTTCGGATTTGCTGATCGTCTGAACAGTCTCGAAGCCTTCGAACCGAGGCGGGCCGAGATAGATATCTTTTTTCGGCCCACCGGCGTTGGCGTGCGCCTTGCGAAATGCATCCGACGTTGTCCAGGCTTCGAAGTCGCTTTTGCTGGCCCACTTTGTGTGCGAGGCGAACAGGGTGTGATCTTCATTTTCCGCACCGCGCAGAAGGCGAAATTCGACGAAGCCGGGGACGTCGTTCAGATGGGTATCGCGCTCCGTCCAGATACGCTCGAACGTCTCTTCCTCGCCCTTGATGATGCGGAACCGGTTCATGGCGATGTACATAGTCGTTGGCCTCCTTGGCGGCGCCCAGTGTCGCATGGAGCGGTGCAGCGGACAACGCAGGCATTGGCATGTCCGATTACGCAAATCCTGCCACCTTGCATCGCTCGCTAAATGTTCCAAATAGAACTCTAGCGCCCTGCATGCCGACACGCCCGCACCCGCTCAACTGAAACAACAATAAGCTCAAGCCCAATATATTTTTTGCGGCACTTGTAATTGAGGCAAGCCGTTGTCATTTCATCCCTAACGCCATGCGTCTAACAAGTACCATCCAACAAATTTATCACTAACTTGATCAGGGGCTTAGGGGATGTCTGTAAAATTATCTGCGACTCGTTTGTTCTGGGCGGTCTCGTTAGCCGCGGTCCTGGTTCCAACGGCACATCCGGTGTCAGCACGAGAAATTCAAATGGTCGCGCCAAATATCCCGCCCCATTTCGACGATGCCGGGAAAGGACGAATCGGCGATGTGATCAATGCGGTCTTAACGCAATGCGGGCACCAAGTCCGTTTCACCATGGTCCCTTTCGGCCGTCACTGGCGGGACTACAAGTTGGGTACTTATGACGGACTGGCGACGGCGGAGGCGGACCAAAGTTTCCCAGGCTTCTCGACCAAGCCATTTATCCATTTGCAAGATGGCGCCACGGTAATCGACGGTGGCGGTCTTGAGAACATCACCACTGTCGAGCAACTCGCCGGCAAGCGTATCGTCGCATTCCCCAATGCTCAGAAAATTTTGGGCATTGAGCATATGGTTAGTAAGTTCGCGGATATCAGAAATCGCTCCAACCGCTTTGACCAAGTGCGTCCCCTTCTAGCGAAGCGCGCCGACGCTGTCCTCGCCGATGGACTAATTACCGCTCATTTCCTTAATATCTTGCGCGACCGCGCCAAGAAAGGGAAGGAACCCGATATCAATACCGGATTACCAGTCAAGTTTCGGCGCATTTTTGCCAAGGGACCGCAACGCCTATATTTTCGCGACAAGGCGGTCACCGATGACTTTGATCGTTGTCATGCCGATCTGGAAAAGAAGGGCGTTTTAGATGGCCTTGCAAAGCCCTATGTCGATCTTTACCGCAATATACTCGGCTCACAGTATCCTGTCCGCTGACGGTTCGCCAAAATGTTGAACTGCTGAGACAACGGGGCGATCTTGGATAGAATTATTAACTTAAAGTTGTCACTTTACGGTCACAGTTTGCTGATCGTCGGCGCTGTTCTAGCGGTCGTTACGATTGCCACTTCAAGCTGGATCGCCGTGGAGCAGAACCGTAGCCTAACCGTGGAGTTGGAAAGTCGGTTGTCCGCCTTGGCGCGATTCCAGGCTGCGGCTCTAGCGGACACATTTTGGGATTTAAATCGCGAAAGCGCAGAGAAAATTCTCAAGGGAGGCCGCACTGATCCGGATTTTCATTCCGCCCGGGCTGTAATGAACGACGGGGGAGTATTCGCCGAAATACTTGGCGAACATGACGGCGTCACACCATTGGTTTCGCGCAAAATCGACGTTGCCATTGCGCTCCCCGGAACTGCTGGCAAGGTCCGGCGCCTTGGGTTTGTTGAGTTAACTTTTTCACTGGCGCGACTGCAAAGCCTGCAACGCGGGGCACTCTGGAAAGCCGCCGGGTTTGGTCTCCTGCAGCTGTTAGCTGTCCTCATTGGCACGGCTTTGGCCATGCGCTGGATAATTGTTCCGGTGGAGGCAATTAGACAGCGGTTGGTTCTACTATCCAAGGGCGAGACCGATCCGGAAATTCCAGCCATCGATCGCCAAGACCAGATCGGCGACATGGCACGCGCGGTGGCCTCTTTGCGCGACAGTTTGATCGAGATTGATCGTTTGCGCGCCGAGGAGGCACGGCACGCAGTGGATCTGAAGCAGGCACATGATGAAGCCCAGGCGGCCAATCTTGCCAAATCCGACTTCCTATCGTCGATGAGTCACGAACTCCGCACACCAATGAACGCAATACTGGGCTTCGCGCAGTTACTCGAAAGCAATCCGAACGAGCCACCTTCGGAACCACAGAAGGACCAAATTCACCAAATCTTGAAAAGCGGAGATCACCTCCTCGGCCTTATCGACCAGGTCCTCGAACTTTCCAGAATTGAATCTGGAAATATCAGCCTTTCATTTGAAAGCGTTGCTCCCGAGGCGGTGATCAACGAGTGCGTCGAAATGGTGCGCAAGCAAGCAAATGACAAAGACATCAACGTCAAATTTTCTTCGCCCAGGCTTGGTTACCCGCCGCTTTGGACAGACGGCAGCCGCTTCCGGCAAGTCCTTCTAAATTTGCTGTCCAATGCGGTTAAATACAACCGGACGGGCGGAGAAGTTGCCGTGGCATTGGAACTTGCTGGTAACAATCATCTGCGGATAAGTGTGACCGACACCGGTTTGGGAATCCCGGTATATAAGCAAAAGAAATTGTTTGAACCGTTTAACCGCCTCGGCCGGGAAGCGGGCGATATCGAAGGCACTGGAATTGGTTTAACGATTACCAAACAGATTGTTGAATTGATGCATGGAAATATCGGATTCGAAAGCGAAGACGGTAAAGGCAGCACATTCTGGATTGAAATTTCCGTGGACGGCGATACACCCGATGGCACTGATGAACTGGCGACACCCAATATTTCCGAGCACGGGGTTATTGCGGATTCGAATAACGAGATCATGAATTCTTCGGGCGTAATACTATATATCGAAGACAATCCCGCAAATCTTCAGCTGATGGAGGCTATAATCAAGCGGGTATCAAACATAGCAATGCGAACAGCCCACAACGCCGAGCTTGGTCTTGTCTTGGCCCGAGACATTCACCCTGACCTTATTTTAATGGACATCAACTTGCCCGGGATCGACGGTATTACAGCACTAAAAATGCTACGAGAAGACGATGGCACAAAAGACATTCCTGTAATCGCCATCAGTGCCGCAGCCATGCCTCATGAAATCGAACATGGTAAAGCAGCCGGGTTTGAAGATTATTTAACTAAGCCGATCAAAGTTCCGATTGTCTTAGATGCTATTACAAAATTTATTGGTTAGTCATTGCCTCATAAATGGCGCCTCGTCTTGAGGTCTGGTTCTTTGCCACCTTGCATCGTTCACAAAATGTTCTAAATAGAACCCTAGAGCCCCTGCTCGCCGGTCCCGGCGGCCCGGTGCTGCAACACCGGTTTAAACCGTAAGGAACCGTAAGGAACCGTTACGAATAGTAATGAAACGGAATGGTCGTTTTATCGAAAATATGTCGCACCCGTGTGCTTCGTTCAGGGCGCCATACTAGGGGTGGTATGGCGGTCGGGCTCGCTTCCATGCGGGCGCATTGATACCGGGCCGGAATTGTCGGAAACTCAAGGACGATGCGAAATAAAATGGGGATGAGCCAATGATTTTCTATCGCGCCGGAGCCGCCAAATGACATCCAGGCGGGACGGCGAAATACTGACTCGGGTCGGGCCCGGCACAGCCATGGGCGAAATGATGCGCCAATATTGGCTGCCGGGCTTAAAAGCATCGGAGTTGGAAGCCGACGGCGATCCGGTGCGCTTCCAGCTGCTCGGCGAAAAGCTGATCGCCTTTCGGGATTCATCGGGCCGCGTCGGCGTCATGGATCACCGCTGCCCGCACCGCTGCGCATCATTATTTTTTGGGCGCAATGAAGAGGGCGGCATCCGTTGCGTCTATCACGGCTGGAAGTTCGACGTGGACGGCAATTGCCTGGAGATGGCGAACGTGCCGCCGGCCCAGGATTTCAAACAGAAAGTTAAAGCTAAGGCTTATAAGGCGGCGGAGCGAAACGGGCTGGTTTGGGTGTTCATGGGCGCGCCTGACAATGTGCCGGCGCTGCCCGATATCGATCCCACGCTAATCCCCGAGGACGAGCTGACCATCCGCTTCGTGCAGCGCGAATGCAACTGGCTGCAGGCCATGGAAGGCGATATCGACACCTCCCATCTGGGCTTTTTGCATCTGGGTGCCGTTGGGCGCACCGAATACCAGGAAGGCGACGTGGACCATAATGTTGTGTCGGCGCGGGCGCCGGAATTCTTGGTGAAGGACACCGAATTCGGGGTTACCTATGCGGCCCACCGGGCCGCCGCCGAGACCGACCAGCGATACTGGCGCTTTGCCCATTTCCTGTTCCCCTGCTGGGCCTTGCCGCCGATCTCGCCGTTCCACGCCAACCGCATCGCCCGCGCCTGGGTGCCCATGGATGATACCCATACCATGTTTATTTCCATCGCCCACAAGGACGCGCTGGTGGCGCGGCGGGCCTCCACAAACATCACCGGCGGCACCCTCGGCGACCGGCTACTTCCCAATACAACTGACTGGTTTGGGCGCTGGCGCCTTGAAGATCATTTCGGCAATGATTTCGGGATCGAGCGGGACGTGCAGCGAAACGAAAGCTTCACCGGTATCGACGGCATCCATCTCCAAGATCAGGCGATCACCGAAAGCATGGGGAAAATTACCGATCATGGGTTTGAACATCTGGCGCCGTCGGATCTGATGATCGCGCAAACCCGGAAACGGCTTTTGGGTGCAGCCAAGGCTTACCAAAAAGACGGCACCAAGCCACCGGGCGCCAATGATGGTTCCGTCTTTGCCGGCGTCCGGGGCGGCAGCTTCAATGCTGCAAACGATCTGGCTTGGAACGACGCCTACGAGCTACAGATACGCGCGCATGTGGCGGCGGCCGCCGAATAAAAAAATGCGGCGCCCCGATTTAACGGGGCGCCGCTGATATTACCGTGTGTGAAGGAGGATTATTTCCAGAAGAAATCACCAACACGAATTTCGCCGGAGCTTTGCAGGTTCGGCTTGATCTCAACTTCCTTGGTGTGCGCGAAGACAACCGGAACCTCGGTCAACGGATAGATGAAGGACATTTTGTTCACCTGATCCAGAGCCGGCGTGTAGAACGCGGCCCGTTTCTTGACATCAAATTCCGTCGAGCCTTTTTTGGCGGCTCCGTTGATCAACGGATCTTTGTAGTAATCGCGGTTGGCACCGAAGAAGAAGTTCAACAGATTCTCGGTGTCCGGCTGTGCCGCAGTCGGGTATTTGCCGAGGAACGCGGTGAACTTACCAGCGCCGCGCTTCTTCACATAAACCATCAGCGGCAACGGCTCGATGGACGCCTTGATACCAACTTTGCGGAGATCACCGGCAACCGCAACGGCGATATTCTTGATCGGCGCATAGGCGTTCAGCTTGATGCTCAGGCCATTGGCGTAACCGGCTTCGGCCAGCAGTTTCTTGGCGCCTGCCGGATCGTAGCCAAGCGGTTTCGTGGTTGGATTACACGCCACCGTCAGCTTGAAGCAAACGCTGTTCGGACGTTCGGCCGATTTGCCGCCGGCAACGAAGGTGTTGATCAGCCTCTCGCGGTCGATGGACTTCATCAGCGCTTGGCGAACGCGGATGTCGGTCATTGCCTTGTTGGCCGAGCGGCCCGCCGCATCCATGGTGATGTACATGATCTGCTTGGAGCTGGTCGACGAAATACGCAAGTCGGTATTGCTTGCCAGCAGCCGCTCATCATCGGCAGTGATATCGCGCATAAGATCCAAGCCGCCGGTCAGCAGTTCCGCCTTCTGGCTCTGCTTGTCGGGGATGAAGCGCCCGAACACCCGGTTGGTGGGCGCCCGGCGGTGGGCCGAGCCGTGATACTTTTTGAAGCGCTCGATAACGACGCCCTTTTTGTCGAGCGACACGAGCTTGTAGGGCCCTGTGCTGGACGCCGATACGCGCCCGTAGGCCGCTTGATCCGCAAGGGTTTTCAAACCTTTGTGAATTTTCGAATCGTAAATCCGGAAGCGGTAGGCGATCGAGCTTAGGGCCGTGGCGCGGGGTTGTTTGGCGACAATTCTGAGCTTGTAGGGACCCAATATTTCGACATCTTTTACCCAGGAGTAACGCCGCTTGAAACGGATCTTGACCTTCGGATTGCCGATATATTCGATGGTGTGTTTGACGTCTTCCGAGGTGAATTTGTTACCGCTATGAAAATACACGTCATCGCGCAGCTCGAATTCATAGGTTTTGGCATCGATCTGCTTCCAGGACTTCGCGAGCTCGGGAAGGAATTTGCCTTGATGCTCATCATAGACCAGCAGGACGCCATACATGACGCGCGTGAAAAGCCCGGTTTCCTCATGCGGCACATGATAGGAATCCAACGACGAGAACGGATCGTTGATACCGAACCGCATGATGTCCTTGGATTTTTGGGCGATCGCCGGTTGTACGGTCAAAGCGGTGACCGCCAGGCCGGCAACGGCAAGATATTTAAAGCGATGCTGAAGCATAAAACCTCCCCTTCAGTGATTGATCATTGGCTGTCTCGTTGACTAGCGCAATAAAGCTACACGCATTATCAAATCATGGCAACTGAGCGGAGGTGGAAAACCGGGAAAATCACATGGTAAACAGCCCTTGCAACCTACTCGCAGCGATACACTAGGTGGCCGTCGTTATCGTGGCCATACCAGACCGCGATATGGTCTTCATCGGCGCAATGTTCGGTTGCCTGGCGGAAGGTATCGACGCCTTCGTTGGCGGCATCGTAGCCGATGGCGATGCGTATCTCCGCATCGGAGCTTTGCATAACCTCGCCCTTTTTAAAGCTAGAGCAGGCGCCGAGGAGAAGCGTCGCCGCCACTAGCGTTATTGCGAATTTCATCAGACACCACCTTTGTTATTGAAAAGCGAGGCTAACGAAAATTGTTTAGAGTTTTATTAATGGCCGGGCGCGGCAGCGCGGGCGGCGGCGATGAAGCGGTCCATCCATGGCAGCGGCTCGACTTCTGTATAGGTCTCGGCGGCTTTGGCATAGGTTTCCACGGCCGGCCAATCTTCGTCCATCACCGCCACCTCCAAGGCATCGCGGTAGAACCAAAGATAACAATGACTGACGCAATCCTGTTGCAAGGTTTGCATGCCCTCCAAAAGCGCTCGGGCTCTGACATCGGCGTCATCGGTTACTACGGCCAGCGCACCGAGGGCCATCGGCCCTGCAAAATTGAAACCGGTCTCGCGGCAAGTCTCAACCGCTTCCTCGGCGATCCGGATGGCTTCGGCGCGGTTGCCCTCGATCAGCGCCACCTTGGCGAGGAGCACTTGATTGATTGGCTCGAAGCGGCGCGCGCCCAACTGGCGCGCCAGATCGAGGGCGCGGGCGCAGCTCTTCTTGGCGCCCGCATAGTCCTGATTGTCGAACTGCAATTTGCCCGCGCAACTGCCCCTGGCCACCATCTCGGCGCGGCGGTTGCCGCTCATCGCCGCGCGCTCGGCAGCAGCGCCAACATCCTCCAATCCCTCCTGGATACGGTCCATATAAAGAGCCGTGTGACCGCGCATGGAAAGATTGACCGGCTCGATAACCGTCAAATCATGCTCGCGAATAATGGTGACGCATTCATCGAACATTTTGTTGGCGGTAATCATTTGGCCGCGCAGATAATAAGCATCGCCAAGCCCGGAGAGAGCGCGCGCCTCTTTTTCCGGCGAGCCCGCCTGGTGCGCAAATTCGCGCGCTTGGCTGTGCTCTTGCAGGCAGCCATCGATATTGCCGAGCGGGAAATAAATGTTTCCCCGGTAATAATGGATCAGCGACAATTGTTCGATCTGGCCGGCAGCGGTGGCGGCGGCCTCGGCCCGGTCAAGATAGCTCAGCGCCTCGTCGTAGCGGTCCAAAATGCGCAACGCCGAAACCAGATCGATCAGCATTTGAACCTCATCGGCACCCGCCTCCGCATCCGCGTCGAGCCCGCCCAAGAGATCCAAGGCTTTAATCAGGTGATTGACGGCTTCAAGGCTGGCCCAGGTTTGCAGGGCGCGCGCCGCGGCTTCGCGCCAGCAAGGAATGGCGCGCCCGGCCATGCCGGCTTCGGTGAAATGGTGGCCGATAATTTCGGGCTCGGCGGCGGCCTTCGCCGGAAATTGCGATTCCAGGGTTTCGGCGACCCGCTTATGGAAAGTCTGGCGGGTGCTTTTGAGGAGCGATTCATAGGCAACATCCTGGACCATCGCATGCTTAAACTCGTAGCGCGCGGTGGGCGGCAAGCTGCGCTGATAGATCATCTCCGCATCCACCAGCGTGGCCAGGGAGGCGCGCAGTTCCGCCGCCGATTGGAAGGAAATAGCGGCCAGCAATTCTTCGTCGAAGGCGCGCCCGATGACCGACGCCAATTGCGCCACTTCTTTCACCGGCGACAAGCGATCGAGCCGGGCCATCAACGAATCCTGGAGCGATTCCGGGATTGCCAGCGCCGTCAACGGGCCGTCGAGGCGGTATTGATCGCCGTCCTCGACGACCAGACCGGATTCGAGCACCGTCTTGGTCAACTCCTCGACAAACAACGGCACGCCGTCCGTCTTCAAAACGATTTGCTCCATCACCTCGGCAGGCAACGCCTTGCCGCCGGTGACCCGGTTGATCAAATCTGCGCTGTCGGAACGCCCCAGCCGGTTCAATGCCAGCGTCGTCACATGCGGCTGCCCGGACCAGGGCACAACGTATTCCGGGCGGCTCGCCATCAGCAGAAACAATTTCAAATCCCGGGTCCGGTCGATAAGAGCGCCCAGGAATTCCTCGGTCGATGGATCGACCCAATGGATGTCCTCGGCAATCATCAGCAGTGGACGCCTGCCAGTCTGTACGGCGAGAATGGTCAGCAAGGCCTCGAACAAGCGGCGCTTGCGTTCCTCGGGGTTTTCGTCCGGCGCGGCGTGGCGGTCATCGATTGGCTCAAACAACAGCGGGCCGATATACGGGGTCAACGCGGACGCATCCAATTCCAGCTCGCTGATGAACCCATCCAGCTTGGCGGCGCGCGTCCCTGCGTCATCGTCTTTCTCGATGCCAAGCACCCTTTCCAGGCAGTCGATCACCGGGTAGAGCGCCGAGTTGGAGTGAAACGGCGTGCAGGCAAGATAGATAAAGCCATGATCCACGCCCACCAGATCCTGGCGGAAGCCATCAACGATACGGGATTTTCCGACACCGGCTTCGCCCGACAGGATAACAACCTGGCCTTCGCCGGCAACCGATTGCCGCCAGCGGTTTTGCAGCAAGGCGATCTCCTCGCCGCGCCCGACCATCGGCGTAAGGCCCCGGCGGGACGCCGCTTCGAAACGCGACGCGGCGAAGTTTTCTCCGATTGCCTGCCAGGCCTGCTGCGGCTCGGCGATACCTTTGAGCGGATGAAGCCCAAGATCATCGAACTCAAAAAATCCGGCCGAGAGCCGATGCGTCGCATCGCTGATAACAACCCCGTCAAGCGGCGCCAGCGATTGCAGCCGTGCGGCAAGGTTGGGCGTCACGCCAAGCACCGCGTGTTCCTCGGACGCGCCTTCGCCGATGATCTCGCCGGCGACGACGCTTCCCGTTGCGATGCCGACGCGCACGTGCAAGCGCAATCCCGGGCGCGGCTCCAGGGCGGCGATGCCGGCGGCGATGCGCAACCCGGCGCGCACCGATCTTTCCGGGTCATTCTCAGTTGCCGTCGGATAGCCGAAATAGACCAAAATGCCGTCGCCCATATAACGGGCGATATAGCCGCCGAAGGTTTCGATCTCGGCCGCGCACATTTTCTGAAATTCGGAGATCACATCCTTCAGGTCTTCGGGATCGAACTGTTCGGAGAGCGCGGTCGAGTTGGCCAGATCACAAAACATGACTGTAAGATGCCGGCGCTCGGCCCCCTGCTCCCCCGCTTTGCTCGGCGGCGGCGATGGCGCGGGGGGTGCGGAGGATGCGACATCACCAATGCCCAAGGGGGTGCCGCATTGGCCGCAGAACTTGTTGCCGTCCGGATTTTCGGCGCCGCATTCGGGGCAGCCTTCGGGCAAAGGCGTTCCGCATTGGCCGCAGAATTTATTGTCGGTGGCGTTCTCGGCCAGGCAATTGGGACATTTCATGGGGAACTTGCTGCCCTAAATCCCTTTGATGGCGCCGCCATCGACGCGGATCGTCGAGCCGGTGACGTAGCTGGCCGGCGCACTCATCAGGAACGCGGCGACGGCGGCGAACTCTTCGGTGGTTCCGAACCGCCCGGCAGGAATGTTTCCGAGGGACGCGGCCTGCAATTCGGGCACCGACTTACCTTGGCGCTCGGCGTTGGCCTGATCGATCTGGATCATCCGGTTGGTCTCGATACGGCCTGGCAAGATGACATTGACCGTGACGCCATCGCCGGCAACCTCATTGGCGAGGGATTTGGAAAATCCGATCACCGACGGGCGCAACGAATTGGAGACCGCCAGATTTGGGATCGGCTGCTGAACCCCCGACGAGGCAATGGTCAGCACCCGCCCCCATCGCCGCGCGCGCATGCCGACAACGGCGGCCTCGGTGATGCGAACGGTGCTCATGAACAGACTTTGAAACGCGCGCTGCCAGACATCGGTGGCAACGCCGATGGCGCCGCTCGGCGGCGGCCCACCTGTATTGTTGAGCAAGATATCGGGCTTGATTTCGTTTTCAATTGCGGCGCAGAGTTTTTCCACAGCGGCTGCATTGGAAAGATCGATGCCATAGGTCTCTGTGGCAACGCCATGTTCGGACGCCAGCTCGGCGGCGAGTTCCGCCAAGGCATCTTTGGAGCGGGCGCCAATCACCAGATCGCAACCCTCCCCCGCCAGCGCCCGGGCAATGGCCGCCCCCATGCCTTGCGATGCGCCAAGCACCAATGCTTTCTTACCTCGAATTCCCAAATCCACGGAACGCTCCTTTATCCATATAACCGGCGATGCGTGACGCCGCGCCCAAGCCGCGATATAAATTTTACGCAGCCAATAAGCAAAGACAATATCATAACCAGAACCTAAGAGGACAATACATGCGCCCGCTCGACCAGCCCGGACGATCCACCGTATTCACCACCAACGGCATGGCCGCCACTTCGCAGCCCCTGTCGTCGATCACCGCCATCGAGATATTGCAGGCGGGCGGCAACGCCATGGATGCGGCCATCGCGGCCGTGGCCGTGCAGTGTGTGGTGGAGCCGCAATCGACCGGCATCGGCGGTGATTGTTTTTGCCTTTATTCGCCGAAGGGCGGCGACGTGGTTGCCTATAATGGCTCCGGGCGCGCCCCGAAGGCGGCCACGCCGGAATGGTATCTGGAAAACGGCATCACCACGATAGAGCGGCAAACGCCCCATGCGGTCACCATACCCGGCGCCGTCGATGCCTGGGCGCGGCTGACCGAAGACCACGGCACCATGAGCCTCGACCAACTCTTGCAGCCCGCCATCCGTTTCGCCCGCGACGGCTATCCCATCGGCCACCGCACGCAGACCGATTGGGAAATGAACGTGGGCTTGCTCTCCGCCGATCCGACCGCCGCCAAATATTATTTGAAAGACGGCAAGGCGCCGGGGCTGGGAACGGTGGTCAAATTGCCGTTGCTGGCCAAATCGCTGGAGACCATCGCCGAAAAGGGGCGCGCCGGGTTTTACCAAGGCGCCATTGCCGAAGACATAGTGACGTTCCTGCAATCACGAGGCGGTCTGCATACGCTGGATGATTTCTCGGGCGCGAAGGGCGAATACGTGACGCCGATCAAAACCAATTACCGGGGCTACGACGTCTATGAATGTCCGCCCAATGGCCAGGGCATCATCGCCCTTGAAATGCTGAATATCCTGTCGGGGTTTGATCTGGGATCGATGGACCCGGTGTCCGCCGAACGCCTGCATCTGGAAATCGAATGCGCCCGCCTTGCGTACCGCAACCGCACCAAGGCCCTCGGCGATCCCGATTTTTCCGATGTCCCGGTGGAGACCTGGCTGTCGGCGGCACATGCGGACGCCGAGCGGGCGCGCATCGATCCGGGCAAACGAATGGCGGAACTGCCGCCATCGGATCTGCCCCGCCATGAGGACACGGTGTATTTGAGCGTTGTCGACAAGGACCGCAACGCGGTCAGCTTCATCAACACGCTGTTCGCTCCGTTCGGTTCCGGCCAGGTGGCGCCGGAAAGCGGCATCGTCTTACAAAATCGGGGTCAGGGGTTCGTCATCGATCCCGGCCACCCCAATTGCATCGAGCCGAACAAGCGCCCCCTGCACACCATCATCCCCGGCATGCTGGTCAAGGATGGTCGTGCGCAAATGCCGTTCGGCGTGATGGGCGGTCAGTACCAGGCTTGCGGGCACGCGCATCTTCTGACCAACCTGATCGACTGGGACATGGACCTGCAGGAAGCCTTGGACCTGACCCGTGTGTTTCCCGATGTGGATGATCCCGAGCAAAGGGTGCAGGTGGAAAGCGGCCTGCCCGCAGACGTGCGTGCCGGGCTCGAAGCGCTGGGACACAGCACCTATATCCCGCCCCGCCCCATCGGCGGCGCGCAAGCCATCTGGATCGATTGGGACGAAGGTGTGCTGCGCGGCGCGTCCGAGCCGCGCAAAGATGGCATGGCAATCGGTTATTAGGCGCCCGGAGCCGGACGCCTAACACGATGCCGCCCCACTCGCCGGCCCCGAGACTGTCCTTTTACTACGCGGCCTACTTCGGCGCCGTCGGCGTGTTCCTGCCGTTCTGGCCGGTCTGGCTGTCGGAGCGGGGATTGAGCGCGCCGGAAATCGGTTTCCTCATCGCGGCAGCCACCGGGCTTCGAGTGCTGACCAATCCACTGATTGCCCAGGCCGCCGACCGGGGCGGCGAGCGCAAGCGTCTGATGGGATTGCTGTCGGGGCTGGCGATTATCGCTTTTCTGTTTTTTCAGGGCGCCCATGGTTTTTGGCCAATCCTTTTGGTGACTCTGTTTTTCTTCACCTTCTGGTCGGCGACGCAACCGTTGGCGGAAAGCCTGACCATGCTCGGCGTCGGAGCCGACAAACTTGATTACGGGCGCATCCGGCTCTGGGGCTCGATCACCTTTATCATAACCTCCATCGGCCTCGGCTGGTTCTTGACCGGACGCGGCGCCGATTTGATCTACAGCGCCGCCTTGGCCGGCATCGTCATCACCTTTGTTTCCTGCCTTATGCTGCCTGGCTACAAGGCGCCCGCCTCAGGCCCGCACCGGCTGGCGCTATGGCCGGTTATCCGCAACGTCCGCTTCATGGTCTTTTTGTTTGCCGTCGGATTGATCCAGGCCAGCCATGCGGTGTTGTACGGCTTCGGCACCATCCATTGGCGCAGCGCCGGATATTCGGACGGCGTAATCGGCCTGTTTTGGGCGGAAGGCGTGTTCGCGGAAATCATCCTGTTTGCCTTCGGCGCCTATTTGATGCGCCGCTTCGGCGCGATCGGATTGGTTCTTCTAGGCGGGCTTGCCGGCGTGATCCGTTGGGGCGCCATGGGCGTCGAAGGCGGCATTTATTGGATCGTCATCATGCAAAGTCTGCATGCCTTTACCTTCGGCGCCACGCATTTGGGCGCCATGCATTTCATCACCGAGACTGTCGCTCCCAGCCATTCGGCAAGCGCGCAAGCCATTTACGCTGCCTTTGTCGCCGGCATCGCCATGGGCATCGCTTCTTTTTTTTCCGGCCTGCTTTACGCACAATTTGGCGGCCAGGCCTATTTTGCCATGGCCGCCGCGGCTGCCGCCGGGAGCCTGATCGCCACCGCCTATTTGTTCCGAGACAGATTCCTGCGGGCCAATGACACGCGCCAAAAGGGCCCATAGGTTGAATCAAAATCTGTTGCTTTCCCCAAATTACAATCTTTACCGGTATAGGTAATTTTCCAGGAGTGGGCAGTCTTGGCTGGGCAAACAGAGACTTTAAAGGGAGGAAACATTTGCAATTGTGGCAATAATCATATGCAATTCATTGAATTAAATATAAGATTGTGTTATCCAATACCGAATCGCGGCTCGAATATTCGTCGGGAATATTTTGTGTTATTCAGGCGTTAATACACTCTATGTAGGATTTTTCTGAATATACACGGTGTATCAGTACTGGGAATATACACGGTGTATCAGTACTGGGAATGAGAATGCGAGGGGACTTGGGGGTGCGATCCATGCACAAGTTGCGTGGGATTGGCCTATTAATGCTGGATTTTCTGATGGTTGCGTCCGTGCCGGCGCAGGCCCAGTCGCTTGGCGAATTGATTCCCGAATTGCTGGAAACCCATAACCTGATTAAAGCCAGTCAGGCTGACCTGGAAGCCGCCAGCCAAAACGTCAAATCATCCCAAGGCGCATGGTTTCCGCAATTGGACCTGACCGCCCATTACGGGTTCGAGGCGCAAAACAAACCGGCGGAATCGGACGATACCGACCTGGCGACCCGAGAAGCAGATCTATCGATTACCCAGCTTTTGTGGGATTTTGGCAAGACCAACGCCGATATTCGCGCCAGCAAACTCAACCGCTCGGCGTCGCGATTCGCTTTGAAAGCGCAAACCCAGGATATATTGCTGATCGCCATCGAAGCCTATTTGAATGTTCGGTTGAAGGCCGAGGTTCTGATGTTTGCGTTGCAGTCGGAATCCAATATCAAACGCCAAACCGAAATCGAAGACGCCCTGGTCGAACGCGGCGCTGGACTGTCCACGGACGTGCTGGATTCCAAACAGAAGCTGGCTGGCGCCCAGTCGAAACGCTCGGCCGCTGCGGGCGAGCTTAAGACCGCGCGAAACGCCTACCGGCGGGTATTTCAAGCCGACGTGGAAGATCCCGGCGCCCTTGAGAAGCCAAATTTGCCGATCGATTTATTGCCAGCCAGCGTCGAAGAGGCGATCAATACGGCGTTGCGCGAAAACCCCACATTGAAATCGGCGTCCACCGCATCCCGCGTCAACCGGGAAATCGCTAATTCCCAACGCGCCACGGGCTTTTTTCCAGTGGTCAACATGGTGGGCGAAGCGGTCGTCAAAAAAGATTCAGGCGGCACCGTCGGCAACCAGCAGGAACTGCTCGGCAAGGTCGAAATGAATTTCCCCTTCAACCTCGGCTTTACGGCGATCAATACTTTGAAGGCAGCCAAGGGCGCGGCCACAGCGGGGGAGCGCCGGGTCAGCGATGCCCGCGACCAGCTAGAGCTGGATGTCCGCGATGCTTGGGATATTCTTGAAACGGCGCGCGAAAAACTGGAATTCGACCGCAATCAGGCGAATCTTGCCGCGGAATTCTTGGAATTGGCCCGCCGCGAAAGGCAATTGGGAAACCGAACCCTCAATGATATTTTGGATGCCGAAACCGAACTCATCGATTCCAACAGCCGCGCCGCTGCCGCCGAGACCGCTGTCGCCGTTGGCGTTTATACGCTGATCCAGAGAATGGGCCGCCTGGAAGCCGATATATTAACGAGATCGTGATTCTGGTCACAGACCTGCCGCCTGCCCTTCCTCTACAACTCTCCACATAACAGCCGCAAATAGGGGGTGAAATTCACCTGCCTCCCCCCCATATGTCAGACGGTTGGAAAATTGGAGAATTTGGCCATGGAACAGGCTGTTCAAGACCCCATAATAACCGCCTCGAAAGACCTGGACGGGGCAACGCCGATCACCGTTCCCGGCGGACCTTGGTTGATGAACGCCGACTTTGCGCGCCTTGGACCGGATTTACTCCTCACCGGCGCCGATGGCCAAGAACAACTGCTCACCGGCTATTTCAACACTGAAACACCGGCCGATCTGATCACCGAAGGCGGCGCCGTGATAGCGGGCGACCTGGCCACCAAGCTGGCTGGCCCAGTGGCACCCGCAGAGTTCGCCCAAGCCGCACCGGCGGCGGTGGCCGATCCCATCGGGCGCGTCGAAACGGTCGAAGGCGGCGCCGAAGTGACCCGCGCCGACGGCACCAAGATCACCCTCGGCCAAGGCGCACCGCTGTTTTCCGGCGACGTCATCGAAACCGCCGAGGATGCCAGCGTCGGTATCGTGCTTGCCGATGACAGCACCCTGTCGCTGGCCGAAAGCGGCCGCATGGTCATGGACGAGATCGCTTACGATCCTGCCACCGAAACCGGAAACGCCACTATCTCGGTGGTCCAGGGCGTCTTCTCCTTCGTCTCGGGCCAGATCGCCAAGGTCGGCCCCGACGCCATGGTCTTGCGTACGCCAGTTGCCAACATCGGCATTCGCGGCACCAAGATTGCCGGCGTGGCAGCCGCCGAGGGCCAGGAAAACACCATATCGCTGCTGCCCGACGCGGACGGCTCGATCGGCGAGATTGCGGTCTCCAACAGCGCCGGCACGATCGTCCTCAATCAGGCCGGAGCCACCACCAGCCTGGCCAGCGCCTTCCAGGCGCCGCCGAAGCCGATCATCGTCCCGGTCGCACAAATTCAAAAGCAATACTCGAAGGCCCTGAATTCCCTGCCGGCGAAACCGGCTCCGCAGCAGGACAACGCGCCCGAAGAAGCCCCGGTCGATGGCGAAGAAGCCGCCGCCGAAGGCGACGTTCTGCCTGAGGGCGAGGGCGAGAACCCAGAAGGCGAAGGTGAAAACCTTGAAGGCGAGGGCGAGGAATTGGCTGAAGGCGAAGTGCCGCCTGAGGGTGAAGGCGAAAATCTTGAAGGCGAAGGCGAAGAAGGCGAGATCGACGCACAGCCGCCGGAAGATTCCGACGTAGATTTTGCCGACGGACAAGGCCCCGAAGGCGAAGCCGGATTGGATGGCGAGCCCGGCGAGCAGCTTGCCGAAAATGGCGAACAAGGCGCCCCCGAAGCGGCCTTCCAGGAAGCCATTGCGGGCGGCGCAACAGTCCAAGAAGCCTTCGATGCGGCGGCACAACAAGCCATGGAAGGTATGACCTCCGAAGGCGTTTCCGAGGCCCAGGCGCAACAAGCCATCGACGCCGCCAAACAAGCCTATAGCCAGGCCATTGCCGACGGTTTCTCCCCAGAGCAAGCCATGGCCCTGGCCGCCGAGGCGGCGGGTGCCGAAGTCCCCGATACCCTAGCCGACGGCTTCAACACCGATCCGACCGGCGATGGCGATACCGAACAACTGGCATCTAACATAGATGGCAACGCAGATAATCAGGAGCCGGGCTCCGAGACCGACGGAGATGGGCAATCGGCCGAAGATGGATCCAGCGAGCCGACTTCGGGCGGCGAGCCGGTTACCGGATCGGAAGGCGGCGATTATCAGCCCTACAACGGCGGTTCAGTTGATTACGCAATCAACACCAGTTTTAGTTTGAACTCCGACCCGGAGCCAACCTACGATTACTATCAGGCGAGCTATGAATATGATGAGCCCACGATCATAAATCTCAGCAGCGATGATCCGAACAGCTCTGAGCCCAACACCACAACCGCATTCACCGAAATTTTGACTGCCACCACTGGCAATGACGCGCTCGCCGGCGGCGATGGCAACACCCAATTTTCCATGGTTCAAGGCTCAACCCTTGGCGGTTCCGACACGGTCAGCGGCGGCGCCGGCACCGACGAAATCAACTTCCAAAGCCTCGACAATATCCTGATCGTATTCGACGTTACTGACCTGCGGGCCGACTATTCCAACACCGATGGTTCGGTCAGCGGCGACATCACCCTCTCCAGCGTCGAACAACTCTACGCCGGTATCGGCGATGGCAGCCTTTCCGATGCCAGCGGAAACGGCGCCGAATTTAACTCTGCCCTGACCGGCGTCCGCCTTGCCTTTGGCGACACCGACACTGGTTACGGATATATCGCCGCCGGTTCGAGCGGCGCCGATACCATCACCTTAGCCACCAGCACCGTGATTGGCTCCTCGCCGATGACCTATGGCTCGCTCAGCCATACCGTCGGCTCGGATGTCCTCGGCAGTATCATCTTTGCCGGCGCGGGCGCCGACACGATTACCGGCACAGCATCGGGCGACATCATCTTCGGAGGCGCGGATAACGACACCATTGATGGCGGCGGCGGCACCGACGGCGATTTGATTTTTGCCGGCTCCGGTGACGACGGCATCACCGTTGCCGGCACCGCCACGGTATTCGGCGGAACCGGCGCCGACACCTTGACCCTGGATGCTAGCGGCGTCACGGCGGAAGTCTATGGTGTCGAGACCGTCACCGGGGGTACCGGCAACGATGCCATCACCATGAATTCCAATCTGGCGACCGGCAATAGCATCGATCTGGCCGGCGGCTCAGATACCCTGCAATTGAATTCCGGCACCAATACCGGCACCATCAGCAACGTAGAAACCGTATCGGGCACTAGTTCCGCTGATACCTTGACCCTGGAGGGGACCGTTTCCGGGACCACCTTCGATATGGGCGCCGGCACCGACAGCATCACACTGGCCGCCAGCGGCAACAGTGCAACCGTGCAAAACACCGAAACGGTCAATGGCGGCTCCGGCGCCGATACCATCACCACCAGCGGAACCGCCAATGTCACGCTGATCGGCAATGCCGGCAATGACATATTGAACCTTTCGGGTTCCGGCACACACACGGTTGAATTTTCGGCCATCGCGTCGAACGGCACCGATACCATAACCGGCTTCAATGCCGGTGCCGCCGGCGATGTTCTGGATGTGGACGGCCTCGGCCTCAATGGCGCAGGTGCCAGCACTTCGACCACAACCGCCGCCGAAGTCTTGACCAGCGACGCCGCGCTCACCAGCGGCACCAGCGTAGTGATCTTCGACGATGCCTTTTACACCGGTGTCGATTCGACCGCCGCATTTTCATCCCAGGTTACAAACTTCCTGACGTTCCTGGGCACCAGCGGTACCGCGATGACCGGCTCGCTAAGTGCCGGTGATAAACTCATGTTCGTTATTGATGATTCGACCGCCGCCAACGATATCAGCCTCTGGCACTGGGACGACACTAGCGCCGACGGCATCGTCGACAGCGGCGAATTTGTCGATGTTGGCACCGTCGATAACACCGATATCACGACCCTGGCGGCGGCCAACTTCGCATGAGAAATATCAGCCCCGCTGCCACACCAATTCGCGCAACCGGTTAGACATTTCCGATGCTAGAGTTTTTACGCCGCCTCGCCATCCGGCCCGGCCTGACCACGGAGCTGGTCGCCGCCTCGTTGCTTGCCAACCTGTTGGCGTTGGCGCCGCCATTGTTCGTGATCCAGGTTCTGAACCGTTATGTGGCGCACGGCGTCGATGCCACATTGCTGACCCTGACCACAGGCGTCCTAATTGCAATCGCCCTAGAGTTCGGGTTCCGCCAGATCCGGCACAAATTGGCCCGCGGCGTTTCCGCCAGCCAGGACGACAAGCTGTCGGTATCCGGCTTCGGCGTGTTGATCAGCGCCAAATCGGGCGCCCTCGACCGCTTAGCCCCAGGCCAACAGCGGGAATTCATGAGCGGGCTAGATGCCATCCGAGCCGCCTATAGCGCCACTAACGTGGCCGCCGTCCTCGACCTGCCCTTTGCGATAATGTTCCTGGGCGTGCTGGCGGTTCTATCGCCGGCGCTGGCAATCATCGCGGCGGCGTTTATCGGCATCGCTTTTTTCGCCGGGCTCGCGGTCATGCTTACTATCCGCGGCAATAACAAAAAGCTGATCGAAGAGACGCGCAAATCCAATTTGCTAGTTGGTAGCGCCATCGGCGAAAAAGACACCTTGCGCGCCTTCAACGGCGGCGCATTTTTGCTGAAAGCCTGGCACATGCAGGCGCGCATCATCCATGATATTTCCAGGGCCATCACCGGCCGTCAGGGTCTGATGGCATCGTTCACCACCACGACCGTTGCACTAATGAGTGTCGCCATCATGGCCACCGGCGCGATCATGGTGGTTGGCGGCAATATGGATGTGGGCGTACTGATCGGCGCCAATATCTTGTCAGCGCGTGCATTGCAGCCGGTTACTCGCTTTGTCCAGGTCGGCGAAAGCTTCCAGAAAGCCAAACAGGCGGCGCAGCAATTGCGCGACTTCATGAAGATGCCCCGGGAAGCCGATACCGGCTCGGCCAAGCGCAAATATGAAGGCACCCTGGAGTTCCGCGATCTCGGATTTGTCTATGACGGCGCCACCGGGCCATTGTTCGAATCACTTTCGATCAGCATCCCAGCCGGTGCGGTATGCGTTGTAACCGGCGCCAACGGCACCGGCAAATCAACCCTGGCGCGCCTGATCATGGGATTGTTGGAACCGTCCAGGGGCCAGATCCTCGCAGACGGATTGGATTTGCGCCAGGTGAATCCTGCCTGGTGGCGCTCCCAAGTCATTTACCTGCCGCAAGAGCCTGGCTTTTTGAACGCCACCATTGGCGAAAACCTCAGCCAGCTTAATTCCGATATCGACGAGGCCGGGCTTAACCGGGTGATTGACGCCGCCGGGCTGCGCCCGTTCCTTGATGAGACGCCGGCCGGTTTTGATACGCCGATTGTTTCCAACGGACGCAATCTAGCCCTCGGCGTTCGCCGCCGCCTTGCCCTGGCGCGCGCCCTGACGGCGGACGGCAGACTGGTTGTATTGGACGAGCCGATTGAGGGGCTGGATGCCAAGGGCCGTGAAACCATCGCCACCATACTGGGCGAATTGCACCGGGCCGGGCGCACCATCATCGCCCTCTCCCACGATCCCGAAGTTATCAATCAGGCCGAGATCGTGATCGATCTCAATCACAAGCCGCAGCCCCGCCTGGTCACCGTCCCCAAGGCAGTAACAGCCGCGCTGGACGCCGATGAAACGGAGGCAGCGGGATGAACATCGATACCGGATTACCAAAGCTCAAAGACGGCGTCTCTTTCGCCAGCCACCTGTTTCTGATCCTGTTTCTGGCCCTCATCGCGGGCGCCGGCTATTGGGCCTGGTCGGGCAACCTCGCGGTGGTCAGCGTCGCCGAGGGTGAAGTGGTTCCCTCCAGCCAGATCAAATCGATCCAGCATCTGGAAGGCGGCATCGTGCGCGCAATTCGCATAACCGAAGGCGAACAGGTCAAAACTGGACAAGCGCTGATCGTACTCGAATCGACAGCCAGCGGCGCCGATGTTGACGAGCTGCGCACCCGCATCGCCGGCCTTCGTATCGAGATCGCGCGCCTGACCGCCGAACAGCAAGGAGCTGCCCGGCCCGCATTCGATGCCGCCACCGCCGCCACACGCCCCGATCTGGTACGTGACGCCATGCAGCTGTTCGGCAAGCGCCGGGCGCGCCTAGAAGATGCACGCACCGGCCAGCGCGCCATCATCAACCAACGCCGCCAGGACGCCCGCGAGATATCCGCGCGTATTGGCGCATCGGCAGTAATGCTCAAACTTTTGCGCGAACAGGTAAAAATTTCCGAAAGCCTTTTGAAAGACGCTCTCACCAACCGCTACAAACATATCGAGCTGTTGAAGGAAACCACCCGCCTCCAAGGCGCCATCGCCCAGGACAAGGTTGCAGCCGAGCGCGCCAAATCGGCACAAATTGAAGCCGAGTCTGATCTGGCAGGCATCGGCTCCAAATTTTCCGAAGAGGCGGCCAAGGATTTGGACGCGGCGCGGCGCCAATTGGCCGAATTCACACCGCGCCTCGCCAAGTTCGAAGATAGCCTGAGGCGCACCGTTTTGCGGGCGCCCGTCGATGGCGTCGTCAAAACCCTGCACGTGGTGACCGTCGGCGGCGTTGTCAAACCGGGCGATGTGGTTCTGGATATCGTTCCCGGCGGCGACCGACTGATCATTGAGGCGCGGCTGGCAACCCAGGATATCGGCTTCGTCCGCGCCGGCCAGGAAGCCACCGTGCGCCTAACCGCGACCGACGCCATGCGTTTCGACAACCTCACCGGCGAGGTGGTGGCGGTCAGCCCCGACACCTTGACCGGAGAAGATGGCCGCCCGTTTTATCGGGTGCGCATCGCAACCAATCGCAATCATTTCCTGCGCGGCGCCGTGCGCTATGATTTGTTTCCGGGGATGGAAGTCTCCACCTCGATCCACACCGGCGAGCGAACGGTGTTGGAATATATGCTCGATCCATTCCTGTCGGCTCGCGGCGAAGCCCTCAGGGAAAGGTAATCACTCCCCCTTGAATTCCGGCAGGCGTTTTTCCATGAAGGCGGTGCGGCCTTCCTTGAAGTCGGCGCTGTCGGCGCAGGCGCGCACCAGCTCTTTGCATACCTCCTGATCCCATTCGCCGGGGGTTTTCACCACCTCGGCCACCATGCCCTTGGCAGCGCGCACCGACAATGGTGCGTTACCGGCGATGGTGGCGGCATAGTTGCGCACATAGTCTTCGAGCACGGTCTTTTCGATGACCCGGGTGGCAAGACCCATAGCGACCGCTTCGGAGCTGGAATAGCGCCGAGCCGTATACAGAATTTCCTTGGTCATCGACGGCCCCACAGCTTCCAGCACCCAGCGAGTGAAACTAGCCCGATAGCCGATACCGAGCCGCGCGGCGGGAATGGCAAAAATGGCGTCGGGCGAACAGATGCGGATATCGCAGGCGCAGGCGATAGCAACGCCGCCGCCCATGCAATAGCCTTCGATCATCGCAATGGTCGGCTTTGGGTTCTCGCGTATATTTTCGAACATGCCGGTGGACGAGCGCTCATATTCATCGCCACTATCGGCATTGGATCGGCGCTTATCGAATTCCGAAATATCGGCGCCGGAGACGAACGCCCGCCCACCGGCGCCCTTGAGCACGATGGCGCGGACATTTTCGTCAGTGGCAAATTCGGTCATCACCTCGGCACCGCGCATGGACATATCGAGAGAAATGGCGTTGTGTTTTTTCGGATTGTTGAAGGTCAGCCAGCCAACACCGTCTATCACTTCGGTCAATATCTGGTCGGTCATGGGCAGGCTCCTTGGGCTGGTTGAAAAGAATTGGCGGAAGAGAGTGGGAGTCGAACCCACTAAGACCGTCTTACGGCCTTCACTGGTTTTGAAGACCAGCCACACCACCGGGCATGCTTCCCTTCCACCGGCGGTTTTACAGGGGAATTGGAGATTATCAAGGGAGAAGAAATCGGGCGGCCTCGCCTCGGCCCTGCATTTAAAGCAGCAGGGTCGCCAACTGTGGCACCAGGGCCACCAGCACCAGCACGATCACCATGGTCGCCGCGAACGGCGCCGCGCCCCAGAAAATGTCTTCGACCGATATGCGGTCATCCTGGAGATTGTTGTGGATGACGAAACAGGCGAGCCCCAAGGGCGGCGTTAACAATCCGATCTCAACCGCGATAATGGTCAGGATGCCAAACCAAACCAGATCCACATTGAACGATGCCAGCGCCGGCACCGCCAGCGGCACCGTGATCAACATGATTGAGCCGGCGTCGAGGATGGTGCCGAGAATGATCAAGGTCACCAGATAGATCACGATCAGCGTGGCGAGACTGAAACCGGAGCCGACGATATAGCTTTCCATCACGCCGGGAATACCGGTCATAGCGATCATGCGCGCATAAACGTGGGCAGAGATCAAAAGGAAGCAGATCGCAGCCGTGACGTGGCCGGTCTCAGTCAAGGCCTGCCACAGGCTGGCCCAGGTCAGCCGGCGCTTGAACAGGGCCAGCACCAGCGCGCCCATGGCACCGACGGCGCCGGCTTCGGTGGCGGTAAAGATGCCGCCATAAATGCCGCCGAGAACGACGACTATCAACAATACAATGGGCAGCGACTTGGAGAATATTTCAGCCCCGCCCATGTCTGATTCGACGCCGCCTTCGAGCGCCTCGGGCTCCGCAACGTGGGAGGGATAGCGCCGCGCCATGATCCAGATTAACACGCAATAGGCGAACGCCAGAACCAGGCCAGGGATAATGCCGGCGATAAACAGATCACCAATCGATGTCTCGGAAAGAATGCCGTAGAGGATCAGCAACAGGCTGGGCGGGATAAGCATACCAAGCACCGACGAGCCGGCAACCACACCGACGGCGAAGCGCGGTTTGTAGCCGAGGCGCAGCATTTCCGGCACCGCCACTTTGGTGAAGACCGAGGCCGACGCGATGGAAGTTCCGGTGACGGCGGCGAACACCGCATTGGCGCCCACCGTGGCCATGCCAAGCCCCGCCCTAACGCGCCGGAATATATGATTGGCCACGTCGTAGGTGTCCCGACCGATGTCGGAGACGCTGACCAGCAATCCCATGAATACGAACAATGGAATGACGCCAAACTCGTATTGTTGCAGGCTTTCGGCGGCCGCCAGGGCCAACAGTTTACCGGCGATGGTGGTGTCGCGAATGACCCACAGACAGACGAAGGAGAGCGCCGCCAGGGCCACCCCCACATGCACCCCGATATAGACCAGGAACAGCACGAACAGGACCGAGATCAGCCCGACCTGCACCGAAGTCAATTCAAAAACCGTACCGAGGGAAAAGAAGATCAAGGCAACCAGCAATGTTCCAAGCACGGGAATTACGGCGGCGCCTGTTTGCAGACGCTCCCGGCTCAGCATGCCGCGCAAGGCTCTGAAATCGATGCCAACATGGCGGGCGAACTGGATGGCGCAGATGGCGGCACCCAGCAAAATCAACGCCTTCAAAGGCCAGACCGGCAGGGTGAAGTCGCCTTCAAGCCCGGAATAGGTGTCCCTCCGCCAGGCCTTTTCCAGCAACGGCCCGGAGAAATAGAACAAGATCATCATTAGCACCAAGCCGGTGAAGTGATAGATCCCTTGCAGCGACGTGCCTAGCTGCGGGCGCCGGGTCAACAGCTTGGCGATCAGCACGTCGGACCGGGTTAGCCGCCCACCGCGCAAGGCCGCCGCCAATTGCAGAAAGACGATGGCGATGATCGACATCTCGACGATCAGCGGCACCCCAGAGAGCGGCGCATTGAACAGAAAGCGGGGAGGTGGATGAGGCGCTGAAAGTATTGGTTGGTCCAGAAGCAAAGGGTTTGTCGACCAGCACGGTGTCGCGTCTGAAGCAGATATGGGGGCAAGGTTACCGGAGTTGGCGTGATGGTTTCCTGGACAAAGACCGTTGGGTCTATGTCTGGGCGGACGGCGTCTATAGCGGCCTGAGGGGCCAACAAATGAAGCTGTGCATCTTGGTTGTCATTGGTGTTAATGGGCGCGGAGAAAAGCATTTTCTGACCATTGAAGACGGCATGCGGGAATCGATATTCGGAACCATCCGACACCGCACCGGGCGCTCAAAAGGGTGCCTCACTCGCGACGGCATGCTGCACATGAGGTTAAAACTCGGACAGTGTGCGAAAAAGAAATGGAAACGATTACGCGGCTTCGACTACTTGACCAAG
>Ga0233433_10000955_pt1 | contig 29492 bp, 33 predicted proteins | sample SI_122_August201_5_FD_179868 | JGI IMG/M metagenome (GOLD analysis project Ga0233433, IMG submission 179868) | Seawater microbial communities from Saanich Inlet, British Columbia, Canada - SI_122_August2016_100_MG | ecosystem: Environmental > Aquatic > Marine > Inlet | place: Canada: British...
AACACTAAGAGAGAAAGAGATCAGTAACACTAAGAGAGAAAGAGATCAGTAACACTAAGAGAGAAAGAGATCAGTAACACTAAGAGAGAATAATAAAATGAAAAGATGAAAGTGAGGTTTGTTTTATCCTCTGCCCATTGCTGCGTATTTGCCGGATTTTCCTTTCAAAAAGAAAGCTCCTGCAATACCACCGAATACTGCTCCTGCAATAATTGCTGCTCCAACAACACCGTCTGCACTAATGTATGGTGTTCCTGATCCAGCTGCTGGATTTGCTTCAGCAGAAGCAACTCTTCGAGTTTGAATCTCAAGTGCTTCTTCTAAAGTATATGATCCGGTTTCTCCTGCACTACCAACGTTGCCCATGTACTGTGCAAATGCAACAGAACTTTGTGCAGATAGTCCGATAGTGAAGACAGCGATTAAGGATGCTGCTAATAGTATTTTTGTATTCATACGTTTTACCTGTGATTTTTCCATTGAGAGACTTATTTAACTTTTATTCTAAAGGCCAAGTTCAGGAATAATTTACGAGATCAGCAAAAGTAACGTTTAATTCTACTTTTAATTGAGCAAATTCATGGGACGAATGCACACTCACAGACATGGTAAATCACATTCAATTAGACCAGCAACTGTACGTGCACCATCATGGATCACATTAACACCAGCAGAAGTAGAAGCATTGGTGGTAAAATATTCTAAAGATGGCTTAACTCCAAGTCAAATTGGAATTAAATTAAGAGATCAACATTCAATTCCATTAATCAAACCAATTACAAAAAAAGGAATCAATCAAATTCTTGAAGAAAATGATCTAATACCAGATATGCCAGAAGACTTGGAAAATATTGTCAATAAAGCAGTCGGTCTTCAAAAGCACCTTAAAGAAAACAAAGGAGATAACAGAAACGTTAGATCTCTAGAATTGATCGAAGCTAAAGTTCACAGATTATCCGTGTATTACAAAAGGATTGAAAGAATTCCTAAAACATGGAAGTATAAAGCTGTAGTTGCTCAATTAGAGTAATGACAAAAGGGTTTGAAGAATCTCTATCACTATTCAAAGATAAAATTTCAGATTGTGTAAAATCTCAAAAATCAATTTCAATTACAACACACATTGATTGTGACGGATTAACATCTGGAAGCATTATTGCCAAAGCGTTAATCAGAGAAGGTGCAAAATGTACCCTTAGAACATCAAAAGAATTCAGCAAGAACATAGCAGAATCATTCAAAACAGATTCTAGAGATTTTCACATTGTAACAGATCTTGGAGGAGGGTTTGCAAAAGATCTAAATCAGATATTAGAAGATGATTGGATTATTTTAGATCATCATCAGATATCAGAAGAAGAAAAAGATAATCAAAATGTCATAAATGCATGGAAGTATGGAATGGACGGGGGTTCTGAAATTTGTGCCGGCGGAATGGCATATCTAGCAGCAATGGCACTTGATGAAAAAAATTCAGATTTATCAGAAATTGCAGTAGTTTCGGCATTAGGAGATAGACAAGATCAAGGAGACAGAAAATCATTTACAGGTAAAAATTTTGAAATTGCCAATACGGCCAAAGAATTGGGTTTAGTGGAGATGGATTTGGATTTACTACTGGTGGGAAGAGAAACTAGACCACTTGCAGAAGCAATTGCCTTCACATCACAGCCATTTATTGAAGGATTGACATGGAATAAAGAAACATCTCTATCAATTCTAAAATCATCTGGAATTAAACTAAAAGAAGAAGGGAGATGGAGAGTTCCAGCAGAACTAAATGAAGAAGAAAAAAAATTAGTAATAAAAGCAATAACGGATTTTTCTCCAGATAAAAATACTACAGAAGTGATGTCAGAATTAATTGGATATACATACACATTTCCAAAAGAAGACAAGAGAAGTTTTCTAAGAGATGGTAGAGAATATTCAACGATGCTGAATTCATGTGGAAGGATTAACCGTTCGGGGGTCGGAATGGCAATATGTATGGGGGATAGAAACCAGGTACTAACTGAAGGAGAAGGAATTCTAACAGATTATAGAAAAAAGATCAAGGAATACATGAATGTTTTATCAAATGAAAGATGGAGAATTTCAGAAAATGAAAATTGCATAATGGTTAACGGAGAAGACATAGTACCAGAAACAATGACAGGTACAATATCATCACTAATTGCAGGATCACCAAAAAATACAGGAAAAATTGTAATTTTGAGAACTAGAGGTGAAGCAAATACAATAAAATTTTCGTCAAGAAAATCATTTGGCTGTAAATCAAAGATTAATCTTAGTGAATTAATGAGAACAGGTGCTGAAAAATTTGACGGTATTGGAGGAGGTCATAATGCTGCCGCAGGTGCAAAAATAACTAAAGACAAATTGGACGAATTTTTGAAATATTTAGAATTAAATGTCGTTAACGTGCCAAGTTCAAGTGATCATCAGTAACATATCGGAAACAAAGGCAGAAACTGTCAAAAAGGCACTAGAGCCAGATAATGTAAATTTTCCAAAAGGATTGAGTCTTTATGTTGAAAATATTGATAGTAACCTAATTTTTAATTTTGAAAGTAAAGAAAACATGAAACATCTTGTAGGCACGGTAGATGAAGTGTTAGAACATATCCAAGTTGCATTAAAGGTAATTGAATAATGTTAGATCCTAAACTAATCAAAGAAAAACCAGAAATGATCAGAAATATGCTCAAATCTAGAGCAGTAGAATTTGATCTAGATGAATTAATTAAAACAGACGAAAAAAGACGAGAGTTTATAATTAAAACAGACGACTTAAGAAAAAAGAAAAACCAAATTGGAATAAGAATTTCAGAAAAAAAGAAAGCAAAAGAAGACGCATCATCAATTTTAGCAGAAATGAAAAATATTTCAAGTGAATTAACAAAACTAGAATCAGAACAAGAGACAATTGAAAATAAGTATTTTAAATTAGCATCAACAATTCCAAATCTAGTTCACGAATCAGTTCCAGTGGGAATAGACGATAGTGCAAATATAGAAATAAAAAAATGGGGAAATATTCCAAAGTTTGATTTTAAAGTAAAAGATCATATCGATATTTCTGAAAATCTGAATTTAGTAGATTTAGAAAGAGCTGCAAAAGTAGCTGGATCTAGATTTTATTATCTAAAAAATGATCTAGTGAGATTAAATCAAGCACTAATTAATTTTGGATTGGATTTTCTTACAGAAAAGGGATACTCACTAATTCAGCCACCGTATATGATTAATCGCGAATCAATGGAAGGTGCAGTGATTGCAGAAGATTTTGAAGAAGTTATTTACAAAATTCAAGATGAAGATTTGTACATGATTGGAACATCAGAGCATGCGATGGCAGCAATGCACTCAAAAGAAATTATTGAAGGAAAAAACATTCCAATGAAATATGCGGGGATCAGTCCTTGTTTTAGAAAAGAAGCGGGAGCACACGGACGAGATCAAAAGGGCATTTTCAGAGTTCATCAATTTGATAAAATTGAACAATTTGTTTTTTCAAAACCAGAGGATTCTTGGAAAGAGCATGAAAAATTGCTCGAAGTTGCAGAGGAATTTTATCAAAAATTAGAAATCCCATACAGAGTTATGCTCTTATCAACAGGGGATATCGGAAAAATTTCAGCTAAAACATATGATATTGAGGCATGGATGGCAGGACAGAATGCATATAGAGAAATTGTATCATGTTCAAATTGTTTAGAATATCAAGCAAGACGGTTGAAAATTAGATTTAGAGATAAAACAAACGAGGATACTCAGTATATCCATACTCTGAACAGTACTCTAATAGCTACAACCAGAGTTTTAGTGTCAATAATGGAGAATTTTCAAACAAAAGAGGGCCATATTCTAATTCCAAAGGTTTTACAGCCATACATGGGAAATCAGAAAGAAATATCTTGACATACCCTTATATTTTGGATTTGAAGTTCCTTAAGAATTGGCACGCAGAAAAGGTCGAATAAAGGACAAGTGGCGAGAAAAACGCTGGATCACAGTTAATGCTCCAGATTCATTTAACAATGTCCCAATCGCATACGTACCAATTACAGATGATGAAAATGCATCAGGTAGAGTAATAGAAATTACATTATTTGACATTCTCAAAGGAGATCCTTCACAACATCAGTACAAACTATATTTCCAATTACATAAAATAGATGGCGAAATTGCAACAACTATTTTCAAAAGATTTGAGTATTCAAAAGAATTTTTGCGTAGTTTAGTTAGAAGAGGTTCATCTAAAATTAATTTCATAATTGACATTAAAACAAAAGACGGGTATGTATTCAGAGTTAAAGTATTAGCATTAACACATAGACCACTAAACACATCAAGACAACATGCACTAAGAATTATTGCAAGAGATGTGATTAACAAAACAGTTCCAGAAATGACAATTGATCAATTTGTTCAGGCTACATGTTACAGTAAAATTAATTCAGACATTATGGCCGCATTCAAAAGAGTCATCAAAGTAAGACATGTGGGTCTTGAGAAAGTAAAACTAATTAGAACTGCTGATAAAGAAACGAAATTACTAGAAGCATAAATAATTAGAACATAATCTATTTTGAATTATGATCCATAAAATAGAAATTGCTATTGATGTGATTATTCATGCAACAGAAGATATTTCAAAAATATTGCAATCCTTTGACGAAGTCTTAGAAATTAAAGAAGAAGAATTTACAGCAATAGAAACCACAGGGTATTTTGAAAATCCAATAATAATCTTAAGTGCTAAACTTGTAAAAAAGCAGGGTCAAAATTTTATAAAAAATATGCTAGATTTACTACCAATTAATCAAATTAATGAATTAATTGAAGAGATTGAAGAAAGGACAATAGATTCAAGGTTTCATCTAAGATTAGATAAGCAAGAATTAGTTAAAGGTAAATTGATAATTAGTGAAAAAGATACCGTAAAAATTAAAATTCATACTCCAATTTACAACAAAAAAAATACCGTAAAAATATTTACAGAAATTTTTCAAAGAGTCAACTAGATTAAATAGGAATAGATCAACAATTTAATTTGGGAATGAGGAGATATTAGCCGCTCCAGTCTGAGCTAACGCCTTGAAGACGCCGCGACGAACCGACCCCAAATTAAATCATAATTATGAGAGTTTGAATATCAGAATAGAGTTTATTATAAATACGGACAAACAAGTCTCTAGTTATGACAGATTATGACGTTATAATTGCAGGTGGAGGATTAGCAGGTACAATTACGGCACAATCAATATCACATTATTCTAATCAAAATTTAAAAATTCTCGTAGTTGACAGAAATCCAGAAACATTACCAGGAAGGAAAGGACTGGCAGGATGGGTATGTGGAGATGCATGTTCAAAAGAAGCAGTGGATTTCATGTCAGAAAGAATCAAAGTTCAATGGACTAACCCAGAAATCGAACACGATGTTAAAGGAGTAATGGCATTTTCTCCAGATAAAGAAACAGCAATTCCATTTGACGGAGACGGATACATGTTAAATCGTACAGAATTGCCTAGAATCCAAAATGAAAGGTGTTACAAAATGGGAATTGAATTTGAATTTGAAATAGGATTAACAGGTCTAATTTATGACGGTCAACAAGTTGTCGGAGTTCAAGGAATAGATAACAAAACAAAACAGCCTTTCAAAAAAACATCAAGATTAGTAATTGATGCAACAGGAGTAACATCAATTCTAAGAAATGGACTTAAAAACTCAACCAAAGTTGAAAAGAAAATCAACATAGAAGATTTAGAAATTACTGGAAGATACATCATGGACTTTGAACCAGGACAAAAAGATCTTACACAATTTGATCCAGATTATTGTATAATTCATCTAGATCAAGACATTGCTCCAGGAGGATATGGATGGGTATTTCCTAAATCTGAAACTAAAGTCAACATCGGTTTGGGTGTTGAAAAAGCATTTCTAGAAAAGAGAAACAACAGATTAGGTAAAAAAGATAATGTCGAATCGTTAATGAAAGAATATCTTCAAAGAAATCCAGCGATTAAAAATGCAAAACTTTCTGAAGATTCTACAGATGTGTTAGGAGGAAATAATTCAGGAATATTCCAAGTTTCTGTCAGAAGACAAAATGATTGTATGGTTTCCGGAGGATACATGATGGTTGGAGATTCTGCATGGATGCCAAAACCAATTGATGCTGGAGGAATAGGACCGGCACTGATTGCAGGGACAATTCTAGGCAACAACGTAGCTAAGGCATTAGAAGCAAATGATACATCTGAAGCATCATTGTGGCAGTATAATTTAGATTTCATTAAAGAATACGGGTACAAAACAGCAGGATTAGAACTGTTTAGAAGATTAGTACAACAAATGAACAATGAACAAATCAGTTACGGTATGAAGCATTTCTTGGGCGGTCTAGATGTAGAATCAATCAGCAAAGGAGAACATCCAGACTTTTCAGGATTAGGAAAAGTTGGAATGATAATTAGAGGCGTGTTAAACCAAACAGTTGCAAAAGGACTCAAATACACATCTACGGAAAATCAATGGTTAGTGGAACATTATAATAATTATCCAAAGGATCCATCAGGATTTGATCAATGGAATAAATCATTACATCAAAGATTGGATGAGTCGTTTGCTAAGATAGAAGCATTTGGAAAATAGATCCAACATTAAATATTGTTATAATTAATAAAAAAAAGCCTTGGAAGAAATACAATATCTAGATTGGAATAACTCAAATCAAATTATTAAAAAAGCGTACGAAGCAGGACTGTTTGTTCTCATAATTGGGCCAAAAGGAACGGGGAAAACATCACTAGTTAGAGATTTTGCTAAAATCAATAACATCAATTTAGAATCAATTAATTTTAGTTTAAGAACAAGGGAGAGTCATCTGGTTGGAACAAAAACACTGACAGATGGAACAGTCAGTTTTGATGAAGGCATTTTGATTAAATCAATGAGAAGCGGAAATTTACTATATCTAGATGAGGTCAATGCAGCTGAGGCAGATGTCTTACTCAGATTAGATGAGGCATTAGATGACAGAAGGCAAATTGTACTAAAAGAAGCAGCAGGCGAAGTAGTTAAAGCAAAAGAAAAATGGTTTGTGATTGCAACGATAAATCCACTAACGCACAGTGGAACAAAAGAACTTCCACCGCAAATTCTAAGCAGGTTTCCAGTACGCATAAGATTAGAATATCCACCAGAAGAAATAGAATTAGACATTGTAAAAAAATATGTTTCTGGCAATTATGAATCAGAAATAATTCAAGGAATTAAACTGGCAAACACATTAAGACAAGCTGCAGCAGTTGAAGAATTATTTTATTCACCAAGTTTGAGAGAAACCATTGCATTTGGAAAATTATTAGATAAAGAAGTATCGCCAAGAGAAGCTGCAAACATTGTTTTTGGAAATGTATACACACAGTGGGGAGATATAGAATATCAAAAAGTAAGTGACATAATCACTTCAATGTTTAGAAGTTAAATGCAATCCATTCAACTTCAAAATGACTCTTTAGCAGAAATTTCTACATTTCTTATCAGAAGATGGTCTGAAAAAGAAGACGCAGTAATTGAAATTTCAAATAACATTGAAACTAAAACAAGATTAAAAGAAAGAAAAGTAATCCTAACATCCTTAGAAAAAAGAATAGGGAATGATTTTCAAAAATACAGGCAATTTAGAACGTCGTCATGGTACGAAGCAATGAAAATAAAATATTCTGAAAAAATTCTTAGTGATGATCATGCTTTTGGGTTTATTCTCAACATAATGGAGACACAAAGAGTGGAACAGCTAGGTAGAAAAATTTGGAAAGGAATGGATGAAGAAATTATTTTTAATTATGGATATATGCTCGTATCAAGACCTCAACTCCACACAGTTTATGGTAAAGCAAGAATCGTAGAGGCATTTTACCAGTATTTCATGTTTGGTGCAATAAAAGGCGAAATACAATCAAGCCATTTTGAAAAAATAAAAAAAGCGAGTACATTTGCAAAAAAAATAGTCAATGAGTCAATAGAAAATAATCAAAAAACAAGATGGATTGAAAAAAATGTAACCCAAATTATTAAAATTTTAGAAATTGATTCATTGTTAACAATTCCAATATCTGTCGCATTTATGAAAGCTGGAATGGCATTATCCGAAGAAGAATTACGAAAAGTTTTAAAAATAATTGCCAAAAACAAAGAAGGGGATTTCGGCTCAATTGATCCAGAATCAATAGTAAAAGGCGAAGATGTCTATGATGAATACAAAGTACTAATCGATGAAAATAAAAAAAATGATAACAAAGGACTGTCATCAGAAACTGTAGGAATACAAATTCCATCAACAAAAAATATTGACGAAACAGCCATCTACGATATTAGTTTGATTAATGGATTAAAAATGAAATTCAAAGAATGGAAAACAGGTTGGAAAGAACAGCACTTAAGATCAGGGGACGAATTTGATGATGAAAACTACATTGAAGGAAATGAACCATTTTTTACAGACATTAAAAAATCAATCAAAACAAAAATTATAATTTTATTGGATCACTCATCAAGCATATCTTCAGATGCAATTGAATATAAAAAAGCAACAATAGCACTATGTGAAGTTTTAGCATTTCTTAAAGTAAAATTTGCAGTATATGCGTTTAGTACAGAAAATAGATCAATGGTCTGCTGGTCAATAAAAGAAGAAAATGTAAAATGGAACAAGACTACTGCAAAAAGATTAGCACAGATAGTTGCAAATGGAGCAACACCACTCGCAGAAATTTATGATAAAATGTTTTCAACATTACAAGCAAAACGACCAGATATTTTTTTGACATTAACTGATGGAGAGCCATCAGATTCAGACGCAGTCAGAAAGAGAACAAAATCACTAAAAGGATTAGGAATAACCATGGTTGCTTTAGGATTAGGACCAAATACGGTAAGGGCCACCACCATAGCAAATAATCTTAAACATTTGGGATATGATAAAACCATGGCAGTAAGCAGATTGAAAGACATTCCAAATAAAGTAATCAATCTTTTAGATGCACAAATCTAAGAAATTTAAAAAAATGGAAGAATCCTAATCTAAAATATAAGATATTTTATATGACCTTCTAAAAAGTGAAAAATAGAGATAAAATTGGAGCAAAATCAGGATAATAACATAGACAAAGTTCTACTTCAACGCTTTGAGGAAGAAATATGGAACAAAGTACCACATTTAGAAAACGATAAGCAAGGAGCAAAAATAGTCAATGCAACGCCGCTAGTAGACATTACAAATGATTTTAAAGAATGTGCAAAAAAAGTTTACAACTTAGATCTTTCTAATTCAGAATTACAAGTTTACGGGAAATTAGATTCCACATTACCTACAGGTTCAATCAAAGTTAGACCAGCTGCAAACATAATTCATGATGCAATCATGACAGGGAAAATAAAGAGCGGTCAAACAGTAATTGAGGCAACGTCAGGTAATTTTGGAATAGCATTAGGGATGTTGTCAAAACTAGGTCTGCAAGTAGTCACAATTGTTTCAAGAAAATTACAAGAAGGCGTGTTTCATGAACTAAGAAACATGAATATCAAAATAATGGATTTAGAAATGGATATTTGTCCGGCACCAGGAATGGAAGGAAAAAAAGATGAATTGGTTGCAAAAGCAACAGCTGCTAACATTCGCTCACAATTAACTCAGTTAGAATTTGATCCAAGTATCTTTGATAATTCAATCACAGAAATTGAAAAATTGTTAGCCAAACAAGATATCATCAATTTAGCAAAATTACTTGCAAAAATATACAATTGTTTCTGTCCAGAACAATACGATAATGATTTGAATGTAAACGCACATAGGACCATAACAGGATCTGAAATAGATCAACAATTGCACGAAGAAGGCAATTCCCTTGAAAATTTCAACATTCTATGCACATTTGGTACGGGTGGAACTTCAGGCGGATTAAGCAGATACATATCTGAAAAATATAACAAAAAAAGAGTTCACGTAATATTTCCACCAGGCGGACAAGACGTTGCAGGAATTAGAACTCACAATAATGCAGATGGCCTAAAATATTATCAACCAGATAATTACGCTGGAGAATACGAAGTAGATTTTGAAAAAGCAAAACCGCTTCTCAAATTTTTTGTAGAGAAAGGACATGACATTGGAGAAAGTAGTGCACTAGAACTCTATGCAGCTCTACAATTGGCCAGTACAAATAAAGAAAGTAAGTTTGTAGTAATGATTTGTGACGGTATAGAAAAATATAGAAAGAATTTGGAGAAAATTGGAAAAATTCAACCTCCAGGACAAGTATCACAAGAACAAGTAGCCTCAAATTCACAAGATTATGATAAAATTATTTGGGTTCATACACAATATACCCCTCAAGAAGGCGGAATAGAATTACTTGCAAAATCTCTAGGCATAGATAAAAGCAAAATAGTCGTACCAAATGCAAGAACGGCACAACAACTACTATCAGGACAGGGAATTCCAGATGAAATTAATAATTCGCTCCAAGAATCAAAAGGAAAAACCCTAATGGTTTGTATGGCTGGAAGAACATCACTAATGGCTGCCAATGTATTAGCAGAAAAAGGAATTGTGACAGATAGTTTGATAGGAGGAATAACAGAACTTCCTGAAGCAAGAAACAGTCAACTTTCAGAAATAGTCAAACAAGCTTCACAGTTTTAAGGTATATCAAATTTTTATCATCATAGTAATCATGAAATGTCTTTCAATTTGTCAACCATTTGCAGAATTAATTGTTCAAAATAAAAAAATAATTGAATTAAGGAAATGGAATACAGATTTTCGTGGAGAATTTTTAATTCATGCTCCAATTAAAATTAGAAAGGAAGAATATAAAAAATTGAAAATAAAAGAAAAATTAACAACGGGTGCAATAATAGGTAAAGTGGAAATTTACGATGTAAAAAAATATACATCTTCCAAAGAAATTCAAACAGATAAGAAAAAACATTTTTCTTCAAGAACTTTTCAAGAAAAAACATTTGGATTTATGTTGAAAAATGCAAAACCACTTAGAATTCCAATTCCATGGAAGGGGCAATTAGGATTTTTTAATGTTGAACTACCAAAAATAAAAAATAAAAAAATAATTATGGATATGATTGATGAGGAATTTTGCTATCAATGGATTGGACACCATTAAGAAAAATTGTCTGACAATAAATTTGAAGAGGAAAAAAGGAATCTAACACCTGAAACAGGCTTTAATTTGGTCGGAATAGATTACTTTGGAGATACAGAAAATCAATTATACGTAATTGAGCATTTTGATATGTACCAAGACGCACTAAATGCAAAAAAAAATAGAAAAAATCAAGAAGAATATTTTGTGCTATACAAAGATCAAAATGATGGGTTTTTCTGCAGATAAACTAAAACAAGTTAAAAAGTTACGAAGTAAATGAAAAGGCTATTGATTTTATTTCTGAACCATTATCTACTTTCATAGTATATGTACCTGAATTCTCCCAACCGGGACCTCCAGCTATAGAGAGGGTAGAATACACACCATTACTTTTTACAGAAACTTGCTCTGCCCATACAAGTTCATCATTTTGATTTTGAATAGAGATGTTGACCATGTTGGAATTAGTAGATATGCCATTAATTGAAATAAAATCTTTCTGAGAATATGAAGACAAATCAGTTTGAACTGATAACTTTGATGTAGGGTTAGATGCAGGGTTAGGGTTAGATGCAGGGTTAGATGAAAATGAATCAAATGTGCCAGAAGACAAAATAGCAGCAAAACCAATTACTAAAACAATAGAAGTAAATCCCAAAATTAATTTTGGATTTTTTAAATTAAAATTAGAACTACGAGAAGAGCGTGGTTCAAATGTTTGAGCTTGTTCATAAGATTCAATTTTAGGCATTACGACGTCTGGAATTGTGGGTGCAATATTTTCAGGTTTTGTAGGAACAATATTTTCAGGTTTTTTACCCAAATATTGTTCTGCTAATTTTTGAACATAATTTCTTTCATAGTTACTAATGACCTCATTATTTTTGCATGCTCTAGATATTTGCTTTAAAATGCGATCATCACCAAAATCTCCATCTAAAAGAGAGGTTACATCATCAAGTAACATATCATTCATGATAATTTTTCCACATATTCATTATTTATGAATAGCTTGTTTAAGATTTCTAATAATTTCACCGCATAGAAGTAGAAAGAATTGTAATTTTTACTGTTTATATATAAAAATTATTTTGAATCTGATTTTTGAGCTTGTATTATTACAGTTCTAATGTAATCTTTAGCAGTAGAATCAGTCACACCCATTTGTTTGGCTCGACGATAAATCTCATTTTCTTGCGGATTGACAAGGTAACATTTTAACAGATAATTTAGTCGATGGGACCGTTTTTCATCACTTTTCATAATTACTTTTATTTTTGATACTAAAAAGAAAGAAGGATTATGGAATAACCCATTATCAGATTAAAAAATATTTGTTTATATTTTGAACCATAATTATAACAAACAATATGAAAAAAATTGAAGCAACCATTCAAATCAATAAAGTAGATGTCGTAGCGACTGCAATTACGGACATTGTAGATGGATTTACAATTTTAGAAGGAAATGGAAGAGGATCAGGAAAAAGACAAATTGTAAGATCTGGAAGAGGTACAGGTACAGTCGTATCAGATTATAACAAAGTTTCAGTAATTAGTACAATTGTAAAGGACTCAGAAGTAGAAAAAATATCTGAAGTAATTCTAAATGCGGCATTTACTGGAGAAAATGGAGATGGAATAATAGCTGTAAGTAATATTGAAAGTGTTCTAAACATTACAACAAAAAAGAAAAGTTCGGAATCTCTTTAATTAAAAAATAGAAAATTTAAGAATTTAAAATAATCTGCTGAGAGGTTTACTACTTCTCTCAGGTCGTTATCCTTTTGGAGGACATGTTTCTAAAGGGATATTTTTAATTACAAAATTAGTATAAAAGGTGATGAAAGATCATCCTTGTCCGTCTATTCCCATCAGCGTAAGGGTCGAGCGTATTTTTGGAATTTTTCTGATCTTCCAGGTTATGGTTTCGCGCAATGCCTCGACCTGACCGGACTGAACCTTTGCCAGGATGTCATACGCGCCAAACGTGCCGTGAACCTCTACCACTCCCTCAATTGACCTCAGCTCCGAGATTACAAACTCCTCAGAGCCAAGCTCGCAGTTTATCAGAACGTACGCCGTGGCCAACTAGATTCGAACTCCCGTCATAACGTAAAATATACTGCATTAAAACATATAAGAATAACGGAATATTTTTTAAAAAATAGTTTAAAATTAAATAAAATTATAAACAAATGTTAAGTTTAAAATAATAAATTTTCAGGATATCAAATATGCATTTGTCATAATTTTTTCTAATTCTTCAATATTTGATGCAAGAGTAATTTTAGAACGTACTTTTGAACCACCTTTCATGGATTTAGTAAAACGCATTGCCTGACCCTTAAGATTTGCAAATTTTATTTTATATTTATCAGTTAAATGCAAATAATCAAAAAAAGCATCTAATCTATCTGTAAAAGAATATTCATCATAAGTATTAGTTTTCAAGTAATCATTAATTTGTTCAAACAAAAACGGATTACCCATAGCACCACGACCAATCATAACATAATCACAATTAGTTTCATCAATCATTTTTTTTGCATCCTCAGGAGTAGTAATATCACCATTTCCAACAATTGGAATTCCAGAGATTTCCTTAAGTTCTTTAATTAAATTCCAATCAGCATTTCCAGAATACCCTTGATTTACAGTACGTGGATGAAAGGTAATCATTTCAATACCCTCATCTTCAGCAATTTCTGCAATATCTCTAAATAAAAAACGACTTGCATCAGTTACGCCAGAGCGGATTTTTAAAGTTACAGGTTTTTTTACAGCGCCAACAAGAGTTTGAAATATTTGTTGAGTAAGATTACTCTGTTGTAAGAGTGCACCTCCAGCCATTTGTTGTGTAATGTGAGGTGCAGGGCAACCCATGTTGTAATCAATTATATCAAAATAAGGTTCAACAATTTTTGCAGCTTGTTCCAATGCAGATAAATCAGAACCAAATAATTGAATTGAAAGAGGGCGTTCTTGATCAGAATATTCAATAAATTCTTGAATAGTTTTCATGTGATCTTTAAGTTGTTTTTCTTTTGCAATAATACTATGAATATTAGTAAATTCCGTAACCACAAGACCTGCACCCATTTTCTTACATTGTAATCTAAGTGCAGGATCACTCACTCCAGCCATTGGGGCTAAAAATGCCTTACTAGAAAATTTTGGAAGCATGGAATGGTCTGAACATTATAGATATTAATTATTTTATAATATTATAAAATTAAATTTCCTAAGGAAGGGAATCAGGGCAACCGTCTAGATCATTATATTTATTCCAGGTTTCAGGCTCAAAAATACACGAATCTAGTTCGTCTATGTATCCATCGCCGTCTGAATCAGTTATTGGCACAATAGTGGATTCTGCACCAATGACATCAAAACATCCGTCAGTATCTAAAACACCATTATAATTTTCAGATTCATCAAGACACTGATCCCATCTATCATCAACACCGTCATTATCATTGTCAGTTGGTTGATATTTTGTAGAAATATTATCAGATACATCATCTGGGCAACCGTCTTCGTCTTCAAATTGATTGTAAGTTTCTTGAAGGTATTTACAATCATCTAGTGTGTCAACAATTCCATCAAAGTCAGCATCAGATAAAGAACTAGGATTAATTACATCCGGACAACCGTCAGTGTCAAAATAACCATTGTATCTTTCAGCAAGGTTAGGACATAGGTCTATCGAATCAGGAATCATGTCATCGTCAGAGTCAATTAAAGAAGGAGTGCCAGGGGTCGAAATTCCAACAATATCTGGACAACCGTCAGAATCTGCAAATCCATTATAATTTTCAGATTCATCAAGACACTGATCCCATCTATCATCAACACCGTCATTATCATTGTCAGGTAATGAATAAGAAAACAGTTCTACAGTATCAACATAATCGGGACAACCGTCTTCGTCTTCAAAGTTGTTATAAGTTTCAGATAGGTCAGGGCATGAGTCTATCGAATTAGAAATTCCGTCTTGATCAAAATCACTTAAAATTGGATCATCAGGGCAACCGTCTTCATCCAAAAATCGATTATAATTTTCAGCAACGTTTGGGCAAAGATCCAAGTTATCTACAATTCCATCGTTATCAGAATCTGCAGTATATGTTTGATCATAAATTAAATCAGGGCAACCGTCTTCGTCTTGATAACCATTGTAAGTTTCTTGAGAATATTTACAATCATCAAATGCATCTAAAACTCCATCATAATCAGAATCAGTTTTAGATATTTGATCAGGGCAACCGTCTTCGTCTTCAAAGTTGTTGTAAGTTTCAGGCAATGCTAAACAACTATCCAAATTATCTGCGATTCCATCATTATCAGAATCATAAATCATACTTTCGGCAATTATCTCATCAGGGCAACCGTCTTCGTCTTCAAAGTTGTTGTAAGTTTCAGAAACTAATGGACAAACATCAACACTGTCTGAAATGTTATCATTATCTGAATCATATTCTATAGAAAATTCAGGGCAACCGTCTTCGTCTTCAAAGTTGTTGTAAGTTTCAGGCAATGTTAAGCAATTATCAATTTTATCTAGAATGCCATCTGAATCGTAATCATGCAGCATGTTATTTTCAAACAAATCAGTCAAAGGCTCATCAGGGCAACCGTCAGTATCTTGATAATTATTGTAAGTTTCTGGAGCATATATACAAAAGTCAACAGTGTCTCGGATACCATCAGAATCAGAGTCAAGTGATTCTACAAAAGGAGACACGTCAGGGCAACCGTCTTCGTCTTCAAAGTTGTTGTAACGTTCAGGTTCATTAATACAATTATCATCAATGTCTAAAACTCCATCATAATCAGAATCAGGATTTACTACTTCATCAGGGCAACCGTCGTAATCTGCAAAGCCATTCCAAGTTTCAATAGTAGTGGGACATAAATCTAAAAAGTCTTGGACACCGTCAGAATCAGAGTCCATTGCAAATGTATCAGGACAACCGTCTTCGTCTTCAAAGTTGTTGTAAGTTTCAGAAACCAATGGACAATGATCTTTTAAATCAGGAATTGAATCACCGTCTTGATCAAAAAATAGTTCTGTTGTAATGTCATCAGGGCAACCGTCTTCGTCTTGATAACCATTGTAAGTTTCTTGACTTGTAATACATTGATCTACATCATCAGCAATATGATCAAAATCAGAATCAGGTGAATTTGCAGTTTTAGATGGACAGCCATCAATATCTCCAAAATAGTCCTCTTGGAGACGAGGGCAACTATCTAGACTATCTATAATTCCATCATTATCAATATCAGATTCAGCTAAAACAGGAGAAATAGGAATACTTAGCGTAGAGCCAAGTAAAAACAAAAACATAATCACATATTTAACTTTCAATTTATGACTTGTTTCAGTAATTCCAGTTATTAAATTACACTTTAATTTTGAAGAAATAAAGCAGATTTTTTAGAATAAATTGAAATCTAGATGAATTTAAGTAAAGTAAACACAAGTTTCAATGTATGAGTTGTTCTGGAGAAATTGTGGATAATGACGATGACAATTTAATCCAAATTAGACCAAGCATAGTGGCTCAACTAAAAAAAGCAAAGTACGGGGTGGCAGATCACTCAACAGTGGAATTGTGTCATTGGACCAAAAAATCATTTAAACATGAAGGTAGTTGCTATAAGCACAAATTTTATGGAATTTCGACTCATCAGTGTATGGAGTTTTCTCCAGCAGGAATGTATTGTGAAAATCGTTGCGTATACTGTTGGAGACCAATGGAATTTTACGATTCAATGAAAATGGAACCAGAACAAGTTGCAGAGCCTGAACAAATTGTAACAAAATTGATGGCAGAAAGGAAAAAATTAATCGACGGATTTTATGGAGATTCAAGAAATGACAAACAACGGTTAGATGAATCACTATTGCCAAGTCATTATGCAATTTCACTTTCAGGTGAACCTACAATGTATCCAAAACTACCAGAACTAATTAAATATCTAAAAACACTTGAAGCGACAAAATCAATTTTCCTTGTAACAAACGGACAAGAACCGGACATGATTCAAAAATTACAGGATGAAGATGCATTGCCAACACAACTGTATCTGTCAACTAATGCTGCAGATTATGAATCATTTTTAAAAATAAACAAACCAAAATACGATGATTCGTGGGAAAGATGGAATAGAACACTAGACATGTTAAAAAATTTGGATACAAGAACAGTTCTGCGAATTACATTGATTAGAAATTATAATGATCAAAAGGAAATGATACCAGCATTTGCAGAGATGTTTAGAAAAGCTAGTCCGCATTTTATTGAAATTAAATCTTACATGCACATCGGACGTTCAACTAATAGATTAGAACATGAAAATATGTTAGAGATGTCAGAGGTAAAAAAATTTAGTGAGCAAATAGCAAAAGAAAGTAAAATATTTTCAATCATGGATGAAAGTATTGTTTCAAGAATATCAATATTACAAAACAATGAAAGATTCATTGATCGTTGGATCCCTACTTATTCAAATACCAACTAGAAAATTTTTTTAATGCTTTGTATCTGTGCGAAAGATTATTTTTATCAATTAATTCAGCAAAAGTTTTCTTTGTATTTTTTGGAATAAAAATAGGATCATAGCCCCAACCTGTACCTTTTTTAGATTTAGATATGTTACCACCAAGTCTTCCCTCAAAAGATTCTAAATTTTTTTTATCACAATATGTAATATTTGAAATAAATTTTGCACCTCTATTTTTTTTCAATAAATCAAGAATCCCTTGATTTCCAATAGTTTTATGCACGTAAGAAGAGTAAGGACCAGGAAATCCGCCTAGAGAATCAATGTAAAGTCCATCATCCTCAACAATCAAAGGTTTTTTACATTTTGAAAATGCATTCTGTGCTTTTTTTAATGCAATTTCTTTAATGGAATTTGATTGAATTTCCTCCAAGTTTAATTTAAAAAATTGAATCGATATATCAAAAGACTCTAGAATTACTTTAGTCTCTTTAAATTTATGTATGTTTGAAGATGCAAAAAGTAAATCAGACAACTTCAGCATACCTGCCACGACTTTCGATATCTGAAACTAGTTTTACAATTTTAGTTTGACAAGTGGTACCAACAACGGATTTGTATCCTGCTAGAAAATTTTTCCAACAAGATTGCATAATTTTTGCATGTGCACTGTTAAGAATTTCTTTTATTAAACGTAAATCAACTGCATGATCTTCAGGTTTTATTGTGTTTTGAGAAAGTCCAAAATCAATCATGTAAATAATATTTTTAAATAAAATAAAATTTGATGTCGTTAAATCACCATGCATGACTCCATTTTTATGCAATAATCCAACCAGTTTTCCAATTTCTTTAGATGATTGAATAATTTTTAATTCAGATAAATCATGTACAGGTTTTCCAGGAATTTCTTGCATTACAATCATAGTTTTTTCTAAATCAACAAAATAAACAAGGGGTGAAGGAATTCCAAAAGATTTTACTTGTGAAAGTATTTGTGATTCTTTAATTGTTCTTTGCTTACGTATTTTTGAATCAAGTGATGAATTTCTATAATTTTTAATTTTTCGAATTTTAAAAATAGATTTATAATTTTTCCATATACCTGTGTAAATATCAGCCTCAGCGCCTTTTTTGATTAATTTCACTAACATTATATCCAAAAGAATTCAATAAAAATTAATCATGGAAGACGGAGAGAAAAGAGTCAAACAAGAAGATTGTAATGAAGATAATCTGGGTCCGGGTATTTTGACATTAACAAATAAAAGATTAGCATTTGATAAAACAAAATCAAGAATAATGGACTTCACAAAAAGTATGGGAGAAACAGTATTGGACATTCCATTGGAAGACGTGACTAAGAGTTGGAAAGAAGGACTATTCATAAAAAAAGTATGTTTTACAGCAAAAACTAACGAGGGTGAGCAGACATACAAGTTTGGAGTTTTCAATACAAAAGGCTGGCTAAAAAGTATCGAGCAAGCGATAAAAGAAAAAGAAACTCAATAATCCACTCTAACTGAATCTAATCTCCAAGATTGAGTTACAAATGTATCTTTAAGTGAAACACCTTCTCTAACTTGTGATTCTAAAAGTCCGGTCCAACATATTTGACTACCACAATCTCCGGCATATTGTAATGGCACAACAAAAAATTTGCAACCATGTCTTTTACATACATCTTTGAGCATTGCAGATAATCTTTTGTTAGCTGCAACACCGCCAACAATCATTAATTCTTTTTTAGATGTAAACGACAAAGCACGTTCTACAGTTTCACTGATCATTGCAAACGCAGTTTCCTGAAGTGAATAGCATGCATCAGTTTTACTTTTTTGAGAAACAGATTTTGTTGCAGATAGTAATCCAGAAAAGGACACATCATTTCCTTTTACAGAATAAGGCAACGAAACATAATTAGAAGAAGTAGATGCCAACTCCTCAATATTCTTTCCACAGGGGGATGCAAATCCAAGTGATCTGCCAAATTGATCAAGTAACTGACCTAATGTAATATCTAATGTTTCACCAAAAACTCTCCACTGCTTATCAAGAAATGAAAGAAGCATAGTATGTCCACCAGAGACTAAAAGAACTAAAGGATCACGTGCACCAGTAAGTAATTTTCCTAATTCAATATGACCAATAGCATGATTTACAGGATAAATCGGAATCTCATAAAACGAAGAAAGAGATCTTGCAACTACAGCACCTACACGAAGACAAGGTCCCAATCCAGGACCTGCAGCATATGAAATTATGTCTAAATCCCCAATAGAAACATCTGCTTCTTTGAGACATTCAGATAAAACAATTGGACTATTTTCAATATGATGTCTAGATGCCTCACGTGGATGAATCCCTTGTCCAGCCTCAGGACGAAAAATTTTTCTAATATCAGAAAGAATTTTACCTTTTTTACCGTTTTTTTCAATTACGGCACAGGAAAATGTATGAGCAGTACTCTCAATTCCTAAGCCTATCATATCATCCCCGACTTAATGTAGATACGATTTTGATTACGTCACCGTGTTTTAATTTTTGATCACCACCAATTCTTTGTTTAGTTTTACAATCTATTGCATGCAAAAATCCTTTTGCGATATCAGCATGAATTAAAGATGCTAAATCTTTGGCAGTGGAATCTTGCGGTATTAATTTTGCATCAGGTAAAATTACACCGTCTTTGTTAGTTAGCTTAGATTCATCCTCTACAGGATACACGGCAATTAAGTTTAATGAATCAAACACTGCAGTATTTAGAATTTTTTGAATTCCAGTTGAAGAAATTTTAGAAAAAATTGTTTTAACTAAATCGAGTGCCTTTTGCTGTGGTGCAGGAAGTTCTTTTTCTTCATTAATTTTAAATCCATCATCGCCAGAAGTATAATTTATTATTCCAGCTTTTGTAGCTTTTCGTAAAAGTAATTCTGTTTCAGCACTACATGGAATTACCACACCTGAAATTTTTTTAAGAATATCAAGATCTTTACACAAATCGGCTTTATTTGCAGCAATGATCATTGGTTTAGTATTTTGTCTCAACTCTTTAACAAAATTTTCAATATCAGAATCAATCCATTCTTTAGGATTTTTAGCGACGAGACCTTGTTTTTGCAATACTGACTGAACTTCATGTTCCTTAATTCCTAATCCACTAAATCTTTTTGCAATTCCATCAGTTAGTTTTGCTCTTTTTTGATCTACTTCACGAGTTACCTTATCCCATTCTCTTTTAAGAATATCAATAAACCATTGATCAAATTCGTCTTGAACAAATGCAACATCTTCTAAAGGATCATGTGTTCCAAGTGGTATAGGCTGCCCTTGAATATCAGTGGTACCTGCAATATCAACAACATGGATTAAAATTTCAGCCTGTCTTGCATCATCAAGAAATTGATTTCCCAATCCTTTTCCCTCATGTGCACCAGGAACTAAACCAGCAACGTCAATTAATTTTACTGGAATTAATCTAGTACCATTAAGACATAATGGATTTTCATGTTTGAGATCAAAATGCTTACAAGCACAATCAGATTGAACAAACGCCATACCGACATTTGGCTCAATTGTTGTAAAAGGAAAGTTACCAGAGACAACAATAGTTTCAGTCGCAGCAGAAAAAAATGTTGATTTTCCAACATTTGCTTTTCCAATTAATCCAATTTGCAATACACACAAAAATCTAATTCTACTTATTAGTATTGCAGAAATCGTTTAATCTAGTTGTAGGGATTTAACATTATGTCAATAGCAATAACTGGAAATCCAGGGACTGGTAAACATACAATTACAAAAAAAATTTCAGAAATACTAAATTTTCCAATAATCGACATCAACATAATTGCAAAAGATTCAGAGTTATTTGAAAAAAATGAAAATACAAATGATGTGGATACTCAAAAACTAGGAAATATACTAAAAGGAAAAAAATTGGATAAAACCATAGTTGTAGGCCATTTATCACCATATGTTCTAGAAAAAAATCAGGTAGAAAAAATCATCATATTAAGAAGAAATCCTTATGATTTAGAACTAGTGTATAAAGAAAGAAAATATTCAGAAATTAAAATTAAAGACAATACGGGTAGTGAAGTGTTAGGGATTATTGCTCACGATACAGTTGAAAAGTTTGAAGAAAAAGCATTTCAGGTGGACGTTAGTAAAAAAAATGTTCAAGAAGTAGTTGAAAAAGTAATAGAAATCATTTCTAAAAACGGAAATAGCGAGCAAGTAGACTGGCTAGAGTTAGTAGCAAAAAATAATGATTTAAAAAAATTTTTTACTGATTGATTAAATAACGCTTTAAATTTTGCATAGTTACTTGTTTGAAATTTCTAAAACAGATCTGGCAGGAAGAATAGGAACCATATACACAAATCATGGCAAAATAGAGACGCCTGCATTTGTTCCGGTTATTCATCCAGTAAGACAAACAATACCATCAAAAAAAATCAAAGAAATTGGTTTTGATGTGGTAATTACAAATGCATACATTACAAAAAATAATTATGGGGATGAAGCAGTAAAAAAAGGAATTCACAAAATAATTGATTTTGATAAATCAATCATGACAGATTCTGGAGGATACCAAGTATTAGAATACGGAGATCTAGACATATTGCCACCAGATATGGCAAAGTTTGAAACCGGAATATTAACAGATTTTGCAATTCCATTAGATAAGCCAACAGGATACGGATTACCAGTTAAGAAAGCTGAAGCATATGTCAAGCATACACTTGCGGTGTGTAAAGAAACACTAGACAATAGTAAAGATAACGGACAGATTTGGATGGGTCCAATTCAGGGAGGAGAGCATTTTGATCTGGTAGGAAAGTCAACAAAATCATTAATTGACATGGGTTTTCAAATGCTAGCATTAGGAAGTCCAGTTGAATTTATGGAGTCGTACGAGTATAGGTTATTAGCACAAATGATTGTGGCTGCAAAAAAACAAATGCCAGAATCAGTACCGCTACATCTCTTTGGAGCAGGTCATCCACTTACAATACCATTTGCAATAGCATTAGGATGCGATACGTTTGATTCAGCTTCATACATGCTGTATGCCAAACAATTAAGATACATGACAGAGGATGGAACACGATATTTAGCAGATATCACAGTATTTCCATGTAATTGTGAAATATGTTCAAAATACACTCCTGATGAATTACGTCAATTAGAAATATCAAATAAAATTAATGAATTAGCGATACACAACCTGCATGCAATAAAACTAGAAGTTGACAAAGTGAAACAGGCAATTCACGAGGGCAGATTATGGGAATATGTAATTAAAAAAGCAAGAGCCCATCCAAAATTATTTGAAATGATCGAAGTGATGACTGAAAATTATGAATTTTTAGGCTTAGGCACACCAAAATTTAAAGAAAAAGCAATTTTCTTGTATTCTAAGGAAGATCAATATCGTCCAGAGGTTCAATCATTTCATAAAATAGTTAGAAAATTCAAATCAAAGAAAAAGAAAATAATCATCATCAAGGAATCACGTACAAAACCAGGGTATCTTTCTCAAGAATACAAGTTACTGAAAAAGAAACTGAAAAATTTTGGAACATTTCAAGTGTGTCAGTATAATCCACATTTAGGATTAATCCCAATTGAAATTTCAGACATATTTCCTGCAGCACATCATGAAAATTCTAGAATTAATTATGATCCGAAAGAATTTCCCACATTTGAAAAAACCTGGAAAGAGTTCTTTACTAAAAATAAATTTTTAGAAATACATTACGATAAAGATAATGAATTTTTAAAATATTTTGTAAAAACACTTCCAAAAGAAATTAAGAAAAAGAAATTTGGGTAAAAAAATAATTTAAAAAATAAAAATAAAAAGAATTTGCTTAAAGATTTAGCGTTATAGTGCTGCGTCTTCAGCCCAACCTTTGATGAAGATACCGTTTTTGTGTAGAGGTACTGGTTGTCCAGCAGTATAATTCATTGGTCTCATCCAAAAGATTGATTTTGTTGGGCATACACCTATGCATGCACCATCAGAAATACATCTCTCTGGGTAGAAAACGAATGCTTTTCCTCTTTTCCAGCCTTCAACAGGTTTGACTCTTAGGACATCAGGACCAAGTGTTGTACAGATTTCTACACATAGTGCACATCCGATACATCTTTGTTCATCAATGTCTGGAAGTATTGCTATTGGCATTACAAAGATAAAATGTCAATATGTCTATTTAAACCATGATTGAATATCATAACTCTGTTATGAAAATGATCGTAGAAAAATGTATGCGCAGAATCTAGAATTAAAAAATTTAAAAAACAAAAAGTTACGTGATGTGCACGCTTATTTTCTCATTGCATCAATTTGACCAGAGGTTACCCAATCGAGTAATTCTGCTGATGACGGATTAAGGTCTGCTTTCTTGTTCATAAGATTGTTAACCCAAATCCAATTGATCTGGTTTAGAAGTACTTTATTTCCTTCATCGCCTGCACGAGTTTTTGCTACGACAGCTTGGTCTTGTTCTGCTATCCATTGATCATAGGTTCTTCCCATGAGGATCAAATCTTAGCTGACACTAATTAAAGCTTTTGTCGATTCTATGTTAAGAATAATGATCGGCTTGCAACTAAAAGGGTTTTAAGGTCGGAAAAAATTCATGTAATCCTTGGACGTTCAGGTATTAGGTGCTGCAAACGAAGTAGGCAGATCAGGATTTTTAGTTAATTGTAATGGTACAAAATTATTATTAGATTATGGAGTAATGTTTGGAAGAAGAGGTTCGCCACCAAAATATCCTCTACACGTAAAACCTAAAGATTTAGATGCAATCATAATCACCCACGCTCATTTAGACCATTCAGGAAATGTTCCGTCATTATTTGTAAGTGGCAATACAGATGTTTATGCAACTCCGCCAACATTTGATCTTTCAAAATTATTGATTAATGATATGTTAAAAATTGAAAAAAACGCACATCCGTTTGGATTACCAGAACTAAACAACATGATGAAGAATGCAAAAGAAGTTGATTTCAAACAAAAAGTAACTAAAGGCAATGCAACTTTTGAATTTAGAGAATCAGGACACGTGATTGGCGGCAGTACTGTTTTAGTGGAATCAGAAAAGAAAAAATTGTTCTATACAGGCGATATCAAAACAAACGGATCAAGAATGTTAAAAGAAATGGATACAGACATCGGAGAAATCGATATGCTGATCACTGAAAGCACATATGCCAAAACAGAACAAATTCCCAGAAAAACATCAGAGCAGGGACTGATAGAATTTGCAAACGAAGTAATGGATAGAAAAGGGATTTTATTTATTCCGTCATTTTCAGTTGAACGCTCTCAAGAAATGGCATGCATTTTACGAAGTGCAAATTTCAAACATAAAATCATAATGGACGGAATGGCACTAAAAGTTAATGAAATAATGTTTAAGCATCCAGAATACCTCAGAGATCCTAAAATATTTGCAGAGGCAATCAAAAGTTCAACAGCAATTAGAGAACATGCAGAAAGAAAACGTGCAATGGGAGAACCATGTGTCGTAATATCTCCAGCTGGAATGCTAGTGGGGGGTAATGCAGTGTATTACTTACAGCAATTATCATTTGACAGTAAAAATGGAATTGCTCTAGTTTCCTATCAAGGAGAAGGTACACCAGGTAAAAAATTACTAGACACAGGTAAAGTGGCAACCAGAGGCAAAGATCTTACTGTAAAAGCAGAAGTTAAGCAATTTTCATTTTCGGGACATGCAGATAAAAAAGAATTGTTTGCAATGATGAAAACAATCAAAGGAAATCCCAAAGTATGGACAGTGCACGGTGATTCAGAATCATGTCAAATATTTGCTAAAGAAATTCACGAGCAATTTGGTTTTGAAACATATGCACCAATGGTTGATGACAAAATAACCATCTAATATGAGAAACCAATTTTCAATAGACGTAGATAATTCAATAAATAGTGGTCAAGTCTTTCTTTGGAAAAAATGTGGATATGACTGGTATGGAATAAACGGTCAAGACATACTAAAAATAAATAAAAACGCAGGCATCAAATCAATTAAAAATTCAAAGACAGATTTTTTTAGAAAAAATGACAAGATGCAAGAAATAATGAAATCAATTTCAAAGGATAAAACAGTAAAAAAAGCCATAAAACAGTACGAGGGGCTAAGAATATTCAAACAAGATCCATTTCAATGCATGATTTCTTTTATCATTTCATCAAACTCCAATATTCAAAAAATTAAAAACAGTCTAGAAAAAATAACTGAAAAATTTGGAGTGAAAGTACAGATACAAAATAAAGAATTTTTTTTATTTCCTAAACCAGAAAAACTTGCAAAGGCATCAATCGAGGAAATTAAAAAATGCGGAGTGGGATACAGAGCCCCATTCATAAAGCAAGCTGCACAAATGGTTTTCTCAAAAAAAATAGATTTCGAATATTTAAAAAAATGTGATTATAAAGAAGCAAAAAAAAATGTGTGTTTGATCCCAGGTGTAGGAAATAAAGTGGCAGACTGCATATTATTATTTTCCTTGAATAAATTAGAAGCATTTCCACTAGACACATGGATGATTAAAATTTTAGAAAAATATTATTCAAATGAATTTAAAATAGAAACAAAAACAATCACGCAAAAACAATATGAAATACTTCATGAAAAAATTGTAAATTATTTTGGCCCGTACTGCGGATATGCTCAGCAATTTTTATTCAAAATGGAAAGAGAGAGTCATAATAAAAAATGGCTGTAAACCCTTAAAACGGCAATTAATTGGGAGGTTTCTGGGCCTATGGCGCAGCATGGATAGCGTGTTGGACTTCTAATCCAAAAGTCAAGGGATCGAAGCCCTTTGGGCCCACTTAACAAATTATTTATTCACAACAACAAGGAAATTGGTATATGGGTGATTTGGAATTTAAATTAGATTCAAAGGATATTCGTCAAAATTCAGAAATTACTGGAACAGTTACGGTGTCATATCCAGGACGATATGATGGAGTAGTAGTAAATACAACAATATTGGATTCAAATGAGCACATCATCTACAAATCATACAATCAAAAAAAGATCTCACAGCACGTTTCAAGGTTATTTATCAATAAAGACACTATGCCTGAAAACAAAGCAGAGTTCACAGCAACAATTGAATTTGAGCCCAAACAAGAACACGAAGTAAAATTCAGAGTATCAATAATTGAACAGCATAAGGAAATTGAAAGTAAAATAATTTTTGCAAAATATTCTAACTAAAATCTGCTTTTCTCAACAATCAAAGATCCTGTCATCCACGGATGTGGATCACAGTGATAATGCAATTCTTGAGGTTCAGTGAATATGAATTCATAAGAATCTCCAGGCATTACGACTCCCGTAGAACCAAATTCACCACTGAACGAATCCATATGTCTATGATCTGCCGTCACAGTATGTGGAGTGACATCATCATTCATCCAAATAACATGATTATCTATTGTCAAAGTTATCTTTGGACTGTTTGGAACATAGCTAGGATTTCCCTCAGTTGCGGCACCTTCAGCTATACTAATCAGAAAGTTTTCAGTAGGTTCCAAAATATGTATATCAACTGACGGTTTTTCTAAAGATTCAGGAAGCCAAAACGATGTATAAAATACAATGACTGCACCCATTCCAATAATTAGCGCAATTACACCAATACCATATGCATGACTTGATGCAGGAGCACTCATAATTTTTGTAAATCTTCCAAGTTCTTATAAAGCTTCTTTAGATTTTTTAGGATTAAGGTTTTGCAAGATCTTTAGAATCATTATTTCCAACATCTGATTCAGCTTTGGTTGCGGATGTTGGAACTGTAGGTGCTAACTCTTTTGGTTTTTCTTCAGAAGTGTCATCATCTGAAAGTTTTGATGCTTCACTAGTTGAATCTCCAGTTATTTCTGGAACTGTTTCTGATTCAGATAATTCAGGCAAGTCTTCTACAGTTCTTACAGGTGCAGGTGGTGGGGCATTCTTTTGTTGACTCATTGCATATCTGTAGATGTGGAAGAATGCTGCAAATACCAACAAGATAATTCCAATTAAGAACAATGAAATATTCTTCATTCCAGTTAAAGCCGCATTGTATGCTGCAATATTGAGGAACACTTGGAATGCTAAGAGTGCAACAAGTAACCAATTGATCCATTTTTCAGAAAGATTGATAGTTGCAACTTTTTGTGGACCAGTACTTTTTACAAGTTTTGATTTTCTCTCGGCCTCATTTGCAAGTTTAATCATCATGTACGTAAATCCAAATCCTAACGGAACCAGTAGAATCATAGTTCCATAGAAGAACAACGGATCAATTACCAAACGTTCTACTAACGGAATGGATACGTCTGGAGAAATGTAGAATCCCCAGTAAGTCGTGACCATAATTTGTGCAAGACTGGTAATACCAAATGCAGTAACCATTGGTCTATCTCTCCATGAGAATTTCTTGTATCTATCAAGGAATGGAATCAGTACAAGAGCTACGATAAACACTAACGGCCACAGTAATCCTGTAACAAACTTGTCATATTGAGTCCTCATAAAAGCGTAAATTCCAGTAAGATACCATTCTGGCACAGTTACTCCTGGAGGCACCGTAGGTTCAAACTTGAATCCCATGTCAATTGGGAAAACCCCACCGGTGATCAAAATAGCACCACCAATTGCCATAACCATTGGGACATCAAATACTAGGAATCTTGGGAAGTGAACTGCCATCAATCCAAGCATGACAATAGGTAGCAAGAACACATGCTGTGCATAAAACCTTAGAACAAAATCGGAGAATCCACTGCCCAACGCCGCGTCTCTAATCGTCGGCCCTACCACAGGGATGGAGGTTGTCAGCGACGCCGCAATACTAATCGCAAGTTCCGCCCGTTCACTAAATATTACATCGTAACCGGTAAACGCTTCAAGAATTGTAACAACTCCAAGAATTACACCAGTCATCCATAAAATTTCATTTCTAATTTTGTATCTTCCGCTAAAGTATTGATAATACATGTGAAGAACAGCAAGAAGGACCATTGCATTAGAACCGTGATAGTGAATGTTTCTAATGTGAAAACCGAATGGCACTTCATCATTAATGAATTCAACACTATCCCATGCTCTATCTAAAATTGGTTGATAGTAAAACATTAGCAGAGCTCCTGAAACTCCAAGAATAATAAAAACAGTAAATGTAAGCATTCCTAAAAATCCAAACGGACTTACAAATCTTGCAGGGAAAGAAAATTTGATTGCAGTAAAAATAGTTCTGTCTACGCCATCCCAAATCCAATACAGCAGGGCCACTATGCCCGTTCTTCTGCTAAGTGAAACGGCCATATCCAATTACTCCATTACTGTTTGCGTCAAATTTAGGCGGTAAAATAAAAATAAATCCATCTGAGTCAATTTCCACATTTAATTCAGGTAATGTATTTGATGGGGAAGCTTGTACTGATGCAGGTCCAGCAAAAGCTGTTCCGGTTGCTGGATCATACATGCTTCCATGACAAGGACATTCGCCTCTTTTTCTTCCATCCTCTGGCCAATATTTCCATAAGCACCAAAGATGAAGACAGATCATACTATATACACGAAGACTAGATGTGTCAGTTTTTGCGCCACCCAATTCCTCAGGAAGTCTAATGAATTGCCATTTACGAAATGCCTCTGCATCAAGTGCAGCATCGCCAGTAGAAGGGTATGTGATAACTTGTGCAGAATTAATTTCATATGTATTGATATTTGCATGACTTCCGTCAGG
>Ga0233433_10000956_pt1 | contig 29487 bp, 27 predicted proteins | sample SI_122_August201_5_FD_179868 | JGI IMG/M metagenome (GOLD analysis project Ga0233433, IMG submission 179868) | Seawater microbial communities from Saanich Inlet, British Columbia, Canada - SI_122_August2016_100_MG | ecosystem: Environmental > Aquatic > Marine > Inlet | place: Canada: British...
CCATCATCTTTAGAGATGCAGATGACTCTTATGTTCTCTTAACGATGCGCTCATTTGGCCGCTCTATGCTTCACGCTATTGAAGTATCAGCAGAGAATGTTCTTTAATTAAAAACCTGTAAATCCTCTTTATTCATTAATAGAATATAACTAGAATTGCTAGAGGATTTACTGTTTGTAAGGTTTACTCTCTATTGCTAATCTTACAAACAATTTAAGAGTTTTCTGACACCATAAAAAAGGAGTTTTCGGACACCATAAAAAAGGAGTTTTCGGACACCATAAAAAAGGAGTTTTCGGACACCATAAAAAAGGAGTTTTCGGACACCATAAAAAAGGAGTTTTCGGAGACCATAAAAAGAAGTATCTTAATCCAAGGATATCGATCGAAAAACCCTATTCCAATGAGGCTTAGGAGCTATAGCACTTGACTTTTAAGTCAAAATGTTGTATAATATCCCCCTCAGAAACGCACAAATAATCCCTTCACCAATGTGAACTGGGAATCGGCGCGCAAAGCCACTAAATCAGTTTCTGTTGTCACACAATAAGCTTTTGGTTTTTATAACCAATAAATCATTTAACTACACCACTAGTTATCAGAGGAGAACTGTATGCAAGGTTATCTAATAGATGGAACAGTGCCTGAGTATTATGAGAACGGCAAAAAGAAAAAAGAAGTCACTTACAAAAATGGCAAGCAGCATGGCTTGTGGCCTGAGTGGTATGAAAACGGCCAGTTGAAATCAGAAATCAATTATAAAAATGGTAAGGCTCATGGAAAGGTTGTAACTTGGCATGAAAATGGCATGTTGCACTCAGAAAGCTACTTTGAAAATAATAAGCGAGAGGGCTTATATCTATCTTGGAATGAGGATGGTTCAAAGCGAAGAGAGTCACACTGGGAAAATGGCGAGCAAAACGGTAAGTCAATCGGTTGGTTTGAAAACGGTCAAAAGCACTTTGAAGACCATTACGAGGATGGATTGCTCGATGGCCTAAGCATGACTTGGCGCGAGAACGGGAAAGTCAAAAAGGAAGAGCTCTATAAGCACGGCTTTTGCTGGAATGTAGTTAATCACGTGGAGGGATAATATGAATATATTAAATATAAATGAAGTAACAAACCTAAGAGATGCGGATTATTCAACTATCGAATCAAGAGTTAAGGCATTTAGATTAGATCATCCGAGTGGTCAAATCCTAACTGAGATAGTTAAAGACAATGAATCTAATGGAGAAGTTATTTTTAAAGCTCATGCAGTTGTTGATGGTCTAATTAAAGCAACATCTCATGCTATGGAAACAAAAGGTATCAGTAATATCAGTAAAACCTCACATCTCGAATACGCTGAGACAAATGCTATATGCAGAGTTTTGGGAATGATGGGCTATCTCTCAAATAATCAGCTTGAAAGTAAGAAGGAGCTTGAAAATGCAAAACTCCAAAGAAAAGAACTTATAAAGAATGAAAAAAAACTTGAAGCTGATATTGCAAGTTTTTCCATCAAATACAAAAAAGCGATTGATGACAAAAATGAAGAAGCGATTGATGAATGTCGTGAAAAGATATACGACAACCCAAATCTCTGGAAAGCAGTTCGTGATTCACTTAGTAAAAAACAACGCGATTATATATATAGCTTAAATGAGAAAGAAATGGATGAAAGAAAAATAAAGAAAGAAATAAGAGAAGCTCGCATTAGAAAAGCTGCAAATGATAGTCTTAAAAAAAATTTAAATGGCTGAAATTAATCAATAGCCTAGGGGGATATTTAGAGAGTAAATTTCTGATATCCCCCAAAGTTTAATTATGCGACTATGACTCTTTTATTGTTTTGATGAATAATGGTCAATCATCAAATAAAGTAGGCGTATACTTTGAAATGAATAAAGGAATGGTTCTCCTTAAGAACTGGGCGGTTGATCCGTATTGTGCGCCCCTGGGTTTTCCAGTTAAGCACTCAAAAAGGAGGTAGGTATGTCATACCCAAATCAATCTGAAAAAGATCACCTAGATATTATCATTGGTCCACCAGGACAAGAGAAACTCATTGACTCTGTTCATTATTATGCAGAAAAGCATGACATGAGTATTGACGAGGCTTGGTCAAAGTGTGTAGAGAGTACTGCTGATAATCTCATGAAACCTATTGCTAATGGATTTAATAGTTTTACCAATATGTTTACTGATGTTCTAGGTGAAGAGGTCTATGTTCAGGATTACTTTTTAAGTCACTACTATGGGGCTTTTTCAACAAACGGAATGCTAATGGCCAGGATTAAAAACCCTGAGGATAGACATAAATACACAGCACCCGCTTTTAACTTTAAATCTAAGAACTTACTTGATAGTGAAGGTAATCCAATAAATATAAGGAAGTTTGACTCTGCTAAGAGACAACAATTCCAGTATCTAATCACTTATCTATTGGATGTGAGCTGGGCTCATGTCACTATTTCATATGGTTTCGTTTCAATGAACAAATCAGGTTAAATAATGTATATTGACAAAGACACACAAGTAGATTTTTATTTTTATTCAGAGATGGTTAGAGATAGTCGTGGCTCACGTCCACGTGGTGCAGACGCTGAGTGGTTTGTTTCTCTATCTTATGCTGAAAGACAGGCTGAGATTCAGAGACATATCGACAGTGTTAATGAGATGACTGAGTTTCTAGAAGCTGAATACAAAGCTGACGTTAAATACTTAAAGTCGTTTGGCGATTTTTCTGAAAGAATAAAATCTACATAATGACTATGTGAATCGATACAAATAGGTATATTAAATTGAATTTACTTTTTAATTGAATTCAATGGATCAATATAACTTAAGTCGCTTCATAGAGGCTCAAGAAACAACCTATGAGGTTGCCATGTTGGAGCTTGCTCGAGGCAGAAAAGACAGTCATTGGATCTGGTATGTCTTTCCTCAAATCGAGGGACTTGGTAAATCAGATACAGCCAAACTCTTCTCTATTAAAAGTTTAGAGGAGGGCAGGGCTTATCTTGAGCATCCGGTGCTAGGTCCAAGGCTCGTTGAGGCTTGCGAAATACTGCTTAACCTTAAAAATGCTTCAATGAATAAAGTTATGGGCTTCCCAGATGATTTGAAGCTTCTATCCTCAATGACCTTGTTTGAGAATATCTCGAGTGAAAATTCAATTTTTGCTAAAATAATTGAAGTATATTTTGATAATAATCGAGATGAAAATTCACTAAGAATTATTCATACAATGCTTTAGGGAGATATGCTCAAATTATTGGACTCTAATCTTGTAACAGAAACAAACTTGTTGGTATCAATTTTTTGTTCACCATCCCAGCGATAAGCAACAAGCTTGCCTCCAGGCTTGGCGACGCTGTAATCAATGCAGGCGATATTTTCTGTAAGCGGTTTGATCTCACCTTCCATCCAGTAGTGACCCAAAAATAAGGGCTTTTCATCGGTTGGATAGGGCACCGAGTAATCATCCTCAAGCGGTAGGTCTGGAATGAACTGTAAGGCATCTTTCGGGCCCATAAAAAGGTCCTTGTATGTTTTGGCATTTCGCTCCCAGAACTTAATCCGAATATGATCTCTTTTATTGTTGTCTTTGTCTAAGAAACTTTGCCCCTCAGGCAGTGGAATTTCTTTACCTTTTAATAACGTCTCTATAGCTCTAAACTCCACTGTGGTTTTGTCAGAGGATTTCTTTAGAACACCATCTTCAAGAGATTTACCAAGTTTTTTGATTAAATCAATATCCCAGCAAGCATGAATCACCCTTAAACTCTCTAAATCGAGCCAGAAAGGCAGAGTCTTGAACCATTCAATGACGCTTTTGTATTCCTCAGGATAGTCTTCATAAGTCTTTAAAAAAGCTTTGTGCTGTTTTAAATTCTTTTCGTTGTGCTCTCTGAAGTGACCACCTTGACTGTTCTCTGTGTAATAAGCGATGGCGTTGTATTCGTGATTACCCATAACGCTGAGGGCAGATCCATTCTCAATCATTGGTCTGACAATGCTGATGACCTCTCTTTGCTCATTGCCGCGGTCAATAAAGTCACCTAAGAAAATGATTTTTCTATTTTCGTGTTGCCAGATGTTATTTATTTTTTTATAAGAGAGCTTTTCAAGAAGACGAATAAGCTCTGTTGCTTGTCCATGAATATCACCAATTAAGTCATAAAATTGCATTGCCATCCTTTTTTATTAAATTTCTTTGAGTTTTTGAAGTATCTTTACCATCGCTAAGGTATCTAATTTGCAGTACTCAATTAATGCAGACTTGTATCTGCTAATCATCTCTAGATCTTTTGTATCAGCTAGTTTTTTATATATGTCCATAGCTTCACCTCCCTCATGAACCATATCGAGATCTTTGTAGGCTTTTTCCATTTCAGGAACCAGAATAGGCAAGATAGTTTTAAGGCCTGACTTACCCTTCATGTCAGGAGTCAGGTAATCTCTATTTTTAAAAGGCGTTTGAAGATCAACGAAATTATCATAAAGGCTCATGAGATGGTCTGAATAAACTGGAAACTGATTCGCTAGTTTTTTAATAACACTTTTTTCAAATCCGATGTTATATGCCATGACAAATGAATCTCTAGGTATGTCCTCGGTTATTTTTCTTGCAATTTCCTCTCTTGGATCTTTGTCAGGCTCAGCGAGGAACTCTTTGTGCTCTAGAGTGCCATCCGCATGCTCGATATGAATCGAGTATTGAAAAGGGTACTTTTCATAAGAGGACAGGCCTTCAAATTTTGGAATGGCTGGATTTAGCGTTTCAAAGTCAAAGTGATAGATTGGATACCTCAAGGAGTCAACAAAGTCTTTAATTGCTTCTTTGTTGACGATGCTTTTTTGGTATTTCCAGATGTCGACTTTGATCTCTTGAGTAGGGCTCAGCTTGAAGTTATCTGGAATATTCTCAATAGCATTAATTCCTTCACGATAGAGCTGTAAGGACTTTGCGTTTTTATTAAACGGAAAAATATCAAAAACCGAGTATTCAGGGATCTGTCTCTGTTCGCTCCAGCAGTAATGCTGCGCATCACACTCATAAGGGTTATGGCAGTGATAACCAATATCTATTTTTGGCTCATTTTTTAAATCTTTAAGGGTCTCCCTAAATCGCTCAATATTTTTGGGTATTGAGCGATTTAACTCTAAAACCTCATCAGTTACCTTGACACTTGAAAAAAGCCCAGTAAGGTCAATTTTAGAGCCTCTGACATAGTCAGTATTTAAAAGTGTGATGAAAGTATCACTGACGTCATACCCTAGATTCGATAATACGTAATGCTGTATAGAAATATCATGAATGAGCTTATAGATATCATCGATTGATTTCCCCTCATTCCAGGTCGAGCTTTTAACCTCGTACATCTCAAAGCTTCCATTCTCATTTTGATGCAGTATGTCGACCATGACTAGGATGTCATCAAAGCTGAAAGTGGCCTCATAAATCGTTTGAACTCCTTCATCGAGCCATTTTTGGGTAAGGGAGATTTTCTCTTTGAAGCTGGTTCCTTTAAAGGGAACTTCCTTACCACCTGGAAAGAGATCACAGGCTAGTTCGCCAACCTCATTTCCAGTCTTAAATACGGCTTGTAATTGGGGGCTTGGAGGAGTCAAGACTTCAGGGCTGTATTTCTTAAGCCAAAGCGCTTTTTCACACTGAAGCCCTTTGGTGTATAGTGATTTTGATAGATTTAATTTATTATTAATATTATTATTCATATCAAAAAATTATAGATCAAAAAGAAGTCCATATTATTGCTGATTATTACTAAACATTATTATTCTATTGCCAAAATAATCAGATTTCAATATAGATTTGTTAATCTCAAATGCTTTTAAAAAATAAATCTATATTCAGCTATTGTTATGAAATTATTCGTTTTAATAATCATATGGATCCAAGGGAATATTGACCTTTCTTTGGTGTGTATATATAGATCTCAATATTGACACTTTCTATATTTTTGTTCTCTTTTAATTCTTTTTTATGACACTTTTTCAGTTCATTTGATAAGATTGAAATGGTATATAATGAGTATCAAAATAAACTCTAATAATCTTATGAAAAATATTATATTTACGTTATTTTTATTTTTCAGTCTAAACTCACACTCAGAAAATTTACTAAATCAAAATAGTGCTCCAATCCCAGAATGTAGTTCAGTACTAGAGGTGAAAAAAAATATAGCGTTAACAGGTATTTGTCATTATGGTGATTACCAAATTGAGTTTTTTAAACATTTAAAGGCTGCTACACTGCATTTATGCAATGACTCCCCTTATTGCGGAGTTCAAGCAGATTGGAAGGGTGCCGATTCTTATATAGATACTGTTGTTAAAGATTCAAATGGCAATATAGTAGCTACAAATTTAGTTAAAAATATAGATGCAATTCTTCTTAATAGTTCGTCCTTTCGTATTCCTTATCTCGTGCTGCAATCAAAGAGGCCAGGATCCTCAGGTTCAGGAAATTATTTTCATGTTTACTCGGCTTTTCCTGAGTTTCACAAAGTTGGAAAGATTGGCCCACTTTGGGATCCCATAAAAGGGATATATGTAAATGAAAGAAATAACATTCTTGTCGATGTAAGGTTTAAAAATTTACCCCCTGATATCCCTTCTTTGGCGAATGGTATAAGTTACCCAATTACAATGAAACTTGTTGATCGTAATTTTGAACCAGCTCTCGAGCACATGAGAGGAGAGTTAAAAGTATTTAGTCAAGATGATTTAAAAAATATTAAAAATAAAGCAAAAAAAATTAATACAACAGTAAAAAAATTTATTTTCAATCCAGACAATGAACTTGAGGATTTTAAGCTTGATGATCCTGGCTTTATGTTAAATGAAATATACCAGTTGGGATTTATGAGTACTATTGTTTATTTAGTTCGTGAGGGGAGAATTGATTTAGCGTGGGATTTTTTTGACCTAGCAATTCCCTATGAATATGATGCAAGACAAGACTTTAATTTGCCGATGTACAAAAATAAAAAAGTTATGAAACGATCAATTAATGATTGGCTAACCACACTAGAGCATTGGGATCTATTAAAAGAGCTAAATAACCTAACTTAAATTTTATTCAATATATTGTTTATATATTTACTTCTTCTTTTTAAAGTTATCAAAAAATATATCTCTATCCACAGAAGGCTCTTCATCGTTAGAGTTGTTGTTTAAAGGCTCATTATCTGGTGGAATATGAGACGAGTGTATCTTCGGTTGCTTTTTTCTGTTATCAAAAAAAATGTCATCACTTTTTGATGAGCTTTCATCTGGAATGCCCCGATTGACAGGCTCTTTATTTATTGGAATATTTGTCTTTGATTGTTTTTTTATGTTGTCAAAGAATACATCTTCTGTGTCCTTAGATGAATTTTTAGGTTGGCTTGTCTCGTTTGGCTTAGTATGTTTTGGTTGGCTTCTTATTATCTTGCCTTTGTGAAGTAAATTGCCATATGAGTCTTTATATTTTCCGCTTAATATAGTAATGATGTCGTAAATTTGAAATGCAAAATAAGCTAAAGTTCCATATAAAGAACTCAGTAAAACCCAGTCCACTAATATGTTTAGACCCTGGTTGTCAATGCGCCAATAATCTATTAGCAGGGTGGCAATTACAATTACAACTATTGGTATTCCTATCTTAATATGATTTGTTACCATTCTTTGAAATGGAATAAAGGTGAAGATTCCTAAAATTGCCATCAAAAGAATACTGCTCTGCTTTTTTGGTGTAACAACTGATAGGTTTTTTACATCTAGTATTGAGCTGTCTAAGACAAACACCGAAGTTATAATTTCAATATCTTGATTATTATTGTTGATTAATTTTTTTGTAATAAGCGGTATTTCAATTTTATTTGAATCCAATGGCTTGATCGAATCAATGATGATTGAATGCTCACTATTTTGTCCTTTAAAGAAAATATCACCTCGCTTAATTTGAGATTTAATTTCAATTTTTTTGTTTTCCAATGCGCCATATGCTACTTTACTCTTGTTTTTGAGTTCTATGAAAATTGAGTTCTTTTTATTTGGATATATGCTTTTTGGAAATTTATTTTCATCACAAATAGCAATAACTGGCAATGTTATTTTACTTTGAAGTTCATCATGCCGATAGTTTGTAGAAACTCCCGGAAAGTCAACCCTGCAACTTATTACTAAATTTTCACCATCATTCGCGCTAGGAGATATTTTGGCGTCTTCTTTAAATTCATAAGAAGAACGACCACCAAACTCTGGAATATCATGTTGAATAGTCTTCGGTTCTAGATTACTTGAATAAATAGTTATCGTAGCTCCATGCGGAAAAGGCATTTCTCCAATATTTTCCATAACTACGCCAAGATGAATCTCTTCACCTGGAGACAATATTCCATCTGAAAAGTCTCCCGCCTCTAGGATCGATAGTTTCAGGTTAATGTCGTAAGATGAATTGAATTTTGCAGTCTGGCTATTTGTCTTTAAGACATACTCAATTTTACCGGGTGTTCCGTCTTTGCCACTTCTGCCAGAATTGCCAGGTTTACCGTGCTTTCCGTCTTTGCCATTTTTTCCAGGTTTTCCTTGCACTCCATTTTTTCCAGGTTTGCCGCCATTTGCACCCCAGCTTCCACTACCAGCTTTTCCTGCGACACCAGCATTTGCTCCTGTGCCTCCAATGCCGCCTTTGCCACCATTTCCTATAGCGCCACTAATTCCTGGCTCTGCCTTTAATTTAGCTAATGAAAAGAGTCTAGCATCGTCAACAATTAATGTATTGTTTCCAGAATTTCCTCCATTGCCAGCATCTCCCCCACTTCCACCATCAGTTGCATCTCCACCGTTTCCGCTATTTCCACCGTTTCCACCGTTTCCACCGTTTCCACCATTATTCTTTTTTTTGGCAACGAAGACTTGCATTTCACCATTTCCGCCAGCGCCACCTTTTCCACCAGCACCTCCAGCACCTCCATCACCTCCAGCACCTCCATCACCTCCAGCACCTCCAACACCTCCAGAAGAATCTATAAGCAACTCATCTTCTGGATTTAATTCAAAATTTTCATTGCGATTATTGCTATAGATGATTTGATTATTATTAAGAATAATCAAAGATTCAACGTCTAATCCATCAGTACCATTAGTCCCATAATTTCCATCTTCACCCCAGCTTTTTGCGTGTTCTCCATTGCCACCAGAGTCACCAGATTTTCCAGATTTTCCATTTTTTCCAGATTTTGCCCCCGTTTTTCCAGATGAGCCAATTTGTCCATTTGTACCTGATGAGCCATCTATACCATTGGATCCATTTATTCCATCAGAGCCTGAATATAAAATTTCTTTAGTAGGCATATTTTCTTATTTGAATTACTAGATAAATTTTTTCTGACATAAACAACAAGAATTTGAGTAATAGCGTCAAATTAGTCACTTTTTATCTTACAAACTATTAATTGACAAAGTAGAACCACAGAGCAGCTTTGATCTCTTCCCCTGGTCCCTCAATTTGATTGTGAATATCCTTCATTTTGCAGATTTTTGATGAGCTTGCTTCAGAACAAAGATTTCCACTACGAACATTTGCAACAACGTTAGTGCTACTGTTTCGATCTAAAATTTTACTCCCCTTGACATTTGCAGTAGGCATATAGCTAGTTTTTGCATATATTTTATTCCCACGAACAGAGGCTATTGTTGTAGTTCTATTTTTTTCAGTTAACTTGCTACCATTAAATACAAACTTAGCTCCCATAATTTCTCCAAATTCATTTATCTTATTTTTTGTTTTAATTCTTTTAAAAGCCTTTTATTTTCGTCAATTGCTCGAAGATTGTCTTTCTGCATGCGCTGATTATCTTTTTGCATATTTTTAACTTCTTTAATGATTTCAGAAAGTTTACGTTCTATTAAATCGATTCTATCATCAGCTTTTTTTAGTAAATAGGCTGATCCAAGAAGTCCAGCTAATTTATCACTCTCACTCATATAATCCTTTTTAATTCGTATTGTGTAGTTCAAATATACCCCTTTTTATAAAACGTTATGCTGAATTGTAGTATTATCTAGTTAATACTAAAAAATTAGGAGTAAATTATGAGCATGAGTAAAGTTGATAATACCAAAAAGCAAGGTATGAAAATTCTAGTAATATTAGTGTTAGTTGGTTTTGTAGTTTTTTTTGGATATGGCCCTTTATTTGATCTGGTAGGCGGAGGTATTCCAGGACGAATTCTTGGCGCCACATTTGGCTCCATTTTTGCTATTTTGATGACAATGTTCCTTTTAAACAAGCAAACTGAAATTGAACAAGAAAGCAAGAAGAGTGAGAGAGTTTTTGATGAAAAAGTTGTACTATATAAAAACATTTTAGGCATGTCAAAAGAAATGCTGGAGGATGGTCAACTCGATTCTAAAGAGATTCTCGCGTTACCTTTTACGCTTATTAAAATGCAAATGGTTGGAGGTGACGAGGCAATTAAAATATACACTTCATTTTTTGAAAAAATCAATGATATTTATGAGGCTTCTGACGATGAAATAGTGCAAATACCTGAATCTGATAAACAAAAGGTGTTTTCTTTGTTGAGTAGATTTGCTGTGCAATGTAGGGTTGATCTTGGAATTTCTGATACGCCAATAGATGAAAGTATCTTTGCAAGAGCAATCAGTGTCGTTCAACAATCAGATAAAGCAATCAAGGGAAAGAGAGATACTTCTAAATATACTTTTAACGGCGAAGCTTTTGCTAAAGGTCGATTAGTACATGCTGTGGTTAAGGATTATGTCAGTAAAAATACAGATATTACCTTCGATGAACTTAAAAAAGCGTTTCCAAATGAGTGGCAAGCAGGTGGAGCTAAATCAGGTAATCGTGCGGTTTTTGTTAGACTAGCTGATGCTGAACAGCTTTTTGAAGATAAAGGCCACAGAAGGCACTTTTTTAAAGAGGGTGAGACTATTCAATTGTCGGATGAAGTTGTTGCTGTATCAAATCAATGGGGTATTGGCAATATTGGTGATTTTGTTGATGGTTCGAATAAAAATCATAATACTAATATTTCAAAATAATTTAAAAAGCTATTGTGAATAATTCCTTTGATGAAAAAACGATACATAAGCTAAAGGCTTATGTTTACGCATTATTTGATCCACTCGAAGATAGACCTTTTTACATTGGTAAGGGCAGAGGTAACAGAGTTTTTCAGCATGTTGAAGGTGCAATTTTTGAAGATAAAGAGAGCAATAAATATGAGAAGATAAGAGAGATAAGAGCAAGGGTTAACGATAACAGAGTAAAGCATACTGTGATTCGCCATGGTATGAGTGATGAGGTTGCTTTTGAGGTTGAGTCTGCTTTAATTGATTTAGCTAACAGGACTGGAGCCAATCTTACAAATGAAGTCACAGGGCATAATAGTATTGAAATTGGCATGATGAGTGCAGATGATATTATCAGAAAGTATAATGCTCAACCCCTAAATGATCTTCTCCATAGTGTTGCAATAATTAATATTAATAAAAAATATAAAACAGTCCGTGATGAAGCTTTACAGGTTAATTCAAAGCATTCTGGAAAAGATTTGATTTATGAATCTGTTAAAAAGGCCTGGGTAATGGGTAAAAGAAGAGATAGCGTTGATTATGTTTTGGCTGAATATAAAGGTATTATTGTTGAGGTGTATGAGGTTATTGCTCATGAAAATAATGGTAATTTAGAGAGATGGTATCAAGTTCCAGGCTATAAAAACAGATGGGGATTTAATGGAAGGCGTGCCCAGGAAGGCGTCAGGGATAAATACATTAATAAGTCAATTGCTCATCACAAAAAAAGAGGTGCTGCTAACCCTATTAGATATTCATTAGGCTAACCTTAAATATTAATTAATGAAAATTAATAAGTGCTATGAATTTAAATTGTTACTGAGTTGAGTTTTGATTGGTTAAACTTTTATTGATTGCACTGAAGTACAAATAGATTATCTTAAGAAATGGCTATTTTTAATAAAAAAAATAATGAATCAAAAGGGTCTTCATCTGAACTTGATGATGTTTTTTTTGATAATAGAAAAAACAAAAAAGAAAAAGAAAAAGAAGTTCCTCATGAAATAGATGAAACTTTATCTAGATTTGTTAAAAAGCTATCAGGCTATTATTGCCAATTCCTAGAGACAGATTTTAAAAAAGGAAGAGAACCTAAAAGAAAGTTTGCAAATAAAGATAGTTCAAATAGAAAAGTTGGCATCAGGGCCTCAAAATACCCTCAGTTCCAATCTCTCCTTCACAAGATATTCTCTGAAAGTAAGCTTTCTTCGATCAAAATTAAGCCTAGGCAATATAAGTCAAATTTATCCATAGTAGTTAAGCAGTCTATTAATGCTTCAATTGATACTTTAGATATGAGTCCATTAGAAGGAGACTTCTCAAAAATATATGATGCGACCAGTCAAAAACTCTCAGTTAAGGAAGTCAACGTTGAAGAGGTCCTAGAAGGGCTTATAACCTCAATAAATTACACAATTGACCAACGAATTGTCTCACCAGTTATTGATATTATTGCACCAATCTTTGAGAAGCAAACCAATTCTTCTGTAGCACTTGATCAACTGGAAAGTTACACTGAAGAAATAACCACAATACTGATGATTAACGCAGAGGCAATGCTTCCAACTGCCATTGCTGAATTTCATGCAACTAAAGAGGGAAAATCTTTAAGTGCTGTCTTTGCAGAACTTAAGGATGTTGATTCATACAGAGATACTCTCAAAGCTTATTTTGAAGAGTTTGTATCTGCAGATATCTTTGCTGAGCTAAGAGAGCTAATTGTTACTGAAAAGCTATCAGAGAATCTTCAATTCTACTTCAATATTGGAGAAGTTAAAACCAGGAAAAGTATCTTTCCCATCTATTCAATTCCAGCGAGTATTCGAATTGGTGAAGGGGAGGTAAGCATTATTTTTGATACTCAGGTTTATGCAAATAAAAAAGCAGTAGATTTTATTATAGGTAATATTTCTAAAGAACAAAATTTAAAGATAACAAACCCAATAACGGATCGAATTTTTTATAAAACTGAGTCGGACACTTTTTTTAATTTAGCAAATATAACTTTTCATAACATATTGGTTGCCTTACAAGTTAATGGTGATGTGTTACTTACAGAAAATAATAAGATGAGTGGAAAGGGTGCTTCAGGAGTATCTGTTACTAATGAGCTAAGTATCTCTCTTTCGGATAAGTCTGATGAGTCCATTGTTAATGATTATGAGGCAATGATGACTGGACTTGAGGGCGGCGCTCCATTACTAGAGGTATTTTCAAATATTATTGATAACTTCTTAACTTCAAATCCAGTTTCTATTGAAAGAGAGATAGATAATGGTTGGGATAAAAAAGATGTAACTGATAGATTAGTTTTTATGAGTCCGCTTCCTCTTGCTGAAGAGCAGCGTAAAATTCTGTCAGCAATAAAAAATCAAAATAGTAAATTTATATCCGTAGAGGGGCCTCCTGGAACAGGTAAATCACACACCATAGCTGCAATAGCATTTGAGATGATTCTAAATGGAAAAAATATCCTAATTCTTTCTGACAAGAAAGAAGCACTTGATGTTGTTGAAAATAAAATTGAACAAGTTTTGAGCAAGGTCAGAGCAAAAGATACATCTTTTGTGAACCCTATTTTAAGGCTTGGAAAAACAGGCTCAAATTATTCAAACATAATAAAACAAAGATCTATAGCCAAATTAAAGATTGCTCAACGTTCTTTTCAAGGTGAGAAAGAAAACTTTGACAAAGAATTCAATTTGTTAGAATCTCAATTAAAAATTGATATAGAGGCTAGTGCTGACATTGGGAGTAAAATTGAAACAGATAGAATTTTTAATTTCTATGATATTGAGACAGATTTTTTAGATAACTATCCTGGTATTGAAAAGATTCTGGATGATGAGGTAGATTATCTCGGAGTGCTTCAATCGATGCAGCAGCTAGCTCAAACACATAGAGAAAAATTTGCTGAACTCTTTTTAAATGAAAACGAGACAAAACTTGAAGTATTTTTAGAGCTTTATCCAGCAATAGAAGCCAGCCTTGAAAAGCCATTTTATAAATTATTAAAAGGATATCCTAAAATCAATCTTAATAAGGTTGAAAATCTTACTAATTCAATTAATGCAATTAATAATGCCAAAGGCATATTAGGATACGCTTTTTCAAAAAATAAATTAGCTAAAATCTCCTTAGAAATTGAGAACATTGTTGGAAAAAGTTTCACTTCACCTCAGGATAAGATCGAGGAACTTTTCGAATTAAGTTCTTTAAAAGATGATTTGAGTTCTGTATTAAGTCAATATGGCTTAGAGCACATTGCAAATATAAAGCCATTAAAAGAATTTTTAATTACAAATCTGAGATTAGATGAAAATGAAAGATCAACTTTAAGAGATTATTTAAGTCTAGATAAAAATATTCTTAACCATTTAAATGTCCCTCATGCGATTAAGGATTTGCTTTTGGCTGATAGCCCTTTGCTCTCTCTTCTAGAAAAGTTTTCTGAGCTCGACGCTTTAAATAAAGAACTGAAAGAGAGTTTTAACGCGATCCCTGATTTTGATTATTTAAGAGACAAGACTCAGCTTGAGGCACTTAATTCTCAATTATTAGCAAATACAATTGATGAAAGAGTTATTAACTTTGCAACAGATAGACGAACCGAGGCTAAAGAGTTAGAAAAAATAATTAAATCAAAAGGGAAATTCCCTACAGATAAATTTGAAGCCCTAAAGGAGGCGTTTCCTTGCATTATTGCAGGATTGAGAGATTTTGCTGAATATATTCCTTTAGAAGCAGATTTATTTGATTTGGTGATCATTGATGAAGCCTCTCAAGTGTCTATTGCACAAGCATTACCTGCAATACTGAGAGCAAAGAAAATGATTGTAATGGGTGATAGAAAACAATACAGTAATGTCAAGACATCTACCGCTTCAAAAGAATTAAACCAAGGCTACTTTGATGAAGTCCGTAAAGAGTTTGAAGAAAATATGGCTAATGGCGACCTAGGTTTAATGACCCGGTTTGGATCATTCAATATTACAAACTCTGTAATGGATTTTTTTGAAATGGTGTCTAATTTTCAAATCCAACTTAGAAAACATTTTAGGGGTTATCCTGAGATGATAAGTTTTTCATCTGAGTACTTTTATGATAATTTTCTTCAGGTTCTTAAGATAAGAGGAAAGCCTATAGAAGAAGTAATTGAGTTTATTGAGGTTGATGATCTTGAGAGACTCGAAACAATTAAAAATGTAAGTTTGCAAGAAACTGAAAAAATAATTGAAGAGCTTGATAAATTGATTGAACAGAAAGACCCTCCATCTGTTGCAATAATCACTCCTTTTTCTGCTCAGCAAAAATTCTTATCAATAGAGATATCAAAGCATGAAAATGCGATTGAATATCAAAGCAAGCTTAAGCTTGCTATATTTACATTTGATACCTGTCAGGGAGAGGAGAGAGATATTATTATGTATTCGATGGTTGCTAGTCGACAAGCAGATGGTCTTAACTATATATTTCCTTTAGATATTCGTAATCAACCTGAAGAAGAAATTGAAGGAAAAATACGTTTTCAAAGACTTAACGTAGGATTTTCTAGAGGCAAAGAAAAATTAGTATTCATTACGTCTAAACCTGTCAACGAATTTGTTGGTTCTATTGGGCAGGCCTTGAGGCATTTCAAGAAGAAGCTTGATGAAGCTAAAAATGCTCCAACAGCAGACAACGTCGATCAAAACTCTCCAATGGAAAAAAAGTTACTAGACTGGATTTTGAATACAAGTGTTTATGCAAAATATAGCAATTATTTGGAAATTATTCCTCAGTTTGAACTAGGAAAATATCTGAAAAGTATTGACCCAGGGTATCAGCATCCATACTTTAAGGTCGACTTTTTAATTAGACTCAGTATTTATGGTGAAGTTCATCAGTTTATTGTAGAGTATGATGGATTAGACCACCATTTTATTGATAAAGAAGAAGTCAACAGCCTTAATTGGAGATCTTATCTAACACCTAAGGACGTTGAGCGGGAGTGCATCCTTGAGAGTTATGGTTACAAAATGATTCGTGTTAATCGTTTTAATATGGGGCTAGACCCTATTACTTCTATGGATCAAAAACTTACTAATCTTATTGATGAATATGTTCAAATAAAAAAAAAAGTCGAGCAATCACGAGACTTCAAGTAAAAACTTCAGAGAGTATAAAAGGTCTAGCAAACAAAACACACAAGGAATGTAAAAGCTGTTACAAAATTAAACCTTTAGTAGAGTTCTATGATTCTGGGCTTAAAAGTAATTACGGATTAAAATGCAATACATGCAAAGGTCCTTACTATAAATCAAATCGCGCTCGAAACAACGCTTATTGGTCAAGAAGAAATAAAAGCTAACTACCTTTTGGTTAATTTATGTAAAAAAACTGTTTCAAACATTCTACATTTTTTGTTCAGTTCCAGTCAGTTCTGAGTCAGCCGAAACCCCTAAAAAGGCTTTATAGAAAAATCAGTTAAAGAAATCTAAATTTTTTTTTATTAATTTGATTATTGATGCCAATGAATTACACTAAGAATTCTTAGTGCATTATGTCTCAAAATGATAGTTATTGACATATAATTATTTCATGATAACGAAATAACATAATTATTATGCATAAATTAGAAAAATGGTACCGTGAGATGGGTAAACAGCAAAAAATCTTTGTTTACATTATCAGTATTGGTCTTATTTTAGCGTTTGGCTTTGGACTCTTGCCATTGGCTATATTGATATATTTAGAGCTTGGAGAGCGCAACAGAAGATTAAGGTGATTTAATAATTTTTGGGGCAATAAATGGGTTTTTTTGAGGCAGTAAGTAGTGTTCTTTCAAAATATTTTACATTTTCTGGAAGGGCCTTAAGGTCAGAATACTGGTTTTGGACTTTGTTTTACATACTTGGAGCTATTCCTGTTTCAATACTGGCAGGTCAAGGTATATTGGCGCCATATGCTATTTATTCTCTAGCTATTTTTATACCTTGTCTGAGCGTCACAGCAAGAAGACTTCATGACACAAATCATTCAGGCTGGTGGGCAATAATTGCAATTATCCCTTTTGGTTGGCTACTCCTATTGTATTGGTTAATTAAAAATGGAGACCCTGCTAAAAATAGGTTTGGAGTGCCTGCATATGGATCAAAATCAGATAATTCTTCAGCTTCACAAGCAGCAAGATTTCCATCAAATAATGAAAGAAGCGTGCCAATTCCAAAGCCAACAGAATCAAGAGAATCGATCCCTAAAGGATCAAATTCTCGACCTGAGAGCTCTTCTGAACAACTTAACGTAAAAAAATCAAATACTAGTTCATCAAGCACATCTAGCTCAGAAGATATTTACTTTGATAATAGACGTAAGAAAGATTAAAAGTAGTTAAAGCTATATTTAGTTGTAACTCAGTCTTATCTTGCTTTCTAGACTTTCTAGCTCTCTTTCAAATGAAGAAGGAATTGCAAAATAGAGCTCTTTTTTTGCACTCTCAAGTTTGTTTAATACACTCTCTTGTACAGATTTTTTTGTGCTATATCCTGACAAGAAGGTTTTCAAATTATCAAGAGTTTTTTGTCCAAACATACTCATAAAAATTTCCTGTTCTGTAATATCAAAGCTCCCATCTTTTACTATTATTAATGCTGAGGCCCAAATAGCTACATCTCTTTTAAGGTCTCTAATTTTATCTCTAGCAATAGAATCAACAAACTTATCAATGTCAGCTTTAATTTTGCTATTGAGGCTATGTATTTCTTTAGAGTGATAATTTTTTTTACCTGACTTAAAGGTTTCAGACATGGAAAACCATAAAAGAGCTCTACACCTAATCAGCATAGACGGATGTGACGAACTAATGTTTATTTGAGATTTGTAATTAGTGCTGTTTGATAATTGTGATAAAAATGACGCAAAATCAAAGTTTAGATATTTGCTTGATAGGCCCGACATTGTCTTCATCATTGCCCGAATAGACACATCTAATGATTCACTTGCAAGAAGTCCAATCCTGTCAGCTGAGACTTCTTGAGCTCTTTTCTGTATTAAAAATTCTAAGCTTTCATTTTGGTTTGATATTATGGCTAATCCATGGTCGTATAAAAAATGTCCAAGCTCATGACCTATTACAAACTCTATTTCTTCATTCTCAAGAATATCAATGAGACCTGAAGATAGACGAATAACACAATCTATATCATTACCTGAATAGCATTCTGCTTGTATTTCAGGAGAAGCGTAAACATAAGCCTTGACAGAAGACTGTGGAATTTTAAGTCTAGCTATTACCTTTTTAATTGAGTTTGAAATGATTGGCGTAACATTTTCCGTGACAAGCATTGAATTTAACGAAAAAAAGTTATCTATTTCATCATTTTTAACTTGAAATGCATGATCAGCTATCAATGTATCTCCAGAATATTTAACGCTTTCTGCAAACTCTCTAGCTTCTATAAGTTCATCTAACATAATTATTTGTTGTGTTTATCTCTAGCTTTACCTATGAGGTCTAACATCTGTTGAGCATTATCTTTTTCTTTGCCATCACCTAGAGTATTGAGACGACCATTCCATTTAATAAATTCTTTTTTGAGTTCATCTATAATTTCCTCATTACTTAAAGAAGGAGATATTCCTAAAAGACTCAATGTGTCAATGTCTTCTGGATTTGTGTTTAGATTAATTATCTGTTTGTCTCTAATTTTCTCCAAGTCAGATGAATCTATGTCCAGCAAATCTGCTACAGAATGAATAATTTTCATCTCTCTTTGATCAACAATACCATCCGCAGCCATAACTTTGTGAGCAAGCTCTATAGCGTGGTACTTTTGTGCAGTATCACCAATTTCATTTAACTCCTTACAAACCTCCTCTAGTTTCAAATTTCCAGACTTTGCAAGATTGTAAGACTCTCTCATCGCATTATTGAATGTTTCTTTAAGAGATTGCTCCTTTTCTCCAGTGTGGTTTGAAAGTATAGATTTTATCCAATTCTTGAGAACTAGACCTTCGGAATCATCTAGATTGCCATCAGCCATGGCGACAGCCATTCCTATATTTATTGCGAGTGCTTGAGACTTGTCACGAGCATCAGCTTCTTCCGAGTAGCCATTGATTTTAAAATTAAAACCATATACTTCTAAACTAGCCCAAAGTGGCTCAGGTTCAGAAAACCCAAAAGTGATATTGGGTTGATTATCAAAATCAACAAGCCTTATAACGATGCTTAATTCTTGCCTTCCTGAAATTGAAGGCTGCAATATTTCCATAGGGATAACGCCAATACGAACCCAATCGGTAAAGCCTTGATTCTCACTCACTTGACCACATCCTGTAAGGTTTTGAAATGCCCTCGTTTCAGGCTCTTGAAATTCTTTCAGCATTGAAAATACTGGAGTAAGGTCTCCCGACTCATTTTTTGTGAAAGCTGAAATTACAAAGCCAGCATTTATAGTTGAATAAACTGGAAAAAGTCCCCTAACTTCAACCTCTAAAAGAAAGGGCTCGTTCGGTTTTTGAACTTCATTTAGTCGAGTTCTTAGATCTCCAAAACCTCTAAACTCAAGATCTAGGTTGTCTTTAAGATTTCCTTTTCCAATTACAGCTTTACCAGCAGCTTTGAATGTCCTGAGTATCGCTCTAAGTATAGCCCCTCCAAAAAAAAGGACAGCAAGGGCAATTAAAAACTCCATTTATATCTAATCTACAATGAATTTATCAATATCTCCTTTTTCATCAACCGTTGGAGTGATGTCCGACAATGTTGTATAAGTCTCTTTGCCGGAAGCAGCATCAACAAAGCTTGCATGCATAGTTCCATTTTCATCATAAGAATATGTAACCTCAACTTTTTGTCCTGCCTTCCTTCCAGAAGGAAGTGATAAGGTTCCATCCCAAATTACATTAACCCACTTAAGATCATCTGTTGCAGCGTCAGACTGGGTAATTTTACAATTTACTTCAGTTTGGTTATCTGCAACTGTAAAGAAGTCTTGAGTCACAGAGCATGGAATTTTTTCATTCTTTTTAATTAAGATTGCATTGTATTCTTCTTGATTCGAGCCTCTAATAGCAGAGGTTCCGAAACAGCCAACCGCAACATCTGTCACCGCTAACTGCTTTATTGAGGCTTTTTGAACAGAGTTTAAGTCGTCTGGATCACCTTTAATCGCAGAAAATAATGATGCACCTAATACAACAGCCTCATCAACATTCACTGAAGTGACAGGGTCTTTTTTAAATATCTTTTTAACGCTCTCTGTAACGCAGGGAACTCTTGTACTTCCCCCTACGAGAAGAACATCTTTAATATCTTTTAACTTTAAGCCTGCTTCCTCAACTGCACTTTCACAAAGCATTTCAGTTTGTGCTAAAAGAGAAGAAATTTCATTTTCGAATTCCTCTCTCGTCAGTTCAATATTGGTTTTTTCAACACGTACATTGACTTTTTCCCTTTTTGATAGTGATTTTTTATCTTCTTCTGCATCTGTCTTTGTGTAGACATTTTGAATATTAAGGTCTTCACCAGTTGCTTCCTTATATTTATTCTGAACAATTTGCTGAAGAGCGGCATCAAAATCATCTCCACCTAGCTTCTTGACTCCTTCAGAAGCGAGGACTGTGACGTCTTGATTAGCAACCTCAATTATAGAGATATCAAAAGTTCCTCCACCTAAATCATAAACAGCAAAGTTGCCGTTCAGTGAACCGCCATTTTGAAAAACATAATGCAGAGCGGCTGCAGTTGGCTCATTAACAATGTTCTTTACATTTAGACCAGCTAATTTAGCAGCTGTAAGTGTTTCAACACGAGCCTCATTAGTGAAGTTTGCAGGAATCGTAACTACTGCTTCTCCAACTTCACCTATCTGATCTTTTGCATCCTGCAATAGTTTCTTTAAAATAAAAACACTACATTCAGTTGGTGTGAACTCTTTGTCTCCAACCTTGTAAGTTTCAGAAGTGCCCATGTCTCTTTTAAATCTAGCAAGAACCTTGTCGTTCCATCCAAGTCCTTTTCTTGCAATTTCTCCAACGGTTATCTCCTCACCGTTTATTTCTATGCAAGAGGGGGTCAAATTTTGACCTTCTGCATTTCTTATGATTTGGGGTCGACCTGTATCATCTAGATATGAAACTAGTGAATATGTAGTTCCTAGATCTATTCCAATAAATGAAGCCATATTAATTCTCCTTATTTTTTTAGTTTTTTGTAAACATAAATAACTACCTTTGCTTCGGTAATTATTTGGTAATCTTCAGAAGAAGTATTTGGGAGTTTTCGGCGGTAACCTGGCTTTAATACTTCAGCTATTTTTGAATCTTCACTTTCGTTAGACGTTTCTATGATATCTGGGTTATCAGCGACACCAAGAGAGGTTTTGAAGTTGTCTCCTATTTTTGGTGAGAATGTTTCTACATCGCATTCAGATAGAGCATCATCCATTTGAATTTGTATATCTTTTAACCCATTTATATCAATTTTATCCTCATTAATATACTCCCTAATTACCTTATCAACCCGAGTAAATCTTAGTAAGAAATTTTTAAAAATAATTGCATCATATCCATTTTTATATCGCGATATTTCTTCATCTTTTTGATCTAGGTTTGTTTTTAGAGTCATAAAGGTTTGATTCATATCATCTATGTTTTTAAGCAGTCCCGCTAATTCGCGCCTGAGTTCATTAATATTTTGTGTTTGTTGTGATATATGTCCATCAATATCTGAGCTAGGAGGTTTAACTTCCGGGGCATTATCAGCAGCAACTGCACCAGGTTTAGTGTCATTTTTCGATACAGGGTTTTGTTGGTGTGGCTTTTTCCTTTTTAAGCTATAGGGAAAAGACTTTTCATTTTTTTCAACATCAAAAAGAGCAAGAATGGCAACTACTACGATTGATATAAATACAAGAGCAAAGACTAAAATTTTAAGCCATGCTGAGGATGCCTCACTATTTTTTTCTGAAGTCTCTGTTTCAGTTGCACTCTCTGAAGTCTCTGTTTCAGTTGCACCCTCTGAAGTCTCTGTTTCAGTTGCACCCTCTGAAGTCTCTGTTTCAGTTGCACTCTCTGAAGTCTCTGTTTCAGTTGCACCCTCTGAAGTCTCTGTTTCAGTTGCACTCTCTGAAGTCTCTGTTTCAGTTACACTCTCTGAAGTCTCTGTTTCAGTAATAGCAGTTTCAGATTCCTGGCCACCTGAACAAGAGTTACCAGTCGTAAATAGGACAATAAAGATTAGAACAAATAGCTTGTAAATAAAACCATTACGGGGCATTATTAATTCCTTTAATTAATGTATATAAAATTCATTATGAACTTAAATATTAGAAAATTCAAGTACACTTACTAAAATATTTTTTTAACAATTATTTTTTCTAATTGCGATGCCAATTTGTTTTAATAGCTTTTCAGCATTTTTTTGCTGAGTAGAATCTTTTAATATATTAGTTCTTTTATTCCATTTGTTAAATTCTTTTTTTAATGCCTTGCACTTTTCATCCTGACTAGCAGAAATAGACAAACCTAATAAATCCAAAATATCAAAATCTTTTTTAATTACTGTACTGACAAAAAAATTATCTCTAATGCTTTCTTGAAGGGAGTCAGAAATTTTAAGTGTTACGGATATATAATTAATCATTTCAGTTTCTTTGTTATGGATGTGTCCATCTGAACCCATAATTTCGTAAGCAATTTTAAGGGCTTCAAGCCTCAACTCTTTGTCGCCTTTTGTATAAAGGTTTAGACAAATATCTTTGAAACTTAATTGATTATTCTTTCCATCAATGTGCGCATTTACAAAAGTATCATTAAAAAGTTTTTTATGTTTTTCACTATCCCCACTTCTCCTTATCATTTTTTGTATTTGTCTTTTTAAAGCGTAACCTTCCTCATCTGCAAACTGGCCATCTACATAAGCAATTGCCACTCCTAATTCTATAAGAAGTGACCTGGGATCTTTAATATTTCTCGATCGAGTTTTCTTAGGTGGAGAGGTCGGAACCGTATGACTTCTGGGTTTCGTAGGTTTCGAAGGTTTGTCGGGCTTAGCTGGTTTTATTTTTTTCTTTCTAAAAATGAGCCATAAAAAAAACAAAGTACCTATTATTAATGACCAATTGTATGTTTTTTTACAGCTGTTTCCATTTCTCTCGTATCCGCTATTACAAATAAAATTGTTACTATTGTAGGCAGATGTCGAATGATCAGGAACCGGTAAACAGCCTGTTTTAGCATTGTTACGATAATAGTCTTTATTGCAAACCCAGGTATTGCCAACTTTGTGAGCGTTATTTGGGATTATGATCTTAGTAACACAGCTGCTCTCTTTCTTTTCATAGCCTTTATTACAAAACCAGTTATTACTGTCGTATCTGGAATAGGCATTCTTAGGAACATATCGACAGCCTGTTTTAGCATTGTTACGAAAGTAGTTCTTGTTACAAACCCAGCTACTGTCAACCTTGTGAGCGTTATTTGGGATTATGATCTTAGTAACACAGCTGCTCCCTTTCTTTTCATAGCCTTTATTACAAAACCAGTTATTACTGTCGTATCTGGAATAGGCATTCTTAGGAACATATCGACAGCCTGTTTTAGCATTGTTACGATAATAGTCTTTATTGCAAACCCAGGCTTTGCCAACTTTGTGAGCGTTATTTGGGATGTTTTCTTTTTTAGCTTTGCAGTTAAGGTTTCTTTTTATAGCTTCCTCAATGTAGGCTTGTGGGGTATTGGCTACTTCAAACCAACTACATATATGCTCATCTGGTTTTTTACTTAAATTAATTTTGATAAATACTTGGACACATCTACTATTTTTCTTCTCGTAGCCTTTGTTACACTTAAAAAAATTGCTGCTGTATGCAGAATAAGCATTTTGAGGAACAGCTAAGCAGCCTGTCTTGGCAATGTTGCGATAATAATCTGTGTTACAAACCCAGGTATTGCCAACTTTGTGAGCGTTATTTGGGATTATGTTGGGGAGAACACAGCTGCTCCCTTTCTTTTCATAGCCTTTATTACAAAACCAGTTATTACTGTCGTATCTGGAATAGGCATTTTTAGGAACCTTTAAGCAGTTATTTTTCGCTTTGTTTCGATAGTAGTTTGTATTACAAACCCAACCAGTGCCATCTGCATGAGCATTAACAGGGATTTTAGATTTTTTAACTATTTTGATGCATCCACTTCCCTTTCTTTCGAAGCCGACATTGCAATAAAACTCATTACTATAATATCGAGAATAGGCGTTGGCAGGAACTCGTCTACACATTGAGCCAATTTTGTAATAGTCAGTGTTACAAGTCCAGCTATCTCCATCAATATGGGCGTTTGAGGGAACAGTGATTTTGGTTTGACACTTGCCTCCTTTCTTGACATAGCCATCATTGCAATACCAATAATTGCTATTGTATTTAGAGTAGGCATTCAAGGGGACCCTTCGACATATCGAGCCAGCTTTGTAGTAGTCGGTGTTGCAGACCCATGAGTTTCCAGATTTGTGTGCATTAGATGGGACTTTGACTGTAGGTGTTTTTTTAACACAGCTCAATCCCTTTTGAATGTAGTTCGACTTACAACGCCAACTTTCTCCAGAAGCATAAGAGTTTCTGGGGATCAGTCTTTTGTCGCCGCCACAGGTTAACTTTCTTCTTTTTGCTTCGTTGATCCAGACCTGGTCAACCGATGCAAGTGAAAACCAACTGCATACAGATGCATCGCTCTTAGACTTTGTATCTACCCCACTAAAATTAGCATTAACGGTCGATGAGAAGACGATAAAAAGCAAAGAAACGAATATAAAAAATTTAACTCTCATTAAAGTTAAGAAAAAATTAGGAATCATTATGAATTATATTTATTGTACAATCTCTTTAAACTCAAAAGGAAGAAAAATGTTTAACTGGTTGTATGCTCTCATTGGTTTTGGAATTGGATGGCTCGGAGGCTCAGCAAAGGCTGATGAGAAAAAGGGAGCAGATAACAGGGGCGTTCAAGGTTTAATAGGAATAGCGCTGATAGCTTTTTTTATCTTTTCAGCATCTTTTGGATTCCAGTGGCTTTTAATGGCTGTGATTGAAGTATTTATTGGTGCAGTTGTTGGCATTAAGATGAGCAAATAAAGTAAGGAGAGAAGTTTGAAATTATCAATAAACCGAATAATACTTTTAATTTTTTCTAGTTTTTGTTTAATTTTTTCTTCTTATGCTGAAGATTCATACGAAGACCTAAGTTGGCAATTTGGCCCTAAAAACCAGCAAGTTTTAGGTGTTGCATCTTTTTTTCTTCCAGATAACTATTCTGCATTAAATATTGCTGAGACAGATAAATATTTAGAACTATCCGAAAATTTTGCAACTGGTGCGGACAGTTTTTTTGGGCCAATAGATTCTTCTTGGGATGGCTATTTTCGATTTGATAAAGTAGGTTATATTAAGGATGATAACGACATAAATGCAGATGATCTATTACAAACAATGAGAGATGGTCAGAAAATATCTAATAAACACAGGAAAGAAAACGGATGGCCAACTTTTACAATTTTAGGTTGGGAGTACCCACCTTTTTATGATGATAAAGTCAAAAGACTTGAATGGGCTTTCCTTATGATGAATAACGAAAATAATTCGAAATTTATTAATTATGAAACTAGAATTTTAGGTAGAAATGGCGTAATGGAGGTTGTTTTAGTTTCAAGTCCAGAAGATTTAAACTATGCTGTTAAAGACTTAAAAGAGACATTGTCAACTTTCTCATTTAATCCAGGTGAAAAATACAGTGAATATCAAAAGGGTGATAGAGTTGCTGAATTCGGATTGGCGGCCTTAATAGCTGGCGGTGCTGCTGCAGTTGCCTCAAAAAAAGGTCTTTGGGCTTTAATTGCAGGCTTTCTGGTTGCAGCTAAAAAATTCGCTTTTGCAATTGTTATCGCTTTGTTTGCTGGGATAGCTTCGATCTTTAGAAGGAAAAAATAGTGCCCAGCTTTGAGGCTTCATTAGTCTTAGGTGTTTTATTTTTTTATCTTTATGACTCATTAATGCTTTTGAATGTTAATGAGTTAATTGTTCAAAAATCATTCAAGAAATGGTCTTACCGTTTCCCAATTTTTGGGCTTCAAATCCTCAGGAAGTTTCCATTGGTAAATAACCTATTGATGCCTAATTTTTTGATATTTAATCTGAGCTGGCCTAGCCATAAAGAAGAGATAGATTCCGATAAGCTAGAGACCCTTATTCAATCAATGTTGCCTCTGCAAATAATTGCCTCTCTCTTGCTACTGCTGATTATATTTGTGTTGCCAGTTGTTGCATTTCTTTTTGATAGTGGACCTGAACTTCTAACTTTGTTTATATTCATTTATTTATTGATTATTTTTTCAGTCTGTTACCTCTTCATTTGCAGAGATTCCCTAGGGCTCTCAGGCTTAAAGATTTCATCGATTGCATTTGAGTCCATCCTTTGCCCCCCATTTGCAATAAATATTGCTAGAAAAGTGTCGCTGAATTATGAGATCGGCTCTGACCCTATTGACTGCTCTAAAATGCTGTTTGATAAGCAGACCTTTGAATTGTTCAAGTCTGATCTTACTTCATTGCTCAAAACAAACATGAAGTATCACGAAAAAGACAGCACTCGATACACCGAGCTTAAGAGTTATTTAAATGATATTACAAAAATAAAATGACTAATTTAGAGATATTTGTAATAATATTTTGCGCTCTGATTGGGTACTTTTCGGTATCTAAATTTTTAAATCGTAACAACAAAGAATTTACCGAAGAAGAATTCAAACAAGAGACTAAATCCTACCTTCCTGGGAGAACGATGAGTCAAGAGGAGTTTGAGGCTGCAAAAAAAATATTTGAAGAAAACAAGAGGAGTTATTTTAAAACGCATTGGAGGGGTGAACACTCTTTATCCAAGTCTTTTTGGCTTAATTTTGTTGTTGTAAATATAATAATTTTGCTCGTTGGTGCTTATTGGGGTTTTGTCGGCCCTAGGACTGAAGATCCTGTATTTTTGGCTAGATTTTATTTAGCCTTTACCGTTGTTGGGTATATGATTGTTTACCCCTGGCAAGTTGTCGGTTTATGGCGATCTGCTTCGCGATACTCTTTTGAAAATAATAAAAGGTTTTGGCCTAGAATAATTAAGCTGTTTATTATTCTTGGAGCGTTAAGCAGCATAGCTCAAATTTCAGAGGACAAAGCGCTTTATGAAGAGATTTACTTTAATAGCTTTAATCTATCGAAGAAGCAGAGCTACAATGTTTACATCAAAGACAACAGAATTTATTTGTCTGGAGTCTTGGATTACGGCATATCAGATCGAGTCGAAGAGCTTATTGACAAAAATCCAAGGGTCAACAGCATTGCTCTTAATAGTATTGGAGGCCTGATCTATGAAGGCTCAGAGATTTCAGATTTGATACTACTCAATAGTCTTGATACTTACGCCTTTAACCAGTGTTTATCAGCCTGCACTATTGCATTTATCTCAGGAAACAAAAGATACATTGCCAAGGGTGCTAAGCTAGGTTTTCATCAATATAGTTATGATAGGCCTCAATCTCGACTTGAAAAAATTGCTTTGTCAAATTTACAGAATGAGGACGCATTCCTGTTTAGAAAAAGAGGCGTTAATGATAAATTTATTCAAATTATGTTTCAAGCGACACCAGATGAGATGTGGTATCCCACTGATCAAGAGTTATTTAATTACGGGGTCGTGACTAGCTATACCAATTAGTTCAAATGGGCGAGTAGATTTTTAGATACTATTCATACTTCCATAGCTCAAACTCATTCCATATCTCATCGGCCTCATAACTTATATCCATTGAGCCATTTTGTCGAGCAAGGTTAATCCAGTAAGCTGCCTCTTTCATTGACTTGCTTACACCTAAACCTCTGATGTAGAGAACTCCCAGAATATATTGAGCATTATCTAGGCCGTCAGAGGCGAGAGAAAGCCATATTTGGTGAGATTCTCCATTCTGAATGTAATTTATTGCATCAGTAAGCTTCATGTCTTTGTAGGATAGGCTTGCCTTTTGAGAGGAACCTTTAGTATTTTGAGGGCTATCAGATATAGAATTGAGTTCTTTTAATTGATTATTCAGACACTTAATGTATTGTGCTGCGCCTTGTGTCCTCTCGTAAGAACAAGAGATTTCAATTGAAGATTTGATTTCATAATCAAGATGATCAAGACTTGGCATCTTCTGATTTCCAAGCTTAGATAGCTCGCTTTTCAGACACTTAATGTATTGTGCTGCGCCTTGTGTCCTCTCGTAAGAACAAGAGATTTCAATTGAAGATTTGATTTCATAATCAAGATGATCAAGACTTGGCATCTTCTGATTTCCAAGCTTAGATAGCTCACTTTTCAGACACTTAATGTATTGTGCTGCGCCTTGTGTCCTCTCGTAAGAACAAGAGATTTCAATTGAAGATTTAAGCTCATAATCGAGGTGGTCAAGGCTTGGAGTTGAGGCAGCAAAAATAGGGCTTATAAACCAAACTAATAAAAAAGATATTAGGAATTTTTTCAAATGCATATTATTTTATTTCTCTATTATCACTATATTTTTATCTCTTTCTTTTTTTCGTTCGGCGTGTTGTTTTGCTCTTCGTTCTTGAAACTCTTTTTTGATAGCTTTCATCCTTATGCTTTCCTTTTGTTCTTTAAGCATTTTTGCATCATGTTTAGCTATGTTTTTTGCTTTTTGTTGATTATCTTCTAGAAAGTCTTCGAAGGTAACACAAGCATGATGAATTCCTGTTCCAGTTGGTACATAATCATTATGTCCACGATTTGCAAATCCAAACTCATAAAGTTCTTTAATATCTTGATAGTCGTTTTCAAAATCTAATCTTTCATTAAGCATTTGGAGTATCCGAGCTGTTTTAGTTGCTGAGCCATCCATCCACTTAAGCTCTTTTTCAGAAACAACAAGTCCTTTATATAGCAACTTTAAGTCAGCTGTAGAAAAATTATCACAATTATTAATATTAATAGAGGGGCTTATTTGTTCTCTACTTTCTCTTAAGCGAATATTCATTTCAGTTGAAGGTGGAATTATTTCTGAACGACCGATTTCGATTAGTTGCTTGATTAAATCATCATAGAATTTTTCCATACTAGAATTATATTTCAATTTGCACTAAATCAATCTATAAATTTATTGTGAATAATTTGTGAATTTTATAAATTAAAACCATAGAATATATATGGTTCTTTTTTCACCTAAAATTCACAAACAAAACATTAAACCTATATCTTTAAGCTATTGATTTGTAGAACAATATCTTAACTCCACAAATATAGGACACTATGACCCCGCCAAGACCCAAACTATTTACTACAACTTTCATCTCAATTTTTTTACTTCTCGCT